>ERZ1370068.4384-contig-346_pt1 | contig 76507 bp, 93 predicted proteins | sample MGYA00561227_ERZ1370068 | MGnify/ENA primary metagenome ERZ1370068 (study PRJEB38410, sample SAMEA6850437) | metagenome | study: Metagenomic assessment of the ecological functions of the soil: analysis of the soil microbiota associated with the... | reverse complement strand
ATTGTGCTTCGTTCGAACGCGTTGCTGTATCCGGGGTGAGCACGGGCCACGCGGGACGACCTCGCGTATCTCTCCCCAAGCGACCACCGACTTCCTGATCGCCGCGATCCTGGTGCTCGTCGCGTCGCCGTTCAGCCTTCTCGCCGCCCTCGCGGTGAAGCTCGCGCTGCCGAGTCCGGATCTTCTATCGCCAGCGCCGGGTCGGGCAGGGCGGCCAGCAGTTCACGATCTGGAAGTTCCGCACCATGCTCGACCACGCCGAGGGCACGAGCGGCCCGGTGCTCGCGAGTCACGAGGACCAGCGCGTACGCCCGTCGGCGCGTTGCTGCGCGCCGCCGCGCATCGACCGAGATCCCGCAGCTCTGGAACGTCCTGAACGGCACCATGCGAGCCTGATCGGCCGCGTCCCGAGCGCCCCGAGTTCGTGCGCCGCTACGCCGAGGAGATCCCCGGCTACTCGGAACGGTTGCGGGTGAAGCCCGGCCTCACCGGCCTGGCGCAAGTGAACGGCGAGTATCACACGAGCCCGGCGTACAAGCTCAAGTACGACCTCGCGTACATCTACAACTACTCGCTCGTCCTCGACCTCAAGATCATGGCCGAGACGGTGAAGGTCGATGGTGACGCGGCAGAGGCGTGTGAGGGGCGCGCACCTCCGTCGCGGTCGTCACCGACCTCGAAATGCCGGCTTGCGCTTTTCGAGAAACGCCCGGATGCCTTCCTGCCCGTCCGCCCCGATCGACGCCGCGGCGATGGCGCGCGCCTCGAGCTCCATCTGGGTCTCGAGGGCCGTTCTCGAGCGCGCCGTTCAGGAGGCGCCTTCACCGCGCCGAACAGAGCGCGTCGGGCCGGCGCGGCGGAGCGTCAGGCGAGCTTCTCGGCGGTCGGCATCAGCTGGTCGGCGCGGCACGACCTGATTCACGAGGCCCCACTCGAGGCGCTTCGGCCGCGGAGAGCCGTCGGTTGGTGAGCATGAGCTCGCGCGTTCGCGCGGTCGCCGATGCGGCGCGGGAAGAAGAAGGTCGAGCTGCCGTCGGGCACGAGGCCGGCGTTGGTGTAGGCCATGACGAACGGCCGGCACTCTCACTCGCGATCGTCGAGGTCGGTCGCGACGGCGAGGCTGAAACCCGCGCCGCGGCGGCGTGCCGTTCACGGCGGCGATCACCGGCGCGTTCATGCGCGCGAGGCGCGAGATCGCGGCGTGGAGATAGGCGGTCAGCTCCTTCAGGCAGGCGCCGATCGCCGTGCCCGCGGCGGCGAACGAGCGGAGATCGCCGCCCGCGCTGAACATCGCACCCGCGCCAGTCACGATCACGGCGCGCGTCTCAGGGTCCTCGTCGCAGACGATCGACGCCCTCCATGAACGCCGCGCGAGCGGGGTGCGATGTCGATGGCTGTTGGCGGCGCTCGGCCGGTTGAGGCGTGAGGATCGCAACACCGTCGCGCCGCTCGAGGAATGATGCTTCTCGTAGGCCATGCGAGGCCACCTAGCGTGGCGAGCGCAGGCGGTGCAAGCCGATTGTCGTTGCCTCGGGCCGTTCGCGGCCGTTGCTGCCCGGAGGAGCATCCTTTCCGCCGAGAAGTGCCGCTGGTGAAGAGAGTCGCTGTCTCCGCCGTGCTGGTCAGCTTGCTCTGCTTGTGTTCGTCTCCTCCGCGGGTTCGCCGCCGACTGCGACCTCGATCCGACCTTCGGCGGCACCGGCATCGTGTCGGTGCCGGTCGTGAACACCGGGTGGTCGACGCCGGCGGTCTCGCGCTCAGGCGGACGGCCGCGTCGTGGTCGCCGGCCGGAGGGCGGGGAGCTTCAGGACCGACGGTTCGCTCGTGCTCCGCGCGCGCTTCGGCGCCGACGGCAGCTGCCGGACGGCACGTTCGGGACCGGCGGGCAGGTGACGACGATCCTCTCCGGCATCGACCTGCGGGACGTCGTCAGTCCATCCCGACGGTTCGCTCTGCGATGCTGCGGGTGAGCGGCGACATCCTGCTCTCGCGGTTCAGCGCGACCGGCGACCTCGATCTCGCGTTCGGGACGGGCGGGAGTGGTGACGACGGATTGCGGCGGGTCCGAAGGCGTGAGCTACCCGTTTCCCTTCTACAGCGGCGATTTTCTGCTAGTCCAACCGCGACGGCAAGCTCGTGGTCGGCGTGGGAAGTGGCACCGGCGCTCTGCATCGTGCGCTATGAGGCGAATGGCGCACTCGATGCGTCGTTCGGCACGGCCGGGATCGCACTCGTTCCCGCGTTCCTCGCTCGCCGGACGTGGCGCTCCAGCCTGACGGCAAGATCCTGCTCGCCAGGTCGCGACGAGGCGTCGATGCTGCCGGCTGTCGGCACGCCTCCAGGCCGACAGGCGCCGTGGACCTCGGGTTCGACGGCGGACGGTCTCGTCACCAGCGACGCCGTCGCGGGCGTCTTTGCGAACCAACCCCTGGTAGGCGTCGCCGCCCGGCCGGACGGCGGCGTCGTTGCGACCGCGTTCGATTTCACGCTGCTGCGCTGGAAGTCCAACGGGAAGCCGGACGGCACCTTCGGCGAAAAGGGTGTCGCTGCCCTGATCCGTGCGTCAGGAGCGCCGACGGCTGACGCCGCCGTCGATCTCGCCCTGCAACCCGACTGGCAAGTTCGTCGTCGGGGCATCGGCTTCGTCGAGCTCGGTCCGCCGGTGAATGGCATCGCGGATACGCGTTCGTTCTCGTTCGTGTGCGGAACGACGGCGTGCTCGATCCTTCGTACGGCGTCGGTGGCGTGTCGGAGTCCGGCGTCGTCGCGGATGAACAGGCTCCGCGTGCAGCCTGACGGGAAAGCCGTCGCAGTCGGTTCGAAGATCTCGACGCCGCTGGGAACCGCGTGGCTGATCGCGCGCACGTTGGCCCATTCCAATGGCTGTCCGGCGGCACCCGTAGGGGGTGCAAGACCGCGACGGCGCCCGCGGGCGCGTCGCTCAAGATTCGGAACATCGGACCGGCATCGAAGAAGAACCAGCTGCAGTGGAAGTGGAAGGGCGACGTCACCACGCTCGCCAGAGTTCGGCGATCCGATCGGCGAGTGACGACTACGCGCTCTGCGTGTACGACGGCGGCACGCTCGCGTCGCCACGCCGTCGTGGCCGGCGGCGGCACCTGCAAGGAAAGCCGTGCTGGTAGCCGCTCGGCGCGACGGGCCTCGGCTACTCGGATTCGCGGAAGCTCGCGTACGGCGTCGGCTCTGATCAAGGCTCAAGTCGGGCGCGGCGGGGGCGGCGCAGATCTTGGTGAAAGCGCAGGGCGCGTGGACCGCGCCGCCGAGCCTGCCGCTCGGGTCGCCCGTACTCGTCCAGCTCGCGAGCGAGACCGGCGCCTGCTGGGAGGCCGTCTACTCGGTGCCGACGAAGAACGACGAGGTGAGCTTCAGGCGAGAGTCCGACTGGCCTCTCTTGACCCGACGACGGCGAGCTGACTAGCTACCCGACGCCCGGGTAGCCGCGCCGCCGTGCGGCACGTTGCCCCCATCCAGCGAGGAGGATCCATCCCATGAAAGAGTTCGGACTGTTCATCGACGGGGAGTGGCAAGCCGCCAAGGGCGGCAAGACCGCTCCCACCATCAATCCCGCGACCGAAGAGCCTTGGGCGACGGTCGCCGTCGCCGACCGCGAGGACGTGCGGAAGGCCGTCGCGGCCGCCAAGAAGGCCCACGACTCCGGCGTGTGGCGCAACAAGTCGCCGCAGGAGCGCGGCGAGATCATGCAACGCGTCGCCATGGCGATCTTCGAGCGCCAGGACGAGGTCGCGGCCGCCGAGGTCCAGGACGGCGGCGGCACCGTCGCGGAAGGCCATGAGCATGGACGTCCCGGGCGCCGCCCAGACCTTCATGCACTTCGGCCAGTTCATCTGCGGCGACGAATACAAGGCGATGATCTACGAGGAGTACGACGAGACGGTGCCCGATCCCGTCGAAGAACCTCGTCGTGCGCGAGCCGATCTGGCGTCTGCGCCGGCATCACGCCGTGGAACTTCCCGCTCATCATGGCGTCGTGGAAGATCGCGCCCGCGCTCGCGGCCGGCAACTGCGTCCGTCATCAAGCCGGCGTCGGTGACGCCGGTCACCGTCGCTCATGCTCGCCGAGATCTGCACCAAGGCCGGCGTGCCCGCCGGTGTCGTGAACGTCATCAGCGGTCCGGGCGGGACGGCCGGGCGAGGAGCTCGCCACGCATCCCGACATCGGCAAGGTCGCCTTCACCGGGCTCGACCGAGGTCGGCCGCCGCATCATGCAGCTCGGCGCCGGCACCTTGAAGAAGGTGACGCTCGAGCTCGGCGGCAAGTCGCCGAACATCATCCTCGACGACGCCAACCTCGACACCGCCGCGCCTCGGCGCGCTCTTCGGCACCTTCATGCACCAGGGCCAGATCTGCGAGTCGGGCACGCGCGTGCTCGTGCACGAGAAGGTCCACGACAAGTTCGTCGAGAAGATGATCGCCGGCATCAAGCGCATCCAGATCGGCGACACCATGGACATGACGACCGGCATGGGCCCGCTCGTGAGCTCGTCGCAGCGCGACACCGTCGAGAAGTACGTCGGGCTCGGCGAGGAGCAGGGCGCCAAGTGCGTCGCCGGCGGCAAGCGTCCGAGCAACATGAGCAAGGGCTACTACTACGAGCCGACCATCTTCGACGACGTCGACAACAAGATGCGGATCGCCCAGGAGGAGATCTTCGGACCGGTCGTCTCGGTCATCCGCTACAAGGACGACGACGAGGCGGTGCGGATCGCCAACGATTCCGTCTACGGCCTCGGCGGCGCGGTGTGGTCGTCGAACAAGGACCGCGCCGTCGGCGCTGGCCAAGCGCATCGACACCGGCACCGTGTGGGTCAACGACTACCACATGATCAACCTCCGCTTCCCGTTCGGCGGCTACAAGCAGAGCGGCGTCGGGCGCGAGCTCGGCAAGTGGGGTCTCGCCGAGTACCACGAGCTGAAGCACATCCACGTCGGCGAGGACACGCCGCCGGAAGGCAAGTTCTACCTGCAATGCTGCTCGTTGAACTAGGGATCTCGCCCTCGCCGCGGGCAAGCCTGCGCGGCCCCGAGCTCTGTCTGCCGCTCGGCCGCGCGGCGCGCGGAGACCGCGTCGCAGTCTCCTTCGATCCCATGCCCACCATCCGCATTACGCCACGCGCCGCCGACGTCGTGGCGCGCGTGCGTACCGAACGGTCCGGCACGCTCACGTTCACGATCGACGGCGGCTGCTGCGAGGGTACCGGCGCCCCACCTCTTCGAGGACGCCGTGCTCGTCGGCGTCGACCCCGTTGGTGAGGCCGCCGGCGTGCCCGTCTATCTCCAGGCGGCCATGATGCAGCCGTATGCCGACGCCGACGTCACGATCGACGTCGTCGACGAGCCGATGTCGGACGCGATGTCGCTCGAGACCGAGTACGGCGTCCGCTTCGTCCTCCGCGAAGGGCCGCGTTAGGGCGCGGTCGCTGCCGGCAACGCCGGGCGACGGGATCGGTCGCGCCGCGCCGAACATCGTGACTGCGATCCCCTTGGTGGAGAGCGCGCGGTCGCCAGGAGGCAACGATCCAGTTGTCGGCGAGGAGCCGCGTGATCTCCGCGCGCACGAGCTTCGGATCGATCAGCGCGAGGATCCGGATGCCGAGGCGCTCCCGGTGGCGGCGAAAAGCGCCGCGAGGCGTGCGGAGCCGGAGGTTCCTCGGCGACCGCCGCGAGGCGGTAGCCGTGGACGGTGAAAGGTGGCCGGCGACGTCCCAGTTGCCGAGGTGGGGCAGGACGACGAGGCACCCCGCCCGCGCGCGAGCGCGGCGTCGATGTGATGGCGACCCTCGACGACCACGCGCGTCGAGGGCGTCGCGCGCGTGTGCCGGCAGATGGAAGGTGTCGAACCAGTAGCGCGCGTAGAGCGCGAAGGCGTCGCGGGTGGCGCGGCGGACGCGTTCGTCGCCGGGGTCGAGGCCGAGCACGCGCGCTTGGTTGGCGGTGACGTCGGCACGCCGACGCATGAGACATCGATACGCGAGCGAGCCGAGCGCCGCCGCGGCCGCATGACCCGCCCGCTCGGGGACCATGGGTGCCAGGCCCGCGAGCGCGCGATGGCCCAGAACGCGGCGGTCTCCTGCCAGGTCTCCTCGCGAGCCATCGCGGAGGGCTTGTCACGATCGGCGCATCGAATGCCAGCGCCCGGCACGGCCGCAGGGCTCCGCGCTGCCACGACGCCGCCGAGGGGCAACCTACCGCGACGCTCGGCCGCGGCGGTCAGTCCTGCGTGCAGATGCCGAGCGGGGCCCCCACTTCGTCCGTCGTGATCCACGCGAGGCTGTGGTCGCAGGTGACGTTCGCGACCTTGGGGGCGCGCCGGACGAAGATGTCGACCAGGAACGCAGCACCCGTCTGCGGGCGCGAGTACGAGTTACCGGTCAGCACGGCGTTCGCGAGACGTCCCCGCGTACCGCGTACAGGCCCGCGCCGCCGCGGTTCGGGACCTGGCCATTGCCGGTCGCGACCAGGCCGTCGATCTTGTAGGGCTTCGCGGCGGCGATCGCCGGCGCCGCCGTTGCCCGTCGCCGTGAGCCCGGTGCCGCGCAGCGTGCCGAGGGCGTGGATGCCGTCGGAGCCGCAGTCGACGGCGCTCACGTCGGTGGCGACGATCGTGACGCCGACCACTCCGTGGATCTCCGCTCGTGCGACGTGGACGTCGTTCAGCTGGACTTTGCCTTTCGGACCGCCGCCGATGCCGTAGCCGACGTCGTGGATCGTCAGGTGCTCGGCCGCGACGTTCCTGATCGGCGTTGATGGCGATGTTGCCGCCGGAGACGTCGCCGGGCCCGTGAACGGTGCAGCGGTTGCCGAGGCAGCGAATCGCATCCGACCCCGTGGACGCGACGATCGCGTGACCGGCGAGCTCCAGCACCGCGTGCTTCTCCAGCACGATGTGCCAGGACGGCGGCTCGCTCGTGCAATCGAGGTCGTTCTGGAGGACGCCGGTGTCGCCGGCCGGAACCACCTGACCGCACGCCGTGATGCTCACCGCGTGGGCAGGGGACGGGAAGAAGTACGGATACGAACGCGACTGCGGCCGCCAGCCGGAGGAGGTCGAAGGTCATCAGGTCTCCCTTCTCGCCTGCGGCTAACACGGGTCGGAGTGGAAGCTCAAGCAGTTCCTGCGCGGCGACCTTCGACGTCGAGCCGGACGACCACCGAGTGCAGCACCTCGCGCCGGAGGTCGTCCTCGACTCGGACGGCCGTTCGGACCGCGACGGACCTGGTAGAGCATCTCGCCGGTCTTGGCGTTGGCGGTGAGAAAGACGCGGAGCGCGTCGAGAGCCTCGAGGGAGCGCGGCTCGACGACCACCGGCACCGCGGCGACCGCGCGGCCGCGGAGCCGAATCGTCACGGGTCGGCCGCTCCGCAGGCTTCGCCACCAGCGCGAGCTCCGCGTGCAGAGATAGAGACCGTCGCCGACGGTGACGTACGAGAGCGGCAGCGTACGCGTCCGGCCGGTCGTGGCGCCGACGTACGTCAGCAGCAACAGATTGCGGCTCACGAGACCATGGAGCGGCGAGCGCAGCAGCGTGGCGATCGTGGGGTTCAAGCGCCGGAGCACGCGGATCGCGAGCGGCAGCGGCGCGGCGACGGCCTCGGTGGCCTGGGGCAACGAGAGAGAAGGTTGGCTCATGGCGGCGACCATACTGGCGCCGTCGCGATTCAACAAGATCGGAGGATTCACTCAGACTCGTGACATGCGTTCACAAATCATCGGCGCCCACCTCGGCGCCGTCCGCTCGCTCGTCCTGGCGGTCGACGCCGGCAGTCTCACCGAGGCCGCACGCCGGCTCGGCCTCACGCCGTCCGCGGTCAGCAAGCAGCTGACGCGTCTCGAGGCCGCGCTCGGCGCCCGCTTACTCGAGCGCACCACGCGCCGCGTGCGGCCGACGGCCGCTGGGCTGGCGCTCGTGCAGCGGACGCAGCCGCTCTTCGAGGCGTTCGAGGAGGCGGGCGCGGAGGTGCGCGAGCTGCAGTCGGAGGTGCGGGGACGGGTGCGGCTCTCGGCGTCGCGCGCCTTCGGCCGTCTGCGCCTGGTCCCGCTCGTCGCGGAGCTCGTGGCCGCGCACCCCCATCTCGAGGTCGACGTGCCTGCTCGATTCGCGACGGCTCGACTTCATCGAGGACGACATCGACCTCGCGATCCGCGAGGGACCGATGGCGGACTCGTCGTTGACGGCGCGGAAGCTCGGCGAGATCGCGGTGCAGCTCTATGCCGCGCCGGGCTATGTGGCGCGGCGCGGGCAGCCGCGCAGTCTCGAGGACCTCCGCCGTCACGACCTGCTCGCGATCCCGCCCGCCGGACCGACGACCGACCTCGCCGCCGTGCGCGGCCGCGACGGACGCCGCCTCGGGCTCGTGCCGCGCGTCCGCGTGAACGATCTCCTGGCATTGGCCGACCTCGCGGAATCCGGGGCCGGCATCGCCGTGCTTCCCGCGTACGTCGCGGCGCCGCGGCCTCGCGCGCCGCGCGCTCGTCCCCGTGCTGCCGCGGACGACGATCGCGCGCATTCCGCTGCACGCCGTCTATCCGAGCCGGCGCTATCTCCCGCGCCGCGTCCAGATCGTGCTCGAAGGGCTCGCTGTGTAGTTTCCCAATCGGGCGCGGCAAACTCTACACGAACGGCGGTTGCGATCGGCGGGCGGGCTCGCGATCCGGGTACGCCCCTTGCATCGATTGACGGCGAGGAGGATCCGCCATGGAAACGAGCGCGATCGTCACCCCGTCGGTTGCTCGCGTGCCGCTGCATACCGCGACCGAGGTCAACCAACGCATCCGTGAAGAGACCACGCAACGGCTCGCGTACTACCGCGAGCACCCCGAGCAGATCGGCCGGCGCATCAAAGCGCTGAACGAGGAATGGGACATCGAGCGTGCGCTCGCGACCGGCCTCGTCGTGCCTCTCGCTCCTCGGGCTGGCGCTCGGTCTCGGGCGCGGACCGACGGTGGCTCGCTCCTCACGGCCGGCGTGCAGTCCTTCTATCTGCAGCACTCGCTGCAAGGCTGGTGTCCGCCGTTGCCGATGCTGCGCCGCCTCGGGTTTCCGGACGCCGATGGAGATCGAGCAGGAGCGCGCTGGGTTGAAGGCGATCCGCGAGGGCGTGACGGAGAATCCCGTGCCGCCCGCCGGACTCGAGTGCGGTCTCAGGCTCGCCCGGCGCCGCCGCGAGGAGGTTCACTGACACAGCGCGGGCGGTGAAAGGTTCGGAAGGTCAAGCTTCCCGCGGCGGGCACGTGATCGAGGTGTAGGCCGCCCGGCGGGAGCGTCGCCGTGGCCACGGGTGTACGTCCAGAGCGTGACGCCCTGCGTCCGTCGCACCCTCCGACTCGACCCAGACGTAGTAGTCGCGGCCGCCGCTCGCGGCGATCGGGTCGAACGCGGCGGCGACCCAGGCATCGTCCGCGAGGGTCGGCGGCGTCGACGACGACGCGGCGGAGGACGGTCGCGGTTCCGGCGCGGCGAGTCGGCGAGCTGGATCAGCAGGCGCTGAGGCGGCGCGGCCGGTGCCGACGCGCGCGTGCCTGGCGACGCTACGTCGATCTGGCCGACGCGCACATCAATCTGGCCGACGCATACGTCGATGCGGCAGAGGCCGTCGGCGGCGGCGCGGAAGGATTGGCCGACGCTTCGACCCGTCACGAGGTATCCCGACGGCGTGTCGCGCGCCTCGACCGCGGTGCCGGGGACGAGATCGTCGGGCTCGAGATCATGGCGGCCGACCTCGGCTGCGAAGCGCGTCGGGTCGGGTGGCGCCGGTCGGAGAGCTCCCGGCGCTGGCGTGATGCGGGCGGCGAGCGCGGCGAGGCGCCGCGACCAGCACGATCGGCCTGGGCCGCGGGCGTGGCATGGAGGAAGACGTCGTCACGCGCGCGGTTGCCGAGGCGCCGCCGAAGCCCGGCGTCGTCGACGAGCGCGAGGAGGCTCGCCTCCCAGTCGACGGTGGTCGCGGCGAGGCAGCCGTTCTCGCGGTGGCGGATGAGCGCGCCGGAACGCGTCGGTCGGGCTCGCGACCGTCGGGATCCCGAGCGCCGCCGCCTCGAGATACTTCACCTCGCTCTTGGCGTCGCTGAAGGCGTCGTCCGCGCGGAGTGGCGCCAGCTGCACGTCGGCGCCCGCGAGCGTCGCGAGCATCTCGGGCCACGGCAGGAAGGGCAGGCGCTCGATGCGGCCGGCCAGTGGAGCGAGCGCCGGGTGCGGCAGGAGGTGGCCGCCGAGGCGCAGGCGTACGTGCGGCCGCATCGCCAGCACGCGCGCGAGCGCCGGAGCGACGACGGCGAAATCGAGCTCGTGCATGGTCGTGCCGCTCTGGTACGCGAGCACGACCGCATCGCGGGCGCGCCGCGGATCCGCGCCTTTGCGGATGCGTCTCGGCGACGGCGAGCTCGCGCTCGCCGAGGCCGTTCCGGACGACGAACGCCGGGACGCCGATGCGCTCGGCCGCCTGCTGCGAGCGGCTCGGTCGCGGCGAGGAAGCCGTCGCACGCCTGCAGCGTGGCGGCGTAGCGGGCGGTCGCGGCGAGCCACCAGGCTCGCTGGTTCTCCGGGAGCGCGGCGAGCGCGTCGTGCGGGGTCGCGCTCGCGTCGAAGAGAAGGTCGTCGCACGAGAAGACGAGCGCGCGACCGAGGCCGCGGGCGTAGGCGAGGCAGGCGTCGAGCCACGGGCTCATCGGCACGCGGTACACGACGACGATGCGGGCGGCGGCGATCGCCGCCGGCACGTCGGGGTCGCTCCACCAGAGCGCGCGGCTCGCGATGCCGCGCGCGGCGAGCGCGTCGCGGAGATGGGTCACGCGGTAGCGAAAGGGCGCGCCGTCGGCGCCGGCGAGGAAGAGGACCGGTCCGACCTCCGCGATGGCCGGCCGGCGCGGTCGTGGCGGTCGGCGCGGACGCTCGCGAGCTCGCGATGGACGCTCGCGAGCTCGCGATGGACGCTCGCGAGCTCGCGATGGACGCTCGCGAGCTCGCGATAGACGCCTTCGAGCTGCGTGATCTGCGTCGTGAGCGTCGGGATCTGCGTCGCGACGGCGCCCGCGCGCAAGCGTCTCCGCGAGCCCCGGCTCGAGGACGAAGCGGCGAAGGCAGGTCGCGAGATCGTCGGCGTCGCCGGTCGCGAACACGAGCCCGTTCCGCTCGGGGCGGACGACCTCGAGCGGCCCGCCGCTGTCGCTCGTGATCACCGGCACGCCCGCCGCGAGCGCCTCGCGCGTCACGAGCGAGAACGACTCGCGCATCGAGCGACGGCACGACGAGACAGTCGAGCTCGGCGAGCACGTCGGGAAGATCCGCCGGCGCGAAGGCGGGCGCGAGGCGCACGCGGTCGTCGATGGTCAGCGGAATCGGCACGGTGCATGCCGACGCGATCGACGAGCCGGCGGACGAGGCGCCGGCGCCGCGCCGCGGTGCCGACGTGCAGCACGAGCTCGAAGCCGCCGCAGTCCATGCGGTCGGCGGCCGCGAGCAGGGTCGGCAGGCCCTTCAGGCGATGATCCGGCCCGCCGAAGTATCCGAAGCGCACCGGGCCGGGGCGGCGCTGCGCGCGCGGGCGCCGGCGGGGCGATGCCGTTCGCCGCGACCGTGACCCGCGCGGCCGGCACGCCGTTCGCGATCGCGGCGTCGGCGAGGAAGCGCGACGGCGTCAGCACGCGGTCGGCGTGGGCGAGCATCGCCGTCAGCGTGACGGCGGCGCGCGACGAGGTCGAAGCCCGGGCGCGCAGTGGCAGCGCTCCGACGCGACCCGCTGCGGACACACGAAGTCGTGCTGGTCGACCAGGAAGAGGCGCGCGCACCACCACCACCAATCGTGCATCGTGACGACGACCGGGATGCGCCGCTCGGCTGCGACCGCGAGGAGGTCGGCCCCGAGCGCCTGGATGCTGTGGAAGTGGACGACGTCCGGACGCGTGCGCTCGAGGAAGCGCGCGAACACGGGCACGACCTCGGGATGCCGGTACGAGCGGGTCGCGAGCGCGTCGTAGCCGGCGGCCGCGTTCACGCCGGTCACGGGAATGCCGTCGACCTCCCACGAGCTCTCCGCGTACGGCGGCGCGTCGCCGTGCGGCCGTCCGCAGAAGACCGCGACCCGGTGGCCGCGGGCCTGCAGTCCCTTGGCGACGGCGGCGCAGGCGAGTGTCGCGCCGCCCACGAAGTCGGGAAGGAAGAGGGTGATGACCTGGACGACGTTCACGGCGGCGGGCTGCGCGCGCCGCGCGTCTGCCGCACGCGATCGGCAGGACGCGTGCGCGTTCGCGAGCTTCCGTCACTGAAACCGCTGGGCTATAGCTCCACCTCTTCATGCAACGGCTCTGGTCATACATGATCCGTTACCGGGGCCGCTACGCGATCGGTCTCGCTCTGCCTGCTCGCGACCGGTACGCTCGCGATGGCGGTGCCGTATCTGCTGAAACGCGCCGTCGACACGATCTCCGCCGGCGGCTCCGCGGCGACGGTCGGCTGGCTCGCGGCCGGGATCATCGCGGTCGCGCTCATGCAGAGCGTGGTCCGCACCTGCTCGCGCTTCTGATCTTCAACGTCGGCCGCGACATCGAGTACGACCTCCGGAACGACCTCTTCGCGCACCTCGAGCGCCTGCCGCTCTCGTACTACCAGACGCAGCAGACCGGCGACCTGATGTCGCGCCTGGTGAACGACATCACCGCCGTCCGCATGCTGCTCGGCGTCGGCTTCCTGAACCTGATCAACACGCCGATCTACTATCTGTATGCCGTCACGATCATGGTCTCGATGGATTGGCGCCTGACGCTCGCGTCGCTGGTGCCGTATCCGCTCGTGCTCATCATCGTGAAGCGCACGAGCCGCCAGCTCATGGAGCGGACGCTCAAGACTCAGGAAGGTCTCGCCGCGATGAGCAGCCGGGTCCAGGAGAACCTCTCCGGCATCCACGTGGTCCAAGCCTACGTGCGCGAGGAGGCCGAGATCGCCGCTTTCGCGCGCCTGAACGCGGACTTCTCGGCGCAGAGCATGGCGCTCGCCAAGGTCCGCGGCGTGATCATGCCGGTGATGCGCGCGGTCTCGACGCTCGGGACGTTGGTGGTCCTCTGGTACGGCGGGCTGCGCGTGATCGCGGGCGTCTTGAGCCTCGGCGATCTCGTCGCCTTCATCGGCTACCTCCACATCCTCGCCTGGCCGACGATGGCGCTCGGCTGGATGCTCTCGATCGTGCAGCGCGGGCGCGCGGCGCTGCAGCGCTTGGAGACGATTTTCCAGGCCGTACCCGCAATCGACGACGCCCGCGCGGTGCCGCTCGACGATGCGCTCGCGGTACCGCGCGAGCGGCCGCTCACGGGGGCGATCGCGTTTCGCGACCTGGACTTCGCGTACGACGCCAAAGCGAGCCGCCGCGTGCTCTCCGACGTCGACCTGACGCTGCCGGCGGGCGCGACGCTCGCCGTCGTCGGCCGGACCGGCAGCGGCAAGACGAGCCTCGTGCAGCTCCTGCCGCGCTTGTTCGATGCGACCATCGGGAGGGTGGAAATCGACGGTCGCGACGTCCGCACCATCCCGCTCGCGACCCTCCGGAGCGCGATCGGCTACGTGCCGCAGGATCCGTTCCTCTTCTCGCGGAGCGTCCGCGACAACATCCGCTTCGGCGCGCCCGAGGCGGACGCCGCGGCGGTCGAGCGCGTGACCGCCATCGCCGCCCTCGATCGCGACATCACCGAGCTGCCGCGCGGCTACGACACGATCGTCGGCGAGCGCGGCATCACGCTCTCGGGCGGCCAGAAGCAGCGCGTGACGCTGGCGCGTGCGCTCCTCGTCGACCCGACGATCCTCATCCTCGACGACGCCCTCTCGAGCGTCGATACCGAGACCGAGCGGCGCATCCTGCGCAAGCTGCGGGGCGTCATGCACGAGCGCACCAGCATCCTGATCGCGCATCGCATCTCGACCGTGATGGACGCCGACCTGATCGTCGTCCTCGACGAGGGTCGCGTCGTCGAGGTCGGCGACCACGACGCGCTCCTCGCGCGCGACGGCTTCTACGCCGACCTCTTCCGGCGCCAGCGCCTGGCCGAGGAGTTGGAGAGCTCTGGCGCTATGAGCCTCCCTGTGAGTGCAGCGCCGTGAGCGCCGCCAACCCTCGCGGGAAGGCGCGCGTCACCCGCCTCCGGCCGCGGCGCGCGGACGCCGACGCGAGCCTGAAGCACGCCCTCGATCCGCACCAGGAAGAGGCGCTCGGCAAGGCCTACGACGCCCGTCTGATCCGCCGGCTGTGGTCGTTCATCCGTCCCTACCGCGGGCTCTTCTGGCTGTCGGCCCTGTGCCTGCCGCTGAACGCCGCGTGCATGCTGACCCAGCCCTACCTCCTGAAGCTCGCGATCGACCACTACGTCACCGCGGGCGACGCGCAGCGGTCTCAGCCGGCTCGGGCTCATCTATGTCGCCGCCATCATCGGCGAGTGCATCTTCTTCTACGCGCAGTACTACCTGACGATGCTGGTCGCGCAGCGGAGCCTCGCCGACCTCCGCGTCCAGGTCTTCGCCCACGTGCAGCGTCTGCCGATGAGCTACTTCGATCGCAACCCGATCGGCCGGCTCGTCACCCGGCTGACCTCCGACGTCGACGTACTGAACGAGATGTTCGCCGCCGGCGCGATGACGATCTTCATGGACGTGCTGACGATGGCCGGCATCGTCCTCATCATGGTGAGCATCAACGCTCGGTTGGCGGCGGCGGCGCTCGTGCTGATGCCGATCCTGATGCTCGGCATCAACTTCTTCCGTCACGCCGCCCGCCGCACCGTACCGCGAGATCCGCGAGCGCATCGCGCGCTTGAACGCGTACCTGCAGGAAGCGCTCTCGGGGATGATGATCATCCAGCTCTTCGCGCGCGAGCGCCGCTGCTTCGACGAGTTCGACGCGCTGAACGACGACCACCGCGAGGCCAACCACTGGTCGAACATCTACGAGGCGGCGCTCTTCTCGATGGTCGAGGCGCTCGCCAGCATGTCGGGCGCGCTCATGGTGTGGTACGCCTCGGGCCACATCCTCGCCGGGGCGATCGCTTTCGGTACGCTGGTCGCGTTCCTCGAGTACATCCAGCGCTTCTTCATCCCGATCCGCGAGTTCAGCACCAAGTACGCCGGTCATGCAGTCGGCGATGGCGTCGGCCGAGCGGGTGTTCCAGCTGCTCGACACCGTCCCCGCCATCACCTCGCCGGTCAAGGCGCACGCCCCCACGAGCATGCGCGGCATCGATCGAGTTCGACCACGTGTGGTTCGCCTACAAGGGCGAGGACTACGTGCTTGCGCGACGTGAGCTTCAAGGTGAATGCGGGCGAGAAGATCGCGATCGTCGGCGCGACCGGCTCGGGGAAGACGAGCCTCATCAAGCTGCTGTCACGCTTCTACGAGGTGAGCCGCGGCGCCATCCGGGTCGACGGCGTCGACGTGCGCGAGTGGGATCTCCAGGCGCTCCGGCGCCGGATCGGCGTCGTCCTGCAGGACGTCTTCCTCTTCAGCGGCGACGTCGCCGGCAACATCTCGCTCGGGCGGTCGGAGGTGACGGCGGCGACGATCGAAGCGGTGGCGCGGCGCGTGAACGCGTGGGACTTCATCCAGAACCTCCCGGGCAAGCTCCACGAGCGCCTGCGCGAGCGCGGGTCCAATCTCTCGACCGGCCAGCGCCAGCTGCTCGCGTTCGCGCGCGCGCTCGCCTACGACCCCGCGATCCTCGTCCTCGACGAGGCGACGTCGAGCGTCGACACCGAGACCGAGATGCTGATCCAGGACGCCCTCACGACCCTCATGCGCGACCGCACCGCGCTCGTGATCGCGCATCGCCTCTCCACGATCGAGCACTCCGATCGCATCATCGTCCTCCACCACGGCGTCATCCGCGAGATCGGCACCCACCTCGAGCTGATCGCGGCGCGCGGCATCTATCATCGGCTGTACGAGCTGCAGTACGCGCTCGCGGACGACGCGGCCGCAGCGAGCTGATCGCCGAGCGCGTGCGGTCGCCGGCAAAGCGCCGCCGCCCCACGTCCTCAGGATCTCTTTGCGCTCATTGATCTCGCCTGTTCGACTGGATTCGTGCGGGGGTCTCCGCAATGGCCGCGGCGTTCTTCATGATCGGATGTGTCAATGGCGAGATGACTGCCGATCCGGCCCACGTCGGCACCGAGGCCGGACGCGCGGCCGAGCGGGCGCGCATGGTCGAGGAGCAGATCGCGGCGCGTGAGGTCCGGGATGCAGGCCGTCCTTGCGGCGATGCGCGCGTGCCGCGCCACGAGTTCGTGCCGGAGCGCTGGCGTGCTCGGGCGTACGAGGATGAGCCGCTCCCGATCGGCGCCGGCCAGACCATCAGCCAACCGTACATCGTGGCGCTGATGACCGAGCTCGCGGCCGTCGGCCCAGGGCGCGCGCGTGCTCGAGGTCGGCACGGGGTCCGGCTATCAGGCCGCCGTGCTCGCGACGCTCGGCGCCGAGGTCTACACGATCGAGATCGTGGAGTCGTTGGCGACGAGCGCGCGCGCCACGCTGGCGCGACTCGGGTACGGGACGATCCGGGTCCGCCACGGCGACGGCTATCGCGGCTGGCCCGAAGCGGCGCCGTTCGCCGCGATCGTCGTCACCGCGGCTCCGCCGGAAGTGCCGCCGGCGCTGCTCGCGCAGCTCGCACCCGGCGGCCGGCTCGTGATCCCCGTCGGCGCCGCCGACCAAGAGTTGCAGGTGCACGAGCGCGCCGCTGATGGCGTGCGCGTCCGGCGCGTCATCCCGGTGCGATTCGTGCCGATGACCGGCGGTCCCTAGCCAGGCGCTCACGGCCGTGAAGCGCTCGGCTCAGGGCTCGGCGGGATAGCAGGGCAGGTGTGCGCTGTCGTACTCGGCCGCTTCGAGCTTGGCCGCGACGTCGGGATCGAGCGACACGTTCTCCATCTTGACGTTGATCGGCGAGCCGTCACGGGCGAGCTCGAGGAGCGTCGACTTGTCGCCGAGCGCCGGGTTCTTCAGTTGGAACATGACCACCAACTGCAGCGCATCGTTCAAGCCGCAGAGCACGACCTCGTGGCCGGTGCCGGGGAGGGGTCGAGCTTGGTCTGGAGCTTGTTGCCGTACATGTTGAGGCCGAAGACGACGTAGTCGCCGAGGAACAAGCGGTTGTGCTTGAGCTGTCCGAACGAGACGTAGGGCAACGCCTGGTCGTCGCCCTTCCTCAAGCTGAAGTCGATCGCGAAGGCGGTGACGGGAGTCAGGACCGTCGGGCATTGCGGCAGACTCTCGCCGTTCTGCCCAAAGCCGTTGAAGTCGAGCGGAATCCACAGTCGGCCGCCGCGGTCCATGGCGGCGAGCACCTCGACCGACGATCCCTGGTTGACGAGGGCCTGGACGTCGTTCATCGGCGGCAGGATCGTTTGGCGATTCGCGGTGAAGAGCGTCACGTTGCCGCGCTTGACGGTGATCGCCGCGGGGCCCGCGAGCAGTCGGCCGAGGCTCGTGCGGCTGTCCGGCATCGTGAAGGTGAGCGACGCGGGCGTGGTCGCCGTGACCGCGATCGGTGGCAGCGCGACCGGATCGCCGTTGATCGGCGTGAACATGACCTGCACGGTGTTGCCGCCCGGATCCGTCGAGAATCCCCTGACGTTTGGACGTCGTGGTCCTTCAAATAGAAGGTGACGTCGTGGCCGACGTGCTCGAAGAAGCGGGAGAGTGCGTACGGCGTTCCACCGAAGCCTTTGAGGCCGACCTTGGAGAGCTTCTGCTCGGTCTTCGGACAGCCGCTCCTTCCATTTCGCGGCCGCCGCCGGGATCCGCGAATGCGAGCGCGATCACGAGCATCAGGATCCAGCGTAGGGACATATGACTCTCCTTCCAGATTGCGTTTCGACCGGTCAAGAATTTTCGTGAGCCGAAGCAATCGTCGCGCCGCCGAGGGAGGAGCCTCGTGCCCGGCGCTGCGTGGTCGGGCACGCAGGGCTCGCAACCTCGCTGGTTCAGGACGACCAATGGTGGTTCAGATGAGCCAACGCGCGACGGTGGTCAGCTTCCACCGACGCTGCAACAATTGAACCAATCGCTGCTGGGGCGTGCGCGCCGACGTCGCGAAACGGGCGTCTGCGCGCGTCGCGGCCTGGGCATGCGCCTTGCTGACTCCTCTCCCCAGTGGCCGCGCCCTATTGGGCAAATCACGGCCACTGCGAAGGAGGAAACGTCATGCTCCAGGGAAGGAAAGGACTCGGACGGATCGTGCCGTCGATCGCTCTCGGGTGTCTGCTTGCCGTTCCCGTGTGGGCCGCGCCGGGCGACCCGCTCGGAGGCGACGACACCGGTTGCGCGCCGACCACCAAGCAGGGGCTGAGCTGCGGTCTCAAGATTCACGCGCTGCTCGCCAAGCTGAAACGGGCCGCGCTCGTCTGCCACCTCACGCAGGACGGGCACGCGTTCCAGACGGGCATGGGAACGCCGGGCTTCGCCAACGCCGAGGACAACTGCGAGACCGGTCCGTCATCGCAGTCGGCGAAGGCCAAGTTCGACGCCAAGATGGCGAAGCTCTCGATCCTCTGTGACCCGACCGTCGTCGCCAACGCCAACGCGCGCCGCGACACCATCCTTGGAAACGCCGCCACTCCCGGCTCGCTCGACAGCCTGAACGCGAACGCGTTCTGCGACGCGACCACCGGGATCGAGATCGATGCCGGTGAGAACATCGGCTTCATCCCGCGACGTCCGAAAACTACAAGTGCAGCGTCGCCGTGGCGAAGCTCTGGTCGAAGCTCGACTACGGCGTCGCCAAGTGTCACCAGCGGCTTGCCGAGTACGTCTACGTCGGCAAGCCGTTCGACGAGGAGGCGTGCGAGGACACCGGCATCAAGAGCGCCCTCACGAAATACAACGACAAGGTGAACGCCTTCGTCGCGTCCGGTATTTGCCCGCCGTGCCTCGCCGACCCGATGGCCCCGACGAACGCGACGGCGCTCGGTACCAGCACGGTCGCGGACGCCGACACCCAGCTCCAGGAAGTGTTCATCTGCCCCGGTCCGTGAACGAGGCGCGCATCAGCGCAGACCGTGCTTCCGCATGCGGTAACGGAGGAGCTCGCGGCTGACGCCGAGGCGGCGTGCTGCCTCGGAGACGTTGCCCCCACACTCCTCCAATACCCGGCGGATGAGCTGCTGTTCCGCCTCGTCGAGACGCGTGGTCGCCGCATCCTCGGATGGGGCGACCCGCGTTTTCGGCAACAGATGGCGCGCCTCGATCACGGCGCCGTCCGCCATCAGGACCGCCCGCTCCACCACGTGCGCGAGCTCGCGGACGTTGCCGATCCAGCGCTCCCCGAGGAGGGCGTCGACGGCATCGTCGGCGAGCCGGCGGAGCGGCTGCCCGTACTTCCGGGCGTAGAGCTCGAGATAGTGACGGGCGAGCAGCAGGACGTCGTCGCCGCGGGTGCGGAGCGGCGGCAGCTCCAGCGTGAGCACCGTCAGGCGATAGAAGAGATCCTGCCGGAAGCGGCCGGCCTCGACCTCGTCCGCGAGATCGCGATTGGTCGCCGCGATGATGCGCACGTCGACCGCGAGGTCGGCGAGGGCGCCGAGCCGGCGCACCACCCTGTCCTCGATCACGCGCAGGAGCTTCGCTTGCGCGGCGAGACCGAGCTCGCCGACCTCGTCGAGGAAGAGCGTACCGCCGGTCGCGACCTCGAGCAGGCCGGGCTTGGCGGTCTTCGCGTCGGTGAAGGCGCCGCGCTCGTAGCCGAAGAGCTCGGCTTCCATGAGATCGCGCGGCACGACGGTGCAGTCGAAGGTCAAGAACGGTGCGCGGGCGAGCGGGCTCGTCTGGTGGAGAGCGCGTGCGACCAGGCTCTTGCCGGTGCCGGTCTCGCCGAGCAGCAGCACGGTCGGGTGCTCGCCGGCGCGGAGGCCCTCGAGGCGGGCCATGCGCTCGAGGAGGTCGCGGAGCGGCTGCAGCGCCGGGCTCGTGCCGAGGATGGTGGCGGAGCTCCCGCCTCGAACGGGGCTCGCTGCAGGCGATCGAGGCAGGCCTGGGTCTGGGCTTCGTTGAGGGCGCGCTCGACCAGGAGACCAAGCTGCTCGAGGTCGATTGGCTTCTGGATGTAGTCGCGCGCGCCCGCCTTCATGGCGGCGACCGCCGTGTCGACCGAGCCGTAGGCGGTCATCACGATGATCGGTAGCTCCGGATCGCCGGCGTGCGCCTCGCGGACCAGCTCGATGCCGTCGGCGTCGCCGAGGCGTTGGTCGAGCAGCACGAGGTCGGGGCGGCTTTTGGTGAGCGCCGCCCGCGTCTCCGCGGCATCGATGGCCACCGTCGTGCCGTAGCGCCGGCGCCCGAGAAAGCGTGCCAGAGCCCGGGCGTGCGTCTCCTCGTCGTCGACGATCAGAATGCTCGGCATGGTGGCTCCTCCGTTCGGGGCAACCGGATCTCGACCGTCGTGCCGCCCGCCGTGCCGTCACGCAAGGTGATCGTGCCGCCGTGCGCTACGACGATCTTCTGCGAGAGCCAGAGCCCGAGTCCGGTGCCCGACGCCTTGTCGGTGGAAAACGGTGCGAAGATGCGACCACGGCGCGCCGGGGCGACGCCATGGCCTTGATCGTCGATGCGGAGCGCCACCGAGACCGCATCGTGCTCGACGGCGACGGCGATGGTGCCGCCGCGGGGCGAGGCATCGCTGGCGTTGGCGAGCACGGCGCTCACGACCTGCTCGAGCTTCGCTTCGTCGAACGAGATCGCCGGCGTCGGCGCCACCGCGATCGCGAGATCGATGCCGGCGGCGCGCAGGCGGGGACGGGCGAGCTCGACGCAGCGGACGACCAAGTCGCTGAGCGACGCGGAATGGCGCGCGAGCGCGACCGGGCTCGCCGAGCGCAGCAGATCGCCGACCCAGGCGTCGAGGCGGTCGACGGCGCGGACGATGTCGTCGAGGGCAACGCGTCGCGCGTCGTCGCGCGGGAGCTCGATGGCCTCCGCTTGCGCGCTGGCGCGGATGCTCGCGAGAGGATTCCGGATGTTGTGGGCGACGTAGGCGGCGAGCTCACCGAGGAGCGCGAAGCGCTCGCTCATCACGAGCTGCGTCTGGATGCGGGCGAGCGACGCCGCCATGCGATTGATCCCGCCGGCGAGCCGCCCGAGCTCGTCGTCGCCGCGGAGCGCGATGCGGTGCGCGAGGTCGCCCCGACTCATGACCTCGGTCGCCCGTTCGAGCGTGCGCACCGGCTCGACGAACCAGTGGCGGATGGCGGCGAGGAACCCGAGGAAGCTCGCGATCACGAGGCCCACGATCGCGGCGATGAGGCCGTTCGACATGCCGGCCAGAAAGTCGCCGGCCGCGCGCAGCCGGCGGTGTTGATGCTCGTAGTAGCGGGCGAGCCGGCGGACGGCGCGCCGGATCTCCGGCCGTCGCGTCCTGCTCCACGGCGGCGCCGAGCGCGGCGATGCGTTCCGACTCGTCGACGGTCTGCGCGTCGCGGCGCAGACCCGCGAGAGCGTGGCGCACGCGAACGTCGCTCGCGAGCGCGGGCGTCGCGACGCCGAGCTGGTCGAGCACGACGGCCAAGCGGCGGTCCTGCGCGTGGACGATGGTCAGGTCGTCGAGCACGACCCGCCAGCTCTGCAGCCCCCAATACGCCGCGACCGCCGAGAGAAACGTCACCTCGACGGCCAGCAGAAACAGCAGCGTCAGGCGCGATCGCAGGCTCATGACGTCGTGTCGGCGCGCGTCCGACGGCGACGCCGCGAGCCTGACCAGCGCCATGCCGTGCAGCACCGGCAAGATGCCGATCGGCAGGACGAACCACGGCGCCGAGACGGGCTCGGTCCACAGGGATAGGTGACCATCACGACGACCGGCACCACCGCCGGCGCCAAGACGCCGGCGAGTGCGAGCGCGAGTTGCGGGCGCAGCCGTTGGTGACTCGCAAACGCACTGATCAGCGATGCCGACGTAGAGCACGATCGTGTTCGCGAGCGCGAAGTACACGAGGTAGAGGAGCGGCAGAAACACCGTCGGCTCGAAGCGCCGGGCGACGAGCACGGCGCCGACGGCCGCGAACAGGCGCATACACGGCCGCGACCAGCCGGCGCGTCCACACGCTCGGCCACCACAGGAACGCGGCGCTCAGGTGGAAGACGGACGCCGGGAAGAGGGCGAGCGCCAGGTAGAACACCGAGACGAACCGATACGGCCCGTACTGGTCGGGGCCCGTGACGAGCGAGAGACCGAGCGTGAGACAGACGAGAAAGGCGGCGTGCAGCGTGGCGACCTCGGGACGCGCGACGACCAATGCCGCACCGACGGCGACCGTCCACGCGCCGACGGCCAGCATGGGGGCGAAGACCGTGGCGAAGTCGCGGCGGTCGAAGCGGCGGACCGGCAGGGCGACGCGAAACACGTCGGCGTCACGTCGCAGGGTGTACGTGAGATCGCTGCCCACGGGCGCGCGGGCCACGGCGTCGTGGATCGCGAGCGCGTCGCCGACGGTGGCGCCGTCGACCGCGGTCACGAGGCCCCACTCGATTCGCCGGATCGCCGGATTGCGCCACGTCGATCGCCCGATCGAGACCACGATGCGGTTGTCGAGAAGAGGAATCCGGCGAAGGGCCGCCCGACCCAGGTGAGGGCATCGCGCGTGCAGAGCACGGTCACGGCCACGACCGGCACCAGCAGGACCGGCAGCCACCACGGCGGTCGCAGGCGGGCCGACCGGTGAATGGGATCGGTGGTGCGGTCCTCGTCGGTGTGTGTGGCGGGTGGCCTGCACGGGCTCTCACTCCGACTGCCGTGGGGATGGATGCTCGCCTGGGTGGCGCTCGTGCCCCTGTTGCGCATCGCGGCGGCAGGGGAGCGAAACCGGACGATCGCGGCCACGATCGCATACGCCCTGATCCTCGGCCAAGCCGACGTGACCCCGTGGCTGGTGCCGGCGATCGGACGGTACTTCGCGCCTCGGACCCGCGTCCGCGGCCGCCATCGGTGCGGGCGGCATGATCGTGCTCGCGGCGGCGTACGGCGCGCTGCTCGCCGTGGCGCTGGTCGCGCGCCGACGCGCTCGTCCGCGGCTCGGGATCGTCTGGTGTGCCGCGACTTGGAGCCTCTGGGAGTGGCTCCGAACGGTCGTGCCGCCCTATCTCGCCTCCTGCACGTTCGCGGTCTCGCAGGTCGACGTGCTGCCCTGCTGCAGCTCGCGAGCGTCGCGGGCATCGCCGCCGTCACGGCGCTCGTCGTGGCCGGCAACGCCGCGCTCGCCGCCGTCGCCGACCCGCGGCTGCCACGCGCACGCGCCGCGCTCGTCCGATCTCGCGGCGGTGGCGCTGCTCGTCGCCGCCGTCGCGGCGTGGGGAAGCTGGCGCATCCCTCCCGAGCACGGTTCGCGTCGTCGGCCGGCGGCGGCCTCGGTGCTGCTGGTCGACGGCGCGCGCGCGTACGCCGGCCGAGAGCACGCTGGCACGCTACGTCGCCGCGACGCCGCGGTCGCTCGCTCCGCCGCCGAGCCTCGTGATCTGGCCGGAGTCGGCGTTGGACGTCGATTTCGAGCGCGATCGCGCCGCGTGGAACGAGCTTGCCGGGTTCGTCGCCACGCTCGGCGTGCCGCTCTTGACCGGTGGCGTCGGCGCCGTGCTCGACGACGACGGGACGCTCACGCGCTTCAACGCCGTGCACTTCGTGCGGCCGCACCACGGCATCCAGAGCTACTACAAGCGCTGGCTCGTCCGATCGCGGAGTCGTGGCCGGGGTGGCTCGGTTCGGCGCCTGCGGTGCTCGCCCCGGTCGCGGCCGGCCGCGAGCTCGTCCTCTTCGGGGACGCGGCCTGGCGTTTCGGCACCCTCATCTGTTCCGAGATCACCGATGCGACCGCGGCGCGCCGCTTCGCGGCGCTCGGCGCCCGCCTGCTCGTGAGCGTCAACAACGACGTCTGGTTCGGCGACCCCGAGGCGCCGCACGTCGTGTGGCGCGCGTCCGCGCCGTCGAGTCGGGATTGCCGGTCGTGCGCGCCAGCAATCGCGGCACGAGCGCGGTGATCGACCCGTTCGGGCGGTTCACCGCCGTGCACCGGGCGAGCGCAGCAAGTGCGAGCAAGCGCAAGTCCGGCCTTCCTCACCGCGGCGGTTCCGGAGCCGGTCCCACGATCTATGGGCGGGAGCGGTGAGCTGTTCCTGCCGGCGTGTCTCGTCGTGATGCTCGTCCGGCCTCCATCGGCGGCGGTCGTCGACGTGAGGAGTCGTCTCGAAGGAGCGGCGCGGACACCACGGTAGCGCGAGCGAGATCGAGCAATCGGCGGGCCAGACGGAACGACCGCCCGGATGCGCGCCAGGCGGTGATCCAGGCCGTGCGGCGCGCGCCGGTGGTCGACTTGAACCAGGCTGGTCGAGATCGGCCACCACTGCGCGGCGGTCAGCACGGACGCGCGCTTCGCCGTGCCGTGCACCACCCCTGGCTCGCCGTCGCGGGCGCGATTCGCTAGGGTCGGCCGCTCGCGTGTCCGGGAAGTCTCATAGATCGCGAGCCGCGGTGGGTGGTGGCTTGGACGAGCGGCGCTGCTGATCCTCGCGGTGCTGGCCGGGGCGTGCTCGCCGACCTACGTGCTCCGGGCCGGCTACGAGGAAGCCAAGATCCTCTGGCGCCGGGAGCCGATCGCGACGGTCCTCGCGCGGCACCGACCTCGAGCCGGACGTGCGGCGGAAGCTCGAGCTCGTGCTCGACGCGCGGCGCTACGCGGAGAGCATCGGGCTCGACGTCGGCGGCAGCTTCACGCACGCTCTCCTACGTCGACGGTCCGACGATGCTCTACGTGCTGACGGCGACCCCGCAGACCTCGCTCGAGCCGCACACGTGGTGGTTCCCGATCGTCGGCCGGGTTCCGTACAAGGGGTTCTTCGACCGCGCGCCGTGCCGAAGCCGAGGCGAAGAGCCTGGTCGAGCGCGGGCTCGACACCAGCATTCGCAGCGCCGCGGCGTTCAGCACGCTCGGCTGGTTCGACGATCCGCTGCTGCGGCACCAGCTCGCGGCCGACGAGGTCGCGCTCGTGAACCTCGTGCTGCACGAGACCTACCACAACACCTTCTACGCCACGGGCGCGCATGCGACCGCGTTCAACGAGTCGCTCGCGACCTTCGTCGGCTACCACGCCGCGATCGATTTCTTCGCGGCCCGTCCGGACGGGACGGAGCGGACCGGCGGAGGCGCGCGCGGCCTGGGAGGACGAGCGGGTGTTCGCGGCCTTCGTGCAGAGACCTCGGGAACCCGCCTCCGCACGCTCTATGCCACGGAGGACGCCGCGACGGCGCTCGCCACACCGGCAGGAAGCTCTTCACGGAGGCGCCAGCACGCCTTCCCGACGCTCCCGCTCCGCGGCAAGCGCTACGAGAAGTTCGAGGACATCCGCATGAACAACGCCGTCCTCCTCCAATGGCTCCTCTACACGACGGATCTCGACGTGTTCGAGAGCCTGGCGGCCCGGCTCGGCGGCGTGCGCCCGGCCCTCGACCTGATCGAGGCCGCCGCGCGCGCGGAGCCGAAAGACCCCTTCGGCGCCGTCCGTGCGCCGCCTCGGAGACCTCGGCTAGCGGCGCGGTTCCGTGGGACGGCGGGTGGGTCCTCCGCTTCGTCAGTCGTTGCTCGGAGCTACTTCCGGGAACGCTCTCGAAAAGGTTGCTCCAGTTTGGAACGCCGGTCTTGATTGTGGCTGCGAGTGGCAGCACGACACCCGTACCGCTGACGCCTGCCGCACCATGACGACGCCCTCCACCGACTGGAAAGAGATCATACCGCCTGGCGAGCCGGCCGCGCTCGCGGTGCTCGCCGAGAAGCTGCGCGACATCCAGAGACGTCGCGCCGTCGGCGGGCGCGCGCGGCGTGCGCTGCACGTGAAGCAGCATCTCGGTCTCCGCGCCTCGCTCGAGGTGAGGCGTGAGCTCCCCGAGCACCTTCGTCATGGACTGTTCGCGAAGCCGGGGGCGCGTTTCGACGCGATCGTACGCTTTTCGAACGGTTGCCGGTAATGGTCCAGGAGGATCGTGTCGGTGACGTGCGCGGGATGGCGGTCAAGGTGCTTGGCGTGCCTGGCAAGAAGATCATCCCGGGCATGGAGGAGGCGACGACGCAGGATTTTCTCCTCATCCTGAGGCGCGACCACGCCGTTCCGCGACGCGAACGAATTCGTGGCGCTCGTGGTCGCCACGCGTCGGGCGCGAAGCTCCTCATCCTTCCCCGCTTCGGTGCCGTGGTGGGCTTCGGGCGCGCGCTCGGTATCGTCCGGAAGCTCCGCGCGGAAACGAGCGCGGCCTTCCTCCTCGTTTGCCGGCCAGCGCTTTTTCAGTGCGCTGCCGATCCGCTACGGTCCGTACGCCGCGAAGTATGCGATGCTCCCGGTCGGCGACGTGCCGCCCGCCGATCCGGCCCGCGCAGCGTTCGCTCGCCGACGAGCTCAGCGCACGGCCTGCGCAGGCACCGCGCTCGCGTGGGATCTCGCGGCGCAGCTCTTCGTCGCCGAGGCCGCGACGCCGATCGAGGACAGGGTCAGTGGAGTGGAAGGAGAGCGACTCGCCGTGGATTCCGGTCGCGCGGCTCGAGCTTCCGGTGCAAGACACCGGCTCGGCCCGCGGGGCGCAAGCTCAGCGCGCGCGCCGAGACGCTGTCGTTCGATCCCTGGCACGCGCTCGAGGAGCACCGCCCGCTCGGGCAGATGATGCGGGCGCGCAGCGCGGCGTACCGCCTCTCGACGATGGAGCGCGGGGCTGCGCCCGAGCCATCGGAGACCACGATCGGATGACGGAGCCTGATGTGAACAGCGGAGGGATGGCGATGAACCAACCGAAGCCGAATGCGGTGGCGAGCAATTACTTCAGCATCACCTTCAACATCGAGACGCTCAGGCTCCCATGCGTACTCGGCGCTCGTCGGCATGGTGCTCGTGGGCGTTCTGGTGACGAAGGCTTTCGTGACGAAGCCGTTGGAGGAAACCGTCATCTTCCATCATTTCGGATTCAACCACATCTGCAACGTGTTCGATCATCAGCCGAGCCGTACCCGTATCCGCGCTGCTCATCCTGTTCTTCATCGTGCCGATGGCGCTCTTCGTCGTGCTGTCACTATTTCCGCACCAGGGATGCGGTGCGGGAGGGACGCGTGGCGCCGTGGTGCTCACGTACTCGGCCGTCACGACGCCGTTCATCCTCCTCAGCGTGTGCTACACGTACATGTGGTTCGTGGAGAGCTCCCGACGAGGCGGGGTTCGTGCCGCACTACATTCCGTACGGCGATGCTGCAACTCGCCATCGGGTTACTCGCCATCAACGAGGTGGCGTTTCTTCGCTACACCGGCACGCTGCCGTTCGGGGTCAGCCGCTGGATCGCGGATGCGTACCTGGTGGTCTTGATCGCCACGACGCTCCTCTGCCAGCTCGCGGTGTTCTCGCTGCTGCTCCGGAGTCCCCATTCTCGACAGTCCACACGATGAGACGCAACGGATGATGTTCCAGGCGCTCATGTACTCGTATTCGTTTCTCGCCATCGTGATGCCGATTCCGCTTGCCATCCGTAACCGCAAGAACGGCAACATCAACACGATCACGTTCGGCGTGAGGATGTGTCCCAGCTCCGCGGCGGCCACGTCGGCGCGGACGGTGCGGGCGCCGGCGAAGAAGTGCGCGGCGGCCCAGAGGTTGGTCGCGGCGATGATGAGCAGCGAGTAGCGGATCGCGCTGCGGGCCGTGCGCAGGCGAGCGAGGGCGTCGTTGAGAGCACCGATGGCGAGGGGCCCGAGGCCGGGCCCGATCAGGTTGATCACGAAGATCAGGATCGCCGAGGCAGTGGCGCGCGCGTGCGGGCGCGACGAGCGCCTGCGTGAGCGCTGAACACCGGCCCGAACCACACCGCGCTCCAGGATCGCCGACGGTACGAGCATGAGGAGCGCCGAGGGTGCCGTCGCCGCGGTGAGGACCGCGACGATGCACGGGATCTGCAGCAGCGTGGCGATCGCCGGCAGGTAGAGTCGGCGGCGGAGATCGAGGAGCTGCGAAGCGGTCCGTCAGCATGCCGCCGCCGACCGAGCGCGGCGGCGCCGCCGAAGCCCGAGGATGATGCCGAGCCAGGCGCCGAGCTCGCGCGCATCGGCATTCCGTGGACGCGCACGAAGAAGGGCGGACCCCACACCGCGAACGCGTAGCCGCCGAACGAATGGAGCGCGGCCGCGAGCGCCCAGGTGGCGGAAACGAGCGGCGCTGCCAGAGGGGAGGTGCAGCACGGTCCGCGCCGATTCGTCGGTGCTCGACCCCGACTCGCTGGCGCTCGATCCCGACTCGCTGGCGCTCGATGGCTGCGCGTCGTGCGGCCGCGCGGCGGCTCGCGAATGGTCCAGCGCACGAGCACCGCCAGCACGAGGCCGGGGCTGCCGACCGCGAAGAACGCGCCGCCAGCCGAAGTACTGCGCGATCCAGCCGCCGAGCAGGAACCCGAAGGCGAGTACCGACGTGCACGCCCATCGAGAAGACCGCCATCGCGGTCGCGCGGCGCGCGGGCGGGAAGTAGTCGGAGATGAGCGAGTGCGCCGGCGGCACGAACGCCGCCTCGCCGATGCCCGACGCCGACGCGCGCGCGACGCGCGAGCTGACCGAAGGAGCGCACCACGCCGGAGACGGCGGTGAACAGGGCTCCACACCGCGAGGCCCGCGCGCGATGATCGAGCGCCGGACGCTCCGATCGGCGAGGCGGGCGATCGGGATGCCGGCGCGAACGTGTAGAAGAGCGCGAAGGCGAAGCCGGTGCAGCAATCCCATCGCGGTGTCGGACGCGCCGAGCTCCTCCTTGATCGGCTGCAGCAGGATCGCGAGGATCTGACGGTCGATGAAGTTGAAGACGTAGGCGACGAAGAGGAGGCCGAGGACGTAGCGGGTGTACGCGTCCGAAAACACGACGGCGGGCGCCCCGTCATTGCGAGCGCCCGCCGTCGCTGGCGCCTCTCGGGCGCCCTGCTCGAGGCGCTTGGCGCGCCCGGGCTCTCGCGTTTCAGCTCACGGCTCCGAGACTCTCACGACCGTGCCCGTGCCGCCCGCCGGCGCCGCCGTCGAGTTGCCGAGCAGGTAGATCTCGCCGTCGCCGCCCTCGCGCCGATGCCGAGGGCGAGAACCCGAGCGACGTATTGGCGGGATAACGGACCTCGGCGATCGAGCTCTTCTGCAGCTTGCCGTTCTTCCGGACCATCGTCCGCTTCTTGAGGTAGAAGAGGCGGCCGTCGTTCGCGAAGCTCTTGGCGAACTCGCCGAAGACGTAGTGGGCGTTCAGGCGGTGGAGGCTCGGGCTGTGGGCGACGTAGCCGCCGATCACCGAGATCGCTTCGTCGTGGTCGTATTGCGCGACCGGGTCGATCAGGCCGGCGGGACGCCCAGGTCGATCTTGCTGACGTAGCCGGCATCGGTGCCGTTCGGCCGGAAGAAGAAGCCGCCTTCCTTGAGATGCCAGCCGTAGTTGCCGCCGCCGAGGACGATGTCGACCTCCTCCACGTCGTTCTGGCCGACGTCGCCGACGCCAGAGGTGATGCAGCGCGGAGTCGAAGGTGAAGCGGAACGGATTGCGGAAGCCGTACGCCCAGACCTCGCCGACGGCGCCCGGCGTGCCGACGAAGGGGTTGTCGGCGGGAATGCCGTAGTTGCCGTTCGCGGAGTTGTTGCCGAGCGGATCGATGCGGAGGATCTTGCCGAGGACGCTCGCGAGGTTCTGGCCGTTGCCGTTCGGTCCGTGTCCGACGACCGGGCCGCCGATGAAGGGCTGACCGTCCTGGTCGTCGGCGCCGCCGCCGTCGCCGATGCTGACGTAGAGCTTGCCGTCGGCGGGTGAGAACTGCAGGGCGCCGCCGTTGTGGTTGAACTGCGGCTTGTCGAAGCGCAGGAGCTCGCGCGCGCTCAGCGGATCGACCACGGAGGCGGCGTTCCCGGGTTGATGACGTGCCATTCCGTGATGACGCTCTGACGATCCGGGCGCGTCATCGGCGGCATCGTCGAGAAATCCGGGTGCCGGCGTCGCGGGCTCGGAGGTGTAGGTGTAGACGAGCCCGTTGGTCGCGTAAGCTCGGGTGGAACGCGGCGCCGAGGAAGCCGCGCTCGTCGTACGAGCCGGGGCCGAAGACGCCGAGGGGCACGAGACGGGCGCGTGACGTCGAGGAAAGCCGACCTTGCTGCCGTCGGTCACGTCGACGCGCCACCAGATGCCGGACTGGTCGGCGACGTAGAGATAGCGCGGGTCGATGCCCGGGGCGCCGCTCGCCGCGACCGGCGCGTCGAAGCCGCTCGCGATCGACGTGAGCGCGACCTGGCACCGCTGCCGGATCGGGCGCGGCAGCGGGTCGCCGAGCTGATCGGCGGGCGTCGGCACCGGGGTCGGCGTCATGGTCGGCTACCGCCGTCGGCAGGCCGGAGTTGATGACGTCGAGGGTCATGCGCGCGGCGCGGTCGCCGGTCGTCGAGACGTTGCCGTTCACCGCGTTGCCCCACGCCTGCAGGGTCACGCTCGTGAACGAGCTCGGGGCGGTCCACTGGAAGGTGAACGTGGTGACGCCTGCCATCGCCGACTTCGGGCCGGTGTGGGTGATCTCGGCGCGGCCGCCGGCGCCGGCGACGGATTGGGTCATGGCGCTGTCGGCGCCGCCGGTCGCGAGCACGCCGATCGCGGCCGCGACGTTCAGGCCGGCGAGATCCTGCAACCCGACGTCGGAGACCGTGACGGTGTACTCGTGCGGTCGAGTCGGGATCGACCGTGGTCGGTCCGGTGAGGTCACGGTCGGTACGAGTCCCCCGGTGTGACAATCGTTGCAGCCGCCGGCGGCGAGAAAGAGTTGCTGGTGATGCCGCCCGAGAAGGCGTCGACGTGTGCCGGTGCGGCGAGACCTGCGGCGGTTGCCAATGCCGAGAGCGCAGAGGGCGAGCCGTCGTACGTGCAACTGCATGGGGGAACCTCCTCGTCGTCGATCGTCAGCTGGAGGATGGAATTGCCCGCGATGGCGAGTTTCGGGTGAAAGCTGGAAGATTCTCCGCGCTCCAGCGCATTCTAGTCAATCGAAAAATGCGGCGGGCCGTCGCCCTTGACTTGGAAGCTCCGTTGGCCGACTGAGACCGCCGACGGCACGAGGGTGCGACGCATGGCGATCTCGAAAGCGGTCTTGATCACGGGCTGTTCGACCGGCATCGGACGGGCGACCGCCCTTCGGCTCGCCAAGGCGGGCCATCCGGTCTACGCGACGGCGCGAAAGGTCGACGACGATGCCGGGATCTCGAGAGCCGCCGGCTGCAAGCTCGCTCGGCGCTCGATGTCTGCGACGAGTGGGTCAATTCACGCAGCCGTCGCCAAGGTCGAGGCCGAGCAGGGCGCCGTCGGCGTCCTCATCAACAACGCCGGGCTACGGCTCGGAGGGCCCGATCGAGGAGGTGCCCATGGACCGAGGTGCGGCGCCAGTTCGAGACCAACGTCTTCGGCCTGACCCAGCTCACCAAGCTCGTGCTCCCCGGCATGCGGAAGCAGGGCTGGGGCAAGATCGTCAACCTGAGCTCGATGGGCGGCCGCATGACGCTCCCGGGCGGCGGCTTCTACCACGCGACCAAGTACGCCGTGGAAGCGATCAGCGACGCGCTTCGCTTCGAGGTCAGGGCTTCGGCATCGACGTCATCATCGTCGAGCCGGGCCCGATCAAGACCGAGTTCGGCGACACCGCGATCGCGCGCGTCGCGGCGCTCGGCGGGCCGGACTCGCCCTACAAGGAGTTCCTGACCGTGCTGGCGCGACAGATCCGCGACGCCTACGAGGGCCCGATGGGCCGCCTCGCCGCCGACGCCGACGCGGTCGCGAAGGTCATCGAGACCGCGATCACCGCGTCGCGTCCGAAGACACGCTACGTGATCACGATGGCGGCGCACGTGATGATGGGTCTCCGGCGCTGGGTCGGCGATCGCGGCTGGGATGCCGTGATGCGGACGCAGTTCCCGACGCCCAAAGGCGCGTGAGCGCCGTGGGAAAAGACCGCGTGAGCGCCGTCGGAAGAGACCGCGTGAGCGCCGTCGCGAGACCGCGTAGGCGCACGTCGAAGACCACCGTGAGCGCCGTGCGAAGGCACGCGTCGGATGCCCGGTCGATTCGACGGTCGGGTCGCGCTCGTCACCGGCGGCGCGAGCGGCATCGGTCGCGCGACGGCCGTTCGCCTCGCGAGCGAGGGAGCGAAGGTGGCTGTCGTCGATCGCGACGAGGCAGGCGCTGCGGAGACGGTGCGTCTCGTCGCGCGACGCCGGCGGCACCGCCGCGCCCTTCGCGTGCAACGTCGCCGACAGCGCCGCCGTGAATGCGACCGTCGCGGCGATCACTGCGGCGCTCGGTCGCGGTCGACGTGCTGGTGAACGTCGCCGGCATCGGCGACACCGCCGGGCTCGAGGTGCGGCCGGCGTCACCGACGAGCGCTGGAACGCCGTCCTTGCGGTGAACCTCAGCGGGCCGTTCTACTTGAGCCGCGCCGTGCTGCCCGCGATGGTCGAGCGCGGATGGGGCGCGATCGTCAACGTCTCGTCGCTCGCCGGCCGCTCGAAGAGCGCCATGGGCAGCTTACGCCTACTCGTCGAGCAAGGCCGGCTCCTCGGCCTCACGCGCCATCTCGCGTTCGACTACGGCCCGAAGGGCGTGCGGGTGAACGCGATCTGTCCGGGCGGCGTCGACACCCCGATGCTCGCGCGCCGCCGGCGTCCGCGAGGCGCGCTCGAGGCCGAGCAGGAGGCCCGCTTGGCGCGGATGAACGCGTATCAGTTCTTCATGCCGATCAAGCGCATCTCGCAGCCGGAGGAGCAGGCGGCGGCGATCGCCTTTCTCGCGAGCGACGACGCGTCGTACATCAACGGCGTGTCGCTCGACGTGAACGGCGGCTTGTTCATGGCACAGCATAGCGGTTCACGCCGCATTACGGAGGTGCGGCGTTTGGTCGCGAGCCGGGACTGCCAGAACGCCGCAGCCCTACCCGCCGCCTCCGTGTCGCGTGCGCAAAACCTTCGCGTTCGCGCCCCGCAGCGCTGTGACGGCCGACGGCCGGCGGTCTTTCAGCCGGCACGCTCGATGCACGTGATTTCGAGTAGACGTCTCGATCATCCGAACCGGAACATCGAGCTTTCGAATCGGAATACAAAAACAAATCAAAAGCTGATGGCTGTCGAGTAATATTTGTCCACATCTCGTCTATCCCTAAGCTCGATGCAGGGAGGAGATGCCATGGAGACGCGCAACACGCTTCCGCCGTTCGTGATCGGAACCTTGCTGTTCGGCGTCGTCGTCGCGGGGTGCGGTTCGTCCTCCGACTCGGACGATCCCGACGCCACGCCGACCCCGACGTCTACGGCAACGGTGTCGGCCCCGAGCAGCCCCACGCCGTCGCCCACGATGACGGCGACGGGCTCACCGTCGCCGACCCCGACGACCCGTCCGGCTCGAGCCTGGTGACGGAGGGCGCGCGGCTCTTCTTTCAAGAGACCTTCGACGGCAACGGTCGAACCTGCGGCACCTGCCATCCAGCGGAGACGGGCTTCACGCTGACGCCCGGGGTTCATCGCGTCCCGGCCGCCGACCGATCCACTGTTCGTCGCCGAGCGGATTCCGGAGCTCGCCGGCCTCGAGACCCGGCGTTGATGCACGGTCCGCGCGCGCTCATTCTCGAGAACGTCGACGGGTTCGACCAGCCGCCGGTCTTCCGCGGCGTGCCCCATACGTTCGACTTGGCGCTCACGGCCCCGTTCGGGTGGGGCGGCACCGTCTTCCAGCTCGACGAGTTCGTCGGCGCCGCCGTCCGCCAGCACTTCCCGCGGACGTTGCGGCGCGTTCAGGCGTCGACTTCCGGCTGCCGACGCAGGAGGAGACGGCGGCGCTCGTCGCGTTCATGCAGTCGACGACGCTCGTGCCGAACGGCGTCACGCAATTCGATTTCAGGTCGGTGGTACGGACGGAAACGCAGCAACGCGGCGAAGCGGTCTTCTTCGGGAACGGGAAGTGCTCTTTCTGTCACGATGGACCGCTTCTCACGGGCAATGGATCGTTCGACACGGGCGTCACGCGCCGCACGGTCAACGCCGCCGCACCGCCCGGATGCGATCCGTCGTGTATGCCGCTCGGTGAGCGCGAGGATCGCAACGGGCACCGCGCCTTCAACGTCCCGACGCTTCTCGGCCTCGCGAACAGCGCTCCCTACTTTCACGACAACTCCGCAGCGAGCATCCGCGAGGCAGTCGCCCACTATATGAGTCCCGAGTTCAACGGCTCGGACGGCGGTTCGTTCGTCCTCGGCATTCAAATGACGGAGACCGAGATCGACGACGTCGCGGCCTTTCTCGCGGCCCTCACCCTCTGTGGCGACAGGCGTGGCCACGCATGGCGAGCCGTGTGACGACGGCAACGCGGAGATCGGCGACGGCTGCCGCCCGAATTGCACCCTCGAGGCTTGCGGCGACGGTATCGTCGATCCGGGCGAGCGGTGCGACACCGGCGTCGTCGGCGGGCCTGACGACTGCACCTCGCGTTGCGAGCTCTAGCAGGTGCTGAAGGGCGATCTGCTTCGTTGCTCGCTTGCACCCGGAGGGTGGTCGCTCGCACTGAGGCAACCTGCGGGGGCTGCCTCGGTGCGCATGGTGGGGCGTCGCGTCGCTTCGCTCCACGCCGCTTCAATTTAGAAGCTGATACGAAGATCCAAGAATGAAATTGGTGGGCGGGAGCGGAGCGACTGCCTCCCACGCGCACGATGGTGGAAGGCAGGTTGCTCAAAGGGGCAAATGCTAGGCGCGAGGGAGCGAGCGCGAGGCATGCGAGCTATGCGCACTAACGCCAGAATCGACCGAGCAACGACGCAGATGCCCCTTTTTCAGCGGACCTGCTGGAACGTGGAGGTGCGCCAGGGCTCTTCAATGCCGAGCGACGGCCGACGGCCCAAGTGGCTACCGTGAGGGCCGTGACGGCCGCGAACGAGACGGCGATGGCAGCCGTCTCGCCGCCGCCGATCGGTTGCGCGGCGAAGCGGGCCCAGAAGAGCCGCGACACCGGCCACGCCTCGAGCGCGATCACCGCGAAGATCAGGCGCGAGACACGTCACCATGTAGATGAGGCCGCCGAATCCCGTCGCGATCTGGGCCGCGTTCTGCGTGTCGACGCGCGGGTAGGCGGCGCCGAAGGCGGGCCGAGGCTCACGATCGCCGCGATCACCAGGAGCAGCGTCGCCATGAAGACGACGGTCAGGCCGGGGCGACGCCGAGCAGGCGGCCGGTGATGACGATCAGGGCCTCGCCCAGGATGGCGAGCGGCAGGAAGCCGATCCAGAACTTGCCCCACCAGATGCTCGTGAGCGGGATCGGCGCGGTGCGGAGCGCCCACCACGAGCGGCCTTCGAGGCTGATGGCGGGAAGACGAAGCGGACCGCGACCGAGGCGGTGACGAACGCGGCGAGGCCGAGGTTCGCGAAGGCGACGATCTCGCGGAGCGTGCCCGCGAAGCGGGCTGCCGTCGTCGATCGGGAGCGCCGAGAAGTTGTAGACGTACACGACCACGAGCGCGAGCAGCAGCAGGAGCTGCGACCATTGGCTGCGCGTCGCGGAAGAAGATCGTCGCGTCCTTCACGAAGAGGAGGCCGGTCGTGTGCGGGAGCGGGCTCGCGAGGCGGTCGAGGAAGCGCCCGAGCATGCGCTCGCGGCCGGGACCTTCCCGGCCTTCCTGCGCCCGCGACCACGCCGTCAGGAACACGCGCTCGACGAACGCCCCGCAGCCGATCACCAGCACGGCCGCCGTGCTCGCGAGGAGCGCGAGATGAAAGAGCGGCTCGCCGGGATGGTCGCCGAGAAACGAGAGCAGCACGTTCGCGGCCCAGGTGGTCGGGAGGTAGGGCGAGGCCGGGGCCTCGAACGCGGCGAGGAACGCGGCGAAGCCGGCGAGCTCGGCGGGACTCGCGAGACGCTCGGGACGCGCGAGGCGCAGCGCCAGGTAGCCGCCGGCGATCAGCGCGACGCTCGCCACGACCAGCACGTCGCGCATGCGGCGGGCCGGAAACACCAGCACGAGCACGGTCGTGAGCGTCACGCCGAGCGCCGCCGGAATGGCGAGGAAGGGGATCATCGTGGCGAGCGTCGCGACGTAATAGAGCGGCCCGGCCCCATAGACGCTGCCGTAGGCGAGAAAGACCGGAAGGCCGAAGAGCAGCACCATCCACGACGAGGCGACCAGGGTCTCGACGAAGCGCGCTTGGTGCAGGCGGCGGCGCGGTACTGGCGCCACCATGAGGAAGCGCACGTCCGCCGAGAGGTAGTAGGTCGTGAGCGCGGTGACGACGTTGCTGATGAGGAGGATCGCGAAGAAGCTCACGAACAGCATGACGAGCAGACGCTGGGTCAAGACCGGCCCGAGCGCGGTGATGGTCTGAAAGAAGCGCAGCGTGTGGGCGAAGAGGAGGAAGCTCCCGACCCAGAAGCACGCCGTCAGCACCGCCAAGACCCACGCCCGGAGCGGCCGCCGCCGGAGCGCGTTCCGCGTCGCCGAGCACGCGCGGCGCGAGCAGCGTGGTGAGGGTGCCGGGAGGGACGGCGCCGGTGTCGCTCACGCCCGGCGGTCCTCGGTGCCGGTGAGCGAGAGGAAGACGGACTCGAGGGTCCCCTCGTTGCTCGCGAGCTCGGGGAGCTCGCTCGCCCGGAGGCGCAGCTCGGAAAGCGTCCCTCGGCGATCAGACGGCCGTGGTCGAGGATGCCGATCCGGTCGCAGAGCTCCTCGGCGACGGGCAGGCTGTGCGTCGAGAGGAAGATCGTGACCCCGCTCGCCGCGAGCCCGCCGAGGAGCTGGCGGAGCGCGAGCGCGCCCTGGGGATCCATGCCCACCATCGGCTCGTCGAGGATCAGGATGCGCGGGCGGTGCATGAGCGCCGCGGCGAGCGCCAGGCGTTGCTTCATGCCGTGCGAGAAGGTCTCGATCAGCTCCTCGCCACGGTCGAGGAGGCCGAACTCCTCGAGCAGGTCGACGCTGCGGTCGGCCATGTCGTCGCGCTCCAGACGATAGAGATCGCCGATGAAGCGCAGGAACTCCTTGGCGGTGAGCTTGTCGTAGAGGAACGGCTGGTCGGGTACGTAGCCGAGGAGCGCCTTCGCGGCCTCGGGTGCGGCGGCGAGATCGTGGCCGCCGAGCAGCACCTGGCCGGCGCTCGGCTCGAGCAGCCCGACCAGCATGCGGATCGTGCGTCGTCTTCCCGGCACCGTTCGGGCCGAGGAAACCGAAGACCTCGCCCGGCGCGATCTCGATGTCGAGGTCGTGCACGGCGACGAGCTCACCGTACTGCTTTCGAAGTCAATGCACTGGATCATTCCGGCGTCTCCTCCACCACCGCGAACGCGAGCTGGCCGATGATCCCCATGAGGGCCATCTGTCGCTCGAGTCCGCCTTCGATCAGCTTCACGTGCGTGGCGTCGGCGGGGAGTTGATCGAAGACCGCGTCCGCGCTCACCCAAGCGCCGACCCACAATTCGTTCCACGCGTGATAGTAGAAACCGTCGTTGGCGTATACCGCTCCGGCGACCACCCGGGCGGGAATTCCGGCGGCACGGGCGAGGGCGGCGAGCAGGACGGCGTGCTCGTTGCAGTCGCCCCGGCGGCGGACAGCACCTCGCGGGCGCTCGGGACGGTCACGCTCGGGGCCTTCTCGACCGCGTCGTGGACCCATGCGACCAGGCGCCGGGCCGCGATCCGGGCGTCGGTAGCGTCGCCGACGGCGGCGGTCGCCGCGGCGCGGATGGCGGGGTCGTCGGACTCGATGAACGGGCTCGCGGCGAGGGCGGCGGTCCCGAGGTCGGCGGGCACGGCTGCCGATCGGAGCGGCCTGGGCAGGGAGCGATTCTCGGCTGATCGCGAGGAGGTCGGCGGCGAGCCGTTGCCGCGGCGGATCGTTCGGGATGGCGGTCGCGGCCTTGCCGCGGACGCGGAGGGTCACGCGCGCGGCGGCGCGTGGCGCGGTGATCGTGCCCTCGACGGGGATCCCGGTCGCCGCCACGAGGTCGAGGGCGCGCGCTCGTCGACGCCCGCGAGCGCCTGCGCGCGTGCCTCGCGCTCGAGCGTGAAGCCGAGGAGCGCTTCCTCGCGGACGACGTTGCCGTCGGGATCGATCCACGCGTGCGTCTTCACGCTCTGGTGCTCTTCGGCGATGCGCAGCGTGTCGACGACGCCGCTCGCCGTCTGCAGGCGCTCGCGTGCCTCGATCGTCACGACCAACGGCTCGCTGCGCGCCGTCAGCGGACTGAAGACGGGCACGCTGTAGCGCGCCCCGGGGGCGGGATGGTCGGCGAGGATGCGCGGCCGGAGCGTGCTCGGCAGCGCGATCGGCTCGCTCAGCGGCAGCACCAGGTCGGCTTCCTGGCCCTTCGGACCGTAGCGGGCGCGGAGCGTGCGGTCGTCGCTCGTGCCGCTCGCGGTGAACGTGGTGGCAGGGTGACGAGCGTGTAAGCGAACGTCCGCAGCGCGAACGCCTCGTCGGTCGTGGCGCCGAGCGTGCTCTCGAGCTTCTGCGCCGTGCCGAGCATCGCGAGCGCTACGACCGACTCTTCCGTGAAGCGGTAGCCGCTCTCCGTGTGCTCGACCACTCGGTGCGCGTGACCGATCTTGCGCCCGTCCTTGTAGACGCCGAACCATTCGTCGCGGGCGGCGAGGTCGGTGAGCGGGGGCGGCGTGGTCGCGGCCGGCGCCGGCGAGTCCTGCTTCCGCACCAGCGTCGCGATCAGGACCACCCACGAGGCGACGACGGCGAGGGTGACAAGGCGTCTCATCTGAAGCACGAACGTCCGCGGCGCGCGCGCCGCGCCGACGGACACGCGCGTCGTCGGCCTCCGGTTAGTAGTGGAACGGGGACGGCGATTCAATTCAGGAAGCGCGTTGCCGCCGGCGGACGCCGGGGTGTAGAGAATCCGCATGGCATCCGACACCGTGCCGACCGACTTCCCGATCGTCCGCTGTGCGGTTTGTGCCGCCGAGGTGCTCGGCTATCTCGACCTCGACGAGCAGGATCACGGAGATCACCCGCTGTCTCGTCTGCTCGACCGCCGCCGACGCGACGGCGATCCGCTTCGGCGACCTGCACGCCATCGAGGAGATCGGCTACGGCTTCGTCTTACCGGAGGCTGGATGTGGTCGCCCCGACTGCGGCCGCGGCCGCTGCGGCCGCTCGTAGCGCAGGTTGCTGAAAAAGCGGCCATCTGCTTCGTTGCTCCCTCTCTCACTTGCCGTGCCCTCGGAGAGGTGCGGCGTAGCTCCGCTACGCCTCCGCGTTCGTTCGGTCGCGCCTCGCATCTGACCCTTTTTGAGCAACCTGCGGGGGCCGCCTCGTGCGCGTGGCGGGCGTGGTCGCTGCGCTCCCACCCCAACCATTTCATTCTTTGATCTGCGTCTCAGAATTCCTCAGTTCAAGTTTAGTCAAGTTAGCTACTCGGAGCGATGCCGCCAGCGCGCGCGGCTGCCATGACCTCGGCTCGTGGCTGGCGAGACCGCCGCATGCGACGAACGCCGCATCCCCGTCGCCTCCCTGGGCTATAGGCCCCGCCAGGTCGAATGCACCGTGCTCCATCAGGTCGTCCGCGAACATCTGGAAACGTTTCTCGCGACCACCACTCGCGCCGATCCCGCTGGACTGCCCACATTCCTCGAGCAGGAGTTCCGCGGGTTCTTGGACTGTGGAGTGTGGGCCCGCGGCTTCGCACGTTTTCGATGCGACGGCTGTCACGCCGAGACGCTCGTCCCTTTTTCGTGTAAACGGCGCGGGTTCTGTCCGAGCTGCGGCGGTCGGCGAATGGCCGCCGGGGCCGCCGAGCTCGTCGACCACATCCTGCCGCACGTCCCCGTGCGCCAGTGGGTGCTCTCGTTGCCACACGCGCTTCGCTATCGCCTGGCCTGGGATCACGTTCTCTGCCGCGCCGTGCTCACGATCTACACCCGCGCGCTCCTCGGCTTCGAGCGCCGGCGCGGGCGGCGACGCGGCATCGTCGATGGTCGCAGCGGAACGGTCACCGCGATTCAACGGTTTGGCGGGGCCTCCAGCTCAACGTTCACTATCACACGCTCTTGTTGGAAGGCGTATTTGCGACCGCGCCGGACGGCACCGTCCGCTTCGATCCCGCCCACCGCCGACCGATCGCGAGGTGGCGCGCCTGCTCGCGACGATCCGCACCCGCATCTTGCGTCTCTTGCGACGACGCGGCGTGCTCGCCACCGAAGACGCGGCCGACGTCGAGGCCGATCCGCTCACCGTCGATGCGCCCGTGCTCGCACAGCTCAGCGCCGCCGCCGTCCGCGGGCGCTCAGCGTTCGGCGACCGGGCCGGCACACACCGGTGTTGCGGATCGGCCGCATTCCGATGCCCCGTGGGTGTGGGCGGGTGGCCCGCGCCACGCGCACCTCGAACGCTTCGATCTCCACGCCGATCGCGACGTCCGCGCCGATGACCGTCTCGGGCTCGAACGACTCTGCCGATACCTTTTGCGCCCGCCGCTCGCGCAAAGAGCGCTCGCGCGCCTCGCCGACGGCCGCGTCGTCTGCACGCTGCGCCACCCCGTGGCATGACGGCACGCGCCATCTGATCTTCACCCGCATGAGTTCCTGGAACGCTTGGCTGCCCTCACGCCCCGCCCGCACATCAATTTGCTTCTGTACCATGGCGTACTGGCCCCGCGGGCTCGGTGGCGTCCGCCGGGACCGAGCGCTCGCGCCGAAATCGCGTCGCCGGCATCTCCGCGACCACTCAGCCACGGCGTTCGGACCGGCGAGTCCGGCGGTACGCCTCGGTGCCAGCGCCGTCGTCGCCGATGTCCGGTCGCCGGCGCCACCAGGATCGGCGCCGGTGGCCTCACAGCGTCCCGACACCCCCAGCCCCCGCACGACCGCCGCCGGCCACCGAGCAGGTCACGCCGCGCCTGGGCGTGGGCCGACTTGATGCGGAGAATTTTCGCCATCGACGTCCTCGCGTGCGCCGGTTGCGGCGGTCGCCTCCGCTTCCTCGCGACCATCGAAGATCCGCCCGTCGTCACCAAGATCCTCGCCCACCTCGGGCCTGCCCACCGAGGGACCCGTCCTCATGCCCGCGCGTCCACCGCCCCGGCCCGACGGGTTCGACTTCGCCTGACGCCCGCATCGCGCGGGCGGCGTTCACCTCGCGCGCCCTCCGCGCGTTGGCCGCGCTGCGTCTTGACGCCGCAGCCGGCGCCTGCGATCGAGCCCCATCAGCCACGCGAACGGCCCGCACCCGCCGGGTTGTTTGCGTGTGGCAAACGGCAGGTACAAGCCCGAACGTCCGACTTCGAACGTTATGTCGACCCGCCCGTGCGAAAAGGCCGGTAGTGATGGCTTCTGTGAAGCGGCGTCCCCGGTCAAGTGTTTTTAGCGATCGTTTGGTCTTGGGTGCTCTCCTCGTGCGTTCGAGGCTGGGCGAGATGGTCGTCATCCTTCTGTTCGCGCTCGACGATGGCGGTCCGTGACCGCGGCGCATGGTGGGGTTCGGTGGGTGGGTGGCGCCATCTATCAATCGGCTCTCTGCAGAGGCCCGGCATTACTTCGCGCTCATCCACCACAGCGCTGCTCCATCACGACCCAACAGGTTGAGAAACGATGCCGTTCGCGTCGTCCTCGTCTTAGGCGGCGGCCGCGTTGCTCCGATGCACGGGCTGTCCAAAATCGCTGCCGTCCCGCCACATGGCGTACAAGATCCCCGCGAGCTTGCGCGCCAACGCTACGGCGGCGATGCGTTTACCGCGGCGCACGGCGATGCGCAGGGCCCAGTCGCGCAGGGGCCGCGTCGCGTCGTGCTCGTAGCGCAGGATGCTCCAGGCCGCCTCGACGAGCAGCGTCCGCAGCCGCGCATGGCCCGCCTTGGTAATGTGGCCGCGCAGGCGCTGCTCCCCGAGCTCCGCTCGCGGGGCACGAGCCCCACGTAGGCGCGCACCTCTTTGGCACTGCCGAAGCGCGTCACCTGATCCACGACCGCCTCAAACGTGACCGCCGTCACCGGGCCGATGCCCGGCACCGTACATAACCGGTGCGCGACCGCGTCGGCGCGCACGATGCTCGCCAGCTCCTTGTCGAGCGCCGCGAGCTGCTCGTTCAACCCCGTCATCGCCGTCAGCAACGGGGCGATGCGGACCCGCACTGCCTCGGGTAGCTCCTGCGCCTGCACGCGCTTGCTGAAGGTCCCCGCGCTGCCGCTCCCCACGCGGCACCCTTCCTGCCGCAACAACGCCCGCGCGAGGGAAATATACTTCGTGCGGCTGCTCACCAGCGCCGCGCGGACGGCCACGTGCGCGCGCCGGCCGCGGGCCGCATCGGAGCTGCGGTGGGCCGCGCGGTAGGCCCCAGCTCGCACGCCTCACAGAGCGCCCGCGCATCGCGCCGATCGGTTTTGATCTTGCGGCTGCGGGTCGCATACATCGGCGCGAAATTCGGGTCGGCCACGATCACCTCGTGCCCGAGCGCTTCGAGGCACCGCGCCACCCACTCGCTCTCGGTCGACGCCTCGACCAGGATCCGCGCGCGGGCACGACCCCCAGGAACTTCGCGAACGCCTCGCGGGTCGTGGCGATGCGCTGCTCGATGAACCCGCCCTCGTCCGTCCGGATACAGACCTGACTTGCGACCTTGTGCACATCGATGCCAATCTTCTCCATGGCTGGCCTCCACTTTTGCGGCTCTGACCGCGTTTAGGTGTGTGGGGCACTATGCCACCACGTGTGGTGGCCAGCCGCTTCATCCCATCTATCAACTATCCCGTACCGCGGTTATGCGATCGATCTGATCGAGACCGGCAGCTATCAGACGCTCCAGCCGTGCCTTCTTGAAAGTGAACCCTGGGGGCACGGTGCCGGTACTCGTGCACCGCGGCCGCGGTCTACGAGTCGCACGAGCAGATCCGGTATGCCGCGGCTCTCGCGGCCACCGGCGCCCCGTCGCTCGTGCCGGAGGACCCGGCGCACAAGAGAGAGATGGACCGCTGGATCGATCGGTCGTCGCTCACCGACGATCCCATCGGTCATCCCGAGCGAGAGCATCGGCAACGTCGTGCCGCGGCTCACGTCCAACTCTTCGCGGCAATGATCAGAAGATTCCGTATCGCAACATCGTCGAAGGGCTGCTCTTCCACTTCGACAAGAAGCGGCCCCGTCCTCTTCATGACGCTGAAAGCACGCGGTCTCGCCCGCTTTCATGGGCTGAAGCCGATCCTGCGGCTCCTCAGCGACGGCCGGCGGCACGCGCGCGTGCATCTCGACGCGCTCCGAGGCGCAGCCTCGTCGCAAGCGGCGGCCCATGGATTCTCGGCATGACGTTCACCCTGGCCGACGTCAGCTGGATGGTGATCTTCGAGCGGCTGCGTCAGGTCGACAGCGAGCACGTCTTCCTCGGTGCCGGCCGCCGTCCCGCGTGCAGCTGCGTATTGGTCACGCCTGAAGGAGCGGCCGAGCTATGCGGCGGCGATCCTCGGCCATCCCCACTCGCTCATCGATCCGCGGCCTCCGGCGTCTCAAGGAGGTGAAGGCCGCCGACCCGGCGCTGCGCGCCGCCCTCGAGGCGCGGCGTCGAGCTGATCAGGCGCTGGGACGCTCGGCGCGGCGCACTGCGACGGGATGCCGGCCAGGTGCGCCGTTTTGGCGCGACAAACGTCGCGCGTTGGCGTCCGCAGGCGCGCTATCCGACCTGGACGCGCTTGAAGAAGCTTCGCAATCTCGGAGTCGAACAGCATGCGCCATTCTGATCCAGATATCTATCTGCAGAAATGGAGATTTATGTTGACTCATGCGGAGGTGGACGGCTACGACGATCCGTCATCGATCGATAGTCGATTTCCAATAACGCCCATGCTTGAGAGGAGAGACCATGAAAGCCCCCTTAGTAACCGCCGCAGTCGTCATGCTCGAACGTGGTAGGCGCAGCGTATGCGCAAGTTCCGAATGATCATTTGAAATGCTATAAGGTCAAGGATCCGCTGAATCTCGCGGCGGTCGTCGATCTCGATTCGCCGCAGTTTGGCTTGAAGCCGGCTGCAAAGTATCGAAGGCGAAATATTTTTGCGTTCCGGCGGAGAAGACGGTCATCTCAGCGATGGACAAGAGCACCAACCTTCCCATTATCCCTCTGCCAGTGATCGGCCCCAACGCGGGGATCGGATCTGCTACAAGATCAAGTGTCCGACGTCCGTCATTCCCGACCAGGCCGTCACTGACCAATTCCGGGGCCCGCACGATCACGAAGTTCAAGGCGTCTTTCCTGTGCACGCCGGCAGTGAAGGGAAGCAATCAGCGCTTCGTCGACAACGGCGACGGCACCGTCACCGACAACCTGACGGCACTGGTATGGGAGAAGAAAGCCAGTTGGGATGACGTCGCCGTCAATTGCACGAGCGCGGGAGTGTGTCCCGCTCCCCATGATGCCGACAACACGTACGTGGGCGAGTGCCACCAGCATCTTGGTGGCACAGCTGAATACTGCGGCGTTCGCAGGTCACACCGATTGGCGCCTTCCTACGCTAGCCGAGCTCCAGAGCCTCATCGATTATGCCGATCCGGCGGCGCCCGTCGTCGACGTAGCATTCGACAATAGCTGCGTGGTCGGGTCGTCGTGCACGAGCATTACGAATCCGACGTGTAGCTGCTCGGTGTGGGGCGGAGAGTGTGAAGGGCTCGTACTGGTCATCGACGGACTACGCGCCAGTCCCGAGCTTTGCGTGGCCGGTGCTGTTCCACAACGGCACGATAACTGCGGCAGCCAAGACGACGTCCTATTGGGCGCGCGCGGTCCGGAGCCAGTAGCGCGACTTTTTGGATAGCGTGCCCGCGAGCTCGAAGGCATGCCAGGCGTCTGGGTGGGCGGTGGATCGATGGCCTGTCGCTCCGCCGCCCCTAGCACGAGCCGCCGACCGGACGAATCAAAAATCAGAAGGCGTACCCGGCCTCGAGGCCGTAGGCCGACGCCGACGCTGCCGACCGCCAGGCCCGCCGACACGTGTGTGCTGAGCACCCAATGCGGCCGGACGTGGAACGATGCGAACGGGCCGTCGGTCAAGAACAAGCTGATGGTCGACGCTCGCATACCGACGCCGCAGGTGATCAGGGCTTGAAACAGCGCAAGGTCTACGTCGGCCGCCCGAGGCCGATCTGGCCGGCTGCACGTGCGCGTGTCGATCGGAACGGACGAGGAGATGGCGCGGTTCGAGTCGGCCTTCCTCGAAGTGACGTCCGCTGTGACAAACGGCAGGACAAGCCCGAACGTCCGACTTCGAACGTTATGTCGCCCCGCCCGTGCGAAAAGGCCGGTAGTGATGGCTTCTGTGAAGCGGCGTGCTCGCCACCGAGGACGCGGCCGACGCCGAAGCCGATCCGCTCACCGTCGATGCGCCCGTGCTCGCTACGGCCTCAATCTGACTTATCGCGGAACTGTGCCTGATCGTTCTTCGCCGCCAGTGCACTGAACGTCGCCTCCCAACACACGCCGGTCGTATCGTTCTTGAGTTGCACGAGCACCTTCAGCTCTTGGCTGAGCGGCAGTGTCGGCATCTGGAGCGGCTCCCCTCGTCCCTGCAGCCCAATCGCGGCACGGCCGGCTGATCCCTCTTTCAGGCTGAGCTTCGTAATACCGTTCGGGGTCGCCTCTTTGTCGGCGTACCTGAAACCGTGGGTGGTCTCCTTCCAGCACGGCCGCCCCCGGCACGTGCCAGCTGCGGCGATACCCGCCCGCAGCTTCAGCTGCGGTGTGCCACCCACGTCGTCGTAAATGCACACCGTGTAGTTCGTCGTGGCGAGCGGGCTACCAAACTCTGACTTGACAGTTGCTGCGCCGCTGGTCCACTTCCATTGCAGCAGGTCTCCCTTGTCCGGGATCCGATCCTTGAGCAGAAGCGAGGACTTCGCCGTTGCAGTGGGCGTCCTGCAGCCCGTCTGCGGCACCGGCCCACAGGCCGGCGGCGGCTCTATCTGACACGACGAGTCGCAGCCGTCGTCAAACGTTCGGTTGCCGTCATCGCACTCTTCGCTTCCGTCAAGTCGACCATTCCCGCACGCCTCGCAGACCCCGCAGCTCGGGCGCAGCCCGCATCCTCATCGCACGTGGCGCTACAGACCTGCGCGTCCGTGCAGTGCCCTTCCCAGCGACACGCGCTTGAGCAGCCGTCCCCGCTCACAGGATTCCCGTCGTCGCACTGCTCGGCGCCTCCTACCACTCCATCACCGCATGGGACGGGTGTCACAGTTGCCGTCGGAGTCGCGGTCACCGTAGGAGTGGCGGTCGCCGTGGGCGTGGCCGTCAAGGTCGCCGTCACGGTTGGTGTCGGAGTCACCGTGACCGTCGGCGTCGCGGTCACTGTGGGAGTGGCGGTGACCGTTGGCGTGCCCGTCACCGTCGGGGTCGGCGTTGCCGTCGACGTGCTCGTGGGGGTTGCCGTGGGCGTTGGCGTGACCGTCGGTGTCGGAGTCACCGTGACCGTCGGCGTCGCGGTCACTGTGGGAGTGGCGGTCGCCGTTGGCGTGCCCGTCACCGTCGGGTCGGCGTTGCCGTCGACGTGCTCGTGGGGGTTGCCGTGGGCGTTGGCGTGTCCGCGACGAACACATACGCGGAGCCTTGTTCCGCGTTAGCGCCGATGTCGTTGCCGATCGCGCCGACGACCACCGTGTCGCCGCTGATTGCCACCGCATAGCCGAACTCGTCACCGGCGGCGCCGTCGGAGGCGGTGAGCTTGCCGGTCTCGGTCATCGTCGTCCAGCCCGCGACCGGCTTCAGGAACATATACGCGGAGCCCTGGTCACTGTTCGCGCCGATGTCGTCGACGGCCGCGCCGACCACCATCGTGTCGCCGCTGATTGCCGTCGTATAGCCGAAGAAGTCACTCGTGGCGCCGTCGGAGGCAGTGAGCTTGGCGGTCTCGGTCATGGTCGCCCAGCCCGCGACCGGCTTCACGAACACATACGCAGAGCCCTGGTCACTGTTCGCGCCGATGTCGTCGAGGGCCGCGCCGACGACCACCGTGTCGCCGCTGATTGCCACCGCATAGCCGACCTCGTCACCGGCGGCGCCGTCGGAGGCGGTGAGCTTGGCGGTCTCGGTCATGGTCGCCCAGCCCGCGACCGGCTTCACGAACACATACGCGGAGCCCTGGTCACTGTTCGCGCCGATGTCGTCGACGGCCGCCCCGACGACCACCGTGTCGCCGCTGATTGCCACCGCATAGCCGAAGAGGTCACTCGCGGCACCGTCGGAGGCGGTGAGCTTGGCGGTCTGGGTCATGGTCGCCCAGCCCGCGACCGGCTTCACGAACACATACGTGGAGCCCTGGTCACTGTTCGCGCCGATGTCGTCGGCGTACGCGCCGACCACCACCGTGTCGCTGCTGATTGCCACCGCGGCGCCGAAGAGGTCACTCGCGGCACCGTCGGAGGCGGTGAGCTTGGCGGTCTCGGTCATGGTCGCCCAGCCCGCGACCGGCTTCACGAACACATACGCGGAGCCCTGGTTACTGTTCGCGCCGATGTCGTCGACGATCGCGCCGACGACCACCGTGTCGCCGCTGATTGCCACCGCGGCGCCGAAGAGGTCACTCGCGGCACCGTCGGAGGCGGTGAGCTTGGCGGTCTCGGACATGGTCGCCCAGCCCGCGACCGGCTTCACGAACACATACGCGGAGCCCTGGCTAGCGTGCGCGCCGATGGTGTCGGCGATGGCGCCGACCACCACCGTGTCGCCGCTGATTGCCACCGCAGCGCCGAAGTCGTCACCCGCGGCGCCGTCGGAGGCGGTGAGCTCGGCCTGCTGGATGAACGGGTCCACGACCAGCGGGTAGCGGGCGCCCGTGTCGTCGACGCAAAGCCGCACGTGGTTGCCCGCGACCTCCAGCCACGCGTGCAGATCCTTGCCGGCCGCGTCGTACGCGATCAGTCCCCGGTAGCGCAGCATTGCTTCGCCGGCACCCGTGTGGAACGCCACGGCCCGCCCATCCTCGTCGAGCCGTGCGCGCAAGTCTCCGGAGATATCGAGGGCGAGCGTGAGCGGCTGCCCCATGGACCGCTCGGTACGACTCCGCGGCGGCGCTGCGAGGGTAAAGCCCTGCTCCAACCCGAGCGGGCCGTTGATGTACCACTCGGTCAGGTCGCCGCGGCGGTACTCTACCCGGTTGGCCTCCGCTCTCGGGTCTGCCATCCTGACGGGGGACAGCGCCCCATCGTAGCCGTACGCCGTCAGCCTCAGGCCTAGCCTGGCCGAGCCGGCTCGCAGCTCGATCCCCTGCGCCGTCAGATCGGCGCGCACCGAATGCGCGGGATTGTCCAGGTGCTGCACGCCGTCGGTCGCCCTGACGTGGTACGCGGTGTTGTCGCGACCCAAGGTCTCCGAGATCTTTGCGCGCGCCGCCCACGGGAGTCCCCCACCGCGGTGGGGGTCGCCGCGCGGAATTCCGCCGCGTTCAGGCTGGTCGTTCCGGGGACCGGCATCGCGAGCAGGATCACCACCGCGGCGGTGGCTGCGGCGCCGACAGGCGGGCGCGTCGCGCGTCGCCGTCTCCCGAGATCCCCATCTGCGCCTGCCGAAAGACCCGCTCCACGACCCTGTGCGAACCTTCGGCGCGCAGATGGATGAACTTACGCGCTTGTCGAGACATGAGGCGCATTTTTCCTCATCTAGGGTTGGCGAGTGCCCATGAGCGTGAGCGTCGGAGTTTCTAGCCGCGTTCTCGATCCGATGCGAGGGTTCGGTCGTGACCAGTGGAATCCAGAGAGCGCACGCGATGCCTCCCAAGCGAGGGATGGGTGCTCAACGCGAGCCGGCGTCCAGCGCGATGCCGAACCAAGCTGCGATTAGAAACCGGGAACCTGTTTCGGCGTCGGAGGACCGTAGTCGCGGCGAGACGCGAAGACAACGACAATATGCCGACGCGACCGTTTTTGATTTCGCGCCAAAGCTCCGGTGGCTGATCTGCACCGTTTTGGCGCAACCGGGTGTGCGCGTACCCATCCGAAGCGGGCGAATCCACGCAGAACGTCTTCGCCGCGCACTCGGACTTCTACTCAACCCGACAGGGCGAAAACCCCGCTGAAGTTTCCTTCGACTTTTTGAGCGGCGGACGAGGACGACAACACGCGCCTTCGGATCGCCGAAGACGCCGCGCACCGAAGACCGTGGGTGGAATCCGGGAAGGCGTACGCGTCTATCAGCTGCCGCCGATTGCGTGATTGAGCCAGCGCGCAAGCGTGCCCAGATTTCAGCAGGACTCAACGCCCTGCAAACGCAGGCACAGCAAGTCTCCCCAACCATATCCCCTCACAATTCACCCACACGAAAACCGGAAGACCCGAAATTTTCTAAATTGGAAGGGGCAGAGCGAAGCAGCGGCCCTTCCATGCGCACGAGGCACGGCCCGCAGGTTGCTCAAAAGGTCGAGATGCGAGGGCAACGAAGCAGATCGGCCTTTTTCAGCAACCTGCGAGTTGGCGGCGGGCTTCGAAGAGGATGATTGCGACCGCGGTTGCGAGATTCAGGCTTCGGACGTGCGGGCTCGTGATCGGGATCGCGTAGAGGTCGCGGCGGCGAGCTCTTCCTTGATCGCGGCCGGCAGGCCGCGCGTCTCGCGCGCCGAAGACCAGGACGTCGTCCGCGGCGAAGGCGATCGTGGTGTACGGTCGCGGTTGCGCGTGCCGAGAAGCCGAGGCGCCGTCCCGGTACGGCGGCGGCGAAGGCCGCCCAGTCGGCGTGCTGATGGACGTCGACGTACGGCCAGTAGTCGAGCCCGGCACGCTTCAGGTGCTTGTCGTCGATCGAGAAGCCGAGGCCGGCCGATCAGATGGAGCGGCGTGCCGGTCGCGGCGCAGAGGCGCGCGATCGATCCCGTGTTGGGCGGGATCTCGGGCTCGACGAGCGCGACGTGCATGCGATCAATCGGCGCGGTGGCGGATCTCGTGGTGGCGGCCGCCGTTGGCGAGCACGAAGCGCCCCTCGCGCTCGGCGATCGCGGGCGCCAGCTGGTAGTAGGCCGGTCGCAGGAAGCGCGCGGCGTAGCGACCGCCCTTCACGCGGGTGTAGAGCACGTTGGCCTCGCCGACGGTCAAGGTGTCGGCGTCGAGGGGCTCCTCGCTGTCGTCGTTCAAGCGGATGGTGAAGCCGCGCGCGGCGTCGCCGCCGACGCTGGTCACGACCCACGGCGTGTCGTGGATCTCGACGAAGGCGCGCTCGTCGGCCATGGCGATCTGCCAGCGGCCGTCGTCGACTTGGCGGAGGCAGCGGCTGAAGAGCTTCGCGATGCGCCCGTTGTTGATCGGCTCGTCGTCGGAGTACGCCAGCGGCCGTCGCCCCGAAAGCTGATCTTGCCCGACGACACCGCCCAGAAGCCGGCTTGCGCCATGCGCGCTATGTAGGCCCAGCCGGAACGACGACGCAACCGGCGCGGCGGCTCGTGGGTCGGGTTGCAACCGACCCACCGCTGAAGCGACCTGGCTCGCGCGCGCGCACCCTTCCGGTATGGTCACGCGCCGTGCATCCGATAATTTTCTCGATCGGACCGCTCACCGTCTACAGCTTCGGGGTGATGCTGGCGATCGCGTTCCCTGACCGCCGGCAACGTCGTCCAGCGCGAGCTCGCGCGCAAAGGCCTCGATCCCGGAGCTCGCGTCGTCGTTCATGGTGTGGGCGGCGGTCGGCGGGCTCGTCGGGCTCGCGCGTGCTGTCGTTCGTCGACGATTGGTCGGGCTTCCTGCGCCGATCCGCTGGCGTTCGTCTTCACCGGCGCGCGGCTTCGTGTTCTACGGCGAGCTTGATCGGCGGCTTCCTCACGGTCTCGGTCGTGATCTGGCGGCGCGGGCTTGCCGTAGCTGGAAGGTCGACCGACTGCATCGCGCCGAGTCTCGCGGTCGGGCAAGCGATCGGACGCATCGGCTGCCAGCTCGCCGGGCGACGGCGACTGGGGCACGCCGAGCACCGTGCCGTGGGCGATGAGCTACCCGAACGCCATCATCGGCTGGGAGCAGTGGACGCGCGAGAACGGGTTGCCGATCGACGTCCGCGTGCATCCCGCGCCGGTCTACGAGACGATCCTCTACGCGCTCGTGTTCCTGGTGCTCTGGCGCCGGCGTCTCACGCCGCACCCGGACGGCTACATCCTCTGGCTCTATTTGCTGCTGAGCGGCGCGGCGCGCTTCCTGGTCGAGTTCGTCCGCGTCAATCCCGCGCTTCGCGTTCGGTCTTTCGGAGGCGCAGTTCATCAGCCTCGCCATCATGGCGATCGGCGCGGTGCAGATCTGGCGGAGCTCGGGGCCGGGCGTCGCGGACGCGCCGGCCTCGGCGTCGGCGTCGGAGGCGGACGCAAGCGTCGTGAGCATGCCGGGATGGTCGCGCCGGCGGGCGCTGGCGTCCGTCAGCACTGCCGCTGGCGTCGTCGTCGCGAGTGGCCTCGGCTGCACAGCATGCGAGCGGCGGCGCTCGTCGGCGAAGCCGGCGCCCGAGTTCTCGCTCGCGCGACCTGAAGGGCAACGCCGTCCGTCTCGCCAACCTGAAGGGCCAGCGTCGTGTTCCTGAACCTGTGGGCGACCTGGTGCGAGCCGTGCCGGCAGGAGATGCCGTCGATGCAGGCGCTCTACACGACGCTCGCGGGTCCGGACTTCGAGATGCTGGCGGTCAGCGGCGACCGAGTCGAGCGGACGGTCGTCGAGCGCTTCGTCGCGACCTACCGGCTGAGCTTTCCCGTCCTGCTCGATCCCGAGCTGCAGGTCGCCGAGCCGCTATCGCGTGACCGGCTATCCGGAGACCTTCGTCATCGACCGCAACGGCACGATCGTCGCGCACGAGATCGGCCCGCGCCATTGGGACGCGCCCGACAGCGTCGGGGCGTTCCGGAAGCTGATGAGCGGGCGGCGTGGCTGGGCTCTGACCGCTCAGCGCCGAGCGTCGTAGGTCAGTTGTTGGCGCTTGCGGCCAGCGAGAGCGCGCGCGGCTGCCGAGCGTGCGCTTGGCGCGCGCGAGATCGGAGACGCGGAGGAACACCGTGGCGGGACCGTGGCCGGCGGCGCGACTCGAGCCGTACATGTAGTCGATGTTCACGCGCGCGCGGCCGAGCGTGCGCGCGAGGCGCTCGATCGCGCCGGGCTGGTCCGGGAGCTCGACCGCCAGCACGTCGTGGACGATCACGAGCGTGCCGGACTCGCCGAGCAGGTGCTCGGCGGCGCGTGGATCGGAGACGATCAGGCGGACGACGGCGTGGTCGACGAGGTTGGCGATCGTGATCGCCTCGATGTTGATGTCGTGCGCGGTGAGGTCCGCGCACACGGCCGCGAGCGAGCCCGGCTTGTTGTCGAGGAAGACCGACAGCTGCTTTTCCACCCGCATCACCGCACCTCCGCTGCCGGCGGTACTAACGGTGCGCGTCCGACGTTGCAAGATCGCGGCGCGCGCGCCGGCTGAATTGACAGGGTCCAGGACGGGGGTATAACCGAGAATGATTATCACTTTCATTAAGCCACTCGCCGTCGGTTGGTTGGTGCTCGGTGCTCGCGGCCGGCGGTGGTTGCACGCGCCGAGCGCCGACGACGACCACCGCCCGCCGGCGAGACCGAAGGCGGCGGGTCAAGCGGTCGCCGGTGAGCTGCTCGGGGCGTTGAAGCTGGTGCGGCAGGAGTATGCCAACGCGGTCGCCGCCGGCGGGCGACACCGTCCTCGACGCGACCGAGTACGCCGAGACCGAGCTCTTCGCGGAACAGGCGGAGCGCAAGCTCGCGGCATGGCGTGCGGCCGGCGGCCTCGCCGATGCGGCGCAAGCCGACGCGCCTCACGCCGTACCTCGCCGACGTTCGTGCCGCCGTCGGCGAAGAAGGCGCCGCCCGCGACCGTCGCCGATGCCGCGAGCCGCTGCGATCGCGATCGTTCAGGAGGCGACGGCGGGCGCCGTGCCGGAGTCGATCCGCGGCACCACGCTCGCGACCGACGCGCGCCGATCAGGCCGATCCAGGCCGAGGCGATCGTCGAGCGACTATCGCGTCGGCCTCTTCTCCGATCACGCTCAGGCGATCTTCACGCGGAGCGGCGAGTCGCTCGTCGCCGGGCCGACGGCACCCGCAGGCGCGGTCTATCTCGCCGTCGTCGCTGCGCGAGCGTCGCACCAAGCGGCCGCTTCCGCGGCCGAGGTCGACGTCGTCGCTCGAGGGGCAGGGCCGACGCAGCGCGCCGCATCTCGCGGAGCTCTGGGGCGAGATCCATCAGTACGGGGCGAACGTGACGCTGCCCGACGACGGACCGGTGACGATCACGGTGCACGGTGTCGCCGCCGGCGTACGCGCGCCACGGCGACATGCTGAACAGCTTCGTCGCCCCTGCGACGGCGACGGTGCACGGCGCACGTCCGCAACCACGCGCTCGCGTTCGACGCCAAGCCCGTGCTGCCGACCGACCAGGACTACAGCGTCGGCGACGATCTCCTGCAGGCGATCGCCGAGGCGGGCGAGCTCCACAACGTCGGCCCGTATCGGGTCGGGTTGATCCTCGAGGGGCCGGAGCCTATCTGGCTCTGGAAGGACGGGAAGCCTGCCCTGGAAGCCGTCGCGTCCGATGCCACCAATCACATCGAGGTCGTACTGGTCGACCGCGAGAGCGGGCAGCTGGTGCCGCGCGCGACCGTCGACCTCGTGTTCATGGCCGGGGCCGCCGAGGTCGGCACGGCGACGCTGACCCGCTCCTCTCCGTCTTCTCGCACTATGGGAAGACGCTGAAGCTCCCGACCGGGACGACGTCGGTGCGCATCCACGTCCATCCGCCGGCGATCGGCGCGCTCGCGCGACCGCGCCTCGCCGACCCGGCGGACATCGAGCTGCCGTTGCCGGCCAAGCGCACGCGAGGGCTGACCATGCGGGTCGTCGTCCTTGCGGTGCTGCTCGGCGCTCACGTCACTCGTCGCGCCGCGACCCGCGGTCGCGACCGCGGCGACCGCCTCCGATCTCGCCGCGACCATTCGCGACGCCGGCGACGCGCTATCCGGCATCCGACGCGCATCTCGCGGTCGGCGACGCCTTCCTCCGCTTCGAGACGTCGCCGGCGGACGCCGACCTGAAGGGCCGCGACCCGTCGCGCTACGCCGATCTCGAGGTGCGCTGGCTCGCGACTGGTCGCGGCGATGAAGAGCGGGAAGCCGGCGAGCGAGGTCGCGCGCGCAGGCCGCCGCGCTCGCGGAATGCTCGACGCGCTCGGCGGTGACGGCCGGTGCCACCGCCAGCCGCTCGAGCCTCTTCGTCGATGCCCTGCTCATCATCCTCCGCGAGGGCTTCGAGGCGATCCTCGTGCTGACCGCGCTCGCCGCCTATCTCGTCAAGGTGAAGCAGGGCGACAAGCGCTGGCTCCTCTATGCCGGCGCGGGCGGCGCCGTCGTCGCGAGCATGGTGCTCGCCGTGCTGGCGCGCTTCGTCATGCCGGTCGAGGGCACATGCGTGAGGCGCTCGAGGGCGTGACGATGCTGATCGCCGCCGCGGTGCTCTTCTCGGCGTCGTACTGGCTGATCTCGAAATCGGAGGCACGGCGCTGGCAGGAGTTCGTGCGCACGCAGCTCGAGGGCGCGCTCAGCCTCGCGGCGGCGCGCCGGGCTGTTCGTGCTCGCGTTCCTGGTGGTCTTCCGCGAGGGCTTCGAGACGGTCCTCTTCTACGAGGCGCTGCTCGCGCGCGCCCAGGCCGGGGTCGGCGGATCGGTGGTGTGGAGCGGGTTCGCCTGTGGCGCCGTGCTCCTCGCGATCATCGGCACGGCGCTCTTCCGCTACGGCATTCGCATCCCGATCCGGCCGTTCTTCGCGGTCACCGGGGTGCTGCTCTACGTGTTGGCGCTTCAAGTTCGCCGGCGGCGGCGTCCGCGAGCTGCAGGAGGCGGGCTGGGTGAGCGTCACGGCGATCGCGATGCCGGATCTGCCCTGGCTCCGCGATTGGCTCGCGATCTATCCCTTCGTCGAGCCGCTGCTGCTGCAGGGACTCTTGCTGCTCGCGGTCGTCGGTCGGCGCCGCCTACGCCTTCGCGACGCGCTCGGATCCGAAAGTCGCGGCCGAAGCGGCGCGTTCGTGAGCCGGGCGCGAGCGGGCTCGCGACGGTGCTCGCGGCCGCGCTGCGCTCGGCGCGGTGGTCTTCGCGCTGACCCCGCGCATCCGCGAGGATCTCCCGGCCGAGTTCGCCGGCAAGCGCAATCCGCTCGTCGCGGCGAAGCCACGATCGCCGCCGGCCAGCGGTGTTCCGGAGAACTGTGCGACTTGCCACGGGAGCACGCGGACGGGCCACGGTCCGGCGTCGACCGGTCTCGTGCCGCCGCCCGCCAACTTCCGGAGCGGGACCGTGCTCGCGGCAGCACAGCGACGCGTACCTCTACTACCGCGTCAGCACCGGCAAGCCGGGCACCGCGATGCCGTCCTTCCACGGCGTGCTCCGACGAGACCGAGCGCTGGCAGGTCGTGAGCTACCTGCGCGCAGCCTCGCGACCCTGCCGCGACCTCGAGGCCGACGCGCGCGCGTCGATTTCGCGGCGATCGCGCTCTCTACCTTTGCGACGCCAGGCTCCTCTTGTATAGTTGCCCGACTTTCCATGCGGATCGGAGCCACACGATGCGACGTCGGCGACGGAGCCTCACCCTTTTTCTCGCGTTTTTCGCGATTCTCGCGTTCATGTTCTCGGGCGGGAACGCGGTCCAGCGAGTCGACGCCGTCGGCAAGGACGCCGGCCTACGAAAACCTCCAGACGTTCACGAACATCCTCGCGATCGTCCAGAAGAACTACGTCGAGGAGGTGCACGACCGAAGCAGCTCGATCGAGGGCGCCATCAACGGCATGCTCGACCTCGCTCGATCCGCACAGCGCCTACCTGACGCCCGACCTCTACAAGGAGCTGCAGGTCGACACCAAGGGCAGCTTCGGCGGCCTCGGCATCGAGATCACGGTACGGAACGGCGTGCTCACCGTCGTGTCGCCGATCGAGGACACGCCCGGCGTACCGCGCCGGCGTCGAAGGCCGGCGATCAGGTCATCAAGATCGACGGCGAGTTCACCAAGGACATGACGCTCGTCGAGGCCGTGAAGAAGATGCGCGGCCCGAAGGGCAGCAAGGTCGTCGCTCTCGATCAAGCGCGAGAGGCGTGAACTGCGCTCTTCGACGTCTCGCTCATGCGCGAGGTCATCAAGATCCAGAGCGTCAAGTCGAAGCTGCTCGAGAAGGGCTACGGCTACGTCCGGCTCACGCAGTTCCAGGAGCGCAGCGCCAACGACGTCGAGCGCGTGCTCGAGCACCGTGGAGCCACGAGGGCTGCGATCGAGGGCATCGTGCTCGATCTGCGGAACGATCCGCGGCGGCTTGCTCACGCAAGCCGTGAAGGTCTCCGACATCTTCCTCGACGCCGGGCATGATCGTCTACACCGACGGCCGGCTCGAGAATCAGAAGCAGAAGTACTTCGCGCGCCGGCCCGGCAGCTACGTCGACTTCCCGATGGTGGTGCTGGTGAACGGCGGCACGCGCGAGCGCCTCGGAGATCGTCGCGGGCGCGCTGCAGGACCACAAGCGCGCCGTCATCCTCGGCACGCACGACCTTCGGCAAGGGCTCGGTGCAGACGATCCTGCCGCTCGACGACAACTCGGCGCTCCGCCTCACGACCGCGCGCTACTACACGCCGAGCGGGCGCTCGATCCAGGCGACCGGCATCGTCCCCGACATCGTCATGGAGAACGTGCTCATGGCACGGGTCGGCGAAGACCAGCGACAAGCGGACGGCGGACTCCGCGAAGCGAACCTGCCGCGCCACTTCGAGAACAAGAAGGGAACGCCGCGCCGAGCGCCGCCGAGGTGACCGATCCCGATGCCGAGCCGGACCAGACTCCGGAAGAGCTTCCGGACACCGAGGGCGACGCAGGGCATCAAGGAAGGCGAGCCCGGCAAGGATCCCCAGCTCGATCACGCCCTCGAGCTGCCTGAAGAGCTGGAAGGTCTTCAAGACGCTCGTCGCGAAGAGCGACGATTCGGTAGCGAAGCGCGAGTAGTCGGTCGGGTGTCGGTCGGCCGCGCGATGCGTGGCGGCGCGGCCGGTGTGGATGCGGCGGAGGGGCGGTGGCGACACGACGGCGGAAGACTCGGCACGCGCGGCCCACGCGTCAGCGTGCGCGATCGTTTCCCGATTGGTGGAAGGCGCTCGCCGCTGGCCTGATCGGCCTCGGCGGCGCTGGCGATCTGGCTCGGCCGCGGCATCTGCCGCCGCCGCCGTTGACGCCCCCGCTGATGGTCGAGCCCGGCGAACGGGTCGCGGCCGTCGGCAAGGCGAGCGGCGAGCGCCGGGCCCGTCGGTGCCGCGCCGACCGTCGCCAGCCGCCAGGGCGGCATGCGCCGATGCCCGGCCGCCGCCGCGGCTGCCGCGCATCGCGATCGTGATCGACGACCTCGGCGACAACCTCGAGACCGCGCGGAAGGTGTTGGCGCTCGCACCGGCCGTCACCGTGGCGGTGATCCGTTTCGGGCGGCGTCGGCGGCGGTCGCGGCGGCGGCGGTCGACGGGCGGGCACGAGGTCATCCTCCATCTGCCGCTCGAGCCCGAGCGCGGCGCCGCCATGGAAGGCGGCAGCGGCTTTCTCCGCACGGCCATGGAGCCCGAGTACCTCGAGAGCCAGCTCGAGCGCGACCTGCGTGCCGTGCCGTACATCGTCGGCGTGAACGGCCACATGGGCTCGCGCTTCACGAGCGATCCGCGCGCGATGCGCACGCTGCTCGCGGGTCTCCGCGAGCGCGGTCTCTTCTTCCTCGACAGCAAAGACGAGCCCGGAGTCGGTCGCGGCCGACGTCGCGGCGGGATTGCAGGTGCCGTTCGCCGAGCGCGACGTCTTCCTCGATCACGATCCCGAGCCGGCCGCGGTGGCGCGCGCGCTCGCGACGGCAGCGTCAGTGGCGCGACAGGCAGGGCAGGCGATCGCGATCGGCCACCCGCACGCGTCGACGCTCGCCGCGCTCGCGACCTGGCTTCCCGACGGCGGCACGCCAGGGGTTCGAGATCGTCCCAGTATCGCAACTCGTCCACTGACCGCGCAGGTTGCTGAAAAAGGGCCATCTGCTTCGTTGCTCGGCTCGTTCGCTTGTGCGGCATAGCTCCGCTATGCCTCCGCGCTCTCTCCTCGCGCCTCGCATCTGACCCTTTTGAGCAACCTGCTCGGGGGTGCCTCGTGCGCGAGGTGGAGCGGTCGCTTCGCTCCCGCTCTACAATTTCTTCATCAGCGCTGATCCGTAGCTTTGAAATTGAGGGCGGAGCGCAGCGACGCCCTACCATGCGCAACCGGCAGCGCCCGGCAGGTTGCTCAAAAGGGTCAGATGCGAGGCGCGACCGAACGAACGCGGAGGCGTAGCGGAGCTACGCCGCACAAGTGAAGAGGGAGCAACGAAGCAGATGGCCCTTTTTCAGCAACCTGCTAGGGTTTGCGGGAATGGTCGTCGCTCGTCCGCGGCGAGTGCCGGCGCCACTCTCGGTCACGCAGCTGGCCGCGCTGGTCCGGAGCGCGCTCGATCAGGAGATCGGCCAGGTCCTGGTGGCCGGTGAGATCTCCAATCTGCACGCCGCGGGGTCGGGCCACGTCTACTTCACCCTGAAGGACGACCGCAGTCAGCTGCGCTGCGCGATGTTCCGGAGCGCCGCGCAGCTTCTGGTCTTCCGGCCGGTGGACGGCCAGGAGGTCGATCGTCCGCGGGCGCGTGAGCCTCTACGCCGAGCGCGGCGACCTGCAGCTCTACGTCGACACGATGGAGCCGCAGGGGCGCGGGCGCTCTGCAGCTCGCCTTCGAGCAGCTGAAGGCGCGGCTCGCGGCGGAAGGGCTCTTCGACGAGGGCCGCAAGCGCGCGCTCCCGTTCTTCCCGACGAGCGTCGGGATCGCGACGGCGCTCTCCGGCGCGGCGCTCCACGACATCCTGGTGATCCTGCGCTCGCGCTGTCCGGCGCTCGCACGTCGTCGTGCGGCCCGATCCGGGTGCAGGGCGTCGGCTCGGCGGAGGACATCTGCCAGGCGATCGCCGACCTGAACGCCCATCGCGACCTCGAGGTGCTGATCGTCGGGCGCGGCGGCGGCTCGCTCGAGGACCTGTGGTCCTTCAACGAGGAGTGCGTCGCGCGCGCGATCGCGGCGTCGCGCCTGCCGATCGTGTCGGCGGTCGGACACGAGGTCGACTTCACCATCGCGGACTTCGTCGCCGATCGGCGGGCGCCGACGCCGACGGCGGCGGCCGAGCTCGTGGTGCCGCGCCTCGCCGACCTCCGCGCGCTCGTGGCGCGCGGGCAGCCGGGCTCGCCGGCGCGCTCGCGCGGCGGAGCGCCCGCGAGCGCCGCCACCTCGAGCAGGTGGCGCGCCGGCTCCGCGATCCGCGGCGGCGGGTGCAGGATCTCCGCGCCGCGAGCGACGCGTTGGCCGTCCGCCTCGGCGGCGGCGATGCGGCGTCGCCTCGCCAAGACCCGCGCCGCGACCGATGCCGTGCGCGCATCGACTCGCCGTCCAGCATCCGGGCGCGCGCGCCGCGGCGCTCGCGCGGACGGTCGCGCGTGTGGCAGCACCGCGCTCGAGCTCGCGGGACGCCGCGCGCTCGTGGTGGCGCAGGATCGGGTCGCGCGTGCCGCCGCGTCGCTCGACGACCTCAGCCCGCTCGCCGTGCTTGCGGCGCGGGTACAGTCTCGTGCGGCGGGTCTCCGACGGCGCCATCGTACGCGTCCAGCCGGACGCTCGCGCCCGGGGACGAGAGTGCAGATCAGCTTCGCCGAAGGCTCGGCCGCGCGCGTATCGTGCCGAGCGACGGCGACGGCGTCGGGGCGCGCCGCGGGAGGATGCAGAATGACCGATCAGAAACCGCAGAAGTTCGAGGACGGACTCGCCGAGCTCGAGGCGACCGTCGCAAGCTCGAGTCCGGCGAGCTCACGCTCGAGGACTCCCTCGCGGCGTTCGAGCGCGGCGTCGGGTTGGTGAAGGCGCTGAACGAGCGCCTCGGCGCGCGTCGAGCAGCGCATCGAGATCCTGACCCGCGACGGCAACGGGACGCTCCGGACGCGGCCGTTCGAGGTCGACGGCGAGTGAACCTCGAGGCCTATCTCGCCGAGCGCCGCGCGCTCGGTCGACGCGGCGCTCGAGCAGGCGCTCCGGCCGAGCGAGGGCACGCCGCCGCGTCTGCTCGAGGCGATGCGCTACGCCGTACTCTCGGGCGGCAAGCGCGTGCGGCCGATCCTGGCGCTCGCCGCGTGCGAGGCGGTACCGGCGGCGCGCCGGAGCTGGCGCTGCCGTTCGGCTGCGCCGTCGAGCTCGTGCATGCCTACTCGCTGGTGCACGACGATCTCCCGGCGATGGACGACGACGAGCTCCGGCGCGGCCGGCCGACGGTGCACGTCGTCTACGGTGAGGCGCTCGCGATCCTGGCCGGCGACGCGCTCCTCACCGAGGCGTTCCGCGTCGCCGCCGGAGGGCGCGCGTCAGGCCGGCGTCGACCCGGCGCGCGCGCTCGGCGTCATCGCGACGGTCGCCGCCGCCGCCGGCGCGGCGCGGCATGGTCGGCGGCCAGGTCGCCGATCTCGAAGCCGAGGGGCGGTCGCCGATCGCGCGATCGTGGAATCGATCCACCGCCGGAAGACCGCGGCGTTGATCGCCGCCGCCGTCGATGCCGGCGCCGTCGCGGGCGAGCGCCGGCGAGACCGGCGGGCCGCGCTCGCCGAGTATGGACGCGCGCTCGGCCTCGCGTTCCAGATCGCCGACGACATCCTCGACGCGACGGCGCCGACGGCGGTCACCGGCAAACGCGTCGGCGGCGACGCCGAGCACGGCAAGGCGACGTTTCCCGGCGTGCTCGGGCTCGACGGCGCCCGCGCCGCCGCCCGCGATCTCCTGGCGCGCTGTCGCGCCGCGGCCGACGTGCTCGGCGCGCCCGGCGAGCCGCTGCGCGCGATCGCGAGCTTCGTGGTCGAGCGCGCCTGCTGACTCCCGGCCGCGACGCGGAGCGATGGCGCGCGGAGGCACGGCGAAGGAACGGGTCGACAAGCTGCTTGGTCGACCGCGGCCTCGCGCCGACCCGCGAGCACGCGCAGCGCCTCGGTCATGGCGGGGCTCGTCTTCTCGGGCGACGCCGCCGTCGACAAGCCGGGCACGCGCCTCGCCGGCGACGCGCCGCTCGAGGTGCGCGGCGAGCCGCATCCGTTCGTCAGCCGCGGCGGCGCCAAGCTCGACGCGACACTCGCACGCGCTGGCGCTCGACGTCGCGGACTTCGTGGCGCTCGACGTCGGTGCGCGTCGACCGGTGGGTTCACCGATTGCCTCCTGCAGCGCGGGCGCGCGCCGGGTCTATGCCGTCGACGTCGGCTACGGCCAGCTCGCGTGGAAGCTCCGGAACGACCCGCGGGTCGTGAGCCGCGAGCGCACCAACGTCCGTGCGCCTCGCGCGCGACCGATTTCCCGAGGCGATCGACCTGGTCACCATCGACGCGTCGTTCATCTCGCTCCGGCTCGATCCTGCCGGCGGTGGCGGCGCTCCTCGATCCGGGCCGCCGCATCGTGGCGCTCGTGAAGCCGCAGTTCGAGGTCGGCAAGGGCCAGGTCGGAAAGGGCGGGGTGGTCCGCGACGCCGCCCAGCACACCGCGGTCCTGACCGAGCTGCAGCACCACGTGCGTCGCGCTCGGCCTCGGGATCGACGGCGTGCTGACGTCCCCGCTGCTCGGGCCGGCGGGCAACCGCGAGTTCTTCCTCGCGCTGCGCCGCTAGTCCTAGCCTGTACGAGGGATCGCTCCTCGCCCCAGACCTCCTCCGAGGGTCCGGGGCCCCACTCCGGCTCGCTGCGCTCAGGCGCGCTCCGCGCGCAGAGATCGCGTCTTGGGTCCGCGCTCTAGTCCTGCGCTCGCTCAGGCGCGTGCGGTCGCTGCGCGCGAGCATGTCGCGGACCGCCGCGCTCATGCTCGCGTGACCTGGGCGAGTCGCGCGAGGACCAGCGCCGGCGCGGGAAATCCAGGTCCCAGCGGAGCGCGAGCTCGGTTTCGCAGCGCTCGGATCGTTTCGAGGTCCGCGAGGTTCGACGCGTCAGCCGCTCCCAGTGATTCCGCCCCTCCCGCGGCGCCATCGGATCGGACGGATCGGCATTCCCGCGACCGCCCGCAGCTCGTCCGCGAGCGCCGCCGCCTGGCCCTCCGCCTGCTCGGCCAAGCCGCCGCAAGCTCGACCCCGAGCGCCGGATACGGAACCTGACCCGCATGGCGGCGCAGCTGAGTGGCGACCCGCCGCACGTCGAGATAGAGGCCGCGCAGATCGCGGACGAACCGCACCTGCTTCCCACCGCTGCGCTCTCGCAATCGCGCCAAAAGCTTCATTCGACCGCGAGCTACCGGCGCCCCCACCACGAGTCAATCGCAGACGCCGACCCCGAGTTTCCTTGCACGGACGATTCCGATAGAACGACCGGAGCCCCAACGATCGGTAGGAGACTCGCATGGCCAGGATCACCGTCGAAGATTGCCTCGAGAACGTCGAGAACCGCTTCCAGCTCGTCTTGCTCGCCGCCAAGCGCGCGAAACAGCTGCTGAAGGGCTCGCGGCCCCTGCTCGAGAGCGACAACAAGGAAGTGGTCACGGCTCTGCGCGAGATCGGCGCCGGCAAGGTCAAGATGGCGCCGTCGAGGCCAGGTCCCGGCGCTCGCCGAGCCTGCCAGCTGATCCGGTCGCACCTGCCGACGCGTCGACGATTGACCGCTCGCCGCGGCGGCCGGGGCCGCCAACGTTCATGGCGACACGTGATCTCTACGGCGAGCTCGGGGTCAAGCGCACGGCGACGGCCGACGAAATAAAGAAGGCCTACCGGAAGCTCGCCCGCAAGTACCATCCCGACGTCAATCCCGGGAACCGCGAAGCCGAGGATCGCTTCAAGCGCATCTCGTTCGCGTACGACGTCCTCTCCGACGCCGACAAGCGGAAGAACTACGACGAGTTCGGCGAGGAGGGTCTGCAGGCGGGATTCGACGCCGGGCCGCGCCCGCGAGTTCAAGCGCGCGCAAGAGTCGATGGGCTGGCATGGGCGGTATGGGCGGAGGCGGCGGTGCTCGCTACTCGAGCTTCGAGGACATCTTCGGCGACATCTTCGGTGGCCGTGGCGGCGGCGGTCCCGCCGCAGAGCAGGGTGTCGACATCGAGACGACGCTCGAGATCGACCTCCTCGACGCCGTCCGCGGCACGACCGGCGACGGTCGCGCTCACCAAGCCGACCGAGTGCGCCGGTCTGTCACGGGACCGGCGGGCAGAGGCCCGGGCACGACCTGCCCCGAGTGCCGCGGGCGCGGTCAGATCAAGATGGGCAGCGGACCGATGTCGTTCGGCCGGCGCTGCGAGCGCTGCAACGGCACGGGGCGGATTCCCTCGCAGCCGTGTCCCGCCTGTCACGGTCGCGGCATCACCGAGAAGCTCGAGAAGCTGAACGTCAAGATTCCCGCCGGCGTCGACGACGGCTCGCGCATCCGGCTCGCCGGCAAAGGCGGGGCCGGACGCGGCGGCGCGCCGCCGGGCGATCTCTACATCGTCACCAAGGTGCGGCCGCACCCGCGCCTCGAGCGCGCGCGAGCAGGACCTCTATCTGCAGGTGCCGGTGACGGTCGGTGAGGCGATGCACGGCGCCTCGATCGACGTGCCGACGCCCGACGGCGCGGTGAAGCTCAAGGTGCCGCCCGGGAGCCAGAGCGGGACCAAGCTGCGTCTGCGCGGCAAGGGCGTCCCGGCGATGAAAGGCGGCGAGCGCGGCGATCTCTACGTCGTGTTGCAGGTGCACGTGCCGCCCGACGGCGACGAGCAGCACGCGCGAAGCGGTGCAGGCGCTCGAGGCCAGCTATCCAGGGAGCCCGCGCGCGGGCTTCACGCTCTGACCATGTCGACCAAGTACCTGCCCTTGCCGGAAGCCGCCGCGCGCCTCGGGTGCTCCGCGGATTTCATCGAGCGGCTCGAGCACGAGGGGCTGATCGACTTGAAGCGCACGCTCGACGACGTCGTCGTGATCTCCGCCGACGGGCTCGAGCGCGTCCGCTTCATCACGCTCCTCACCGAGGAGCTCGAGGTCAACCTCCCGGGCGCCGAGGTCATCCTCCACATGCGCGACGACATGATCGCGATGCAGCGCCAGTTCGAGGAGATCCTCGCGAGCCTGGTCGACGAGGTGAAGCGCGGCATCGCCACCGGTGCGCGCCGTCCGCGAGGCGACGAGTGAGCGCGCGCACGCGCGACGCCGTGCGCCCGCGCGCGGACGGACGGCGCCGCCCACGGAAACGCCGTCAGACGAGCGCTGCCGCGCGAGGCCGGCGGCCGACGATCGAGACGGCGAGGACGAGCGCGAGGTCGACGGCCGAGATCGTCGCTCGACGAGGAGCCCGAGCCGCGGAGCTGAGGCTCGAGCCCGGAGGCCGTCAAGCCCGGCCTCGACGACGAAGAGAAGAAGGACGAGCGCGGCGCGCTCGTCACCTACGACCCTCTGCAGCGCTACCTGCAGGAGATCCGCCGCTACTCGCTCCTGACGCGCGAAGAGGAGCACGAGCTCGCCGTCCGCTACCAGACCGAGCACGACGTCGAGGCGGCGTACAAGCTCGTCACCGGCAACCTCCGGCTCGTCGTGATGATCGCGCGCGAGTACCAGCGCTCGTTCCGCAACCTCCTCGACCTCGTCCAGGAGGGCAACATCGGCCTCATGGAGGCGGTCAAGAACTTCGACCCGTATCGCGGCGTGCGCTTCCCGTCGTACGCGGTGTGGTGGATCCGCGCGTACATCATCCGCTACGTCATCAACAACTGGCGCATGGTGAAGCTCGGCACCACCCAGGCGCAGCGCAAGCTCTTCTTCAACCTGCAGAAGGAGAAGGATCGGCTCGAGCGCGAGGGCTTCGTCGCCGGCCCGAAGCTCCTCGCCGACCGTCTCGGGGTGAAGGAGAAAGAGATCATCGAGATGCAGCAGCGGCTCGCGGCGAGCGACCTCTCCGTCGACACGCCGCTCCGCGACGGCGAGGACGCGACCATGCTCGACGTGCTCAAGAGCAGCGCCGAGACCGCCGAGGAAGCGGTCGCCGACGCCGAGTTCCGCACGCTCGTCGGCGAGCGCATCCGCGAGTTCGGGCAGACGCTCGAAGGACAAGGACCGGGTGATCTTCGACCATCGCCTCCTCGCCGAGGATCCGATGACGCTGCAGGAGATCGGCGATCGCGTACGGCATCAGCCGCGAGCGCGTGCGACAGATCGAGAACCGGGTGAAGCGGAAGCTGCAGGCCCACCTCGAAGAGCAGTTTCCCGATCTCCACGGTGCCGACCTGACCTTCGTCTGAGCAGGCGACCGTCGCGTTTCCCCCTTGTCGCGGGCGCGGCGGTTGATTATTGCTGCGCCATGCGTGCGCGGGCCTCCGCGCCGAGAGGTCGCCCCAGGCCCGCGGCACAAACGGCGAAGCCTCGATCCTCGCCGGCGGTCGTGCCGCGGCTCCGTGCACATCTGGCACGAGGGCATCCTCTTTCCCGGCAGCGGCATCCGGAACGCGCCGCACCGGCACTCACGGCGTCCATGATCTTCGGCATCGACGGACCGTTCGCGTTCCGCTCGGCCGCTACCGCCCGTGGCAAACCGTACCCGCGATCGTCACCGCTCCGAACGTCGCCCAGCAAATGGACACGCGCGGGCAGGCAGGTGGCGATCATGCAGGTCGATCCGGAGACCGAGGCGTACGCGTCTCGCCCGGCGCTTCGCCGAGCACGGCGCATCTTCGAGCCGAACCCGGCGGTCGTCGAGGCGCTCGCGCTACGCTCCGGCGATGCGCGCCGGCGCCCCAGTTCGATGCGATCCAGTTCTGGGCCTTGGCGCTCGACGGCATCGGCGGCGAGTGGCACCCGCACGCCCTCGACTCGCGCGTGACGCACGTGCTGACATCATCAAGCTGGCAGTTTCCGCGGCGCCGCCGGTCGCGAGCTCGCGAAAGCAGTGCGGGTCTCGCCCCGGACGGCCTCATCCATCTGGAAGGACGAGGTTGGGGTTGGGCTTCGCCGCTACGTCTTGTGGCTCCGGCTTCGTCACGTGGTTGCCCGCGTCGCGAGTCGGGCAGAGCCTGACGGCGGCGGCGCATGAGGCCGGCTTTGCCGATTCCGCACACCTCAGCCGGACGTTCCGGTCGATGTTCCGGGCTCGCACTCTCGTCGCTCTTCGGGACGTCGAAGGTGGAGCTCTTCTTCAAGTTGCCCGAGCAGGAGCTGTCGGGTCCGCACGGGCCCTATGATCGCGAGCGCTGGGAAGCGGCCGCCAGAGTCTGGGCATCGCAGCCGCCCGCGCCGTAGCGTGTCAACGCGACAACGAGATCGACAACCATGGCCAACAGAGGAGTTGGCGTCAGCTGCATCGCTCGACGCGCAAAGGCGCGCGCTGGCGCCTCACCACGGTCGCCTGTGATTCTCGACATGCGCCACCTCGCCTTGCGGGGCGTCGAAGCGGCGAGGGGTATAAGTGCCGCGTCTTTTTCCAGCACGGGGGACCCACACCGCATGAGCCAACTCCACGGCGGACGCATCGTCGCCAAGGCCCTCAAGAACGAGGGCGTGTCGCACATCTTCACCCTTTGCGGCGGGCACGTGATGCCCATCTACGACGGGTGTCTCGACGTCGGCATCCGCGTCGTCGACACGCGGCACGAGCAGACGGCGTCGCACGCCGCCGACGGCTGGGCGCGCGTCACGGGCGAGCCCGGCGTCGCGGTCGTGACCGCCGGTCCGGGCCTCACCGACGCCGTGACCGGCGTCGCGAGCGCCTGGCGCGCCAACATCCCCATGCTGATCATCGGCGGGCAGGGGCCGCGCAGCCTGCAGGACATGGGCTCGCTGCAGGACATGAACCACGTCGATCTCATGCGGCCGATCACCAAGTGGGCGCACTCGGTCCCCGAGGCGCGCCGCTCGGCCGAGTACGTGAGCATGGCCTTCCGCATCGCGACCACCGGCGTCCCGGGTCCGGTCTTCCTCGAGATGCCGGTCGACTTCCTCTTCGACTCCTACAACGAGGATCAGCTGACGTTCCCGACCGGCGCGCGCACGCGCCGCCGGCGCGTGTCCCGATCCCGCCTACATCGACCAGGCGATCGCGCTGCTGCAGCAAGGCCGAGAAGCCGGTCGCGCTCGTCGGGAGCCAGCTCTTCTGGTCGAAGCGCCGCGACGCCTACGCGCCCTTCGTCGAGCACTTCGGTCTCCCGGTCTACGTGAACGGCCAGGCGCGCGGCTCGCTCCCGCCCGAGCACCCGAACTTCTTCACCAAGACCCGCGAAGGAGGCGCTCCGCGGCGCCGACGTCATCCTGATCTTCGGCACGCCGCTCGACTTCCGCCTCGGCTACGGCCGCGCGAGCCACCTGAACCCGCAAGCGAAGCTCATCCAGGTCGACCTCGACGGCGGCGAGATCGGACGCAACCGTCACGTCGACGTCGGCATCCCCGGCGACACCGGCATGGTGATGGCGGCGCTCACGGCGGCCGCGACCGGCATGGCGCGCGGCGGCAGCCCGGCGGTGCGCGAGTGGGTGAAGGGCCTCCGCGTCAAGGAGGCCGAGCGCGTCGAGCAGATGCGGGCCGAGATGGAGTCCGACGCCGCGCCGATCAACCCGCTCCGGCTCTGCAAGGAGATCGACGGCGTCCTCGACGAGAACACGATCGTGATCGGCGACGGCGGCGACTTCGTCGCGACCGCGGCGTCGGTGCTCCGCATCTCGAAGATCGGCCAGTGGCTCGATCCGGGTCCGCTCGGCACGCTCGGCGTCGGGCCCGGGTATGCGATGGCCGCGAAGCTCGCGAAGCCCGGCAGCAACGTCATCATCGTCTACGGCGACGGCGCCGTTCGGCCTGAACGGGCTCGAGTACGAGGCGTTCGTCCGGCAGAAGATCAACGTGGTCGGCGTGATCGGCAACGACGCGGCGTGGATGCAGATCCGCCGCGGCCAGGTCGAGCTCTACGGCGAAGAGCGCTCGGTCGCGACCAAGCTCGACTTCACGCACTACGAGAAGGTGGCCGAGGCGGTCGGCGCGCACGGCGAGTACGTCGAGGAGCCGGGCAAGATCCGCCCGGCGCTCGAGCGCGCGCTCGGTTGCGGCAAGCCGGCGCTGGTGAACGTGCGGCTGGGCGTGAGCGAGTTCCGCAAGGGCGCGATCTCGATCTGAAGGGTGGTGCATGGGCGATTTGTCGGCGGGCGTTGTCGTGATCGGCAACGAGATTCTTTCGGGGAAGGTCGTCGACACCAACTCGCCGCTTTCTCGCGAGCGAGCTCCGCCCGCTCGGCGTGACGCCTCCGCCGCATCACGACCATCCCCGACGAGCTGCCGCTCATCCGCGACGAGGTCGCGTTGCCACCACGAGTCGTTCGACCTCGTCTTCACGTCGGGCGGCGTCGGCCCGACGCCACGACGACGTCACGATCGAAGGCGTCGCGATGGCGCTCGGGCGGAAGGTGATCGTCCACCCCGACATCGCCGACAAGCTCCGCAGCGTTCTACGGCGACAAGATCAACGCCGCGCGCCTCAAGATGGCGGAGGTGCCCGAGGGCGCCGAGCTCATCACCGACATGAGCATCAACTTCCCGACCATCAAGGTCGAGAACATCTACATCCTGCCGGGCATCCCGGAGATCTTTCAGGTCGAAGCTCGAGAGCCTGAAGCCGCGCTTCAACGCCGACCCGTACTGTCTCAAGGTCGTCTACACGAGCGTCGGCGAGGGCACGATCGCCGAGCACCTGAACGACACGTTGCGGCCGTTTCCCGAGCTGCTGCTCGGCTCGTATCCGAAGATCAATCACCCCGAGTACATGGTGAAGGTGACGCTGGAATCGAAGGACGCCGGCTACGTCGGCCGCGCCTTCGCGCATTTGCTGACGGTGCTGCCGGAAGGCAGCGTGGTGCGGACGGAAGAGTAGCGCCGCTCATTTCGAGCGACGACACCGCGCGCGGTCGTGGAGGCGGCCGATGGAGGAGGAACCGATGGCAAGACTGGGACGGATGCGGACGGATCGTGGCGGCGGTGGTGTTGCGCGTCGCCCTGGGCGATGGCGGGCGCGGCCGGCGCGCGGCGGACGACGAGAACCGCTTCGCGACCGACTTCGGGCTTCGGCGTCGGGGCGATCTTCACCAACCTCGCTCTACATGCCGGCGAAGTTCGTGTACGCGACGCTCGGCGGCATCACCGGCGGCTTCGCGTACGTGCTGACGGGCTTCGAGCTACGACCTCGCCAAGGCATCTGGGTGCCGTCGACGGGTGGCGACTACGTGATCACGCCGTCGATGCTGAGGGCGAGGAGCCGATCTATTTCAGCGGGACGACCGAGCCGCAAGCACGAGTCGAGTCGCGCGCGAGGAGAGACCTCGGTCACCGACGCGCAAGCGCGACGCGGACGGCAACGGCGTACTGATCGTCGGCGCCGCGATGACCGCTTGTCAGCGCCAGCGCCTTTCTGCCGAGTAGGACGCCCCGAAAAGGAGGATTCATGATGAAGACATGGCTGGTCGCTGCGAGTGTGCTCGCCGTCCTCGTGGCCGGCTGTTCGCCGAAGCTCGAGCAGGGCGAAGTCCTCGAGAAGACAGGGCGATACGTTCACGATTCGAGCTCACAAAGACGATCGACGAGCCGATCGACAAGGTGTGGGCAGAGCTTCCAGCGTCCCGAGGAGCATCGAGAAGTACTCCGAGCAGTATCAGCAGACGAAGCTCGTGAAGTCCGAGGGCAACACCAAGGTCGTCGACTACCGCGTGTCGGCGCTCGGGCAGGTGAACGCGTTCACCATGGAGCTCACGATGGACGACGCGAAGAAGCACGTCGACCTGAAGACGCTCGAGAGCTCGCTCGTCGACATCACCGGCTCGTACGAGATCACGCCGGCGCCGGACGGGAAGGGCACGATCGTCACCTACAAGGCGATCCAGAAGGACAAGGCCAACATCCCCGTCCCGGTGAGCGTGCAGAAGACGGCGATCAAGGAGTCGTTCGACAACCTGATCGCGGGCGTGAAGAAGGGCATTCAGGCGCAGGGCGGCGCGCATCGTAGCGGTCGCCGCGTGGCGGCTCGGCGCCGGGTCGCACGGCGGCTCGCCTGCCGCCAGACCGGCGCCGTGAGGCGGCGGTGAAAGTCACCACCGCCACGTTCGTTGGAGCAGCATCGGAGCCGGGACGATTCCCGGCTCCGTCGTTTCCGGAGGTCGCGTTCGCCGGCCGCTCCAACGTCGGCAAGTCGTCGGCGATCAATCGGATCGTCGGCCGCCGCGGCCTCGCCCGCACGAGCTCGACGCCCGGCCGCACGCAGCAGCTGAACTTCTTCGGCGATCGACGACCGGCTCGTGCTCGTCGACCTGCCCGGCTACGGCTACGCCAAGGTGTCGCAGACGGCGCGCGCGGCGTGGCGGCCGCTGGTCGAGAGCTACCTCGGCACCCGCGGCGTGCTCGCCGGCGTCGTGCTGATCGTCGACGTCCGGCGCGGGCTCGAGGAGGAGGAGCATCAGCTGCTCGACTTCCTGGCCGCGCTCGCGATTCCGGCGCTCGTGCTCGCGACCAAGATCGACAAGCTGAATCGCGAGCGGCGCAGACGAAGGCGCTGCAGGCGCTCGCCGCGAGCGACGCTGCCGGTCGTGCCGTTCTCGGCGGTGACCGGCGACGGCGTCGCGGCGGTGTGGAAGACGATCGCGGCCTGGACGCGCGGCGCGTCGGCGGCGACGCGGGCGCGGCTCCGCGGGCGCGCTGACCGCCATGCCGGCGGTGGCGGTCGTGATCCCGGTGCGCGACCGGGCGGCGATGGTCGTCGAGGCCGTCGCGTTCGGTTCTGGCGCAGACGTTTCGCGACTTCGCGCCTCGTGGTCGTCGACGACGGCTCGACCGACGGCTCGGCCGATGCCGCCGCGGCGGCGCTCGCGCCGGCGCGCCGGCCGGATCGCGCATGGTGCGCCAGCCGGCCGTCGCGGCGTCGCGGCCGCGCGCAACGCCGGCGTTGCCGCGAGCGACAGCCACCTGGATCGCGTTCCTCGACTCGGACGACCTCTGGGAGCCGGCGAAGCTCGCCGTGCAGATGGCCTGGCTCGCCGCGCGCGCCGTCGTATCGCATCGCCCAGACCGGCGAGCGCTGGCTCGATCGGCGGCCGCCACCGCAATCCGCGCGCCTGGCATCGCAAGGAGGAGTGGCTCTTCCCGCGCTGTCTCGAGCGCTGTCTCGTGAGCCCGTCGGCCGGTCGTCATCCGCCGTGACCTCTACGACGCGCTCGGCGGCTTCGATCCGAGCCTTCGCGGTCTGCGAGGACTACGAGCTCTGGCTCCGGATCGCGCTCCGCGAGGCCGTCGGGCTCGTCCCCGAGCCGCTCGTCGTCAAGCGCGGCGGGCACCCGACCAGCTCTCGCGCTCGACGTGGGGCCTCGACCGCTTCCGGGTGGCGGCGCTCGTGAAGCTGCTCGCGACGGCGGCGCTCGCGGACGACGAGCGCGCCGCCGTGACGGCGGTGCTGCGCGCCAAATGCGGCGTGCTCGCGCAGCGGCGCGCGCCGTCGCGGTCGCGACGACGAGGCCGCCCGCTATCGGATCGCTGGCGCGGGCGGGAGGAATGTCGTGCGACGTGACGAGCTGATCGCCGCCCGCACCGGCGACCTGGAGCGCCGACGAGCGCGCCGGCGCTCGCGGCCGTGGTCGCGGCGCTCCGTCCGAGCCCGCACCACCTCGGCGACATCCTCGACTGGCTCGACGACGTCGCGGCGCGCGACGGCGTACGGCCGGCCGCCGTGCTGGCGGCGCCGGCGCTCGGCGCGCGCGCTCGCGGCGCGCGGCTCGGCGCCGGATCGTCTGGAAGCGCTGGAAGGAGGCGCTCCGCCGGCTCCGCTATCCGCGCCTCGTCGCGCGCGAGCAGGCGTTCGCGGCGGCGGTGCGCGCGCTCGATCTCGGCCGCGGCGTCACGGTCGCACCGCCCGCGGCGCTCGAGGGCGGTGTGGTCACGGTCACCATTCGCGCCGGCTCGGCGGCGGAGCTCGACGCGACTCTGGAGCGGCTCGGCAGCGGCACACCGCGACGGCGCGCTCGCCCGGCTCTTCCACCTCTCGATTGAGCACGCGCCGCGCCGCCGTGTTCGCTCACGTCGCCCGCAGCGACACCGCCGGATCCACGCGCGCCGCCCGCGCCGCCGGCAGGATCCCCGCCGCGATCCCGATGCCGACGAGCGACGCCATCACCACGGCCACGCGCTCGGGCAGCAAGAGCGGCGGCGCGTTCACGACCGAGCCCTCCGCCGACCACTCGGGCCATGAGGCCGACGCCGAGCATGCCGAGGAGCGCGCCGGCCGGTCCCGGCCGCGAGGCACACCAGCATCGTCTCGGCGAGGAACTGCGCGAAGATGGCGCCGTTCGACCCGCCCACGGATTTCCGGAGGCCGATCTCCTTGGTGCGCTCGCTCACCACGACCAGCATGATGTTCATCACGCCGACGGCGCCGACGCAGAGGGTGATCGAGGCTCGCGGCGGTGAGAAAGATGCGGACGCCGAGGTAGAGCGGCGCCACGAGCTGCCGCACCTCCTCGAGGTTGAAGTCGTCCATGGCGCCGCGATCGTCGGGACGAAACCCGTGATGGAAGCCGAGGAGGCCGCGGGCGTCGACGGTCGCCGCCCAGCTCGCCGGCGCGCGTCGTCGGCTCGACGATGATCTGCGACAGGAGGTCGTCGCGGATGAAGCGGCGCTCGCGCGGTGGTGATCGGGATCATCGCCATCTCGTCGTCGGCGGGCCCGATGTAGATGATCTGCTCGTGCTTCGCCGCGGAGACGCCGACGACGGTGAACGGCAGGCCGTCGATGTGGACGACGCGGCCGACGGCGTCGGTGGCACCGAAGAGGCGGGCGGCGCACCGTGGCGCCGAGGAACACGACGCGCGCGCCGTCGCGACGTCGCTCGGCGCGAGCATGCGGCCCGCGTCGGCACGGAAGCCGCGGATCTCCGAGCGCGCCGGCGGAGACGCCGTACGTCCACACGAGCTTCGAGCGTCCTTCCGCGCGCATCAGCCGGGCGCCGAGCGGCACGTGGGCGGCGGCGCGCTCGATGCCGTCGAGCCCCTCCAGGCGATCGAGGTCGACGGAGCTCGAGCTCGACGTGGCGCGGCATCGCGTTGGCCGACGCGCCGTGCGGGTGACGCTTCCCGGGAAGAGAAAGATCGCGCGCTGCCCGACCTTGTCGAGCTGGCGGTCGAAGTTGGCTTCGAAGCCGTCGACGGCCGCGAGCAGGAAGACCAGCATCGCGACGCCCCACACCATGCCGAGGCCGGTGAGCGCGAAGCGCAGCGCGTGGGCGCGGAGGCTCCGCAGGCTCTCGCGCAGGACGTCGGCGGTCGTCATCTCATTCCGTCCTGAGCGTCAGCGACGGGATCGACGCGTGCCGCCCGCCACGCCGGGACGAGGCCGGCCGCGAGCCCGACGAAGGTCATGACCCCGATCGCGAGCGCCGACGATCCAGCCGTGCAGCACCGGCACCGGGATCAGGTCGGGCACCTGCATGCTGGGCGAGGCCGAGGGCGCCGGCGACCCCGAGCGCGACGCCGACCCACCCGCCGAGGCTCGTGATGAGGAACGTCTCGAGGAAGAACTGCCAGATGACGTCGCGCCGGCGCGCGCCGACCGCGAGGCGCACGCCGATCTCCTGCCGGCGCTCCTGCACGGCGTCGAGCATCATCGTGAGGATCCCGATCCCGCCGATCAGCAGCGTCGCGCCGCCGAGGATCAGCAGGAGGCCCGTCGTCTGGTCGACGGGCAGCTTGCTGAGGAGATCGATCGGGCTCGCCATCTTCACCGCTTCCTCGTCGGTCGGCGAGAAGCGCAGGCGTTCGGCGAGCGCGCGTCCGGACCTCGCGCCTGCGCGGCCTCGTAGTCCTGGCGGCGCGCGACGCGCAGCGAAGATGCGGTCGATGACGTCCTCGTCCTTGCCCGGCCGTGGGTCGAGCGTGAAGAGCGTGGTGAGCGGGATCCACGGCCTGATCGTCGATCTCGGCGCCGTTGTCGCGCCAGAGCTGGCTGCCGACGCGGCCGAGCAGGCCGACCACCTCGAACGACTGCCCGCGGATCCGCACCGTCGCGCCGACGCCGCCGCTCGCCCCGAGCGAGTTGGCGGCGGAGACGATCGCCGAGCACGACGACGCGTCGCCGGGCGCTCACGTCCCCGGCGAGGATCGGACGGCCGCGCGACGATCGCGGTGCCGTGCATGTCCATGCTCGCGGGCTCGACGCCGCGCACGTCGGCCGCGAGCGTCGTTCTGGCCGTGGCCGATCGATCCCCAGAACCGTCCTTCACCGACGACCGTCACCGCGAGCCGGACGCGCCGGCGCACCTGCTCGACGTCGGCGCGCGTGAACCAGAGCTCGCGCCGGTCGCCGGCGGGCGTGTAGTCCTCGCCGATCTTCCCGGGCCAGACCATGCACGACGGTTCTTGCCCGCGCGCGAGAGGCCGTCTTCCAACATCCGCTGCACGCCGATGCCCCACGACAGGAGGAAGACCACGGAGGCCGTCCCCCAGACGACGCCGAACATGGTGAGGAAGCTCCGCAGGCGCTCGGTGCGGAGCGTCCGGAGCGCTTGGGCGAGGGCTTCGCGGAAGTGCATGGGTGCCTCAGCTCCGCGGTCGCGTCGATCCGCGAGGGTCGTCGCGGTCAGCTCGAGCGTCGCCGCGGTCGATTCCACGAGCGTCGTCGCGGGCTACCTCGAGCGCTGTCGCGCTCGACCCGCCCGTCGCGGATCGCGATCGTGCGCTCGACCTCGTCGGCGATGCGGGGTCGTGGGTCACCATGACGACCGTGTTGCCCTCGGCGTGGAGCGCGCGGAGCAGCGTCAGGATCTCGTGGCCGGTCCGCGAGTCGAGGTTGCCGGTCGGCTCGTCGGCGAGGATCAGGCTCGGCCGTCCGACCAACGCCCGCGCGATCGCGACGCGTTGCCGCTCGCCGCCGGAGAGCTCGGCGGGCAGGTGGCGCGCGCGCGCGGCGAGCCCGACGCGCGCGAGCGCCTGCGCGCGCGCTCGCGCCGCTCGCGCGACCGGCACCCGCCGATAGCTGAGCGGCAGCTCCACGTTCTCGACCGGCGGTGAGCCGCGGCAGGAGGTTGAACGCCTGGAAGACGAATCCGATCTCCTCGCCGCGGAGACGCGCCAGGCCGTCGGGCGTGATGGCCTCGACCGGCCGGCCCTTGAAGCGGTACTCGCCGCCGCTCGGCTGCAGGAGGCAGCCGACGATCTCCATCAAGCGTCGGTCTTGCCGGAGCCCGAGGGTCCGGTGATCGCGACCAGCTCGCCGGGCATGATCGCGAGGTCGATGCCGCGGAGCGCCTCGACGAAGACGCGGCCGCTCGCGTAGGTCTTGGTGATGTCGCGGAGCGCGATGACCGGCGCCGGGCTCGCGGACGTCGCGCGGTACGCGGTCATCGGAGGCGCACCTCGTCGCCGGCGTCGATCCCGGCGAGGATCTGCGCGCGGTTGCTGGCGACGATCCCGACCGTGACCGGCCGGCGTTCGAGCGTCGGCGCGCTCGCGCGCGGACGACGCGCTCGACCAGCACCTGGTCGCCCTCGAAGACGAGCGCGGCCTCCGGCACGACCAGGCGCGTCGGCGACGGTCTCGGTCACGATGTCGGCGTCCGCCGACATGAGCGGGCGGAGCAGGTGCGCGTCGGGATCGGTCACCAGCACCTCGACCTCGAAGTACGTCGACGTTCTGCTGGCGCTGCGCCGAGCGGCGCGATGTGCCGCACCTCGCCCGCGAAGGTCCGCGCCGGATAGGCCTCGGTCCGGAGCCGCGCCGGCTGGTCGACGGCGACGTGCGCGACCTCGTTCTCGTCGACGAGAGCCCTTCAGGTGCAGCGGCTCGGGATCGGCGATCACCAGCAAGAGCGTGCCGCCCGTCACGGTCGTCACCGCCGACACCGCGTCGCCGACCTCGACCGGCACGTCGAGGATGGTGCCGTGCATCGGCGCGCAGGACGCGGGTGTACTTGAGCTCGACCGCGAGCGACTCGAGCGCCGCCTGATCGCGGCGACCGCGGCCGTCGCGGTCTCGAAGCGGGCATCGGCGCGCTCGTGCTCCTGCGTCGAGACGCGTGCCGCCGCGGACGAGGTCGGCGGCGCGGTTGCGGTCGCGCTCGGCGTAGTGCTGCTCGACCTGCGATTGCTCGAGCCGCGAGCGGGCCTCGGCGGCCTGCGCCTCGAGCAGCTCGCGATCGATCTCGATCAGCAGCGCGTCCTTCGTCGACGACGTCGCCGTCGTCGACGTGGACCTTCTCGATGATGCCGGAGATGCGCGGGCGGACCTCGACCTTCTTTTCGGGCTCGATCGTTCCCGTCGCGACCACCAGGCGCTCGATCGCGGTGCGCTCGGCCTTCGCGGTCTTCCCGATGTCGGGCGGCGCCTGCGTGCCGGCAGCCGAGCCGCGATGAGCACCGCGAGCACGAGCAGAGGTGGTCTGCCGCGTCATGCAGCGCAGTATCGCGCCGGTGGGGG
>ERZ1370068.3939-contig-3035_pt1 | contig 76542 bp, 94 predicted proteins | sample MGYA00561227_ERZ1370068 | MGnify/ENA primary metagenome ERZ1370068 (study PRJEB38410, sample SAMEA6850437) | metagenome | study: Metagenomic assessment of the ecological functions of the soil: analysis of the soil microbiota associated with the... | reverse complement strand
TTGTGCTTCGTTCAGTTACGTATTGCTCTCGTTCATTGCCGGCCTTGCCGAAGATCGGCGTCTCTGATCCGGCCGGGGCTGACGACGTTGACGCGGATGCCTGCCGACACGAACAAGCACCCTGCAGCCGAGCAGGCGCACAACCGCCTTTGCTTGCGGCGTAATACATCGATCCCGCCCGGGTCGCCCTTGCCGACCGCAACCCGGGGCGTTCAGCACGATCGCACCGCCCCCGAGCCATCAGCGCTGCGAAAATGCCTTCTGCACCGTGAAGTAGACGCCCTTCGGGTTGACGCCCATCACACCATTCACTTCTGCTCTCTCGCTGATCGTCGCGATCGGCCCATACGCGCCGATGCCGGCGTTGCAGAGGAGCGTCGAGCCTGCCGCCGCCGAACTCGCGGGTCGCGGCGACAACGCGTTCGATGGAAGTCGATGCGGCCGGTGTCGGCAGCACGACGCCCTGCAGCCGCTGCTCCCAGCGCCTTCACCGCAGAGGCGACCGTGGCCTCGTTGCGACCGGAAAGCACGACCTTCGCGCCTTCGTTCACGAGCGCGGTCGCGACCACGCCAGGCCGATGCCGCTGTTGCCGCCGGTCTGGCCGCGACCTTGCCTTCGAAACGCCGCTCGGCCATGTCGCCCGACTCCTTCAGTTCAAGACATTGTGTCGTACGAAGCCCCGATGGCGAAGCTGCCCGACGCGGCGGACAATGCCTCTAAAATCACTCGCCCCGGACAGGCCAATGTCGCTTCCTCCTCGCGCCTGGCGCCGAGCAAAGGCGCATCCGCCGCCTGTTTAAAGGCCAGCCGGCTCGAATGGCGGGACTCGGCCGGCCCGCGAAGCGCACATCCCGGTCGAGAACTACACTCAGCGGAAATCGATCCGCGACGCCGAGATCGCGAGTCTGTTCCGGCCGCTGCCGCCTGATCGCCGGCCGCTGCCGGCTCAGCCTGTGCCAGGCCAGGTGCTCGCCCACGACGACTACGGCGTGCCGCTCCTGCTTCGACGCGCGACGCCGACGGCCGCTTTCGCGCCTTCCTCAACGTCTGCCGGCATCGCGGCATGCGCCCTCGGTCGCCGCCACCGGAAGGCCGAGCCGCGCGCCAGCGTCGTCCGCCGTACCACGGCTGGACCCACCAAGCTCGACGGCGCGCTGCGCATCGCCTCCATGCCAGGCGTTCGACGATTGCAGCGCCGCCGACGCAGATCTCGTCGCCCTGCCTGCGAGAGCGGCACGGCCTGCTCTGGGTGGTGCCGACGCCGGAGTCGACGATCGACGTCGCCGCCTGGCTCGACGGCCTCGACGCCGAGTTGCCGTTCTTCGGCATCGAACGGCTGCGCACTTCCGCACGATTCGCGCCGAGTACCCGGCCAACTGGAAGCTGATCGTCGACGCCTTCCTCGAGGCGTATCACAGCCGCGTGCTGCTGCCAGGAGACCATCTATCCGTTCTTCCGCCCGACGGCCTGACCGCGGGCGACCGCTGCGGCCCGCACATCCGGTCGCTGGTGGCGCGCGCGCCGGCGCAGGGCTGGGCGCACAGCGGAGCCGGTGCCGCCGCGCCGACATGGCCGGCCTGTGCGAGCTGGTCACGCCGAGCCACGTGATCTTCCCGAACACGATCACGATCTTCCGGCGTCCGACTGCCTCAGCCTGGTCACGCTCTGTCCGGTGGCCGCGGGAGCGCTGCGCTGGACCCGCCGGATGCTGATCCCGGCCGACCGCGTCCCGCCCGACTGGACGCCGCGCTGGGAAGACCTTCCGCCTGATCGAGGAGGGCGTGTTCCAGAGAAGGAAGGCATCGCCTGCGCCATCGGCGCCAGCAAGGCCTCGCCAGCGGCGCTAAATGCCCGCCACCTCACCGCCGGCCGGGCAGGCGGGCCTCGCCTGCTGGGTTTCCACGCCGACGTCGCGCGGGCGCCGGCACCCGCGCCGGCGGCCCGGCCTCAGTCCGGTGGCTCGACCTTCGCGCGCGCGATCACCGGCTTCCAGCGCTCGCTGCTCCAGTTCGATGCGATCGGGCGAACTCGGCCGGCGTGCTGCCGACCGGCGATCGCCGCGTCGGCGGCTCAGCCGCTCGCAGCGCAGCCGGCTCGCTGCATCGCCTTCGCGGCCGCGGCGCGCGAGCTTGTCGGCCGCCGGCTGCGCCAGGTTGGCGCGGCGCGCAGCAGGCCGTACCACTGCGTCATCTCGAAGCCCGGGAAGCCCTGCTCGGCGACGGTCGGCACGTCGGGCAGCTGCGCGATGCGCTGCGTCGATGCCGGTCGCGATGCAGCGCAGCTTGCCGGTCTTGATGAACTGCAGGATCGCCGGCGCGCCGACCGACGCGGCGTCGAGCCGGCCCGGCCAGCAGGTCGGTCAGCTGCGGCCCGGTGCCGCGGTACGGCACGTGCAGCATGAAGGTGTCGGTCGCCATCTTCAGGTACTCGAACGCGAGGTGGCCGGCGCTGCCGTTGCCGGCCGAGCCGTAGTTCAGCTGGCCCGGCTTCGACTTGGCGCAGCGCGACGAACTCCTTCAGGTTCTTCGCCGGCAGGTCGGGGTGCACGACGTACAGGCTCGGCACCTTGGCGAGCAGCGAGATCGGCTGGAAGTCCTTGATCGCGTCGTACGGCAGCTTGTCGAAGATGAACGGGTTGACCGCCAGCGTGCCGATGTGGCCGAGGATCAGCGTGTGCTGGTCGTCGGCGCGCGGCGACCTCGCCCATCGCGACGTTGCCGGCGCCGCCCGGCTTGTTGTCGACATAGACGCTCTGGCCGAGCAGCTTCGCCAGCTCGGCCGCGGTCGCGCGGGCGACGATCTCCGAGCTGCCGCCCGGGCGCGAACGGCACGACGAAGCGGACCAGGACCGGCTCGGCCGCGCGGCGCAGCGCCCGCGCCACCGCACGGCAGCAGCCGCGACCACGCCCTCGGCGGCGACCACGCGGCACGCACCGAGGCGGCGCGGCGATCACGCCGCTCGCGAGTCGTCGATTTCATTCATCCCTGTTCCTCCATAGCCCGGCATTCGTTGCCCATCTAGCCTCTGCCGCCTGCACGTTATTCTTCGCCCCATGTACGCATGCGGTTCTTCGGCCTGAGCACGGAGGCCGTTCTCCATCGCGCCGCGACCCTCGTTACCTCGTACATGAGAAGCGCCACCGGGGAGGCGGCCCACCATGCTCTACCGGCGTGGCGGCGGCGGCGGCTTCGTTCTGCTTCTCGGCGAGTCGGCGCCGGCAAGACCACCGTCTGCCGCTGCTTCCTCGAGCAGATGCCCGAAGCGCTGCAACGTCGCCTACATCTTCAACCCCAAGCTCACCGTCGCTGGAGCTGCTGAAGTCGGTCTGCGACGAGTTCCGCATCACGGTCACGAGCACGCTCGGCCGGCGCGCCGACGGTGAAGGACCTACGTCGACGCGCTCAACGAGTTCCTGCTGCGCGACCACGCGCGTCGGGCAGAACAACGTGCTGATCATCGACGAGGCGCAGAACCTCTCGGCCGACGTGCTCGGAGCAGCTGCGCCTGCTCGACCAACCTCGAGACCAACGAGCGCAAGCTGCTGCAGATCGTCCTGATCGGCCAGCCCGAGCTGCGCGACGATGCTCGCGCGGCCCGAGCTCGAGCAGCTGGCGCAGCGCGTGATCGCGCGCTTCCACCTCGAAGCCGCTGTCGCGAGAGGAGACCGCGCACTACATCCGGCACCGGCTGTCGGTGGCCGGCATGACGCGCGCCGATCCCGTTCGACCGCAAGGCGCTGCAGCGCATCCACGAGCTGATCGCGCGCGGCGTGCCGCGGCGCATCAACCTGCTGTGCGACCGGGCGATGCTCGGCGCCTACGCCGCACGGCAAGACCGGCATCGACAGCGAGGTCGTCGAGAAGGGCGGCGCGCGAGGTGTTCGGCAAAGTCGGAGCCGAACGGCCCCGACCGCTCACGCCTCGGCTGGCAGCGCCGGGCTGGGCCTGTTCGTCGCCACCGGTCTGGCGCTGACCGCGCTGCTCGCCTTCGCCGTCTACGGCGCCTATCGCAAAGTACGCCGCGCGGCGCCCCAGGCGGTCGCGGCCGCCTCGGCGCCGCGCGTCGCCGGTGACGGCGTCGGCAGCTCGGCCGGAGCGGCGAGCGTCGGTCGCGCTCGGCAGCGTCGCCCGTGCGATCGCGAAGCTCCAGCGCCGTCGCTGCCGTCGGCTGCCCCCGGCGGCGGCGAGCCGCGTCAGGCCCGGCAAGCGCGCCGCCGCCGGCCGTGACGTGCCGCGTCGAGCTGCCGCCGCGCCATCTGCCGCCGCCGGTCGCGGCCGCGACCGGCCGCCAGCGCGCCCGCTGCGCTCTCCGCCGATGGCGCTCGGCCGCCGCCGGCCCGAGCCTCGGCGCAGCGTGGCAGGACTGAAGAGCGCAGTGGACGGCGCGCTCGGGCGCGACAGAGAAGGCGGCCTGGCGCGAGTCTCGCCGCGCTCTGGAAGGTCGGTCCCGGCAGCGGCAGGTCCCTGCGCCGGCCTCGCCCGCCAGCGAGGTTTGCGCTGCTGGCGAGTTCGCGACCGCCGCAGCGGCGCTGCTGACGGCTCGATCGTCCCGGCTTCCTCGGCCTGCGCGACGAGAGGCCGGGCGGACGCGACGACCGTGGTCCTCATCGGCCTGCGCGACGACACCGCACGACCCTGCTCGCCGGCGGCCCGGGCGCGAAGGCCTCGGTCGCTGCGGCTGGGCTAGCGGCTCTGGCGCGGCGAGTTCGGCACCCTCTGGCGCACGCCGCCGGGCTACGCCGGCGCTCGCCCTCGCGGGCGCCGCCGTTACGCCCGCGGTCGACCGGCTCGCCACCCAGCTCGCCGGGACCTTGGCCGGTGAACCGCGTGCCCGCCGCCGCGCCAGACCCTGGATCCGGCGCTGCCAGTGACCAAGATCGTCCGCTTCCAGACGGCGAACTGGCCTGAGCCCAGTCACGGCAAAGGCCGGGCCGACGGCCTTCATGCCAGGCTTCAACCGCGCCACCGGCGTCGGCGAGCCGCGGCTCGCCGCCGCTCCTGGCGGCCCCACGGGCGGCCCCGCCATGTCGTACATCCTCGATGCCTGCCGCGCCGTGCCGGTTTGCCGAGCGCCAGCGCTGGCACGGCTCCCAGCCACACGCGCCCAGCAGTTCGGCGGCGTGCTCCCCGGCGACGACGAAGCGCCGCCGCCACCCGCTGCCTCCTGATCAGCGCCGATCGTCCTGCTTCGTCACTCGCCCCTCGGTGCCGTGCTCGCCCTGGGCTTCCTTCGGCGGCTCCGAGCGCAGCCGCCCGAAGCCAGCGGTGCAGGCGGTGACGCCGCCAGCGCCAGCGCACCAGGATGGTCACCGTCCGCCGCCGGCTAATCGCGCCACCGCCCGTGTTCGCACGCCGCCACCCGTCGCCTCCGCGCAGCGACGTTGCGGCCGGCCAGCTGGATGCGGCGGCATGGCCATGGCAGCTCCATCGACCGGCTGAAGCCCGCGCCGCGTATCGGCGGCACGCGCGCGACCATCGCGCCGCCAGCGCCGGCTACGCGCATCGGCGCACAGCAGCCCGCCCGCGGGCGACCGGATCTACAGCATGGCCGAAGCTGCCCGGAGGCGGTCCGGCGCGTAGCTGCTCCGAGCTCAGCTGCGGCGGCGGCGGCTACGGCGGCGACAAGGCGAGCCACGGCTCGCGTTCCTCGGCGGCCGGGTCGTTCCACGGGGGCGACACCGTCGCTCGGGCCTGGTGCTGAAGCGGGTGAAGCAGAAAGGGCGCGATCCTCGCGCCTGCAGGGCTACCGCTTCGAGGATCGGCCCCTGAGTCGAGAAGCCGTGCAAAGCGCACGCAGCAAGGTTTATTCGCGGCGGCTTCGTCGAGCGCCTTGCTAGTGCTTGGCGATCCAGGTCCTTCGCGGTCTGGAACAGACTTCTTGCGCATCGAAGCGCGCGCGCTTGGTCATGTCGGCGACCCACTCGTCGTCGATCGCGCTGCGACGACCTTGATGAACTCCTGCGCCTCGGCGTTGCTCAGCGTGTAGAATCGTGGTTGCCGCGATCGACCGCCGGCCTTGCTGCCGGTTCGGGATCGTTGCCCTGCTGCGATCTTGCCGAGCCAGGCCGAGGTGGCCGAGGCCGGAGTTGGCGTCGATCACCTTCTTCAGGTCGGGCGCGAGGCTCGTCGTACTTGGCCTTGTTCATCGCCATCACGAACGTCGTGGTGTAGAGCGCCGGGCCGTTGGCCGGGAACTCGGTGTGGAACTTGGTGAGCTCGTGCACCTTGACCGACGGCACGACCTCCCACGGGATCACGCAGGCCTTCGATCGTGCCCTTCGACAGCGCGTCCGGGATCTGCGGCAGCGGCATGCCGACCGGCGTGGCGCCGAGCGCGCCGAGCAGCTTGGTGACCTGGCGCGTCGGGCCGCGCACCTTCATGCCGCTTGAGGTCGGCGGGCGCCTTGACCAGCTTGGTCGCCGAATGGAACATGCCGGGGCCGTGCACTGCAGCGCGATGCACCTGCGTTTCCTTGAACTCGTCGGGCGCCATGCGTCTGGATGTATTCCCAATACGCCTTCGACGTCGCCTCGGCGTTGGTCATGATGAACGGCAGCTCGAACACCTCGACGCGCGGGAAGCGGCCGGCGGTGTTGCCGGGCAGCGTCCAGACGACGTCGACCACGCCGTCGCGCGCCTGGTCGTAGAGCTGCACCGGCGTGCCGCCGAGCTGCATCGCCGGATAGGCCTCGAACTTGATGCGGCCGCCGGAGTCCTTCTCGACCTTCTCCATCCACGGCTTGTGCATCGACAGCCAGACGTTGGACTGCGGCGCCATGAAGGTGTGGAACTTGAGCGTGACCGACTGCTGGGCGAGGCCCGAGCAGCGGGCACACCGAGGGCCGCGGCGGCGGCGCCCTGCAAGCGAACGGCGTTTCATGGGTGGGAGTCTCCGGGTGGCGAAAGCGATTCGCGGAGTACCGAAATCGGCCGCGCCGCGCGAGCGTTTTCCCCTAACTGCGAGCGGCACGTCCCGACCTGACGGTCAGCCGACGGCGAGCACGGGCCCGGCCGCCGTTCGGCGACGTCGGCGGCGATGCGGTCACGCAGCCCAGCGATCCTCGACCGGCCGGGCCTCCGTTGTAGCCGTAGGGCACGCACCAGCACCGGGCAGCCGGCGGCGCGAGCGCCGCGGCAGCGTCGTTAGCCGGGTCGCCGAGCATCAGCGTCTGTCGGCGCCGGCTCGCCATGGCTGCGTGCAGCCGTGCGAGCATGTCGGCCGCAGGCTTCTTCGGCCAGCCAGAAAAAATCGTCGCCGGCGACGACGACGGCAGAAGCGATGGGCGAGCCGCCGGCCGGTCGAGCAGGCGCACGGTGAAGAGCGCGCGCCTTGTTGGTGACGACGCCGAGCGGCACGCCCGCGGCGGCGGGACCCGCGCTCGACCAGCAACGCCGACAGCCCGGATGGGGCAGTCGCCGTTGCCGACGGTCCGCGCGTACGCGGCCTCGAAGCGCGCGATCGCGCGAGCGCGCCGCGTCCGCGCTGCAGCGCCCGATGCGCTGCAGGGCGCGCTCGACCCGGCGAGGCGATGCCGCGGCCGATCAGCGGTTCGCGCACCTCCGCTTCGGGCAACGCCGCGCCAGGCCGAGGCCGGCGAAGGTGTGTGCGCCAGCGCATGGCAGGCGCGATCTTTCGCCGGCGGTATCAGCAGCCAGCGTGCCGATCGAGGTCCAACAGAACCGCGCGAATCGGATGCGAGAATCGGCGTCACAACAGAGCAGACCAAAGCTCGCCCCGAAGGAGACTCCATGCATCTGAAGTGGTTCATCGTCGCCCTGGCGCTCGGCATCGTATCCCGGCCGCTCACGAGCCGACGATCAGCATCGTCACCTCGTTTCCGAGCGAGCTGGCCTGGCAACACAAGGCGGCCTACGAGAAGAGAAGTATCCGAACGACAAGCTCGAGATCCTGAACAAGAACACCGCGGCCGGCATCGCGTTCGTGCGCGAGCAGCCGGCCGGCAGCCGCGCCGGAATCTTCTGGGCCTCGGCGCCGGATGCGTTCGAAGTGCTCGCCTCGTCGAAGCTGCTGCAGAAGACTGGACGCCGCGCAACGGCGTCCCGGCAAGATCGGCAGCTATCCGATCAACGATCCCGAGGGCTTCTATCGCGGCCAGGCGCTCGCCGGCTGCGGCATCATGTGGAACACGCGCTACCTCGCAGGCGAACAAGCTGCCCGAGCCGAAGGAATGGGCCGACCTCGTCAAGCCGGTCTACTTCGGCCACGTCGCGACCTCGACGCCCGTCGCGCTCGGGCACGACGCATCTCACCGTCGAGACCATCCTGCAGGGCGAGGGCTGGGACAAGGGCTGGAACCAAATGCTGCGCGATCGCCGGCAACTGCGCCGCGGTCACCGAGCGCAGCTTCGGCGTGCCGGACGGCGTGTCCAGCGGCCAGTTCGGCGTCGGCCTGGTGATCGACTTCTTCGGGCTCGCCGCGAAGAACTCCGGCCTTCCGGTCGAGTTCGTCTATCCGTCGCGTGACCGCGATCGTGCCCGCCGAACATCGCGCTCGTCGCCGGCTCGAAGATCGCCGGAGGCCGGCAAGCGCTTCATCCAGTACACGCTGTCCGACGAAGGCCAGGCGCTGCTGCTCGATCACGAAGATCTAGCCGCCTGCCGGTGCCTGCCCGCACGTACGCCAAGGCGCCCGCGGGCTATCCGAATCCGTTCAGCGGCACGATCAGGCCAAGGTGAACTTCGACTCTGGACCTCTCGGAATCGCGCTACTACGTCGTGCTCTCGCTGCTTCGACCAGATCATCACCTTCCGCCACAAGGAGCTGGCAGGCGGCGACGAAGGCGATCCAGGATGCGGAAAAGCGCCTCGGCGGCCGCGCACGAGTCCGCAGCTCGACGAAGCGCGGAAGCTCGCGTGGACGCCGCCCGTCGACGCCAAGCAGGCCGCCGGACACGGGCTGCTCGCGCGTCTTCGAGGCGACAAGAAGGACGACGACGCCGCGAAGCGCCGCAAGACGCAGGTCGAGGAGGAGTGGAGCAGCAAGGCCAAGGCCAACTACGCCGAGCGCGGTCGAGCTCGCCAGCGCGGCGAAATGACGCGGCGGCTGCGCTCGCGCCGTCGCGCTGGCGCGATCGCCGCGTGCGGCGCTTCCTCGCCACGCATCGCGTTCTCGTGCTGCTCGCCGCCGGTGCGCGCAGGCGTCGCTCGTATCACCGCGTTCTGCCAGCGCGCGGCGCGGCGGCTTCACCCTCGGCCACTTCGAGCGCGTTCTTGTCAGATCTCGCTGATGCGCGAGTCGTTCTGTGAACAGCCTCTACGTCGCGCGGGCTCTCGGTCGCGCTCGCCATCGCTGATCGCCGATTCCGCTCGGCCTACTTCACGGTGCGCTTCGAGTTCCGCGGCGCGGCGCTCGATCCAGACGCTGGGCGTGCTGCCGCTCGTGATGCCGCCGTTCGTCGGCGCGGTGGCGATGCAGCTGCTGTTCGGACGCATCGGGCTCGGTGAACCTGCTGCTGAACGACGCCTTCGGCTTCACGCATCCCGTTCATGGAGGGGCTGAACGGCGTGATCTTCGTCGAAGGCCTGCACTACTTCCCGTTCATCCTGCTCAACCTCGTCGCCTCGCTCTGCGCAACATCGACGGCGCGATGGAGGAGGCGGCGCAGAACCTCGGCGCCTCGGGCTTCCGCCTGTTCCGCCGCATCGTGTTCCCGCTCGCGATGCCGGGCTACGTCGCCGGCGCCTCGCTCGTCTTCGTCAAGGTGTTCGACGACCTCGGCACGCCGCTCGTGCTCGGCACGTCACCAACATGCTCGCGCCGCAGGCCTACCTGCGCATCACCTCCGATCGGCCTCGAGGATCCGATCGGCTACGTGATCAGCGTGATCATGATCGTGTTCTCGGTCGGCGCGCTATGGATGTCGGCGCGCATCCTCAAGGGGCGCGACTACGCGACGCTGCAGCGCGGCGGCGGCGTCGCTGCAGCAGCGGCCGCTCGACGGCGCGGCAGGCGGTCGCTGGCGTACGGCTGGATCGCGCCTCGTGCTGCTGCTCGTGCTGTCGCCGCACCTCGGCATCCTGCTGCTGTCGCTCTCGAAGGTGTGGAGCTTCTCGCGTGCTGCCCGAAGGCTTCACGCTGCGCGCACTACGCGACCGGTGCTCACGCGAGTCGCCGCGCATGATCGGCAACACGCTCCTCTACTGCAGCGCTCGCCGCGCTGCTCGACGTGATCCTGGGCACCGCGATCGCCTACATCATCCTGCGCACGCGCCTGCCCGGCCGGCAGCTGCTCGACTGGCGCGGCGTCGGCGGCGCTCGCCATTCCCGGCGTCGTGCTCGCGCATCGGCTACCTGCGCGCGTTCCAGCGGCCTGGAGCTGCCGTTCGGCGACAGCGCGTTCACCGCGACGCTGGGTCGCGCATTGATGCTCGCCTACGCGGTGCGCCGCCTGCCCTACGCGCTGCGCTCGTGCGTGGCCGCGCTGCAGCAGGTGCACGTCTCGCTCGAGGAAGCGGCGGAGAATCTCGGCGCCGAAGCGCCGACGCACCGTGCGCGCGCATCGTGGTGCCGCTGATGGCGGGCGGCATCCTCGCCGGCTTCGTCACCAGCTTCATCACCGCGGCGGTCGAGCTATCGGCGACGATCGTGCTCGTCGTCGTCGGCCAGCCAGGCGCCGATGTCGTACGGCATCTACCTCTACATGCAGAGCATCGCCGGACGCGGGCCGAGGCGCGGCGCTGGGCGTCATCGCGGTCGTGATCGTCGGGCTCGGCACCTATGCTTCGCACGGCTACTCGGCGCGACCGCAACGACGGGCGAATACCATGGAACAGGTAAGCGTCGAGGCGCAGCGACATCGAGCTGTCGCTACGGCGGCGACGCCAGGTCCTGCGCGGACATCTCGTTCGACGTCGAGCCCGGCGAATTCTTCGCGCTGCTCGGGCCCTCGGGCTCGGGCAAGTCGACGCTGCTGCGGCTCATCGCCGGCTTCAATCAGCACCAGGCCGGCGGACGCGTGCTGATCGGCGGCCGCGACGTCAGCGGCGTTGCCGCCGTGGCAAGCGCAACGTCGGCATGGTGTTCCAGAACTACGCGCTGTGGCCGCACATGACCGTCGCGCAGCAACGTCGCCTTCGGGCTCGAGGAGCGGCAGGCTGCCGCGCGAGGAGGTCCAGCGCGGCGTGCCGACGCAGCGCTCGAGCTCGTCGGCCTCGCAGGCTATGGCGACCGCCGTCCGAGCCAGCTCTCCGGCGGGCAGCAGCAGCGCGTGGCGCTCGCGCGCACGCTGGCGATCGAGCCGCAGGTGCTGCTTCTCGACGAGCCGCTTTCGAATCTCGACGCGAAGCTGCGCGTGCAGATGCGCCAGAGCTGCAGCGCCTGCACGAGCGCCTGGGCATCACGACGATCTTCGTCACGCACGACCAGGAGGAGGCGATGACGATCTGCGACCGCATCGCGCGTGATGGACCAGGGCGTGATCCAGCAGATCGGCACGCCGACGGGCTCTTCGACAACCCACCAACCGCTTCGTCGCCAGTTCGTCGGCTCGGTCAACCTCTTCGAGGGCGAGTACCGAGCGGGCGACGTGTTCGTCTCTGTCGACGCTCGGCGAGTGCCGGCTGCTCGGGCCTGGCGGCGCGGCCGCCCCGAGCCGGCTTGCCTGGCGTTTCGCCCGCACGCCGTTCGCCTCGACGCCACGGCCGCGCCGGGCGGCGATAGCTCGGCTTCGACAGCGCCATCGCCGCCGCCTTCAGGGCGACTCGATCCGCTACGAAGTGCCAGGTGGGCAGAGCAAACGTCATCGCCGAGCAGCCGCATCGTCGCGGCGGCATCGGCTGGCGCGACGGCACGCCGGTGCGGCTGCCCGGATCGCAGCCGGCAATGCCTACGATCGCCGCCTGACGTCCGCGCTCCGCGCCGCCGTCAGCCGACGAACTTCACCAGCCAGAGCGAGATCGACGGAAACAGCAGCAGGACGATCGGTGCGGATCGTGTCGCTGACCAGGAACGGCATCGACGCCGCGGTAGCTCTCGGCGATCGGCACGTCCTGAGCCATGCCGTTGACGACGTAGACGTTGAGGCCGACCGGCGGCGCGAGCATGCCGAAGCCGACCGTCATCAGCACCATGATGCCGAACCAGATCGCGACCGACTCCTTAGGCCATGCCGAAGTCGAGGCCCATGATCATCGGAAAGAAGATCGGGATCGTCAGCAGGATCATCGACAGCTCGTCCATCACCGAGCCGAGGACGACGTAGAACAGCATGATCGCGACGACCACCATCACCGGCGACAGGCCCCAGCCCTTGACGACGTCGGCGAGGCTGCGCCGGCACCTGCGTCAGCGCGAGGGCCGAGTTCATCAGGTCGGCGCCGATGAAGATCAGGAAGATCATCGCCGACGCTCTCGGCGGTCGCGTAGAAGCAGTGCTTGAACTTCGCCCAGGTGATCTCGCGCTTCGAGCCAGCGCGGCGACGAAGGTGCCGGCGGCGCCGACCGCGGCGCCTTCGGTCGGCGTGAACAATGCCGCCGTAGATGCCGCCGAAGACGACGCCGGAAGATGATCGGCGATCGGCAGCGATGCCGCCGAGCGAGTGCAGCGTCAACGGCGCGGCCGGTCGTCGCCGGTCGGGCGCCTGGCCTGGGACCAGCGGCACGTAGATCGCGATCGCGACCATGTAGCCGAGCATCGCGATGATGCCGGGCACCATCGCCGCGGCGAACAGCTTGGCGATGTTCTGCTCGGCCAGGATCGCGTAGATGACGAGCGGCACCGACGGCGGGATCAGGATGCCGAGCGTGCCGCCGGCGGCGAGCGTGCCGGTCGCGAGCCGCCCCGAGTAGCCGTGGCGGCGCATCTCGGGCAGCGCGACCGAGGTGATCGTCGCCGCCGTCGCCACCGACGAGCCGCAGATCGCGCCGAACGCGCCTGAGGCGAGCACCGCGGCCATCGCCAGGCCGCCGCGGAAGCGCCCCATCACGACGCTCGCGAACTCGAACAGCGCCTTCGAGATGCCGCCCTGCGACGCGAAGTTGCCCATCAGGATGAAGAGCGGGATCACCGACAGGTCGTAGCTCGCGAAGCGCGCGAACGCCTGCGGCGTTGAGGAAGCTGGAGAACGGCCCCCAGCCGGCCTGCGCGACGTAGCCCGACCGAGCCGGCGACGAACATCGCGATCGCGATCGGCGTGCGCACCGCCATCAGCAGCGAGCATCAGACCGCCGAAGATCAGCCGCCGGTGATCGCGAGCGGCGTCATGTACGACGTGCGCTCATTCAGCCGGACGGCGGGAAGCCGCGCACCGCCTGCGCACAGTCGCGATCACCGCGGTCAGCACCAGCGGCGGCACCATCGCCGACGTAGATCAGCCACTCGGGAAAGCCGATCAGCATCGTTCCCGAGCCCGACTTCCATGCGTTGATGCCGCCGAGCGTCGTGCGCCAGGCAAGCAGCGCCATCGCCAGGCCGAGCAGCAGGCGCGCCGGAAGCGGTCGAGCCGCTCGATGGTGCGCGGCGACGCGCTGCGCGGTGAAGAAGTCGACGATGATGTTGCCGCGCTGCAGCTGGCACCACGGCATGAAGAGCGCGATCGCCGCGCCGGCCGCTGCGCCCGACAGCTCGAAGTCGCCGACGATCGTCGATGCCGATCGAGGTTGCGGCCGATCAGGCTGACGCAGGTCATCAGCGTCACCACGGTGAGCAGCACGCCCGCGCAGCGATGGCGCAGAGCTTGGCGAGCGATTCGAGGTACGCGCAAGGTGCGGGTGCTTCTTGGGTCGTGAGCGGCGCGGCGCGACAGTATCGCGAGGTCGGCGCGGGCTGCGCGCTGCGTTGATTTGCCGTCAGGCGCGTCAGAGCGCGTCGGTGCATGCGCCGTCGAGCTCGAGGTCTCGTCGAGGCACGATCTGGCAGCTGAGGCGGCTCGTCGGCAGCGCGCTCGGCGGCCGTCATCTCGAGCATCGCGTCTTCGTCCGACGAGCGGCGCCGGCAGGCGATGCGATCCATGCCGCGGTCGATGTAGACGTGACAGGTCGCGCAGCTCATGACGCCGCCGCAGTCGGCCTTGATGCCATCGATGCCGGCCGTCGACCGCGGCACGCATCAGGCTCTGGCCGACGCTGGCGCGCAGCGTGTTGCGCAGGCCGTTCGGCTCGACAGGTGGACGGCGATCGTCGCGTCACGTGCGCGCTCGGTCAGAAGCGGCTGAAGTATCTCGCGCGCCTGCCAGGCGTCCGGAATCGTCGGCGGCGGCGTGACGATCGACCTCGGAGCGCTTGATGCGCGTGAACCAGTCGACCACCTGCGGCGTGAACGCGCGCACCAGCGCCGGCGTCGGCGGCGAGCGCGTCGAGCGCTTCGCCGAGGCTCGTCGGCAGCGGCGTCGCCGACGCCGGCGTAGGTGCGCCGGCAGCCTTCGGCGCGGCGGAGCCGGCGCTCGATGCCGTCGAGGCCGGCGTGGATCTGCGCCGCGACGTAGAGGTAGGGATTGGCCATCGGCTCGCCGATCCGGTTCTCGATCCGCGTCGCCGCGTCGCCAGCAGCGGCCGAGGACGCGCAGCATCGCGCCGCGGTTGTCGCGGCCCCAGAGCACCGACTGCGGCGCCATCGCGTTCGGCCGGAAGCGCGCAGTAGGCGTTGATCGTCGGCACGCAGAACGGCGCCATCGCGCGGCCGTGCGCGAGCAGCCCGGCGAGATATTGCGCGCCGACGTCCGAAGGTGTGCTGCGCGTCGCCCGTCGCCGCTGCCCGCGGCCGGCGCCGCGCGAACGAGAACGCGTTGGCGCCGCTCGCCGCGTCGACCAGCGACTGGTGCAGATGCCAGCCACTCGCCATCACGTTGGGAAACGGCGGCCGGCAGACGAAGCTCGCGTGGTAGCCGGCGCGGCGCAGCGCCTGGCGCACGCCGTTGCGGAACAGACCATGCTGGTCGGCGGCGGTGAGCGCATCGCTCGGGATCGAACACCGCCTCGACCTGGCTCGGGCCGAGCTCGATCTCGAGCGAGCGCAGCGGCAGGCCGAGCCCTTCGGCGGTCGCGCGGACGATCGCGAGCGGCTCGTCGGCCATGTCGGCCCAGCCCTCGGCGAGCAGGTTGTAGCCGGGATGGATCATCGTCACCTGCGGCGGCTCGCCCGGCCACGCGGCGCGCGCGGGATCGAGCGAGGGATCGTCGTCAGCGGCGCGGCGAGGCGGTAGACGTGGAACTCGACCTCGAGCCCGCAGCGCAGCCCGAAGCCGCGCGTCGGCCAGGCGCGCGAGCGCCGCCTGCAGGATGCGGCGCGGTGTCGATCGGCACCGGCGTGCCGTCCTCGAAGCATGCCTCGGCGCGCACCCAGCCGGTCGCCGGCGCCCACGGCAGAGCGCGAAAGCTGGTCGGATCGAGGCAGAGCACCAGGTTGTTGGCGAAGCCGAAGCCCGGCAACGCCGCAGTCGACGCCGCCAGCTCGAAGACACGGTACGCGGTGCGGTCGGAGGTGTCCTTGAGCAGGATCGTGCTCGCCATGCCGACGCCGCTCTCGAGCGCGTCGGCGAGCGCGGAGGGCGACCAGCGTCTTGCCGCGCAGGACGCCGTGCTGATCGCACCAGCCGACCCGCACGCGTCTCGATCGCTTCAGCGCTCGACGCGCAGCGCGACACCCTGGCATGCAGCGGCGCGTGCCGCAGCGTCGCGTCGCGCCGCTGCGCGCCGACGTCATAAGCGTTCCTCGACCGTCGCCCGATCGCCGGCGCGGCTCGCCGCACCGACGCGCAGCCAGCCAGGCGCGCGCCGCACGCTTGGCGGCGCGCGGCGCTCGGTCCAGAACGCCTCCCAGCGGTCGGCCGGCGCGATGCAGTCGATCGTGTCGGGACCGGCGAGCGCAGCCGCGTCGCGCTCGCATCGAGCGCCATCGGCGGCTTGCCGCCAGCGCGCACGGTCTCGATCGCCTTCACGAGCGCGCGGCGGTTCGCCATGATCACCTTGTCGCTCGTGCCGAGGTGCTCGCGCGTGCGGTCCTGGATCGCGCCCATGCTCTCGACCGCCCACTGGTCGTGCAGGTTGATGTCGTCCTCGCCCATGCCGAGATAGGTGCGCGTGCGCTGCTCCTCGGGGTCGAAGCCCCAGTCGTTGTGGCGGCCCTGGATCGGCACGTAGTCGGGCAGCGTCACGCAGGCGAGGCGCTGCGCGCGCATCGCCTCCTTGTCGAGCGGCTCGGCGAAGCTGGTGAAGAACGAGTACCAGTAGGTGTGCGTGTCGTCGACCGGCACGTGCATCTGCGTGATCGTGATCGTCTCCGAGAGCGGGATCACGAAGGTCGCTGGGAAGACCGCGTGGGTCACGCGCACGTGGGTGAGGCGTCGGTCATCGGCCGGAGCGCGGTCGACGCGCAGCAGCCCGTCGGCGACGCTCTCGAAGCGGATCTCGGGGCGATGGAACTCGCGCATGACGCGCGTCATCGGCCAGCGCTCGCCGCTCGACTTCGCCGACGCTCGCGGCGCGGAACTGGCGGCCGTAGGCCTCGTCGTCGGCGAGCGATCCGTCCTGCAGGTAGCGGTGCAGGAACGACGGATGCGCCGGATCGATGCCGACCTCGAACGCCTGCAGCCAGTTGCAGTTCCAGAGGCCCTTGAACGCGAAGCTGTGGCTCGCCGGCGCGACGAAGGCGTCGAACGCCGGCAGCGCTGGCGGCGTCGAGCCCTCCGGGCCGAGCCACGCGAACAGCACGCCTGCGCGTTCCTGGAGCGGATAGCTGCGCTGGCGGACGCGCTGGCACGAGCGTCGAGCCGAGCGGCTCGGCCGGCGTCTCGAGGCAGGCGCCGTCGGCGGCGAACTTCCAGCCGTGGAACGGAGCAGCGCAGCCCGTCGTCCTCGCAGCGGCCGAACGCGAGGTCGGCGCCGCGGTGCGGGCACGGCCGGTCGAGCAGCCCGAAGCGGCCGTTGCCGTCGCGAAAGAGGACCAGGTTCTCGCCGAGCAGGCGCACCGGCTTGACCTGGCGCTGCGCCATGCGCGGATCGAGGCGCGGATCGAATTCGTCGAGCAGCGCCGCCGGCTGCCAGTAGCTGCGCAGCAGCGCGCCGCATGGCGTGCCGGGGCCGATCCGAGCGATGAGGTCGTTCTGTTCGGCGTGCATCGCGTCGCTGCGGCCGGGAAGAGCAAACCGGTCTACAGGCTGCGGCGCCGCTGCCTGTGATTCCTCTGCGCCGGGCGCCAGGCGCGGCAGGCGGTTGGCCGGCGTGGCGCCAGACCGCGCGATTGAAATAGCCGCCTCGACTCACATAGCCAGCTTGGGCCGCGTGCGATGGGCGACCCGGCCGCCATCGCGCTGAGTGTCCGGCTTTAGCCAGCTGCAGACGCCAGCTCGCAGAGATGCTGCATCGGCGGCTGGCCGACCTTGAGCCGGAACCGGTCGGCGAGAATCGAACGCGACGCGCCGACCTGGCGCGCCAGCTCGGCGTCGACTGTCCACGCGTCGCTTGGGATTCGCGTGCAGCAGTTGCAGCGCGCGCCCGATCAAGCAGAGTCGTTCAACGCGCTGCGACCCAGCCGATCTGCCCGGGCGCCAGCTTGGCCATGTGGCGGCCGCAGGACCTCGGCGAAAACCAGCTCGCTCCGGCGCGACAGCGAGGCACGACGTTCCGGCCCCGGGGCGGTGCCCGGCCTCGTTCACCAGACTCTTGGTCACTCGAAGCGAGCAACGAGCCCGGGGTTCTTCGGCGGCGCGGACATGGATCACCGGCGGCAAGCCGCGGCGAGCTGGATTGAAGAAAGAAGCTCGTCGCAGTGCAAAGAGGAAGCCGCAGCCTGGGCCCGATCAGCATCGGTCGTCGCCCCGCCCGGCGGCGATCTGATGCACTCCGATCGCCGGGTGCCATCGCCTGCCTCAATGATCAGCCGCATCGGCATCGGCCGAGAAGCGTCAGATCGCTCGCCAGCGTGTGTTCGTCGCCGTCGGGCAAAACGATGATGTCGCCGGCTTCACGAAATCTGGCTCCGGCGTTTGTCGAGCGCCACCCAGGTGTGCCCGCTTTCCATCACGTGTGGAACAGCAGCAGCAACTGAACGCGCCGTCGGAAGAGGTGCGCGCGCCAGCTCGCTTCAGGAACGCTGCGCGCGGCCCACGGGCCGGCCATGTCGGCGCCGAAGAAGACCGCGCCCGACATGACGGACGACGCACCGCTATCGGAGCTGGCGCGTCAGAACGATGGCGCCAAGCGATCTCGGGCGAGGATTCGAGGGCCGCGGTCCATTCGCGACCAGCCGAGGGTGCATTCCCACTACCTGGAACCACGCCAGCTTAATCAGGAACGGAGACTCGCATGGCCCAGAACGCGCGCGCGATGCCCCGTCGATCCGATCATCCACTCACCGGCACCGACGCACGAGCTCTCGTCGGTCCGGCCTGACGATCTCGCGGCGACCTCTACCGCCAGCCTCGAAGGTGTCGATCTTCCCTCACCAGCCGCAGGGGTGGACATCGTCCGCCAAGCGTGCCGCCGATACGACGCGTCCTGCCGCTCGAGCCGCTCTGCCGCGGTGATCCGCGACTTCCGTCAGCGCGGCGGAACGCTCTGGGCGTGCACGCCACCGTGCGTCCAAGGCCGCGCACGGCCTGCTGGCAACTGATGCCGCGACCTGGTCAGAAGGAACGGTCATCTGCCAGCAGCGCGACGCGGTCACCGCGCTGATCCGGGGCGCGCGGCGGCGACGCTCAAGCTACAGGTCGCCGGGCGCTCTGACTCCTCACGGGGAGAAACGGCGTCGGGTCAGAACCCCGCCTGCGTCACGAACTTCGGATTGAGGTACGGCTCGATCGCCTCGCGAGCCGCCTTCGGGCCGTGGCCCGAATCCCTGACGCCGCCGAACGGCACTTCGGGAATCGCCGAGGCCGAGGTGGTTGATCGAGATCATGCCGGTCTCGACCTGCGAGGCGATCGCGTTGGCGGTCTTCGCCGACTTGGTCCAGGCGTAGGCGGCCAGGCCGAAGGGCAGGCGGTTGGCTTCGGTCACCGCGTCGTCGAAGGTCTTGAACGGGTTGATGATCGCCATCGGCCCGAACGGCTCCTCGTTCATCGCCTTGCGCGTCGTTCGGCAGCTCGGTGACGACGGTCGGCTCGAAGAAGTTGCCCTTCTCGCCGATCCGGTGGCCGCCGGTGCGTCACCTTGCCGCCGTGCTTGGTCGCGTCCTCGACGTTGACGCTCCATCGCCGTGCGAGCGCCGCGGGTTGGCGAGCGCGCCCATGTTGACGCCGCTCTCCAGGCCGTCGCCGACCTTGAGCCGTCTTGGTGTTGTCGACGAACTGCTCGACGAAGCTGTCTGTAGACGCCTTCCTGCACCAGGAAGCGGGTCGGCGAGATGCACACCTGGCCGGCGTTGCGGAACTTTGCTCGCCGCCATGACCTTTGGCCGCGACCGCGACGTCGGCGTCGTCGAACACGATCACCGGCGCGTGGCCGCCGAGCTCCATGGTCGCGCGCTTCATGTGCTGGCCGGCGAGCGCGGCGAGCTGCTTGCCGACCGACGGTCGAGCCGGTGAACGAGATCTTGCGGATCACCGGGTGCGGGATCAGGTAGCTCGAGATCTCCGCCGGGTCGCCGTAGACCAGGCCGACCGCGCCCGGCCGGCACGCCGGCATCGGCGAAGGCGCGGATCAGCTCGGCCGGCGAGGCGGGCGTCTCCTCCGGCGCCTTGACGATGATCGAGCAGCCGGCGGCGAGCGCCGCCGAGAGCTTGCGCACGATCTGGTTGATCGGGAAGTTCCACGGCGTGAACGCCGCCACCGGGCCGACCGGCTCCTTGATCGACGAGCTGGTAGACGCCCTCGGCGCGCGCCGGGATCACGCGGCCGTAGGCGCGGCGCGCCTCCTCGGCGAACCAGTCGATGGTGTCGGCGCCGTTGTGGATCTCGCCCTTCGCCTCGGCCAGCGTCTTGCCCTGCTCCATCGTCATCAGCGTGCGCGACCAGGTCGATCGCGCTCGCGCAGCAGGTTGGCGGCCTTGCGCATGATCTTCGAGCGCTCGTAGGCGCTGACCTTCTTCCAGACCGCGAAGCCCTTGGCGGCGGCCTCGAGCGCCTCGTCGAGGTCGGCCTTTTCGGCATACGCGAGCGTGCCGATGGTGCTCGCCGCTGGCCGGGTTGACGATCGGAATCGATGCGGCCGGCGCGCGCGGCGCGCCACTCGCCGTTGACGAGCAGCTGGGGGTTGGGGTAGACGCGTGTATCCATGGTGGTGATCCGCGGGCGCTTCGAGTCGGTTTCGACGTGCGCAGGATCGCCACGATACCGTGACATCGCCGCGACAATCGCGCGGATGTCCCCGACCGCCCTTCGCCGCTCCGCCGCCGTGCTCGCCGCCGGCCCGCTGTCGGGCTGCGGCGAGCGGCCCCACGACGCTGCGGCGTCGGCCTCGGGCGCCTCCACCGCGCGTCAGCCGCCGCGAAGCGATCGACCGGCATCGCCCTGGTCGGCTACTTGCGCGGCGCCGGGATCCAGGCCGAGACCGATGGTCAGCGCGACACGCCTGCGCAAGGCGCTGCGCGACCTCCAGGCGCTGCCCGCCGCCGAGATGCGCGCCGCGCGCGCTACGCCGGCGTCGACGGCCGTCCGGCGCGGCGCGACGTGATCCAGAGTGCTGCGCGCCCACCTCGTGCCGCCGGCGCCGCAAAGCCTCGAGATGGAGCCGCTACTGGTGGACCGCGAGACGCGGCCGGCCGCGCGGCGTTGCGCGAGACGCTGGCCAGGCTCGATCGCGCCGGCGCCAGATAGCATCGCCGCCGCAAGGGCAAGGGCAACTCTTTCGATCACAGGAGCAGAGACATGGCAGCGATCGGATTCATCGGAGCGTCGGGGCTGATGGGCCACGGCGCATGGCGAAGCACCTGCTCGCCAAGGGGCACGAGCTCGCCCTCACCGTGCACAGGAACCGCGAGCGCCTCGCCGACCTGTTCGCCGCCGGCGCCACCGAGGCGGCGTCGCCGGCGGCGCTGGCCGCATCGTCGCGAGATCGTGTTCCTCTGCGTCACCGGCTCGCCCCAGGTCGAGGCCGCGGTCGAGGGTACCGAGGGCCTGCTCGCGAGCGCGAAGCGCCGTCCCGGCCTCGTCGTCGTCGACTGCTCGACCAGCGAGCCCGATTCGACGGCGCGGCTGAGAGGCGTCTGCGCGGCGGCCGGCGTGACGCTTCGTCGACGCGCCGCTGGCGCGCACCCCGGTCGAGGCCGAGGCTCGGCAAGCTCAACGTCATGGTCGGCGCCGAGCCCGAGGTCTTCGCCCGGCTCGAGCCGGTGCTGCGCGCCTTCGCCGAGAACGTGTTCCACGTCGGCGGTCCGGGCGCCGGGCACATCATCAAGCTGCTCAACAACTTCATCGCCCAGGCGATCTGCACCGCGACCGCCGAAGCCTTCGCGGTCGGCGCGCGCTGCCGGCGTCGATCCCGAAGAAGCTGGTCGCGCTGGTCTCGGTCGGCGCGGTGAACTCGGGCCTGTTCCAGATGATGTCGAAGACGCTCGACGGCGACCTGGGCGCGCTGCGCTTCGAGCTCGACAACGCGCGCAAGGACATCCGCTACTACACCCACCTCGCCGAGGGCCTGGCGATCCCGACGGTGATGGGCGAGGCGGTGCACCAGTCGCTGGCGCTGGCGAGCGCGCTCGGTCACGGCAAGAAGTACGTGCCCTCGCTCGTCGAGGCGCAGGAGCAGCTCACCGGCGCCGAAGATCGTTCCGCGCTGATCGCCGCGCGGCGAGCGCAGCTCAGCCCGCGCTCAGCGCGCATCGCCGCGCCGTCGGCGCCGGTGCGGATCAGCAGGCGCCGCGGCGCCGCTGCGCGGCGTGTCGAGCGGCTCGGCGGCCTGCGTCGCCGCGATCCGCTCGAGCGTCACCGCGAACGCCTCGGCCGGCGGTCGTTCGAGCAGCTTGCGCAGGGCGGCGCGGTTCGCCTCGAACTCGCCCTTGCCGACAGCAGGGATCGCCGCGCGCCGCCTTCTCGCAATCGACGAGGCGCGCGAACAGGTTCGCGATCCTGATCGATGCTGCCTTGCAGCGCCGCGGCGGCCGAGGCCAGCGGATCGATCGGCGCGACGGCAGGCGCGCGTCGCCGACGGCCAGGCGCAGCGTGTGCGCGGCGGCGAGCGTGCGCGCCACGATTTCCTGGATCCGCTTCTGCTCGCCAAGCTCGCGCATCAGCGCCAGCGACTTCTCGACCTGGACCTCGCCGAAGCGGCGGCACCTTGGCGAGCGTCTCGAGGCGGCTGGCGCGCCGCGTCAGCGCGCAGCTCGACGGCGTCGCGCCAGACGATCAGGGTGCGTTCCGGCGACGTCCTCGATCCGCTCGCGAAACGCCGACTTGCCGATCGCCGAGGCGTAGTTCTCGCGCGCCTCGCGGGCGAAGCGCGAGAGGTCCTGCACCAGCGCCTTGAGGCGGCCGTCGGCGAGGCCGTTCGATCCTCGGGCGGGAGCGCGGCGAGCAGAGCCGCTTTGAGCGCGCGCATCTCGTCGCCGAGCGACTCGAGAAAGCGCTCGCTCGCCAGGCCTGCCAGCGACACCGCGGCGACGACCGCGGCCGCGCTGCCAGTCGAGCCACCGGCCCCGGGCTGGGCCGCGGCGGCGAGGCTTGCGCATGAAGGCGAGATCGGCGCGCGCCACCGACATCGTCGCGCCCGGGGCTGAAGGCTATCGCGCGACCGACGGCGGCGTGCCCTCGCCTGCCAGCGCGGTGGCGACCGAGGCCGACTGCACCGGCGACAGCGGCAGCGCGATGCCCGTCGCCCACTCGCCCTCGCTCGCCGGCTCGAGCGCCAGCACCCGCTCGATGACCGGCGCCGCGGCGGCCGCGGCGGCACCATGATGACCGTCGGCGGCGTCAGCGCCACCGGAGGCGGGTGGTGGCGGCTTCAGGCGGCGGCGGCGGCGGCGGAGGCGGCGGCGGCGGTGAGGGCAGGCGGCCTGGAGCCGGCGGCAGGGCGCGGCGCGGCGCCGGGCGCTGGCGCGACCGGCGCGGGCGGCGGCGCGGCGACGGGTGGCGGCGGCGACGCGACCGGAGCGGCAGCGACCTCGATCGGCGCGGCGACCGCGCTCGACCGGCAGCCTCCGGCAAGGGCGGCGCGTCGTCGCGCCGGCCGCGCGACTTGATCACCCACCAGCCCAGTCCCAGACCCGCCAGCACCAGCACGGCGGCGATGATCCATGCAGTCGTTGTCGTCATGGCGCGTAGCGAATCCGGTAGATGACGCCGGCCAGGTCGTCGCTGACGAGCAGCGACGCCGTCGGGCATGCACGAGCACATCTGGCGGGCCGGCCCCAGGCCGACTCGCCCTGCAGCCAGCCTTCGACGAACGGCTCGTGGCTTGCCGGCGCGGCCCTGCGCGTCGACGGCGACGCGCGCGACCTGGTAGCCGACCTTGCTGCTGCGGTTCCACGAGCCGTGCTCGGCGATGAAGATCGTTGCCGCGGTAGGCCTCGGGAAACATGCGTCCCGGTGTAGAAGCGCATGCCGAGCGCGGCGACGTGCGCGCCGAGCATGCGCGCCGGCGCGCGTGAACTCGCTGCACGCGCGCTTGCGCGCCGAACTCGGGATCGGCGCGCGTTGCCCTGGTGGCAGTACGGGAAGCCGAAGTGCTGGCCGGCCTGCGGCGACGCGGTTGAGCTCGTCGGCCGGCAGGTCGTCGCCGAGCATGTCGCGGCCGTTGTCGGTGAACCAGAGCGCGCTTCGTCGCCGGGCTCCCAGTCGAAGCCGACGCTGTTGCGCACGCCGCGCGCCACGGTCTCGAGGCCGCTGCCGTCGGCGATTCATGCGCTGGATGACGCCGTGGCGGTCGCTCGGCTCGCAGACGTTGCACGGCGCGCCGACCGGGACGTAGAGCTTGCCGTCGGGACCGAAGGCGATGAACTTCCAGCCGTGGTGGCGTTCGCCGGGAAGCCGGTCGTTCGACGACCACCGGCGCCGGCGGCTGCGCCAGGCGGTCGTCGATGGCGTCGAAGCGCAGGATCTTCGAGACCGCGGCGACGTAGAGGTTGCCGTCGCGCCAGGCGACCCCCGAGGGCATCTCGAGGCCGCTGGCGACGCGTGCGCACCGGGCCGGCCCGGCCGCCGCTCGACCTCGAACGCGTAGACCTTGCCGGCGCTGCGGCTGCCGACGTAGACGACGCTCTTGCCGTCGGCGCTGCGGCCGAGCGCCATCTGCCGCGCGTTCGGCACGCGCGTCGGTCAGCAGCTCGATCCGAAAGCCCGCGGGCAGGCGCGAGCTTGTCGAGCTGCACCGCGGCCTGCGCCGGAACCGCGCCGCCGTGCGACCGAGCGCGAGCGCGAGCAGCGCGCCGGCACCGCGCCGTGCGCCGTGCACGTCGGTGACCGGGCCCGGTCGAGATCGGACAACTGGGCATCGAAGCGATCGACTGGAGCGAAACCCGCGAGGGTATCAGCGTCTTCGGACCATTGCCTCGATGTCCCCGGCAGGCAGGTCCGACCTTGCCGCCGGCGGCGACGATCTCGCCCCAGGTGACGGCGTCGACCGGCACGCCGTCGGCGAGCCGCGCCGCCCGCGTCGCCCGCTCCGGCTCGCCCGGCGTGAGCACGCGCTCCACGCCCGGGGCGGGCGGCGACGCGGTGCTCCAGGCGACGAACGACTCCATCTCCTGCGCCAGGTTGGCGGCGGTGCCGAGCTGCTCGGCGTCGACGATGATCGAGAACATGCTGTTGAGGACGCGCCGCCGGCCGTCGGTCACCGGGCCGGCGGTGGCGCCGCCGGCGAGCGCGCCGCCGAGCAGCTCGCAGATCAGCGCCAGGCCCGAGCCCTTGTGCTCGCCGAACGGCAGCAGCGCGCCGAGCGGCTCGATCACGGTGAAGCGCGGGTCGGTCGTCGGCTCGCCGTGGTCGTCGATGATCGTGCCGGGCTCGAGCTGCTACGCCCTTGTTGAAGGCGACGCGGGTCTTGCCCTGGGCGATCTTGCTGGTGGCGAAGTCGAGGACGATCGGCTCCTTGCCCGGCGCGCGGGATGCCGACGCAGAACGGGTTGGTGCCGATGCGCGCGTCGCGGCCGCCGAACGGCGCGACGATCGGCCGCGACAGCACGTTGACGAAATGGATCGACGACCAGGCCCGCGCCGACTGCACTGCTCGGCCCAGTGGCCGATGCGGCCGAGGTGGTGCGAATGCGCCAGGCCGACGACGCAGACGCCGTGCTGCTTGCGCCCGCTCGATGCCGAGCGCCATCGCCTCGGCGCCGATCACCTGGCCGTAGCCCTGGCAGCCGTCGAGCGTGCAGCAGCGCGCCGCTGTCGGCGCGATCTCTGACGTGCTGCGTCGACGCGCGAGCGCCGCCTTCGAGCACGCGCGTCGATGTAGCGCGGCATCATGCCGACGCCGTGCGAGTCGTGGCCGCGCAGGTTGGCCTCGACCAGGTTGGCGGCGACCTGCGCGGCCTCGCGCTCGGACGAGCCGGCGGCGCGGACGATGGCGGTGACGGCGGCGACCGAGCGCGTCGGCGCGAAAGAGAAGGGTGTCGGTCATGCCTCGTTCCGGGGGTGCGAAGGTAAAGGAAAGCGAACGCGTCTGGCAGGACCTTCTCGCAACGGTGGCACAGTAGCGGCGGCGGAGTGCTCTTCGCCTCGTCGCAAACCCCATGCAGCCCAGTTCATTTCGCATCGAGCCTCTCGCCGCCTTGCTCGCCGGCCTGATCGTCGCCTTGCCGCTGCCGGCCGCCGCCGCCGAGGTCGCGCAGCGGCCAGATCTACCAGCAGCGCGCCGCCGACGGTGCGCATCGCTCCTCACCGACCGGCCCTCGGCCACCGCCGTCACCGAGCGCACCTGGCAGAGTCGAGCGCGAAGATCCGGCCGCGGCGCAGCAGCGCGCCAGCGAGCGTCCGGCGCGAGGCCGACGCTGGTGAGCGAGCGCGTCCAGCGTCGCATGGACGCCCAGGAGCGCGCTCCTCGCGGCCGAGCAGGAGCGCGCCTATCGCGCAGGCAGCAGCGCGACCAGCAGACGGCACGCTTCGACGACAGGCCCGCTACTACCCGTGACTACGGCCGCCACCGGCCCCGTATCCGAACCGGCGCCTTCCGCTTCAAGAACGACCGAGCCGCCGTTCTTCGAGCTCGGCACGCAGAAGCACTCCGGCTCGGCAACGCACCGCCGAAGCCGATGCATCACCACTCGCGCCCGTCGGGGCCGGCCTACAGCACCAGCAATGCCCTGAAGTCGTTGACGTTGGTGAAGCGTCGGCCCGGTCACGACCAGGTCGCCGAGCGCGTCGAAGAAGCCGTAGGCGTCGTTGCGGTCGAGCATGGCGCGGCCGAGAGGCCGAGCGCCGCGGCGCGCGCCAGGGTGCTCGGGCGTGACGAATCGCGCCGGCGTTGTCTCTCGCTGCCGTCGATGCCGTCGGTGTCGGCGGCCAGCACGCTGCACGTCCGGCGTCGCCCTGCAGCGCGATGGCGCAGCCGAGCAGGAACTCGGTGGCGCGGCCGCCGCGGCCGCCGCTCGCTGGCCGCACCGTGACCGTGGTCTCGCCGCCCGACAGCACCACGCACGGCCGGGCGAACGGCTGGCCGCGGCGGGCGATCTGCGCGCGCCAGCGCCGCGTGCACCTTGCCGACCTCGCGCGATTCGCCTTCGATCTCGTCGCCGAGGATGTGGGCCTCGATGCCGGCGGCGCGCGCCGCGGCGGCGGCGGCTCTCGAGCGAGTGCTGCGGCGTCGCGATGATGTGCACTGCGTGGCCGGCGAACACGCGCATCGCCCGGCTTGGGCGTCTCGAGCTCGCCGCTCTGCCAGCCGCGCGCGGACCGCCGGCGAGCACGGCGATCGCGTAGCGGTCGAGCACCGCGCAGCGCGTCGGCGCAGGTGGTCGGATCGGGCACCGTCGGGCCGCTGCCGATGACCGCCGGCGCGTCGCCGGGCACGTCGCTGATCAGCAGGCGTCACGACCCGCGCCGGCGCGCACGCCGCGGCCAGCCGGCCGCCCTTGATCGCCGACAGGTGCTTGCGCACGCAGTTCATCTCGCCGATCGCGGCGCCGCTCTTCAGCAGCGCGCTGGTTGATCGCCTGCTTCTCGTCCAGCGTCGATGCCCGTCGGCGGGCAAGGCGAGCAGCGACGACGCCACCGCCGGAGATCAGGCAGAGCGACGAGGTCGTCCGCGGTCAGGCCGCGGGCGAGCGCGACGATCCGCGCCGGCGGCGCGGCGGCCGGCTTCGTCGGGCACCGGATGCGCCGCCTCGACGACCTCGATGCGGCTCGGGCCGCTCGCTGCGCGCGGCGAAGGCGGGCGGCAGGTAGTCGTAGCGGGTGACGACCAGGCCGCTGATCGGGCGCGCCGGCCGGCCAGGCCGCGTCGACCGCGCGCGGCCATCGCGCCGCCGGCCTTGCCGGCGCCGAGCACCAGCGGTGCGGCCCTTCGGCGGCGGCGGCAGGAACGGAGCGATCGTGGCCGCGTCCGGCAGGGCGGCGGCGACCGCCGCATCGAACAGCGAACGAAGGAAGGAACGCGGCTCGAGCGGGGTCGAAGGCATGACGGCGATTGCTCCCGCAGCGGCGCAGTTCGGGCGAGGCCGCGAACTGCGCCACGTTTGCGCCCGTGTTCGTCGCGCCAACCCGGCCGCGCAGGGCCCAGGATCGCGGACGCGGCGTATTGCCGCGGTCCCTCTCGACCCTCCGTGACCGACCTCCGGCCTGCGAAGCCCCTGCGCTTCGGCATCCATTCCCGCCTGCTGCTCGTGACCCTCGCGGTCGGCCTGCTGTTCGTCCTCTACATCGCGTTCAACACGGCGCGCCAGTCGGGACGCGACCTGACGCATGCGCGCGAGCAGATCCGCCTGGTCGCCGGCATGGCCGGGGCGCGCCTCGACGATCACCTGGCGACGTGACCCAGCTCCCGCATTCGCTCTGCCGACCACGCTGCCGGTCGAGGCGAGCGACGTCGAGCACAACGACGCCACGCTGCGCCGCCTGGCGCCGGCGTTTCCGAGCCAACCTCGTCGGCGTCTCGCTCTGGGCGCCCGACGGCACGAACATCGGCTCGTCCGAAGACTTGCCGGCTCGGCGGCCGGCTGAGCGCGGCCGACCGGCCGTTCTTCATCGCCGCGATGAGCCGCCCCGGCCTCGCCGTCGAGGCGCCGCTGCGCCTGCACAAGGGCGGCGAATGGGTCGGCCGGTGCTGGCGCTGCCGGTCGTCCGCGAGGCGAAGACCGTCGCCGTGGTCTCGATCGCCGACCCGGCTGCAGACGCTCACCAGCCTGCTCGACCCCGAGTCGACGCTCGCGTCCGGGAGCCGTGATCGCGCTGATCGACGCCGAGGGCCGCATGGTCGGCCGCTCGCTCGAGCCCGTGGCGCTGGATCGGCCAGCCGGCGCCGATGGATCGCACCCTGCTGCTGCGCCGCTTCGCCGGAGGGCCGCGGCAGCGCCGAGAACACCGGCGTTCGACGGCATCGCCCGGATCGCCGGCTTCGCCCGCGCCCGCTCGGTGCCGTGGCTGGTCTACCGTCGGCATTCCGATCGATGCGGCGCTCGGCCCGGCCGGCGACGAACGCGCGCGAAAGCCTGGCTGCTCGGCGTCGCCATGCTGGCGATCGGCCTGGTCCTCGCGGCGCTCGGGTCGCGAGCCGGATCGCCCGGCCCCTGCGCCAGCTGAGCGCCGACGCGCGCCTGCTCGGCGAAGGCCGCTTCGAGCATCGCACCGAGGTCCGACACCGGCAGCGAGATCGGCCAGCTCGCGCACACCCTCAACCGCATGGCCGCGGCGCTGCAGGAGCGCATCGCCGCGGCCCGGCGCAGCGAAGAGCGCGCTGACGCTGGCGCTCGAAGGCTCGGGCCAGGCTCTCTTCGACTGGGACATCGTCGGCAACCAGCATCTTCTGCAGCGCCCGCGCGCTCGATCCTGCGCGGCGGACCCGACCTGCCGTTCGAGATCACGCCGCAGGAGATGCGCGACGCACGTCCACCCGACGACGTCGGCCGCCGTGGAGCTGCGCGTCACGCGACGCGCTCGACCGGGCAAGACGCCGATCTACGAAGCGCGAGTTCCGGGTCCGGCATCAAGACGGCCGCTGGCTCTGGCTGCACAGCCGCGGCCGCGTCGTCGAGCGCGACGCCGCGGGCCGGGCGCTGCGCCTGGTCGGCACCGACGCCGACGTCACCCGGCAGAAAGCCGCCGAGCAGGCAGCTGCGCCAGCGCGCCGAGTTCGACGCCCTCACCGGCCTGCCGAACCGGGGCCTCTTCAACGACCGCCTGGCGAGCGCGGTCGAGCGCGCCCGGCGCAGCGGCAAGACCATGGCCCTGCTGTTCCTCGACATCGATCACCTCAAGGCGCGTCAACGACTCGCGCGGCCACGGCGCCGGCGACACGCTGCTCAGGATCGTCGCCGAGCGGCTGCTCGCGACGGTGCGCGGCGTCGACACCGTCGCCCGGCTCGCCGGCGACGAGTTCACCGTCATCCTCGAAGGCCTGGCTGAACCGGCCGATGCCGAGGTGGTGGCGATGAAGATGGTGGAGGCGCTGCGCCCGCCGATGCGCATCGGCGACGCCCTGGTCAGCGTCTCGACCAGCGTCGGCCTGGCCGTGCTCGAGCGCCAAGCGACGTCGACGCGGCGAGCCTGCTGCAGCGCGCCGACGAGGCGCTCTACGAAGCCAAGCGCGCCGGCCGCGATCGCTACGTGCAAGAGCCGCCGCCGCTCGCGCAGTGAGCGCGGCCGGCGGGCGGCCCGCCTCAGCCCATCTGCGCCGGCTTGCCGGCGTTGAACATCCAGGCGGTGCCGAAGCGGTCGACGAGCATGCCGAAGCGACTCGACCCAGAAGGTCGGCCATCGGCATCGTGACCTTGCCGCCGGCCGACAGCGCGTCGAACACCTTCTTCGCCTCGGCCACCGGAGGAGTACGAGCGAGCGAGGCGAAGCCGTGCATGCCCGCGTACGGCTGGCCCGCCATCGTGTCCGAGGCCATGAGCCGGCGGTCGCCGAGCGTGCAGGCTGGCATGCATGATCCGGTCGGGCGCAGCCCGGGCGGCATGCCCGCCGACGGCGGCGCCTCGGCCTGCGTCATCATCATCTCGAGCTTGCCGCCGAGCGTCTTCTCGTAGAAGCGCATCGCCTCGGCGCAGTTGCCGTCGAAGAACAGGTAGGTGTCGAGGGTGTGCTCATGTCGTTTCCTTGTGTGGCCGACGTGCGCTGCATCTCCTCGAAGCCCTCGGCCGCCTTCTGCAGTCGGCAGGGAAGTCGGCCATTTCCTGGACCTGGCGGATCTCGATGACCTCGTTGGGCCCGCCGGGACAGCGCTTGGCCCACTCGATCGCTTCTTCCTTCGAGCTTGACCTGGATCATCCAGTAGCCGCCCAGCACTTCCTTGGCCTCGGCGAACGGGCCGTCGGTGACCTTGGGCTTGCCGCCCTCGAAGCTGACGCGCGCGCCCATCGAGGGCGGGTGCAGGCCGTCGAGCGCGAGCAGCACGCCGGCCTTCTGCAGGGCCTCGTTGTATTTCATCATCGCCTCGACCGCCTTGGCGTCGGGCATCGTGCCGGGCGCGGCGCTCTCGTAGCCCTTGGGGATCATCAGCATCATGAATCGCATCGTCGTCGCTCCTGGTGACAGTAGTAAGACCTCATGGCCTCATCACCACGACGCGCGGCCGGCGCCGGTTTCGACAGCGGCGCCGGCCTTTTTTTGTAACAGCGCTCAGACCGGCTGCTTGACGATGCGCAGGTAGGGCTTCGGGGCCTTCCAGCCGTCGGGGTACTTAGCTTCGCCTGCTTCGTCGCTGACGCTGCCGGCGATGATCACGTCCTCGCCCTGCTTCCAGTTCACCGGCGTCGCGACCTGGTGCTTGGCGGTGAGCTGCATCGAGTCGAGCACGCGCAGGATCTCGTCGAAGTTGCGGCCGGTGGTCATCGGGTAGGTCAGCATCAGCTTGATCTTCTTGTCCGGGCCGATGACGAAGACCGAGCGCACCGTGGCGTTGGTCGCGGCGGTGCGGCCCGTCGGCGGCCGACCTCGTCGGCCGGCAGCATGTTGTAGAGCTTGGCGACCTTGAGGTCGGTGTCGCCGATCATCGGGTACTTGACCTTGGCGCCCTGCGTCTCCTCGATGTCCTTGGACCACGCGGCATGCCGGTCGACCGGGTCGACCGAGAGGCCGATCAGCTTCGCGTTGCGCTTGGTGAACTCGGGCTCGATCTTGGCCATGTAGCCGAGCTCGGTGGTGCACACCGGGGTGAAGTCCTTCGGGTGCGAGAACAGGATCGCCCACTTGTCGCCGATCCACTCGTGGAAACGGATCGTGCCCTGGGTGGTCTCGGCTTCGAAGTCGGGTGCGGTGTCGTTGATGCGCAGGGACATGGGGGACTCCTCGGGTCTTCTGTGGGGAAAGCAGTATGCCGGGCGGCCGAGGCGCGCAAAAGTCTTTCAGGCAACGTGGTTAAGGGAACACGCGGACCACGTCCCCGACCATCGGTTGACGTCGGCGCCATGGCTGGCATCGCGGCACGCCTTCGCTTTCTTGTTCCGGCAATCCGGCGTTCCCTCGACCCGCCAGATGCGGTCATCGGGATTGCGCCCGTTCGCAAGGTAAGTGGCCTTGAACGGCATTTGCCTAGTGACTTCCGCCCGGCCGAGAACGGGTATCAAGACCTTCAGCGCCTGGTGCAGGGCGGTGCTCCTCGTCCGGGACGACGCCGTCCTGATTCCCGGGAAGGAGCATCCGGCGCAAGGTCACCAGGTCGTCCATGACGGGATTGAGGTCGGCTTCCTTCTGCTCCGCTTCCGCCAGATGAGGCGCGAATGGCTGGTCGCATTGACGACGTCGCCCTCGTTCATGAAAACCAGGATCCGGCCGTTCCTCGGCGCCTTGCCCAGGCCGCATTGCTCGGTTTCAGCTCAGCGTGACCTCGATCGCGCCCGCCCCTTGCCCTTGGCCTCTGGCCGGCGGACCCTTGAAGGCTTCATCCACGAAAATCGCGTACACGGCCTGTCCGGGAGCGGCTTCCCTGATCCTGCTCTCTTACAGTGCCGAGAAGACTCTGCTGTGCCTGCCGAACTGCTCGTGGAGACTGGGCATGGCGAGGCGAGCGAGTGCCTGCGCGGCGTCGGGCAGAGCGACGAAAACACGGCCCCCGCCGCAAGCCAGACTCGAAGGCGCTTCATCTTAATGTCCCCTTCCGAGAACGCCACTGTCACCTACCCGTCGAGGCGACGCAATGCCTGCGGGCGCGAGGAGCGGTCGCTTGCCGTCGAATCCATTACGCTTCGCCTACGGAACGATCCGCGTCCGCGCAGCACCTGCGACAACGCCGCCTGCCATGCTGATCAACTTCTTCTTCACCCTGCGCGCCGCCAAGCTGAAGGTCTCGGTCAAGGAGTACCTGACGCTGCTCGAGGCGATCAAGGCGGGCGTGATCGACGACGCCAGCGACCGGCCACCGATCGACAGCTTCTACTACCTGCGCGCGCACCGCGCTGGTCAAGGACGAGGCCCAGTTCGACAAGTTCGACCGCGCCTTCGCCGCCTACTTCAAGGGCGTCGAGCTGCTCACCGACTTCACCCAGGAGATCCCGCTCGAGTGGCTGCAGAAGAAGCTCGAGCTCGAGCTCAGCGCCGAGGAGAAGGCCGCAGATCGAGAAGATGGGCTGGGACGAGCTGATGGAGACGCTGAAGAAGCGCTTCGAGGAGCAGAAGGAGCGCCACGAGGGCGGCAACAAGATGATCGGCACCGGCGGCACCTCGCCCGTTCGGCGCCTACGGCTACAACCCGCAGGGCATCCGCATCGGCCAGGACAAGGGCCGCAACAAGAGCGCGGTCAAGGTCTGGGACCAGCGCCAGTTCAAGGACTACGACGACACGCTCGAGCTCGGCACGCGCAACATCAAGATCGCGCTGCGCCGCCTGCGCCGCTTCGCCCGCGAAGGCTCGGACGAGGAGCTCGACCTCGACGACACGATCCGCGCCGACCGCCGCCAACGCCGGCTGGCTCGACATCAAGATGGTGCCCGAGCGGCACAACAAGGTGAAGGTGCTGCTGCTGATGGACGTGGGCGGCACGATGGACGAGCACATCCACCGCGTCGAGGAGCTGTTCAGCGCCGCCAAGACCGAGTTCAAGCACCTCGAGTTCTACTACTTCCACAACTGCGTCTACGACTTCATGTGGAAGAACAACCGGCGCCGCTACAGCGAGAAGTTCCCGACCTGGGACGTCATCCGCAAGTACAACAAGGACTACAAGCTGATCTTCGTCGGCGACGCGACGATGAGCCCGTACGAGATCCTGCAGCCCGGCGGCAGCGTCGAATACAACAACGAGGAGCCGGGCGCCGAGTGGCTGCAGCGGCTCACGCAACGCCTTCCCGAAGTTCGCCTGGATCAACCCCGAGCCGCAGGGCGTGTGGGGCTACCGGCAGAGCATCTGCGGTGGTCCAGCAGCTCATGAACCAGCGCATGTTCCCGCTCACCCTGCCCGGGCTCGAAGGAGCCATGCGACTGCTCGTCAAATGACGTTAGTCACAGCGCTGCCCGGGCGCTGTGGATCGGATGGCTGGCGGCTGCTGCTCGGCGGCTGCGCCAGCCTGCCCTTCTTTGGCGACAAGGACGAGGACGAGCGACGCCGCAGCCGCGCGAGCCGAGATCGACGCTCTACGAGCTCGAGGTCGACGCGCCGACGGAGGCGCTGCGCACGCTGCTGCTCGCAGTACCTGGACCTGGCGCGCTTCCAGAAGGCGCCGCAAGTCGAGGCGATCTCCGGCCCGGAGATCGACCGCCTGGCGATCGCCGCGCCGGCGCAGGCGCGCGCGCTGCTCGAGACCGAGGGCTACTTCGACGCCGACGTGAAGATCGAGCAGACCGCCGGCGCCGCCGGGCTGCCGCACCTCAAGCTCATCGGTCGTGCCCGGGCCGCGGGTGCGGGTGAAGAGCGTCGCCATCGACTCGACCGTGCCGCTGGCGCCGCGCACGCCGACGCGGGACCAGCCGTGGGCCGACCGGCTCGAGAGGCTGCGCCGGACCTGGTCGCTCAAGCCCGGCCAGCCGTTTCGCCAGCCCGACTGGACCGGCGCCAAGAACGCGACGCTCGGCGAGCTGCGCGCCGACGGCTATCCGACCGCGACCTGGCAGGAAACGCACGCGCCGCGTCGACGCCACCGAGCGAACCGCGGCGCTCGACGGTGACGTTCGAGCCGCGGCCCGCTGTTCCACCTCGGGCCGATCCGGATCGAGGGCATGCAGCCGCTACGACGAGATCGCGGTGCAGCAGCCTGGCGACCTTCGCTCCCGGCGACGTCTACAACGAGAAGCTGCTGCTCGACTACCAGGAGCGCCTCGTCAAGATCGGCCTGTTCGAAGGCGCGATCGGTCGAGCTCGACGCGACCGGCCCGCCCGAGGCAGCGCCGGTGGTCGTGAAGGTGAAGGAGCTGCCGCAGCAGCAGGCGACCTTCGGCATCGGCTTCAGCGCCAACACCGGCGGCGCGGGTCTCGCTCGAGCACTGGGACCGCAAGGTCTTCGGCCAGCCCTGGATCGCGCACACCACGCTGAACTACGGCTCCGACCTGAAGTCGATCGGCACCGAGTTCACGTCGTATCCCGCACGAGAAGCCTGTGGCGCAACCTCGCGGCCGGCCAACTGCGAGCAGCTCGACGCCGGCCGACGAGATCGCGCAACAGCTGGAACGGCGCGCGTCGGCCGCTCGACAGGACACGACGCGCTTCGAGCGCCTCTACTACCTCGAGGCCGCGTACGCCAAGGTGTCGAGCGCGCCGCTCACCAACTCGAGGCCGAGGCCATCTCCGCGAACTACCACTGGCTGAAGCGCGACCTCGACAACATCCTCGCGCCCACCGAAGGCAGCTCGCCCGTCGCTGCAGGGCGGCGTCGGCTACGGCCGCGGCACGCGAGACGCGCGACGACGAGCCGGGCGAGGAGCACAGCCAGCGGTCCCTTCGTCAGCGCCTACGCGCGCTACAACTGGTACCGGCCGTTCGGCCGCTGGTTCGCCGAACGCCCGCGCTCGAGGCCGGCGAGGTATTCGTCAAGCAGCCGGATCTCGGTGCCGGACACGATCCTGTTCCGCGCCGGCGGCGACGGCTCGGTGCGCGGCTACGACTACCGCACCCTCGGGCCCGACGCGCAACGGCGCCGTCGTCGGCGGCCAGGTGCTGCGTCACCGGCAGCGTCGAGCTCGAGCATCCGCTCAGCGCGAAGCTGCCGGCGCTGCTCGGCGCGGTGTTCGTCGACGCCGGCAACGCCGCCGACCAATGGCGCGACATCCGCCCGGTGTTCGGCTACGGCGTCGGCGTGCACTACCGCAGCCCGATCGGACCGCTGCGCGTCGACGTCGCCTACGGCCAGGACGGTGCACGAGTTCGCGCCTGCACGTGAGCGTGGGCATCACCTTCGGAGCCGCGCTGAGATGGCCGACGAGCGTTGCCCCCGCCGAGACGCCGCCCGACGCGCCGCCGCCGCAGTCGCCGCCGCCGGCGCCGCCGGCGCTACGTGCCGGTGGCTGGGCGGCAGCGCCGCGCTGCTGGTCGTGCTGGCGGCGATCGCGCGTCGGCGTGCTCGCCTGGGCGCTGCGCACCGCCGCGGGCAGCGCCTGGGTCGTGACGCTGGTGCCGCAGCTCACGGTCGTCGCGCCCAGCGGCTCGCTGCTCGGCGACTTCTCCGCCGAGCGCATCGACATCACCCTGCCCGGCACGAGCGGCGTGCTGCCGCCTCGACGCGCCGCGCTGGCAGGCGCTCGAGGCGAGCCGCGGCAGCCACGGCCGGTGGCTGCACCTGACGATCGCGACGCTGCACGCCGATCGCGTCACCTTGCTGCCCGGCGCGGCCGGGCAGACCGCGACGCGCGAGCCGGCGGCGCCGCCGCGAGACGCTGCGCCTGCCGGTCGAGCTCGACGATCCGCGAGCTGCGCGTCGGCGAGCTGCGCATCGGCGCCGGACGACGACGGCGTTCGCCCTGCGCGCGCTGCGCGGCCGCATCCACCTCGGCGCCGACGGCGGTGCGCTGCATCGCTTCGCCGAGCTGCAGCGCGAGCCACGAGCGCGCCAGCGCGCTCCGGCAGCGCGACGGTCGGCGCCGATCCGCCGTTCGCGATCGACGCCAAGGCTCAGTGCCGCCTCGGCCGAAACCACGCGCCGGCGTGGCAGGCGAGTCTGACCGCCGAGCGGTCCGCTCGCCGCGCTCGCCGTCGCGCGCCAGCGCGCGCGTCGCCGCGGCGCGGCCGCACGGCCGCGCAGTCGCTCGATGCGAAGGCGGTCGTGCGCCCGTTCGCGGCCTGGCCGCTCGGCGAGCTGCGAGGCGTCGACCGAGGCGCTCGATCTCTCCGCGTTCGCGAGCGCTGCGCCGGCGACGAGCCTCAGCGGCCGGGCGACCGCGACGACCAGCGGCATCGATCGTCCGGCGCTGGTGGCGCTCGAGTCTGCGCAACGCCCGCGCCGGGCCGCTGGAACGAAGGCCTGCTGCCGGTGCAGCGGCTGAGCGCCGAGCTGCGCGCCCGCCCCGACGATCCGGGCACGATCGACGTGCAGACGGCTCGCCGGCCGAGCTCGGCTCGAGCCGGCTCGGCGGCGGCAGGATCGCCGGGCAGCGGCCGCTGGACCGCCGATCGCTGGAACGTCGAGCTCGATCTCGACCAGCTCAGGCCGTCGGCGCTCGACGCCCGCGCGCCCGAGACCGCGGCTCGACGGCAAGCTCGCCGCCATCGGGCACCGGCTTCGCCGCGGCGACGCGCCGACGCGCGCCCGCGTCGAGCTGCGCGCCGACCTCGCCGGCCAGCTCGCCGATCGCCGCCTGCCGCGGCGCGCGCCGCAGAGCCGCGCGCATTCGCCTCGAGGCGAGCGCCGGTGCGCGCGAGGTCGATGCTGCGCCGCGCCGAAGCGAGCCTCGGCGCGGCCCGCGCGACGCTCGCCGGTCAGGCTCGACCCGCGCGGAGCGCGAACGCGCCCTGGCACGCCTCGGGCAAGACGGCGCTCGCCGATTTCGATCCCGCGCCGTGGTGGCCGGGCGACGCCGACTCGCTGCTCGCGCGCGGCGCCAATCGCCTCAACATGAAGGGCGAGTTCGAGCTCGACCTGCCCGCGGCGAGCGACTGCGCCCGCGTTGCCGCCTGCTCGCGGCGACGCGCGGCAAGGCGACGCCTCGCGCTCGCCGACAGCGTGCTCGCCGGCGTGCCGCTTCAGGGCGAGGCGAGCTACGCCAACAGCGACGGCAACGCCCGCTCGACGCTTCGACCTGCTGGCTGCGGGCAACCGGCTGCACGCCGCAAGGGCGGATCGCCGCGAACGCGGCGCAGGACGCGTGGCAGGTGAGCATCGACGCCGCCCAGCTCGTCCGCCTCGCGCCGCTGCTGCAGGCCGCCGGGCACGAGCGTGGCGAGCGCGCCGGCGCTCGCCGGCACGCCTGGTCGGCGAACGGCCGCATCGAGGCCGCTGGCCCGACCTGCGCAGCGACGGCGAGCTGCAGGCCGCGGCGCTGCGCTTCGGCACGCTCGGGCGCGCGCCGCGGCGAGGGACGCTGGCGCCTCGGCACGCGCCGCCGACGCGCCGATGTGCGGCACGCTGGCGCTCGACGGCGTCGACCTCGCCGGGCGCGCGATCGAACGAGCGTGCGCGCCGAGCTGAGCGGCAGCGCGACGGGCGCACAAGGCCGAGCTGCGGATCGAATCGAACGCCCTGCCGCCCGAGTGGATCGACACGGTCGCGAGCCGCGCGCGGCGATCACCGCGGCCGACCAGCGCGTCGCCGCGCCGGACCGTCGCGTCGCCGCCTCCGGCACGGCGCCGATCGGCGAGCCGCAGCGTCGTCGTCGCCGAGCCTCGAAGGCGGCCTGGTCGACGTCGGCGGCGAGCGCGCCGCCGGCTGGAGCGGCACGATGCACGAGCTGCTCGCGCAAAGCCTGGTCGCCGCCGGCCGCGCACCTGGCTGCGCGCGCGCAGCTGCGCGGCAGCTATTTCTGGAGCGGCGGCCCGCCGCGCGCCAGCCTCGAGCCGGGCAGCGCCGAAGCTGCTCGGCGCGACCGTGCGCTGGAGCCGCGTCGCCTGGCAGGCGAGCGACGGCCGCGGCGGCGGCGCCGCGCCTCGACGCCGCCGCGACCATCGACCCGTTGCCGATCGCGCCGCTGCTCAGCGCAGCAGCCAGCCCGATTTCGGCTGGGGCGGCGATCTCGCGATGCAGGGCCGGCTCGAGGCGCACGGCGCGCCATCGGTGCGGCGTCGACGCGGTGATCGAGCGCGCCAGCGGCGACCTCGACGCGTCACCGACGAATACGGCGCGCCAGCAGCTCGGCCTCACCGACCTGCGCGTCGGCGTTGCCGCGCAACGACGGCGTCTGGAGCCTCGCCGCTGCGGCCTGGCCGGCGAAAGCTCGGCGTGGCTTCGGGCGCCGTCACCGCGCGAACCGTGCCCAGCGCCGACCTGGCCCGAGGCGAGCGCGCCGGTCGAGGGCGTGCTCGAAGTGCGCGTCGCCAGCCTCGGCACCTGGGGACGGTGGGTGCCGGCGGGCTGGCGCCTGACCGGCGAGCTGCATGCGAGCGCGTCGATCGGCGGGCGCTTCAGCGCGCCGGAATACACCGGCCACGCATCGAAGGCGACGAACCTCGGCGTGCGCAACTTCCTGCAAGGCGTGAACGTGAAGGAAGGCAGCGTCGCGATCGCCTTGCAGGGCAGCAGCGCGCGGATCGAGAGTTCAGCGCCACGCGGCGGCAACGGCAGCGTCTCGCTCGAAGGCGAGGCGAGCTTCGACGCAGCGCCGGCGGCGCGGCTCAAGCTCACCGCCGATCGCTTCGAGATGCTCGGCCGCGTCGACCGGCGCATCGTCACCAGCGGCAACGCGCTCGCTCCGGCTCGATGCGACGACGCTCGCGCTCGACGGCCGCTTCGGCGTCGACGAAGGCCTGGTCGGACTTCAGCCGCTCCGGATGCGCCGCAGCGCTCGGCGACGATGTCGAGGTGATCCGCCGACCGACCGGGGCGCCTGCCGCGGCCGACGGCGCCCGCCGGCGCGGCGTCGGCGGCCGCGGCGACTTCGCCGGCGCCGGCGCCGGCGCTGCCGCCGAGCAAGCGCAAGGTCGATCTCCGACCTGCGCGTGGCGATGGGCGAGAAGCTGCGCATCCGCGGCCGCGGCCTCGATGCCGGGCTGCGCGGCGAGCTGCACATCACCTCGCCGGGCGGCCGGCTGAACGTCGACGGCAGCCTGCGCGCGGTGAACGGCACCTACCAGGCCTACGGGCAGAAGCTCGGCATCGACCGCGGCGTGCTCATCTTCGTCGGGCCGATCGAGAACCCGCGCCTCGACATCGAGGCGACCCGGCCGAACCTCGACGTGCGGGTCGGCGTGCCAGGTCGCCGGCACGGCGCTCAATCCGCGCATCCGGCCTGTTCTCCGAGCCCGACATGGCGGACATCGACAAGCTGAGCTGGCTGCTGCTCGGCCGGGCCAGCGAGACGAGCACCGGCGGCGCCGACACGGCGCTGCTGCAGCAGGCCGCGCTCGCCCTGCTCGCCGGCGAAGGGCCGGGGCCGACCGACCAGGCTCACCCAGTCGCTCGGCATCGACGAGATCTCGGTCCGGCAGCAGACCGAAGGCGACGCCAAGGAGACGATCGTCAAGGTCGGCAAGCAGCTCTCGAAGGACTGGTACATCGGCTACGAGCGCGGCCTCAACGCCACCGCCGGCAGCTGGCAGCTGATCTACCGGCTGGCGCGGCAGCTGACGGTGCGCGCGCAGGCCGGCGGCGACAACTCGCTCGACCTGATCTGGACCCTGCGCTGGAAGTAGCGGCGCGTCCGGGCGCGCCCGCCGGATCAGGGCGCCGCGTCCCAGTCGGCCTTCTCGATGTGGTTCTGCAGGAAGGCGTCGACCGCGGCGGCGGCGTCGAGGCGGGTGGGATCGAAGTCGAACTCGCCTTCGTGGCTGCTGCCGCCGTCGAACGAGGCGCGAAAGCGGATGGTGTTGCCCGCGACCTCGTAGTCGGCGCGGTAGCGCACCACCCGACCGCTCGCGCCCTGCGCATGCGTTCCCTCGACTCTCGCCATGGCAACCCTCGCTGCGTCGGATCGATCGGCAAGTATGGTGCCGCCGCCGGCCGACGCCGGCGAACCCGTGAACAGGTTCACCGAATCGGCCGCCGCCGTCCGTCGTCGGCCCTGGCCTGCGGCCCCGGGCGCCGGCCCATTTGCCCTCTATAATCGGCGCGTCCAGACGACGCTGTAAGTGTTTGATTTTTCAGTGAATTAGCGCCGCGAACCGCGGCGCTGGCCACCGGCAGCTCGGATGGTGGGCCGGATCCCGTTCCGGCAATACGGTGATGCAACGTCCCGCCGCTCGGGCAGGCCGCGTTCCCACGCGACGCGGCGGCTTCGAGGCACGGGACGGCAGAGCAAACAGACAAGAACCCAACAAAAGGTTTCCCGGCCGAAGACGAGAATCCCGAGAGGATCGACGCTCACGCGCCCCTTTCGGCCCATCGCGCTTCGGCTTAGCGTCCCAGTGATCGCCAGCGTGCTCCCAATCCGCTTTCCCCTCACTGCTCGCGCGCGCCAACGCTGCCCGGGCCTGCGGTCTCGCTGACCGCATCTCACTCCCGCGTAGTCCAGGGCGATTCCTTCCGGTTTCTCTCGGCGTTTCTCGTGCATCGATTCGTCGCCAGCGGCCGGGCCGCGGCGGCGTTGAGCTCGGCGCGGCCGCGACGGCCGCGCCGCTGAGGAGTGCACATGAAGACGAATGCTGATCAACGCGACGCAGCCGGAAGAGCGTCGCCTCGCGATCGTCGACGGCCAGAAGCTGATGGACTTCGAGACCGAGATCGAAGGTCGCGAGCAGCGCAAGGGCAACATCTACAAGGCGGTCGTGACGCGGGTCGAGCCCTCGCTCGAGGCCTGCTTCGTCGACTACGGCGAAGACCGCCACGGCTTCCTGCCGTTCAAGGAAATCTCGAAGAACTACTTCCGCGAAGGCGTCGACGCGCGCACCGCGCGCATCCAGGACGCGATCAAGGAAGGCGACGCAGCCTGCTGGTGCAGGTCGAGAAGGAAGAGCGCGGCAACAAGGGCGCGGCGCTCACCGACCTTCGTCTCGCTCGCCGGCCGCTACCTGGTGCTGATGCCGAACAACCCGCGCGGCGGCGGCGTCTCGCGCCGGATCGAGGGCGAAGACCGCGAGGAGCTGAAGGAAAACCTCGACCAGCTCGAGTACCCGAAGGGCATGAGCCTGATCGCCCGCACCGCCGGCATCGGCCGCACCGCGCCCGAGCTGCAGTGGGACCTGAACTACATGCTCAAGCTCTGGACCGCCATCGACGGCGCGGCCAAGGCGCGGCAAGGGCGCGTTCCTGATCTACCAGGAGTCGTCGCTCGTGATCCGCGCGATCCGCGACTACTTCACCGCCGACGTCGGCGAGATCCTGATCGACACCGACGACATCTACGACCAGGCGCAGCAGTTCATGAGCCACGTGATGCCGGAGACGGCGCACAAGGTCAAGCGCTACAAGCGACGACGCCGCCCTGTTCTCGCGCTTCCAGATCGAGCACCAGATCGAGACCGCGTTCGCGCGCACGGTGAACCTGCCCTCGGGCGGCGCGATCGTCATCGACCACACCGAGGCGCTGGTCTCGGTCGACGTCAACTCGGCGCGCTCGACCCGCGGCAGCGACATCGAGGAGACCGCGACCCGCACCAACCTCGAGGCGGCCGACGAGATCGCGCGCCAGATGCGGCTGCGCGACCTCGGCGGCCTGATCGTCGTCGACTTCATCGACATGGAAGAGTCGAAGAACCGGCGCGAGGTCGAGACGCGGCTGCGCGACGCGCTGCGCTCCGACCGGGCGCGCGTCCAGTTCTCGTCGATCTCGAAGTTCGGCCTGCTCGAGATGAGCCGGCAGCGCCTGCGCCCGGCCCTCTCCGAAGGCAGCCACATCACCTGCCCGCGCTGCAACGGCACCGGCCACATCCGCGACACCGAATCGTCGGCGCTGCAGATCCTGCGCATGGTCCAGGAAGAGTCGATGAAGGACAACACCGCCGCCGTGCACGTGCAGGTGCCGGTCGAGGTGACCTCGTTCCTGCTCAACGAGAAGCGCACCGAGATCACCAAGATCGAGCTGAAGCAGCGCGTCACCGTGCTGCTGGTGCCGAACAAGGCGCTCGAGACGCCGAACTACCGGCTCGAGCGGCTGCGCCACGACGACCCGCGCCTGGAGAACCTGCAGGCCAGCTACACGATGATCGACGAGCCCGGAAGAGGAAGTCGGCATCACGCGGCGCGAGAAGGCCAAGGCCAAGCAGGAGCCGGTCATCAAGGGCATCCTGCCGGAAACGCCGGCGCCGGTGGCCGCTCCGAGGCCCGAGCCGAAGCCGGTGCAAGCCGCCGCGGCGGCGGCGCTGCCGGTGGCCGCGCCTGCCGCGCCCTGCGCCCGGCGGGCCGCGGCTTCTTCGCCTGGGTGAAGAGCATCTTCGTCGGCGCGCCGAGCCGGCGCCGACGCGGCGCGCACGGCCCGTGGCCCTGCCCGCGCCCAGCGACGCGCCGCGACGCGAGCGCGCGCGAGCGCGACGAGCGTGCGCGGCGATCGCGGCGATCGCGGCGAGCGCGGTGATCGCGGTGGATCGCGGTGGCCGCGGTGGTCGCGGTGGCCGGCGCGGCGAGCGTTCGGCCGATCGGCCGGAAGGCAGCCGGCGGCGAGGCGCAAGGCCGCGGCCGCCGCGGCGAGCGCGGTGGCGAGGCCGCGCCGAGCCGGAATCGGCGGAAGGCGCGCGTGCGTGAAGGCCGCGAGCCGCGCGAAGGTCGCGAAGCCGCGCGAAGGCCGCGAGCCGCGCGAAGCGCGAGCCGCGTGCCGGGCGCGGCGACCGCGGTGGCGAGCGCGGTGAGCGCGAGCGGGCCAGCGTGGCGAACCGCGCCAGGACGGCGCGGCGGCGAGACCGTCGCGGCGGCCGCGGCGATCGCGCCGTGCGCAGAACGGCGTGAAGCGGTCGAGACGCCGGTCGGCGCCGAAGGCATGGCGCCTGCAGGCCTTCGTCGACACCATGCCCGGCGACGGCACGCCGAGCCCGCAGAGCGGCGAAGGCGCCGAGGGCGGCGAGCGCCAGGGCGGACGGCGCGCAACCGCCGCGGCGGTCGCGGTCGTGATCGCGACGACGCAGCCGTCGGCAGCGACCCGAATCGCGAGCGCACAGGCGGCGCAGGACGGCGAAGCGCGCGCCGGCGCGCGACGAGTCGGCCGAAGGCTGTCGAGGCCAACGGCGCCGGGGCACCGATCGAGTCGGGCGAAGCGCGAACGAAGATGGCGGCACTGCCCGGGCGAGGGACGCGGCGAGGGCTCGGGCAGCCGGCGCCGTCGCGGCGGCCGCGGCCGGGATCGCGGCCCGCGCGAAGCGTGAGCGCCGAGGGCGAATCGGCCGAAGGCACGGGCCGCGACCTGCCGGCCACGTGCGCCTGACGCGTGGCAGGCGCACGAGCGCGCTGAGGCCGCACCCGTTCGCCGACCGGGCGGCGTTCGAGCCGGCCGTCGCAGGCAGCCGGCAGCCGATGCCGCTCGTTCGCGCAGCGCTACGAGGAGCTGCGCAGCTCGAGCCGGTCGCGCATGGCGCAGGTCGCCGAGACCGATGGCGTTCGCGCCGCCGGCCGCCGAGCCGATGGCGCCTGCGCCGCAGCCGGCAGCGGCTGCGGCCGCGGTCGACTACGTGCTGCCGGTCGACTCGCTCAACGCCGTAGCCGGCAGCGCCGGCCTGCAGTGGGTCAACCTCGATGCCGAGAAGATCCGCGCCGCGCAGGCGGCGATGGCAGCGATGCCGCGCGCCGATCGCACGTGCCGCGCGAGATCCGCAAGGTCGAGCTGCCTGACGAGGGCCCGCTGGTGCTGGTCGAGACCAAGAAGGACCTGTCGCAGGTTCGCCTGCCGTTCGAGAACCAGGCGCCCAACGCCTGAGCGACCGGCGGCAGCTGGCCCGGCCCGGCCCGGCTGGCTGCGCAAGCAGCCGCCGGGCCGTTTCGTTTCAGGGCAGGCGCTCGAGCGCGCGCTGGTACGCCGGCTGAGTGCATCAGCTCGTCCCAGGCGACCGGCACGGTCTGCGGCAGCAGGTCGAGGCGGCGCGATTCGCTCACCGGATCGGGCTGCCAGTGGCCGTCGGCCTCGGCCGCGCAGCAGCCCGTCGAGCAGCGCGTCGACCTCGGCGCCGCCGCCGAGCGACTGGTTGCAGAGCAGCACCATGTCGCAGCCGGCCGCGAGCGCGAGCGCCGCCGCTTCGGCGTAGCTGACCTCGACGTCGCCGACGCGGCGCGCCCCGGCCATGCTCAGGTCGTCGCTGAAGATCGCGCCGTCGAAATCGAGCTGCAGGCGCAGGATCTGCTTCAGCCAGCGCGCCGAGAAGCCGGCCGGGTGGGCGTCGACCTTGGGATAGACGACGTGCGCCGGCATCACGCTCGAGAGCGAGCCGGCGAGCCATTCGTACGGCCGGGCGTCGTCGGCCAGGATCGCGGCGAGCGAGTCGGTCGGTCGACCGGCACCTCGGTGTGGCTGTCGGCCTTGACGAAGCCGTGCCCCGGGAAGTGCTTGCCGCAGTTGCGCATGCCGGCCTCGCAGCAGGCCGTGCATCAGGCTCTTGGCGAGCGCGCGCGACGACCCGCGGGTCGCGGTGGAAGGCGCGATCGCCGATCACGCTGCTGCCGCCGTGGTCGAGGTCGAGCACCGGCGTGAAGCTGAGGTCGACGCCGCAGGCGCGCAGCTCGGCTGGCGAGCACGTGGCCGGCGGCGGTGGCGGCCTCGAGGGCGCGCATCGCGCCGGCGCCCGGCGCGCGCGGCCGTCGTCCATCCACATCTCGCCGAGCACGCGCATCGCCGGCAGCTGGCGTGAAGCCGTCGCTGCGGAAAGCGCTGCACCCGGCCGCCCTCGTGGTCGACGCAGACCAGCATGTCGGGCCGGAGCGCCTTGATCTCGGCGACCAGCTCGGTCAGCTGCCGCCGGTCGCGCCAGTTGCGCGCGAACAGGATCACGCCGCCGGCGAGCGGATGCGCCAGGCGACGCCGGTCGTCGGCCTCGAGGGCGAGGCCGGCGACGTCGAGCACCACCGGCGAATGGGTCGCTTCATTCATCGTTCGCTCTGCGTTCGACGACGACGAAGCTCGCCGCGTAGTCGGCCTCGTCGGTCGACGGTGACATGGGCGCGCAGGCCGCGCGCCTCGAACCAGTCGGCGAGCACGCCGTTGCAGGCGGATCTCGGGCTTGCCGCTCGGCAGGTTGAGGATCTCGCAGCCGCGCCAGGTCATCGGCATGCGCATGCCGAGGCCGATCGCCTTGAGAACGCCTCCTTGGCGGAAAAGCGCGTCGCCAGATAGCGCACGCCGCGCTCCTCGAGCTTGGCGCGGCGGGCGTGGAACACCTGCAGCTCGAGCGGCCCGAGCACCGCGCTCGGCGAAGCGGTCGCCGCGCCGCGCCAGCGTCGCGCGCGGATGCGGCGGATGTCGCAGATGGTCGGTGCCGATGCCGTAGACCATCGCGGGTGCTCGAGCGCGGCAGCGATCGGGCGAGCGCGGCCGACGTAGGCGCGCACGGCCGCGGCCATGCCGAGCTCGAGCGCGTCGGCGACGAAGGCGTGGCCGATCGAGACCTCGAGCACGCCCGGCACCGCGCGCGACGAAGTCGCCGAGGTTGGCGAGGTTGAGGTCGTGGCCGGCGTTGACGCCGAGGCCCTCGGCCGCGCTGCGGCCGCGCAGCAGCGGCGAAGGCGGCGAGCGACGCTCGCCTCGCCCGGCGTGCCGTGGGCCCGCGCGTAGGGCTCGGTGTAGAGCTCGACCCGGTCGGCGCCGATCGGCGCGCGCCGCGGCCATCGCCGCCGGGTCGGCGTCCATGAACAGGCTGACGCGCACGCCGAGCGCGCGCGCCTCGTCGATCAGCGGCTTCAGCCGCTCGCCGTCGCGGGCGAGGTCCCAGCCGTGGTCGGAGGTGGCCTGCTCGGCGCTGTCGGGCACGAAGGTGCACTGCTGCGGCCGGATCTCGCGCACCAGCTCCATCAGGTTGTGGAACGGGTTGCCTTCGATGTTGAACTCGGCCCGGGGCCAGTCCTTCAGCATCGCCGCCAGCTCGAACACGTCGTGGCGGCGGATGTGGCGCTCGTCGGGGCGCGGGTGGACGGTGATGCCGTGCGCGCCGGCCTCGAGGCGCGATCCGCGACAGGCCGACGACGCTCGGGATCGCGCAGCGGCCGCTGGTTGCGCAGCGAGCGCGATCTTGTTGACGCTGACCGAGCAGCGCCGTGCCGCTGCCGCGCGCGTCGAGGCCGGTCGTCACCAGGGGGTTCATCGCGAGGGTCAGGTCGAGGCCGGCGTCAGTGCTTGTGCCTCGAGCATGACGCGGCGGGTGCGCAGGCTGTCGGTGCCGAGATGATAGTGCAAGCTGGGCCCGCAGCAACGGCCTGAGCTCGGCCAGCGCGCCGCGCGGCGACGCGCTGCAGCGCCGCGATGTCGCCGCCGGCGAGCGCCGCCTGCACCGTCGCCAGGGTGGCGCCGCTGGTGCGTGGCATCGGTCGCGCCCGGCGCGGCGACGACGCCGGCGTCGGCGAGGACCCGGTAGCGCTCGCTCGCGCCGACCGGCCGGCGCGGTCGCGGTCTCGATGCCGAGGTCGGGCAGGAGGCCGATCTCCTTGCAGCAGCACGATCTCGAACGCGCGCAGCGCCGACTGCGCCGCGCGCTTCGCCGGCGCTCGCGCGAGCGCGGCGACGGTGGCGGCGTAGGCATCGAACAGCGCCGGCGTGCGGGTCGTGCCGCGCGAGCGAGCTTCATCAGCAGCTCGTTGACGTAGAAGCCGCTGAAGAGCGCCGCGTCCGGTGCAGCATCGCGTGGCCGCCGGCTCCAGTCGGCGCGCGCGCAGGGTCTGAGACCTCGGCGGTCGCTCGTCGCCCGACGGCGTGGCCGGCCGAGCGTGATCGTGCAGGCGCTGGAACGGCAGGAGCACGCTGCGCAGCTGCGAGAACGGCCGCTTCGCGCCCTTGGCGGCGACCGCGATCCGGCCCTGCTCGCGCGTGAAGAGATCGAGGATCAGGCTCGACTCGCTCCAGTCGTAGCTGGTGCAGCACGAACGACGCCAGCGACGGCGTGGCGCGCGGATCCGGCTCGCCATCAGGCCTCGCCGGCGGCGGCGCCGCGGCGCTGGCTACTCATAGCCGTATGAGCGCAGGTGCGCCTTCGTCGTCGGCCCAGCCGCCGCGCACCTTGACCCAGAGCTCGAGGAAGACGCTTGCGCGTCGAGCAGCTGCTCGAGCTCGTGCCGCGCCTCCGGTGCCGATGCGCTTCAGCCGCTCGCCGCCGGCTGCCGATGATCATCGCCTTGTGCGGCGTCGCGCTCGACGACGATGGTCGCGGCGATCCGGCGCAGGCGCCCTCTCTCCTCGTACTTGTCGATGACCACGGTCGAGGTGTAGGGCAGCTCGTCGCCGGTCAGGCGGAACAGCTTCTCGCGCACGATCTCGGCGGCGAGGAAGCGGTCGCTGCGGTCGGTGAGCGCGTCTTCGGCGTAGCAGCCAGTGCTGCTCGGGCAGGTAGGGCTCGACGATGCCGAGCAGCCGCTCGACGTCGGCCGCCTTGGTCGCCGAGAGCGGCACGAACTCGGCGAAGGCGTGGCTGCGCCTGCATCTGCTGCAGCCAGGGCGCGAGGTCGGCGCGGCGGGCGACGGTCGTCGAGCTTGTTGGCGATCAGGAAGCGCCGGCTTGCCGCGGCGTCAGCAGCGCCAGCACGGTCTCGTCGTCCGTGCCGAAGCGGCCCGGCCTCGACCACGAACAGGACGACGTCGACGTCGGCCAGCGTGCTCGGTGACGGCGCGGTTGAGCGATCGCGGTTGAGCGCGGCGTCGTGGCGGGTCTGGAAGCCCGGCGTGTCGACGAACACGAACTGCGCCTCGCCGTCGCGTGCGGATGCCGGTGATGCGGTGGCGCGTGGTCTGCGCCTTGTTCGAGGTGATGCTGATCTTCTGCCCGACCAGGGCGTTCAGCAGGGTCGACTTGCCGACGTTCGGCCGGCTGACGATCGCCACCAGGCCGCAGCGCCGCGCGGGACCGGCGCCGGTCGGTCGAGGACGCCGGGGCTCGCTCATGTCGGCAGCGCGCGTCAGGAGCGCAGCGGGCTGCCGGGCTCGTCGCTCGCGCTCAGCGCGTCGAGCATGCGGCGCGCCGCCTCCTGCTCGGCGGCGCGGCGCGACTTGCCCTCGCCCGACTCGCTGCAGGCTGAGCGCCGGCACCGCGCACTCGACCTCGAAGGTCTGGGCGTGCGCCTGGCCGCGGGTGGCGATGATGCGGTAGGTCGGCACCGGCATGCGCCGCGCCTGCAGCCATTCCTGGAGCTCGGTCTTGGCGTCCTTGGTCCAGCTCGCGAGACGTCGGTGGTCTCGATGACTCTCGCCGAACAGGCTGTGCACCAGCGTCGCGCGCGGCGCTCGAGGCCGCCGTCCAGGAAGGTCGCGCCGATCAGCGCCTCGAGCGCGTCGGCCAGGATCGACGCGCGCAGCGCGCCGCCGCCGCGCGCCTCGCCCTCGCCCAGGCGGAGCGAGCTCGGGCAGGCCGAGCTGGAGCGCGGCGCGATGCAGGCTGTCCTCGCGCACTGAGGTGGGCGCGGACGCGGGTCAGGTCGCCTTCGTCGGAGTCGCCGAGGCGGTCGAACAGGAGGCTCGAGACGACCAGGCTCGAGGACCGCGTCGCCGAGGAACTCGAGGCGCTCGTTGTGGTCGGTGCCGAAGCTGCGGTGGGTGCAGCGCCCGTTCGCAGGAGGGCCGGGTCGCGCGAACCGGTGGCCGATGCGCTGCTGCAGTGCGACGAGGCGGGAATCCATGCGATAAGAGTCGGCCGATCCGAACGGGCCACGAGTTCGATTCGAGCGGCCCTCGAACTTGATCAGAAGGAAGACCGGCTTCATCAGCTCCACCTCCTTGTCGTAGGCGAAGCTGATACGACGACCTTGTCGTTCTCCTTGGTGATGGTCAGATCCTTGCCGGAGATCGGTGGTGATCGAGTACTCGATGTCCTTCTGCCGCTCGAAGGCGGCGCGGATCTCGGGAACGGTCGTGCCCTCCGATGCGATCTTGTTGACCGTCCGCTTGATCGTGAAGTATTCGTTCAGCGCCGGCAGCACGCGCATGCCGATGAGCGCGAGGAAGCCGACGACGATGGCCCAGAACAGCAGGCCGAACAGCGTGACGCCGCGCTGGCGGCTCGCTCATCGACTTGCCGTCATCCGCTCCTCGTCCTTTCCATGCCGATACTCCATGCGCCTATCGGAACGACCCGATCCGCTTCAGGTCGCCGAAATTCATCCAGACGAAGAATGCCTTGCCGACGATGTTCTCGTCCGGCACGAAGCCCCAGTAGCGCGAGTCCTGCGAGTTGTCGCGGTTGTCGCCCATCATGAAATAGTTGCCCGGAGGCACCTTGCAGGTCACGCCTTCGGCACTGTAGCGGCAGTTGTCACGGAACGGAAACTGACGGCTCTCCTGGCGTGCCGAAAAAGGCGTCGTTTGAGGATTAATGAGGATGCCGTGCTGCACCGTGCCGAGCTTCTCGCGTGAACTCGGCTGCGTAACGACGTGCTTCCTCGTCGTAGAACCCGGGCGGCGGCAGCGGCTCGACCGGACCTGCTGGCCGTTGATGAACGAGCTGCTGGTTGCGAACGACGACCTCGTCGCCCGGGCACGCCGACGACGCGCTTGATGTAGTCGGTGCTCGGGTCCTGCGGGAAGCGGAACACCATCACGTCGCCGCGCTGCGGGTCGTGGTTGGCGACGATCTTCTTGTTGATCACCGGCAGGCGCACGCCGTAGTGGAACTTGTTGACCAGGATCAGGTCGCCGACCAGCAGCGTCGGCATCATCGAGCCGGACGGGATCTTGAACGGCTCGAACAGGAACGAGCGCAGCAGGAAGACGACCAGGATCACCGGGAACAGGCCCGCGGTCCAGTCGAGCCACCAGGGCTGCATGAGCAGCGCCTGGCGCGTCGCGGCGACGTTGTCGTCGACCCGGGTGATGCCCTGGCGCGCGAGCTGCTCGCGCCGCGCGGCGTCCTGCTGCTCGAACGGTCGGCGACCGCGGCGAGGCGGCGCGGCGCGAAGTAGAAGCGCTCCGCCAGCCAGTAGGCGAAGGTCACGACGGTGAGGATGAAGAGCAGCAGCGAGAAGTTGCCCGACCACTTGTTGAAGTACCAGCCGGCCGCGAAAACGGCGAGGCAGGCATAGAGCAAACCGGTCAGCAAACCCATCAGTCGTCCACTTGGAGAATGGCCAGGAACGCCTCCTGCGGCACCTCGACGGAGCCGATCTGCTTCATGCGCTTCTTGCCGGCCTTTTGTTTTTCGAGCAGCTTCTGCTTGCGCGTGATGTCGCCGCCGTAGCACTTGGCGATCACGTTCTTGCGCAGGGCCTTGATTGTCTCACGCGCGATGATGTTGGCGCCGATCGCCGCCTGCACCGCGACGTCGTACATCTGCCGCGAGATCAGCTCGCGCATCTTCGACGACCACGGCCCGCGCTGCGGTACTGGCTCTGGCTGCGGTGGACGATGATCGACAGCGCATCGACCTTGTCGCCGTTGAGCAGGATGTCGACCTTGACGACGTCGGCGGCGCGGTACTCCTTGAACTCGTAGTCCATCGACGCGTAGCCGCGCGAGACGCTCTTCAGCTTGTCGAAGAAGTCGAGCACGATCTCGGCCAGCGGCATCTCGTAGGTGAGCATCACCTGGCGGCCGTGGTAGGCCATGTTCTTCTGTTCGCCGCGCTTCAGGTTGGCCAGCGTCATCACCGGGCCGACGTATTCCTGCGGCATGTAGAGGTGCACCGTGACGATCGGCTCGCGGATCTCGGCGATCCGGCCGAGGTCGGGCATCTTCGACGGGTTCTCGATCTGGATCACCTCGCCGTTGTTGAGCTGCCACCTCGTAGACGACCGACGGCGCGGTCGTGATCAGGTCCTGGTCGAACTCGCGCTCGAGCCGCTCCTGGACGATCTCCATGTGCAGCAGGCCGAGGAAGCCGCAGCGGAAGCCGAAGCCGAGCGCCTGGCTGACCTCGGGCTCGTAGCGCAGCGACGAGTCGTTGAGCTTGAGCTTCTCGAGCGCGTCGCGCAGCTGGTCGTACTCGCTCGCCTCGGTCGGGTAGAGGCCGGCGAAGACCTGCGGCTGGATCTCCTTGAAGCCCGGGCAGCGCCTCGCTGGCGACGCCCGGCGTTGTTCGGCAGCTTCTTCTCGAGCGTGATCGTGTCGCCGACCTTGGCCGCCTGCAGCTCCTTGATGCCGGCGATGACGAAGCCGACCTCGCCGGCCGAGAGCTTGTCGCGCGCACCGAGCTTCGGGCGTGAAGACGCCGAGCTGCTCGGCGCCGTAGACGGCGTCGCTCGCCATCAGGCGGATCCGCTCGCCGCGCTTGAGAGCTGGCCGTCGACGACCCGCACCAGCATGACGACGCCGACGTAGTTGTCGAACCACGAGTCGATGATCATCGCCCGCAGCGGCGCCGTCCGGGCTGCCGCGCGGCGCCGGCATGCGCGTGCACGACCGCCTCGAGGATCTCGTCGATGCCCTCGCCGGTCTTGGCGCTGCACGGGATCGCGTCGCTCGGCGTCGATGCCGATCACGTCCTCGATCTCGGCGCGGGCGCGATCGGGATCGGCCTGCGGCAGGTCCATCTTGTTCAGCACCGGCACCACCTCGACCGCCGAGGTCGAGCGCGGTGTAGCAGTTGGCCACCGTCTGCGCCTCGACGCCCTGGCTCGCGTCGACCACCAGCAGCGCGCCCTCGCAGGCCGACAGCGACCGGCTGCACCTCGTACGAGAAGTCGACGTGGCCGGGCGTGTCGATCAGGTTGAGGTTGTAGGTGCGGCCGTCGCGCGCGATGTACGTCGAGTGCCGCGGTCTGCGCCTTGATCGTGATGCCGCGCTCGCGCTCGATGTCCATCGAGTCGAGCACCTGCGCCTCCATCTCGCGGTCGCTCAGGCCGCCGCAGCGCTGGATCAGACGATCGGCCAGCGTCGACTTGCCGTGGTCGATGTGGGCGATGATGGAAAAATTGCGGATCTGATCCATGCGTTGCGCGAGCGTCGTTGATGAGCAGTCGCTGAGGATCGAAACGGCGCCGCAGCCGTCTCAGCGCGAGCTCGCATCGCGAAGCGATGTGGAGGCGCGAAGCGCCGTGCTCGAAGGCTAAAAAAAGGCACGTCGAATGACTGACGCGCCTTCCAACAAAACGTATGGCAACTGCTTGTTGGGACTTCATTGTAGTCAAAGCGCCCCTGCCGCAACCCGCGCCAATGCTTGATTTCTCGCACGTTGCGAGGCCGCCAACACGAATTCTCATCCACAGATTATCCACAATATGCCTGTGGACGTCTGGGGGCAATTTTCAAGCCCCGGACGACTGCTGCCGGCGCCCGCGCGAGGAGCGCTCTCTGGCATGGTGCAGACGCCAGTCGACAGCTCTCCGACCACGCCTCAAGAATGTCAGCGCACGCACACCATCTTGCGGGTAAACTCCGCCTCAACGGGACCGGCTTGACGATCAGGAACTTGGCGCAGGTTCGCCCTGGCTGCGACCAGCAGCGTGACCGGCTTGGCCTTGTCGAGCTTGGCCATCAGCGCCTTCGAACTGCTTGGCGCTGGTCACCTCGACGTTGTCGACCGATGACGATCGACGTCGCTCTCGCGTGATCCCCGGCCCGCGCCGCGCGCGCCCTCGGCGGTCTCGACCCGAACGCCGTTCTTGGTCTTCAGCTCGCGCTTCTGGGCGTCGGTCAGGTCGGAGACGCGCCAGACCGATGCTGCTCACCGAGCGCCGGCTTGGCGCGCCTCGCGCTCGGCCGTGCGTCGTGGCGCGCGACCTTCTCCGGCTCGAAGCTCGGCGACGACGACGCGGCAGGTCGCGCGTAGCTGCCGCGGCGAAACACCTGCAAGGTCGCCTTCGTTGCCCGGCTTGATGCTGCCGACGATCCGCGGCAGCTCGACCGAGCTCTCGACGTCGCGGTCGTCGACCTTGGTGATGATGTCGCCCGCTTCGACCCCCGCCTTCTCGGCCGGGCCGCCGGCCTCGACCGACTGCACCAGCGCGCCGATCGGCTTGCCGAGACCGATCGACTCGGCGACCTCGTTGGTCACGCGAGTCGATGACGACGCCGATGCGGCCGCGGATGACGCGCCCGCCGGCGCGCAGCTGCTCGGAGACGCGGGTCGCCTCGTCGATCGGAATCGCGAACGAGATCTCCATGGTAGCCGCCCGAGCGGCTGTAGATCTGCGAGTTGATGCCGACGACCTCGCCGCGCATGTTGATCAGCGGTCCGCCCGAGTTGCCGGGGTTGATCGCGACGTCGGTCTGGATCAGCGGCAGCAAGTCGCCGGTGTCGCGCGACTTGGCGCTGACGATGCCGGCGGTCACCGTGCTCTCGAGGCCGAACGGCGAGCCGATCGCGATCACCCACTCGCCGACCTTGAGCTTGGAGACGTCGCCGATGCGCACCGTCGGCAGGCCGGTGGCCTCGATCTTGACCAGGGCGACGTCGGAGCGCTTGTCGGCGCCGATCGATCTTGGCCTTGAACTCGCGCTTGTCGGCGAGGGTGACGATGACCTCGTCGGCGCCTTCGACGACGTGGGCATTGGTCAGCACGTAGCCGTCGGCGTTGAGGATGAAGCCGGAGCCGACGCCGCGCGGCTGGCGCGTCGTCGGGCTGCTGCGGCGAGCGCGGATTCGGGCCGGTTCTGTCCCGGCGGGATGATGCCGAAGCGGCGGAAGAACTCGAGCATGTCCTCGTCGGCTTCGTTGCCGCCGCCGCCGCGGCCGGCGCGCGGCCGCTCGGTGGTGCGGATGTTCACCACCGCCGGCCCGACCTTCTCGACCAGCTCGGTGAAGTCGGGCAGGCCCTGCGCGCCTGCCGCCTGCGGCGCGGCCGTCGCGACCAGGCTGAGCGAGAGCGGCGACCAGCGCCGGAGCCGATGCGACGCGGCGGAGACGAGCGGGGCGAAAGGATGCAGGTTGAGGCACCTGGCGGATGTCCGTCGGCAGCGACGGGCTGACGTAAGCGGCCGGAGAGGAGTCGCGGCTTCGCGGCCGAACAGCCGTTTCTACGGCTTTCTGCGCTCGAGCGCAGCGGCGAATAGTCTTCAGGGTCGCGGGCGGCGTGTCGCCGACCACGGTCACCCACCAGTCGCCCTGGCGCTGGCCGAGGGTCGCGGTCGCGCCGAGCGCTGACGAACATCGGCTCGGTGTGGCGCTCGGCGCGGAACGCGCTCGATGAAGACCGAGACGTAGGTCAGGCCGTCGGAGTAGATGGTCTGGATCGCAGCCGGCGACGCCGCCGGTCGGGTCGCCGGCGGCCTCGTCGGGCGCTTCGATCTGCCGGCTGACGCAGCTCACCTGAGCCGGAAGCCGGGCGCGACCTGAGCGCATCGTCCAGCCTTCGTCCTCGAGGCGGGTCGGCGTCAGCGCCGGCTTGACGATCGCGGTAGCCGTCGAGCTTCTTCATCGCCTGGACGACGCTGTCGGGCTGCGGCGCGCACGCCGATCGACGACGTCGGAGAAAGCCGCGGTCTCGAGGATCGTCGCCGCGCTCGCCGATCGACGTCGACGCGCAGCAGCAGCCCGAGGCGCGATCGGCCCACAGGCGGTAGCCGTAGCGGTAGCTTGTCGCGCGGCTTGACCGCGAGCACGTCGGCTTCGTGGCCGGCGACGCGATCGCTGCCCTCGAGCCTGCATCTCGTACCACTCGGCCAGGTGCGTCGTCGCTCGCCTGCAGCAGCGCCGGGAACGAGCTCAGCTGGCCGCGCTGCTCGATCATCGCCACCTTGCTGGCCGGCCAGACGGTGTGGACGACGTCGTTGTGGCGGAACACCTTGCGCTGCCGGCCGTCGAGCGACTCGATGCGCTCGTACTGGTTCGCGCCCTTCGCGGAAGTGCGAAATCCGCGCGCTGGCGACACCGCCGCGCGCCGCTCACCACGAACGTTCCCTGGAAGTTGCGCCGGCTGGCGGCGTCGTGGATGCGCAGCAGCCAGGCGCGCATCTCGCTCGGCTGCGGCGACGACGCCGCAGCGGATCGGGACTGCGCCAGCGCTGCCGGCACGCCCGGCGATCGCGGCGCAGGCGAGAGCGAGCGGAACGAGCGCGCGACGACGGCATGCGGGTGGCGATCGAGCGCGTCGTCTCAGCGCGGCTCGGCGTCGACCGTGGCGCTGCGCAGGAAGGTGGACGGCACGCCGAGCGCCGAGGTGCCGGCGAACTGCTTGTGCGCGACCAGATAGCGCTCGAGGCGCGGGTCGCGGATCATCCTGCCGTTGACGCGCGACCGCGCTGCTACCGGCGCCGCGGGCTCGCGCCACCGAAGCCTGGACGATCGGCGACTCGACCGCCGGCGGCGCGACGCCGGCGAGCGTCGGCGCCGGAGCCGGCGCGCCGGTCGGCCCGAGAACGACGAAGGTGCCGACCACCAGGGTGAAGCCGGCGGCGACCGCCGGAGGCAGCAGCCAGCGCGCCGGCGGCAGCGGGCGCTGCGCCGCCGCGAGGCCGAGCCAGCGGCGCCGGCTGGCGCCGGGCGCTCCGCCACGGCGGCCGCGCCTCGGGCGCCAGCACCACCGGCTCGAGCGCGAGTCGCCCGCGCAGGGCGACGGAGGAAGCGCTGATCGCGCTCGGCGCCCGACGCCAGGTCCTCGGAACGCAGCACGTCGCCGATCAGGTGCCAGGCGTGCCAGGTTCGCGCGCAGCTCGGCATCGGTCTTCCAGGCGGCGCAGGCCGCCCCGGCGGCGGCGGCGTCGAGCTCGCCGTCGGCGAGCGCGGAAAGCTGCTCCGCCGCTGCCGAACCCTTCTCGAACCCTGATCGACATGTCAACTCTCCACTTCAACCTGCAAACGCCAGCGGCGGACTTGGACAGCCCGCCGCGAAGCGACTCACCAATTCACCAACGCTCGCCCTCGCGGGTGTCCGAGCAACGGCCGCAGCCGCGTCGCGATCGCCTCGCGAGCCCGGAAGATCCGCGACCGCACCGTCCCGATCGGACAGTTCATCAGCTCGGCGATCTCCTCGTAGCTCAGGCCTTCGATCTCGCGCAAGGTGATCGCCTGCCGCAATTCTTCGGACAAGCGCTTCGATCGCAAAGTTCACTGCGGCGGCAATCTGTTTGCTGGCAAGTACCGCATCCGGCGTTTCGCCGTCGCTCAGCTCGTTCTCGACCGGCGACCGTTCGTCCTCCTCCTCGCTCGCCCGGCGCGCCGATTCGGTGACCAGCGGGTCGCGCTTGAGATCCATCAGCGACTTCTTGGCGGTGTTGACGGCGATCCGGTACAGCCAGGTGTAGAAGGCGCTGTCGCCGCGGAACTGCGGGATCGCGCGGTAGGCGCGGATGAAGGTCTCTTGCGCGATGTCGGGCACAAGATCGACGTCGCGGACCATCCGGCCGATCAGCCGCTCGATCCGCGCGCTGATACTTCACGACCAGCATCTCGAAGGCCTTGACGTCGCCCTGCTTGACCCGCTCGACCAGCGGGGCGTCGGCGTCCGGGGAATTCATGGCTCAGGGCTGGCGCGGCGTCCGCCGCGGCGGCCGGCGGCCTGCTGCGGCGAATGGACGGCACAGCGAAGGGCATGCCACTCGTGCTCCAGGCCGGCCCGGCCGACCGGAATCCAGCGCACGGCGCCCGGCGTGGACCGGCCCGCCGGGGTGAACCGGAGCAGCAGGAACGAGCCCAGATCGACCGCGATCTCCGATCCGGTCCGGAGCATCGGCCGCGCCCGCCGGCGATGCGACCGTCCAGGCAAGCCCGTCCCAGCGAAGCCGGGCGGCCGGCTGGCGCCAGAGCGAAGCCGCCAGCGCGAGGGTGGCCAGCGCCGCGATCGCGCACGCCGGCACGGAACCCATCGCGCCCTCGCCGAGCGGCGAGGCGAGGAGCCAGGCGACCAGCGATGCCAGCGCGGCGAGCGCGAGGGCTGCCACCGCGGCAGCGCCAGGCGCCGAATCGGGCGACGGTGATGGCGCAGGGAGCTGAGGCACGTGCATCGGCCGCGCTGGCGGCGACGGTCACACCCGCTTGAAGACAAGCGTGCCGTTGGTGCCGCCGAAGCCGAAGTTGTTCTTGACGCGCGTACTCGATCTTCATCTCCCGCGCGGTGTTGGCGCAGTAGTCCAGGTCGCACTCGGGATCCTGGTTGAAGATGTTGATCGTCGGCGGCGAGATCTGGTTCGTGCACCGCGAGGACGGTGAACACCGACTCGATGCCGCCGGCGCCGCCGAGCAGGTGCCCGGTCATCGACTTGGTCGAGTTGACGACCAGCTTCTTCGCATGGTCGCCGAACGCGAGCTTGATCGCGTTGGTCTCGTTGACGTCGCCGAGCGGCGTCGAGGTGCCGTGGGCGTTGAGGTACTGGACCTGGTCGGCGTTGATGCCGGCCGAGCGCAGCGCGGCGACCATCGAGCGCTTCGGGCCCTCGACGTTCGGCGCCGTCATGTGGAAGGCGTCGGCGCCCATGCCGAAGCCGACCAGCTCGGCGTAGATCTTGGCGCCGCGCCGCTTCGCGTGCTCGTACTCCTCGAGCACCAGGACGCCGGCGCCTTCGCCGAGGACGAAGCCGTCGCGGTCCTTGTCCCAGGGGCGCGACGCCGTCGCCGGATCGTCGTTGCGGGTCGAGAGCGCGCGCGCCGCGGCGAAGCCGCCGACGCCGAGCGGCGAGATCGTCGACTCCGACGCCGCCGGCGATCATGACGTCGGCGTCGCCGTGCTCGATCATCCGGCCGGCCATGCCGATGGAGTGCAGGCCGGTGGTGCAGGCGGTGACGATCGCCAGGTTCGGCCCCTGGAAGCCGAACATGATCGACACGTGGCCCGAGATCATGTTGATGATCGACGCCGGCACGAAGAACGGCGTGATCCGGCGCGGCCCGCGCGCCATCAGCTCGGCCTTGGTCTCCTCGATCAGCGGCAGGCCGCCGATGCCCGAGCTGACGAGCGCAGCCGATGCGCTCGCGCCTCGTCTCCGCCGAGCTGCGTCGTTGGTCGGCAGGCCGGCGTCGCGGATCGCCTGGATCGAGGCGGCCAGGCCGTAGTGGATGAAGGTGTCCATGTGCCGCGCGTCCTTGGCCGGAGAACTAGTCCTCCACCTTGAAGCCCTTCACCTCGCCGGCGAAGCGGCAGGCAAAGGCGGACGCGTCGAAGCGCGTGATGTTGGCGATGCCCGATCGGCCGGCCAGCAGGTTCTGCCAGCCCTCGTCGACGCTGTTGCCGACCGGGCTGATGAGGCCGAGGCCGGTGACGACGACGCGTCTGGAACTCATTCGAGCGATGCTTCGGAGCGCGAAGGCCCTCAGGCGGCCTTCTGGTGCTTCTGCGCGTAGTCGATCGCGAGCTGGACCGTGGTGATCTTCTCGGCCTCTTCGTCGGGGATCTCGATCCCGAACTCGTCCTCGAGCGCCATCACGAGTTCGACCGTGTCGAGCGAGTCGGCGCCCAGGTCGGCGACGAACGCCTTTTCGTTCGCCACGTCGGCCTCGGGAACACCCAGTTGCTCGGCGATGATCTTCTTGACTCGTGCTTCTATGTCGCTCATGACTCCTCCGGGAGTGTGAAAAAGTAGACGCGGATTCTACGGCTTGCCAATGCCCTCGAATGGCGCTCGGCACCGGCCGATTCCGCTCGGCGGACGGCACGCCGCCGCGGGCCTCAGGTCATCAACATTCCGCCGTTGACGTGCAGTTCGGTGCCGGTGATGTAGCCGGCCTCGGGCGAGGCGAGAAAGGCGACGGCATGGGCGATCTCGCTCGCCTGGCCGAGCCGGCCGAGCGGGATCTGCGCCAGCAGCGCCGCCGTCTGCGCCTCGGCCAGCGCCCGCGGTCATGTCGGTCTCGATGAAGCCGGGCGCGACGCAGTTGACGGTGATGCCGCGGCTGCCGACCTCGCGGGCGAGCGAGCGGGTCATGCCGGCGACGCCGGCCTTCGCGGCGGCGTAGTTGGCCTGGCCCGGGATTGCCGCTGGCGCCGACCACCGAGGTGATGTTGACGATCCGCCCGTAGCGCTGCTTCATCATCGGCCGGATCGCGGCGCGGCTGGCGCGAAACACGGCGGTGAGGTTGGTGGCGAGCACCGCGTCCCAGTCCTCGTCCTTCATGCGCATCGACAGCATGTCGCGGGTGATGCCGGCGTTGTTGACGAGGACGTGCAGGGCGCCGTGTTCGCTGCACGACGCGCATCGATCGCCGCGCCGACCGCGTCGCCGTCGGTGACGTCGAGGACGATGCCGCGGCTGCCCGGGATGGCGGCAAGCGCTTCGCTGATCGCCGCCGCGCCGGCCTCGGTGGTCGCGGTGCCGACGACGCGAAAGCCCTTCTGCGCGAGCGTGGTCGCGATCGCCCGGCCGATGCCGCGCGAGGCGCCGGTGACGAGCGCGACCTGGGCGGCCGCGGGCGCGGTGGCGGCGCTCATCCGAGCAGCGCGCCGCGCAGCGGTCGAGCGATGCCGGATCGTAGCACCGCCACCGATTCCGCGTCGGCGTCGATCCGTCGCGTCAGGTTGGCGAGCACCTTGCCGGGGCCGCACTCGAAGATGTCGGTGACGCCGCGGGCGCGGATCGCCCGGATCGTCTCTTCCCAGCGCACCGGGCCGTAGGCCTGGCGATAGAGCGCGTCGCGGATCGCCGCCGGCTCGGTCTCGCTGCGCACGTCGATGTTGTTGATGACCGGGATCCGCGGCGCGACGATCGCCGACGCTCGCCAGCTGCTCGCGCAGCCGCTCGGCCGGCCGGCTTCATCAGCGGCGAATGGAACGGCGCCGAGACCGAGCAGCGGCAGCGTCACGCTTCGCGCCCGCCGCCTTGAGCAGCTCGCAGGCCTTGTCGACGCCGGCCTTGCTGCCGGCGATGACGGTCTGCCGCGGATCGTTGTAGTTGGCCGCGCGAGACGACCTCGCCGGTCGTCCGCGCGCGGCGGCGTCGCAGCCGGCGCGCACCGCGGCGGCATCGAGCCCGAGGATCGCCGCCATCGCGCCGGCGCCGACCGGCACCGCGTCCTGCATCGCCTCGGCGCGAAAGCGCACCAGCGGCAGCGCCTCGGCGAGCTGAGATCGCGCCGGCGGCGACGAGCGCGGTGTACTCGCCGAGCGAGTGGCCGGCCACGACTTCCGGCGCGAGCTTCGTCTCCGCGAGCCAGGCGCGATAGCAGGCGATGCCGGCGGTGAGCATCGCCGGCTGGGTGTTGGCGGTGAGGTCGAGCCGCTCCTTCGGGCCTTCGCGGATCAGCCGGGCGATGTCTTCGCCGAGCGCGGCCGAGGCCTCCTCGAGCGTCTGCCGGACGGCGGCGTGGTCGCCCCAGACGTCGAGCATGCCGACGGCCTGCGAGCCCTGGCCGGGAAAGACGAAAGCGAATGGTTTCATGACGACGTTGTCTCTGCCGACCTCTTCGGAGCAGAGGCTCAGAAATCGAGCAGGCGTCGCGCCCCAGGTGAAGCCGCCGCCGACGCCTTCGAGCATCACCGTGTCGCCGCGCTTGATCTTGCCGCGCGCGGACCGGCATCGTCGAGCGCGAGCGGGATCGAGGCGGCCGAGGTGTTGCCGTGCCGGTCGACGGTGACGATCAGCTTCTCCGGCGCGAGCTTCAGCTTCTTCGCCGTGCTCTGCATGATGCGGATGTTGGCCTGGTGCGGGATCAGCCAGTCGATGTCGGCGCTCGGTCCGGCCGGCCTTGGCGAGCACCGAACGGGCGACGGTCTCGAGCACCGCCGACGGCGAGCTTGAACACCGCCGGACCGTCCATCTTCAGCAGCGGATCGCCGAGCACCTTGCCGCCCGAGACCGTTGCCCGGCACGCACAGGATGCCGACGTGCCGGCCGTCGGCGTGCAGCTCGCTCGCGAGGATGCCGGGCGTCTCGCTCGCCTCGAGGACGACGGCGCCGGCGCCGTCGCCGAACAGGACGCAGGTGGTCCGGTCGCGTGAAGTCGAGGATGCGCGAGAACACTTCCGGCGCCGACGACGAGCGCCTTCGAGGCGCCGCCGGTCTTGATCATCGCATCGGCGACCGGTGAGGGCGTAGACGAAGCCCGAGCAGACCGCCTGCACGTCGAACGCCGGGCAGCCGTGGATGCCGAGCTTTGCCTGCAGCATGCAGCGCCGCCGAGGGAAACACCATGTCCGGCGTCGAGGTGGCGACGATGATCAGGTCGATCGCCTGCGGATCGCAGTCGGCGGCCGCGAGCGCGCGCGCGCCGCATCGAGCGCCGAGGTCGCTGCAGGCGACGTCGGGCTCGGCGAAGTGGCGAAAGCGGATGCCGGTGCGCTCGACGATCCAGTCGTCGGAGGTCTCGATGCCGTCGGCCGCGAGCCGCGCCGCGAGCTCGGCATTGCTGACCCGCTCGGGCGGCAGGTAGCTGCCGGTGCCGGCGATGCGCGAATGGCGAGCAGGCGCGGCGTTCATGCGGATTGACGGCGGCAAGCGTCGGCCGGTGCGCGTCGGCTGCGGAATCGGCGACGTCGTCGCTCGGCTGCGGCAGCCGGCGGCGGTGGCCGGCATCGCCGCCAGGGTCGCGCGGATGCGCTGCTCGACGCGCTCGAGCAGGCCGTTGCGCGCGGCGTCGTAGGCGCGGTTGAGCGCCTGCTCGAAGGCGAAGCGCGTCGGCCGAGCCGTGGCTCTTGAACACCAGGCCGCGCAGGCCGAGCAGCGCGGCGCCGTTGTAGCGGCGGTGATCGACGCGCGTGCTTGAGGCGGTTCAGCACCGGCAGCGCGGCGAGCGCCGGCCAGCTTGGTCAGCGGGTTGCGCGTGAATTCCTGCTTGATGAAGCTGGTCGAGCATCGTCGCCAGCCCTTCGGCCGTCTTCAGCACGACATTGCCGACGAAGCCGTCGCAGACGACGATGTCGGTCGTGCCCTTGAAGATGTCGTTCGCCTCCGACGTTGCCGTAGAAGTTGACGATGCCCGGCCGCCGCCGCCGCGCAGCAGCTCGCCGGCCTGCCTTGATCGTCTCGCTGCCTTTGATCGCCTCTTCGCCGATGTTGAGCAGGCCCGACCGTCGGCTCGTTCTTGCCTTCGACCGCGCCGACCAGGGCGCTGCCCATCACGGCGAACTGCAGCAGGTGCTCGGCGCTGCAGTCGACGTTGGCGCCGAGGTCGAGGACGGTGGTGTAGCCGTCGCGCTCGTTCGGCATCACGGTCGCGATCGCCGGCCGGTCGATGCCGTCGACGGTCTTCAGCACGTAGCGCGAGACCGCCATCAGCGCGCCGGTGTTGCCGGCCGAGACGCAGGCCTGCGCGAGCGACGGCCGGTCGGCGTGCGGCTTGACCTGGCTCGACGGCGACGCGCAGCGACGAATCCTTCTTGCGGCGCAGCGCCGTCTCGACCGAGTCGGTCATCTCGACGACCTCGGCTCGCCGCGACGCGGTGCAGCGCGGCCAGCCCGGCCGGCTTCGCGAGCGCATCGGCGCGGCCGACGAGCACGAGCTCGGCCGCGGATGCGCGGCGAGGAAGGCGCGGCACGCCGGCAGCGTCACCGACGGGCCGTGGTCGCCGCCCATGCAGGTCGACGGCGAGGCGGATCGCGGGGCGGAATCGGCCGCCATGGACGGGTGCGCGATCGCGCATGGCGCTGCTCGGCGGCCGGTGTCACGCCAGCGGGACCGGCGTCAGGCGTCCGCCTTTGGTCTTCAGCACCTTGCGACCGCGGTAGAAGCCGGTCGGTGCTGATGTGGTGACGCAGGTGCGTTTCGCCGGTGGTCGGCTCGATCGCGATGCCGGGCTTGGCGAGCGCGTTGTGCGCACGATGCATGCCGCGCTTGAAGGCGACTTCTTGTTCTGTTGGACAGCCATGAGAATTCTCCGAAGGGCCCGCGTCGCGCGGGCGGCGGCGCGAGCCGGTGCGCGGCAGAGCGCCGGGCGGTCGACCGCGAAAAGCCGCATCATTGTAGCAGCGCGCGGCCGTCAGGCCGTCGCCCGAGCCGGGGCGCTCAGGACGGCTCGGCCTCGCGCTTCAGCGCCGCCAGCGCGGCGAACGGGATGTCGCCGCGACGCCGGTCGCCTCGGCGTTCCGGCTCGAACGGCAGCGGGCTCGGACAGACGCTCGTGGCGCGGCACCAGCGGCAGCGCCAGCAGCAGCTCGTCCTCGACCAGGCTCGTCAGGTCGAGCGCGCGGCTCCAGCGCCAGCACGTCGTCGTCGCTCTCGGCGTCGAGCGCTGGCGGCGGCGTCCTCGCCGGCGACGAAGAAGATGCGCCGGTCGGCATGCAGCGTGCACGACCATGCGCTGCAGGCAGCGCTGGCATGCCGAGCGTCGACGGCGGCATCGCGCGACGATCCGCAGCGCCGGCTGCGGCGCCCGCGCCGAGGAGCGGACGCGCGCTCGCCCTCGGCGTGCCACTGCACCGGATCCGTCGCGCGTCGCCGTCGGCCAGCGGCGACGGTCGATCCGGCAGACGGCGCGCAGCGCTCGGCAGCGGCCAGCTGCCGTCGAGCTCGAGCCGCCGGCCGGCGGCGAACGCCGCGACGTCGAGGCGGTGCGGATCGAACGCGGCGCGCGAGCTCATCGGCCGCAGTGTAGGGCGCGCGCGATTCGCGCCGCGCCGATGGGACAATGCCGCCGATGCCCGGCCCGCCGCCTCGTCCTCGCCTCGACCTCGCGCTACCGGCGCGAGCTGCTGCAGCGCCTGCGCCTGCTCGTTCGACGGTCGAGGCGCCGGAGGTCGACGAGGACGCGCTGCCCGGCGAGGCGCCGCGCGCGACTCGCGCTCCGCCTGGCGCTGGCCAAGGCCGACGCCGTCGCCGACGCTGCACCGCCGATGCGGTCGTGATCGGCTCCGACCAGGTCGCCGAGCCTCGACGGCGCGGCATCGGCAAGCCCGGCGACCACGACGCGCGCGACCGCGCAGCTGCGCTCGATGCGCGGCCGGATCGTCGTCTTCCACACCGCCGTCGCGCGTCGCCTGCCGCGGAGCGCGGCTTCGCGCGCGGCGGCGCTGGCGTCGGTCGACGGTGCGCTTCCGCGACCTCGACGACGCCGAGATCGAGCGCTACCTGCGCGCCGAGCAGCCGTACGACTGCGCCGGCAGCGCCAAGGTCGAGACGCTCGGCATCGCCCTGCTCGAGGCGATCGAGTCCGACGACCCGACCGCGCTCGATCGGCCTGCCGCTGATCCGCACCTGCGCGCTGCTGCGCCAGGCCGGCATCGACCCGCTGACGCCGGCGCGTGCCGCGAGCGGCGCCCGGCGATGACCGCGCCGGGCGCGCTGCACCTGATGCCGAACACGCTCGACTTCGGCGCCGCAGGCGCGCGCCGCCGGCGCTCGACGAGCTGCTGCCGCTCGGCGTGATCCGCATCGCCGCGCGGCCTCGGCCACTGGGTCTGCGAGAACGCCAAGACGACGCGCGCGTTCCTGAAGCGCGTCGATGCGGTCTGCGCGCTCGCGCGGCCGCTGCAGGAGATCGCGATCGTCGAGCTGCCGCGCGCCGAACAGGGCGCGAGCCGACGCCGCGAGCGTCCGACGTCGATGCGCCTGCTCGCGCCCGGCGCTGCGCCGGCAACGACCTCGGCCTGCTCTCCGAAGCCGGGCTGCCGGCGGTCGCCGACCCGGGCGCGGCGCTGGTCGCCGCGGCGCACGCCGCCGGGATCGCGCGTCGTCGCCCATGCCCGGCGCGAGCTCGATCGCGCTGGCGCGTGGCGGCGAGCGGCCTCAACGGCCAGAGCTTCGCCTTCGTCGGCTACCTGCCGGTCGACGGCCGACGAGCGCGCGGCGCGGCATCCGCGAGCTCGAGGCAGCGTCGCGCCGCGCTGCCGCAGACGCAGGTCGCTGATCGAGACGCCGTACCGCAACGCCGCCCTGCTCGACGCGCTGCTCGCCAACCTGCAGCCGACGACGACGCCTGTCGGTGAGCGTCGGCCTGACGCTCGCGGCGAGTTCGACGCGAAGCGCTCAGCGTCGCGCAGTGGCGGCAGCGCGCCGACGGCGCTGCCGGCGGACGTGCCGGCGGTGTTCCCCTGCTGGCTCGCGCGCTGAGGCGCGCTGACGAGACGCGGTCTCAGGTCTCGGCGGCTCCGGGACCTTGCCGCCGAACAGCGCCGCGACCTTCTCTTCGGCTTGATGTTCGGCGAGAGGCCGCGCGCGACCGGCGCGGCGCGCTTCTCCCAGGCCGGCTCGGCCGCCGGTCGCCGCTCGGCTCGTAGGGCTTGTCGAAGAACGGATCGTCGCTGGCGCGCTCGCGGCGGCAGCGCGACCGCGCGGCCCGGGGCGGCGCGCGCGAGTCGCGCGCGACGCGGATCGTCGCCCGGTCGGCGCCGATCCGTCGTCGTCGCGGCGGACGCGCTCGCGCAGCGGTCGGCGCGGCGGCATGTCGTCGTCGAGCTCGAGCGGCTCGATCTCGATCTTCTTCTGATCAGCTTCTCGATGTCGGCGACCAGCCGGGCGTCGTCGCGCGACGACCAGCGTGATCGCCAGGCCCGAGGCGCCGGCGCGGCCGGTGCGGCCGATGCGGTGGACGTAGTCCTCGGCGTTGTACGGCACGTCGAAGTTGAAGACCGCCGGCAGGTCGACGATGTCGAGGCCGCGCGCGGCGACGTCGGTCGCGACCAGCACGTCGACCGTCGCCGGCCTTGAACGCCTCGAGCGCCTTCAGCCGCTCGTCCTGCGACTTGTCGCCGTGCAGCGCGCGTTGGTGCGCAGGCCGTCGCGCTCGAACGAGCGCGCCAGGCGCGCGCAGCCGAGCTTCGAGTTGACGAAGACGAGCGCCTGCGTGATCGAGCGCTCCTTCAGCAGCTTGCAGCACGGCGCGCCGCTTGTCGTCGGTCGAGACGCTGTAGAAGTGCTGCTCGACGTTGGTGGCGGTCGGCGTTCGGCCGCGCCACCTCGACCATCAGCGGGTCCTGCAGGTAGCTCTCGGCCAGGCGCCGGATCTCGGGCGAGAAGGTCGCCGAGAACAGCAGCGTCTGGCGCTGCTTCGGCAGGTAGGAGAGGATGCGCTGCAGGTCGGGCAGGAAGCCGATGTCGAGCATCCGGTCGGCCTCGTCGAGCACCACGTACTCGACCTGGTTGAGAACGCAGTTCTTGGCCTCGATGTGGTCGAGCAGCCGCCCGGGCGTGGCGACCAGCACCTCGACGCCCTGCTTCAGCTCGAGCGTCTGCGGCTTCATGTCGATGCCGCCGAAGACCACCGCGCACGCGCAGCTTCGAGTGCGCCGCGTAGCCCTTGATGTTGTCGGCGACCTGGTCGGCGAGCTCGCGGGTCGGCGCGATCACCAGGGCGCGCACCGGATGGCGCGCCGGCGACATGCTGCCGTTCTCGTGCGGCAGCATCTTGTGCAGCAGCGGCAGCGAGAACGCCGCGGTCTTGCCGGTGCCGGTCTGGGCGGCGCCCATGATGTCGCGGCCGGCGAGCACGAGCGGGATCGCCTTGGCCTGGATCGGCGTCATCGTCGTGTAGCCCTGGTCGGCGACGGCGCGCTGCAGGACCGGCGCGAGGCCGACGGCGGAGAACTTGAGGGATTCGGCGCGTGCGACCGTCGCGGCCGCGGAATCGGGAGCTTCGCCGGCAATCGGCGACTCATTGGGGTTTACATTCATCCCGCAATTATCGCGCCTGCCCGGTTTTGCCGTCGGGTGGGGCCATGCGCAGCCGCTTTGCTGCGGCGCCGGGCGGTCGGCGTCATCGGCGCGACACCATCCAGCGCGGAACCTTGAAGCGCAGGATCGAGGCGTACAGGGCGACGTAGCCGATCCCGAACAGGATGATGAAGCCGCCGAGGATGGCCGAGTTGTCCCACCAGAGCAGGCTGGGCGCGATGCCCATGCCGCAGACCAGCCAGAGATAGGGGCGCGGTCATCGAGTTGCGCCGGGTCAGGAGCTTCGCGTCGTGGCTGCCGACCGCCCAGCGCAGGATCCGGCGGTAGATCAGGCTGTGCAGGTGAACCCCGTCGGCGAGGCCCATCGCCCGGCCGCGCAGGATCTTGCGCCGGTACATCGAAAACACGGTCTCGAAGACCGGATAGATGCACATCAGCAAGGGGCAGAGCGGCGAGACGGAAGCGGTTGCGGGCGATCAGCAGGATGCCGGAGCTCGGCGGCATAGAAGCCCAGGAAGTAGGCGCCGCCGTCGCCGAGGAAGATCAGGCCCCCGGGAAAGTTCCAGAAGAAGAAGCCGAGAACGGCGCCGGCGCCCATGATCGCCAGCGTCGCCACCGTGTCGTCGCCCACCTGGTTGGCGACGTAGGCGGTCGCCATCAGGATCATCACCACGCACATCGAGGCCAGGCCGTTGAAGCCGTCGATGATGTTGATCGCGTTGGCGATGCCCGCGGCGGCGAAGATCGCCAGGCAGGCCGCGCCGACCGTGAACGAGGCGATCCAGTCGAAGCCCCAGAGGCCGGTGCGACTCGAGCGATGCGTCCACCGCGAAGACGGCGAGCAGGGCCGAAAGCGCGGTGGCCACGAGGCGGTAGCGCGGCTCGACGCGCTTCGAGATGTCTTCGAACAGGCCGCTGCCGAAGGCGGGAATGCCGCAGAGCAGAAGCAAGGCGGCGAAGCGCTGCTCCGCCTGCGTTGCGGGCGGCACCGAGGGCCACGACCCCGGCCACCAGGCCGAGCGCGATGCCGATGCCGCCGACGCGCGGCACGGCGCGGAAGTGAAACTTCTGCGGCCCGCCGAAATCGTGGTCGGCCGAAAACCGGGCATGCGAATGGCTCGACCTGACGATCAGCAGGGTGCTCAGCGCCGACACGCCGAACGTCAGGAGAAACAGCAGCATGGGCGGAGTTTAGGAGCCTCGGCGACGCCCCTGTCTGTTCCGGGCCACGCAGCCTGCGCGCTACACTTCCGCGCCGGTGGTCGCCCTGGCCTCGCCAGCGATCGCGTCGTCGCCGAAGCCGCAGGCATCGCGCTTCACGTTCCCCTGTCGGCCCGTTCCGGGGCCGCCCGCTCTGCAGCTATTCCGCACGTCAATGACTCAAATCCTCGTACAGCCTGTCGTCATGGCCGGTGGTGGCGGCACCCGCTTGTGGCCGCTGTCCCGGGCGGGCTTCCCGAAGCAGTTCCTGGCCCTGGGCGGTTCGGAGACGCTGTTCCAGGCCGCGATATCGCGCTTCACGGGAATCTCCGGCGCCGACATCGAGCTCGCGCCGCCGATCGTCGTCGGCAACGACGAGCACCGGTTCCTGATCCAGGAGCAGCTGCGCGAGGTCGGGGCGGATGCCGCGGCGAAGCTGTTGCTCGAGCCGGTGGGACGCAACACGGCGCCGGCCATGACGCTGGCCGCCCTCCAGGCCGCCGAGGGCGGCGCGAAGCGGTGCTCGTCGTCGTGCCGGCCGACCAGACCGTGACCGACAACGCGGCCTTCGGCAAGGCGATCACCGAGGCGGTCCGGGTCGCCGCCGGCGGCGCGGTCCTGCATCCTCGGCATCACGCCCGACCGGCCCGAGACCGGCTACGGCTACGTCCTGCCGACTCGAGCGCTGCCGGCGCCGCCAAGGTCCGGCGCTTCGTCGAGAAGCCCGACGCTGGACACCGCCGCGGCGCTACCTGGCCGACGGCGGCTACTTCTGGAACAGCGGCATCTTCGTGCTGCGCGCTTCCGACTGGCTGAAGGCGCTGGAGCGCTTCCGCCCCGACATCCTCGCCGCGGTCCGCCGCGTCGTGGGACGGGCGCACGCACCGACGCCCAGTTCATCCGCCCCGACAAGCAGGCCTTCGACGACGTGCCCTCGGAATCCGTCGACTACGCGGTCGATGGAGCGCTGCCCCGGCAGCGACATCGATCTGCGCATCGTGCCGCTCGACGCCGGCTGGAACGACCTGGGCGCGTGGGACGCGGTGTGGCAGGTCGCCGAGAAGCGACGCCGCCGGCAACTCGGTGCGTCGGCGACGTCGTCCTGCATGGCGCGTCGAACAACCACGTGCACGCCACCGGCCGGCTCGTCGGCGGTCGTCGGCCTCGACGACGTGGTCGTCGTCGAGACCGCCCGACGCGGTGCTCGTGGCCGCACCGCAGCCGCAGCCAGGACGTGAAGAAGATCGTCGACCGCGCTCGGCGAGAGCAGCGCGGCGAGCACGCGCTGCATCGCAAGGTGCACCGCCCCTGGGGCTGGTACGACAGCATCGATCACGGCGGCGCGCTTCCAGGTCAAGCGCATCATGGTCAAGCCGGGCGCGCAGCCTGAGCCTGCAGATGCATCACCACCGCGCCGAGCACTGGATCGTCGTCACGCGGCACCGCCGAGGTGACCAACGGCGACAAGGTGACGCTGCTGAGCGAGAACCAGAGCACCTACATCCCGCTCGGCCAGACGCACCGCCTCGCCAACCGCGGCAAGGTGCCGCTCGAGATCATCGAGGTGCAGTCGGGCTGCTACCTCGGCGAGGACGACATCGTCCGCTTCGAGGACACCTACGGGAGAAACTGAGCTTGCCGGCCCTCATGCAACGACTGCGCCTCGTCGCCCTGACGATGGCCGCGGCCCTGGCCGGCTGCACCCTGATCCCGAACGTCGGCCTCGAGCGCCAACAAGATCGAAGAGTCCGCCGGCCAACCCGGACCCGACGCCGCGGTGGTCCAGCTGGTGACGGTCGACGATGCCGTCGCCCGGCGCCCGCTCGCGCAGCGCAAGCAACGCCTGTTCTCGGAGGCTCTCGGCGCCGCCGTTCCGCCAGCCGGCATGACCATCGGCCCGGGTGACGCGATCGAGGTGAACATCTGGGAGGCGCCGCCGGCGACGCTGTTCTCGAGCGGCGTCTCGGCCGACCTGCGCGGCGGCACCTCGGGATCGCGTGTCGTCACGCTGCCGGAGCAGGTGATCGACCGCGACGGCTTCGTCAACGTGTCCGTTCGCCGGCAAGATCGCCGCCGCGGGGCGCTCGCTGCCGGAGATCGAGCAGGAGGTCGCGCGCCGCCTGAAAGGCAAGGCCAACCAGCCCGAGGTCCTGGTGCGGCGGGTGCGCAATGCCTCGGCGACGGTCACGGTGGTCGGCGAGGTCGGCAACAGCGTCGAAGGTCCCCCTCACGCCGAGCGGGAGCGCCTCCTCGACGCGCTGGCCGCCGCCGGCGGCGTTCGCCAGCCGGTGAACAAGATGACGGTGCAGATCACCCGCGGCAGCGACTCTACCCATGCCGCTGCAGACCGTGATCCGCGACCCGCGGCAGAACGTCTCGCTGCAGGCCGGCGACGTGGTGACGGCGATCGCCCAGTCGCTGAGCTTCACCGCCCTCGGCTCGACGATCAAGAACGAGGAGATCAACTTCGAGGCCCAGGGCATCACCCTGGCGCAGGCGCTGGCCCGGGCGGGCGGCCTCAACGACAACCGCTCCGACGCGCGCGGCGTCTTCATCTTCCGCTTCGAGCCGATGGGCGCGCTCGACTGGCCGCACCAGCCTGCGGCCGCCACGCCCGAGGGCATGGTTCCGGTGGTCTACAACATCGACCTGCGCAACCCGAACAGCTTCTTCGTGATGCAGAGTTTTGCCATCAACGACAAGGACGTGCTGTACGTGTCGAACGCGGGGGCGACGGAACTGCAGAAGTTCCTCAACCTGATCCTGTCGATAGCGTATCCGGCGGTGACGGGTATCCAGGTATTTGGGCCACCGTGAGCGAGACGGCACTCCTTCTCGGGTCGAGGTCGGCTCGAGGCACGATTGCCGCTGCTGCCCAATGCCGCTCCCGCCGCGGACCGTTCGAGTCCGATCTCCTTCCTCCATATCCCCAAGACCGCGGGCACGACGTTCCACCGTTCGTCGCCTTGCAGTTCTCGCTGTCCGAGATCTGCCCGACGCACCTATGGCATGAGCTGATCAACTTGCCCAGCGAGTTGCTAGCCCAATGCACCTACATCTGGGGCACTTTTTACGCGTACCTGTGGCGCCAATGCTTCGCGGCCAATGCGCTACATGACATTCTTCGGCACCATCAGAACGAGCGCCGTCTCACTACGGGCACATCATGCGGCACGACGGACACTACCTTCACGCCCGCGCTCGCGAAGTGAACGACTTCGGGCGTTCTTTGCGTGACCCGATCTTTGGTGTCCACCAGCCGCTACAAAATTTTCAGGTCAAGTCATTGGCGCTCGATCTGATCCGCATTCGATCGCGGCAACCTTTGTCGCAGGAGGATCTGAATCACTGTAACCGAGCGCAACGCTCGAAACCGCCAAGCCCACGTGCTTCCAGTCGAAGAGATGCTCGCCATCGCGCAGTGTCGTCTCGGTTCAGAGATGTGCGTCGTAGGCATCTCCGAGCGCCTGGAAGAATCCATCGCGCTGTCGTGCGCCCAGTTCGGCTGGCAGACGCCGCCGAAAGTGGAGTCAGCTCAACAATAATCCTGAGCGGATCAGACGCAAGACATTTCGATGCCGACCTTGCCCTCTTGCTCGAACTGAACGCGGCCGACTTGGCCCTATGAGCACGCGACGCCTCTTCGATAGCGCGAGGCAGGCTCTCCGCGGGACGAGCAGACCCCGAACGTGTTTCGCGCCGCCAGACATGTTCCTCGTTCACGTGTTCGTTCTGTACGCGTAAAACTTCGGGAGACGTCATGCTTTGGCAGTTCATACCGAACGGCTGTTACATCGACGTTGGTGCGCAGGATCCGGTTGCGGACTCGGTGAGCCCGGCCTTCTACGAGCGCGGATGGCGCGGCAGTCCATGTCGAACCACTGTGCCCGACGCAATGCCGCCGCCTTGCGCGCCGCGCGGCCCGAAGAAACGGTCATATCGAGGCAGCAGTTGGCGAGACGCCCGGCCTGGTGGAGATGTTCCAGGGTTCCCGGACACCGGCTCCGTCAGCACCGGCGTCTCGGATATCATCGCCGATCTGCATGCCGCCAGCGGACTCGTGCGGCGCGCCGATTCGAAGTTCCTTGCATCACGCTCTCGACCGTCCTCGATCGTCACGGGGACGACGACGTCCACTGGATGAAGATCGACGTCGAGGGCATGGAGGCCAGCGTCCTTCGAAGTTGGACCGCCTTCGTCCGTACGTCCTCTGGGTCGTCGCTGTCGAGGCCACGGTTCCTCGCACTCACTGGCGCCGGCCTTTGCCGACTGAGGATCCGGTCATCGTCGGCCCCGGCGCTACCGAACGGTTCTGCTTCGACGGACTGAACCGGTTCTGCTGCCCCTGATCGGCACTGGAACTTGCGTCGGCGTTCGCGGTCCTGCCTCGCTCCAACGTCTTCGACGGGTTCGCACTCTCCGGCTACCGTGATGCCAACGCATTCACCGAAGTCCTGGTTGGACCGGCACCGCCGAGCCACGGACGAAGCCGCAGCGCGCGCGGCTGAGCAGCATGCCGCGGCCCAAACCCGCGTTGGCGGATGTGGAGCAGCCGGCTCGCCGCGGAGACGGAGAGCAATCCCGTCGCTACATGCTGAGGCGAGCCGGCAGGCGATCGCGCTGCGGCCGTCGAAGCACGCCTTGCCGATGCCATCAACCGCGAGAAGAATCTCGTTGGCGAAATCCAATCGGCGCTTGCCGCCCTTCAAACCGCGGCCCTGACGCAACGCGAGACCGGGCAGGGCATCGGCGCTGGAGACCGAGTTGCAGGCGCGCGCGAAACTGCCCTTACGAGTCGGAAGCTGAGAATCTGCGCCTGCGTCCGAACTCAACGAGAGCGGGGCCGAGGCCGAAGCCGCTCAACGGGTTGCTCAACGGTCGGCGTTCGCACGCCACGAGCGGCGGCTCGCCCGCCGTGCAGATGCGCCGTCCAGGAGTCCTGGAGGAGTCGCCTCTCGACGCTGCGCACACGCCATGAGGCCCAGAGTACAGCTCTATCTCGACGAGAGTCTCCCCGCCGCCAACGCCCGGGTGCCTCCGGCGCCGAGCGACGCGCGTAGCCCGCTTCGTGCATGTCGAGACAAGCCCCATCGTCGACGCACTGTTTTCGACTCGACATTTCCGCCATCAAGGCGGCAGAGGTGATCATGGATGCACCCCTCTTTACGCGTACGCAACTTCCAGCCGAGCGTTCACCGCTCGGAAGTCTGGTGAGTACGACCTCGACGACTTCCTGGTCCTGCACGACCGGGCATTCGTGCGAGGCGGCCTGCCTCGCGCGATCTTGCGTCGGCCGGCCCGACCCCGACGGCGAAGCGTTCTACCTCGCGCAGGTCAGAGCGGGCGAATACAAGTCGCGGATCCTGGATCCAGATCCTGCATTCCGACGGCGAAGCCGGCGCATGCCACGACGATCCGCGGGCTGCGGGAGCATCTGCGCATGCTGCGGGTGTGCCGCCTGCCGATCTTCGGCCGGTGGATCGCCGCCGTCCCTGTTTCTGGCGCGGGTCGACGAGGCACCTGCGCGAGCTTCGCGGGTTTTCGAGAACCCACACGTCATCCGCACATGGCCGAGGAAGCTCAGCTGATCCACGAGGCGCGACATCAGCAAAGCTCCGCTCCATCACGTGATCACGCATCGTCGATGCATGAAGATCCTGACACTCCAGCACATTTCCATTCGGTACGCCGCGGCATGGTGGCCAGCACCGGATGAGCAACCTCGTCGAGACGTACCGTAAAAGCCAGCGGGCACGAGCGTCCGCTCCGCCGGGGTGCTCGGAAGCCCGCTCTACCCTCCCGAAGCGCAGGCTTTCTGCCGCCACCCAGCAACGAGCAGTACGCGCGCTACATGCCCAATGCTCTCTTGATGGAGGACTGGGCCATCGGACGGATGGCGGCGGAAGACGCACGCCTGGTTCGAGCACCTCTCGTCGATGATCTGCGTACGAAAGCCCCGGACCAGATTCATGTGGAGCTTCGCCCGGCTCTTCGCACGTTCGCGCGCGCCGCTATGTGCCGGACTCGCGGTCTCCCGCGCGGCCATCCTCTACGGCTCCGGAAAACGTCGAGCACGTCCTGAAGCGAAATATCGTCGAGAGCTGCATAGGGAAAGAGCTGTGCCATCGCATGCGAACGACTCGTGCTCGCTATGCGAGGAGGGAGGCCACCGCCCGTGCTGACCTCACCTGCGCCGTCTCGGAGGAGGATGCGCGCTGGCTCGAAACGCATGGGGCGAGCGATGTCGTCGTCGCAGCGAGTCGGCGTTCTCCGCGAACGCACGGTGACTCACGCAAGGCATCGAGAGAAGGCCAACGGGATCCTGGGTCACCGCAAGTCACGCTCTCTATTGCGCGAAGCGCACACCCACCCAGCATCGTCGGCTTCTATGAGATGCTCGGGCAAGTGGGGCGTCGTAGCTTGCCTGTCGCCGGAGGAGCGGCTTGGTGGTCGCCGGCAGCGCTGGCAACGCCATCCGCGCCGATCCGAGGTTCCGCGAACGTCCCGGGCCTCTGCGCGCCATCTTGTCGACGCGGGTGAGGTCGACGAGGAAGCGCTTCAGGGCATCATCCATTGCGCCCATGCTGCGTCCTGCCAACCGACCCACGGCGGTGGAACTCGACCTGACAGACAGCCGAGCGGGCGCTTTGGTCTGGTCGTCACGTCGTGGCCACGCCCAAGGCGACCAGGGCTTCGAGCGCTTCATCGGCCAAGCTATGGCGTATCCGTTTGTAGAGGACGACGTCGCGTTCAGGCACGGTGTGCGTGTCCGTATGGCCGCGCCCTGCTTCGCCTTGATGCGTCAGACCGCGATCCGCGACGCCCCGTACTCTGGTCCTCAACCCTGCAACCCCTTATGGACAGGGTGATCACATTGACTGACCTCGCAGATGACTAAGCAGACACCGCAGCCCATGGTCTGGATCAACGTCTCGACCAGCGCCACACTGGACCCGACCCGCCGTCGGTATCGTGCGCGTTGAGCGCGCGCTGGCTTCTGCATTCTGCGCGAGCCATGACCGATCGTGCCGGCTGTGCACGTGGCGGGACGAGCGCTTCATCGAGTGGACGTCGACAACAGCGCGCCGAGTCTGCTCTCGAGGACCGCGCGCGTCGAGGCGCTTGTGCCGCGCGGACCTCGTTCGACCTCGTGCGTCCCTTCTGACGCGGTGCCTTGCGTCGCTACGGAGGGCAGGTTACCTCGGGGGAAAGGATGTCGTGCGGCTGGACATTCCTCTGACGATCAGGGGCGAGCCTGCAGCCAGGGCCGGGCGACTTCCTGATTTCCATCGGCCTCGACTGGGACATGCAATACACGGCCCGTTTTCACGCCTTGGCGACAAGACAGGGCCTGCGGATCATCACTTGTTGCTACGACTTGATTCCCGTTCTCTTTCCCACTACTGCGTCGGAGAGGTCGCTGAGCGATTCACCGAATACTTCCTCGATCTCAGCTGGGGATCGGAGGCTGTTCTCTGCATCTCCGAACAGACGCGGCGCGACTACATGGAGTTATGCAAAACCCTCGGTGCACCCAAGCGCAAGTCGATCGTGATTCCCATGGGCGACAACATCCCGAAGGGTGACGAGGCGCCGAGCGAGCAGTCCTGGCTGCCTCGAGGCAGCCGTTCATCCTGTTCGTCTCGACCATCGAGCTGTCGCAAGAACCACGAGGTTCTCTATCGGGCTTATCACTTGCTGGCCCGCCAAGGCAAGGTCAAGTCACTGCCGAAACTCGTGTTTGTCGGCATGCCCGGGTGGGGGTTGGCGACCTAATGAAGGATATCGAGCTGGACCCGCTCACGCGCGGCTTGATCATCCAGCTGAATCACGTAACCGACGGCGAGCTGAGCCACCTATACAAGAAGGCGCCCTTCTGCTGTGTTCCCGTCGTTATACGAAGGTTGGGGCCTCCGGTCGGCGAGGCGCTTGCCATGGGAAAGGCCGTGATCGCCTCGGGAGAAGGCTCGCTGCCCGAGGTTGGAGGCGACTTCGGTTCGGATATGTCCTGCCTGGAACGCATATGCATGGGCCGACGCGATCAGCGAATACATCTCGGAGCCGAGGGCTCGTCGCGGAGGCCGAATACCGCATCCAATCGGAATACAAGCCGCGACAGTGGGCGGACATGGCCGTACGTGTTCTCGATCTCGTTCACAGAGCTGCATGCTGAGGCGGGCCTGCGCCAGTCGTCCTCTTTCCCGGCTACGAGCTGAGCACTTTGTGCGGCGTTCCACGAGGGGCCCGCCATTGCTTGCAGCGACTGGCAAGCCAGGCCTGCTACTGTTCGGGCCGCATATGGCCACTCAGCGCCGGAGCCCATATGGTGGAGGTCGCAGTTTCAGTCGTCGAGCTTTCGAACGCGATCCTGCGCTTTTCGATCGTCTCTGGGCGCAAACGTGGTCCACGCTACGGCCACGCGCTCGCTTGATCGAGCTGAAAGCGGGGCCGTCTACTGTCTCGATACCCTGCATCTCGACCTGGCAGTTGCGGACCTGGAGATCAAGTGCGAATGATGGCCGGCAATGCGCGCATAGAGCGGATCACTATCACTTCCTCGTTTGCGCTGGCCGGTCACTCCGGAAAATGCCGGACACCGTTTTCCGCTGAGCGGCTCGAGTGGTCGTACCACCACAGCACTCTGGCATTGATCGACAGGTGCGGAGCCCCGCCGTAGTGGTCGCTGACGACGCCATGCCCGCGATCCGAATCACCGGCGTTGCCCCCAGAGCGTTTCGCGAGCATGCCGAGAATCCTCCGCCTGCCATCGAGGCCGGCTTCCTCGCCGTGCGGCGGCGAGCACGGATCGTGACCATGGCCACGAAGCGGATCGTGCGCGTTCCTCACTAGCTGCTGGCGATAAATGGAGCGTTACGTACTGAACGAAGTATCAA
>ERZ1370068.1745-contig-11674_pt1 | contig 76607 bp, 135 predicted proteins | sample MGYA00561227_ERZ1370068 | MGnify/ENA primary metagenome ERZ1370068 (study PRJEB38410, sample SAMEA6850437) | metagenome | study: Metagenomic assessment of the ecological functions of the soil: analysis of the soil microbiota associated with the... | reverse complement strand
CAGTTACGTATTGCTGAGCCCGAGGAAGTACTCATTCTGAACAGTTTCATACAAGTAAACCGAGCGCTCCGAAACTACTCCGCGCCTGATGATCGCGCCTCGTCATCCCGAGCGTTTTGCAGAAGTTGCCGATTTGCTCAAGACAGCGGGATTGCGCTGGGTCCGCAGGACTGCGGCTCCAGAGGCAAGCGATGGACAAGCTGAAGTTATTCTCCTCGATAGCATTGGTGAGCTGCGATCCGTTTACACGCTAGCCTCGATTGTCTTCGTTGGCGGAAGCATTGCTAAGACAGGTGGGCATAACGTCCTCGAGCCCGCCGCTGTAGGCGCGCCCGTGATTGTCGGTTTCCACACTTACAATTTTCAGTCAATCGTGGAGACTTTCAGGGAAGCAGGCGCTATCGTCCAGTTACAACCGATGTCGGATTCAGCTACGATTGTTGAACTGGGAAATACGATTTCTGAGTTGCTTATAGATCCAGCCAGGGCCCGCGAAATTGGGGCTCTGGCACAAAGGCTGGTAAGTGAAAACCGTGGCGCCACTGAGCGCACACTGCAAGCACTTGACTCGCTGATCGCCCCAGCCGCAACCGCGTCGCCAAATCCTGGCTCGTTACGAGCCGACAGCGCCCCAATCGCATGAACCCGCTTGCGTCATTAATACTTTCCTCCGCTCAGCGCGATTTACGGTGTCGTCACGCGAGCACGCATAACCGGTTACCAGCATGGCTGGCTCTCCGTTTCCAAACTTTCGGCGCCGGTAATCAGCGTCGGAAATCTGACCACTGGTGGAACTGGAAAAACTCCGCTGGTGGAGTGGGTCTGTATTGCTGTTGCCCGCGAAACAGGTAAAAGAGCGTGCGTGCTAACGAGAGGTTACGGTCGATCAAATCCTCAATCGCAGGTCGTGGTCTCAGACGGAAATAAGCTGCTCGCTTCAGAACGGGAAGCGGGTGATGAGCCATATCTCCTGGCCAGGAACCTCATCGGGTTCGCTGCCGTAGTTTCTAATCCGGATCGAGTCGCCGCCGGCGAATGGGCAATCAAGAACCTGGGCAGTGAAGTCTTCGTGCTTGACGACGGCTTTCAACATCTGCATCTTTCCCGCAATCTGGACATCGTGACCATCGATGCAACAAATCCGTGGGGCGGTGGCAGTTTGCTTCCCTACGGACGTTTGCGCGAACCTCGATCGGGCTTTGTCGCGAGCTGACTGCATAATCGTCACCAGGACCGAGCAAGTCGAAGATACGAGCCTCGCTGCGTGAGAGCGTTCAGCCCGATTGGCCGGCGCGAACCCTGTCTTCACCTCGCGCATGACTGACTTCAGGAATTCACGGTGCTGAACGGTGAAAGCGTGAATAGCGGGAGTTTGCTCTGCGCAACCAGTCGCCGGGCATTCTGCGGTGTGGGAAGCCCGGAGTCGTTTTTCTATCGACTGCACCGCGGAGGGTTACACGCCGGTGTTTACGCGCGCGATTTACCGCCTGATCTCGCCACAACCCCACAACCGGCCGACACTCGAAACCGGCTGACCAAAGCTCAGCGATCGCGGAGCGCAGGCGGGCGGGCTGATCACCACCGCCAAAGACGCGCTCAAACTTGCTTCTCTTGAATTAGAGCTGCCACTGCCTACGTTCTTGAGATTAAGATTTCAATCGAAGAGCAAGATCGGCTAATTAAGATGATACAGGCACGCCTGTAAGAGCAGCCAGCAGTAACGCCAAGGCTCAGCTTGACTGGGCAATTGACCTCAAAAATAGTCAGACAAAAATCAGAACTGGGACCGGGCTGTCCCCGCGCGGGCAGCCCGCGTGGGTGGTGGTAGCGACCAGCCAAAAGCACAACTGACGAACAACTGAGTGTTCCGCACCCCTTTGAAGTGAATCCTCCTGGCTGGTCACAGCTAGCTCAGCTCCCAGTTCTGATTTTGCGCAGCCCACGCTGAGGGGGTCGCCTTAAGCGCGGGATTTCTGGAGTCGAGACGATCGCCGGCGCCACCGATGGTTTCGGAATAGGCGGATTGGTAGCGCTTTGGCATCATGTGGCGGAGGTTCTTCGTCTACCGAATGGGTCGGTGACGGTGAGGTTTCTTGGCATTTGAGTTCGCGTTTGTATTCTCGTTCGCGTTAATTTCGGCGCCAATGTCGATAGGGACTCGCGCCCGGATTCGGTCGCTGAAGACCGAAGTTATTAGCGTTTGCATTAGTGGCTGTCTGATTCGTAGTTCCACCAGACGGAATCCCCGCTTCAGATTCTCCAGTCGCGGGTTTCGCCGGCTCCACCGGACTACTGTTCGGATCGGCGACCATCGGAGAACCCGCCGGAAGCAGCACCAGTCGGCTGCGGGTTGCGCGAAAACGCGTAGATGACTCCGAAAATCACCAGCAGACCAATCATCGACGGGATCAGCATTTTCCACGGATTAAAACTGGAAATGTTAGGCGGAGCCTGACCGGACAAGGAACACCACCGACGGGACTACCGGGAAATGGAGCAGGCGTAGAAACCGGAGGCGACATCGGACGTAGCCCGGCGCCGAACCAGAGTCTCCTCATCAATCTCTTCAGCCGATTGCGACGCTGCTGGCAGCTCCACCCGTGGCTGACTTCCTCGAAGACGAAACTGCGGCGGGTTCCATTCCGCAGCAATCGTAAAGTCTTCGACCAACTCTTCTGCGGTTTGGTAGCGATCTTCCGGTCGCTTCTCCAGCGCCCGAGCGACTACGCGGCCAATCGCCGGCGGCACATCGTCCCTTCATCCAACACCGATGGCGCCGGTTGCTGCAAATGTTTCAGCATGATCGTCCGTTGGCGAACCACCGGTGAACGGGCACATGCCCCACCAGCATTTCGTAGAGGATTACGCCCAGCGAATAGATATCGGAACGCGCATCGATGTCCGGCGACTGGCGAACACTGTTCCGGTGACATGTACTGCGGCGTGCCGATCACAAGGTCGGGCGCAGTCAGGGCCGGATCATAGGCACCTTCGGGCTCTTTGATTTTGGCGATGCCGAAATCCAGTACCTTGGCGTAGTCGGTGCCGGAGCTGCTGAGCAACATGATGTTGTCGCTCTTTAGATCGCGATGGACGACGCCTTCCGCGTGAGCCGCATCGAGCGCTCCAGCCAACCTGGCGAAGTATTTCGACCGCTGCGCGGCAACTGGCATCGGGCCTTCCTGCGCGAATGATCTCCTTGAGCGTCTTGCCGCTCAAGATACTCCATCACCAGAAACACAACGCCGTCTTCGGCTTCGCCAAAATCGGTCACGCTGAGCGCATGTGGATGAGAAATTCTTGAAGCAGCGCGCGCTTCGCTGGAAAAACGCGCCACAATCTTTTCGTCGGCAGCAAGCGACGGACGCAACACTTTGACGGCGACGGTCTTGTCCATCAGCACGTGCGTGCCGCGATAAACGGTGCCCATGCCGCCGCCGCTGAGGCGTTCTTCAATGCGATATTTTCCGGCCAGAATCTTGCCGAGTAAGTGAATCAGTCGGTCTTTTCGAGCGCAACGCCGTCAGCAGGACACAGTGTGGTTGTGTCGGGATATTCTGCTGCCGCACTTCGGACAAGCTTTCATCGAACGGTAATGCCCTCGTTAACGATTGGACAGGACTTCTCTGCCTGTCATTCGTTTCAATAACGGACAGACAAGAATTTGTCTTTCGGGACATGCGAGTCTTCGGGAGAATACGAAGAGCCTATCACAGAGTTTTAGATCGCGGCAAAGCTGAGCAATTACTGAGTCAAGCACGAAAACGGAATGCGAGCGCAGCCTTGAAGCCGCGCTCGCATTGCATCACTTGCACTGATCGGCCAACTGCTTGTGGCAGTCTATGACTAGACGGCCTTCACGAACGACGATCACCAGCGCAAACAGAACCAACGATTCGATGAGCGCCAGGCCCAAGAATCATCATCGTCTGAATCTTCGCTGCCGCGCCTGGATTGCGCGCCGCACCTTCACAAGCCGCCGCGCCGATGCGCGACTGGCCAATCGCGCCGCCAACCACGGCGATGGCAAAGCCGACTCCCGCGGCGATAGCTTTCAGTCCGGCGTTGTTGTCGACGGCGTGGTCCGCTGCCGGGCGCCTGCGCGAGCGCAGGCATCGCCGCCATCAGCACTCCGACGACGGCAAAGAATAGTAAGTTGAGTTTTCTCATTTTGTTTGGTTTCTCCTGCTGAGGCCTTAGCCTCAGACATCAGAATGCTGGAACCTGCAACCTAGCAAGCTACCAGCCGGCGGTTATGATTTCGCCTGCATCCGGTATCCACCGCCCCTCTTACAACGGCGCTCCAGCGAGACAGACACTATCGCTTCCGCGAACTTCGTTTATTAGTTGCCGAGTCGTTGCTTCCAGTTTTCGCAGGACTGCATTCTTCAAGGCTACCATGCGGGCCAACGTGTGCAGACGCGTTTGTCCGCACCGCTCGACTCGCGACCTTACTAAAATCAAGCCGCCAGAGCTGCGACCTTCAGCAGGTGCAGTGTCATCGGCCTGCATGACGCGTGCTCGCGCGTCGCTCTGCATGCTCTTCATGGGGCGCGTGCGAAACCTCGCTCAAATAAAGCTGCGAAAGCAGACACAAAGACAAAAGTTTGAATGAAAGCGACAAAGATGCCGAGCGGCATCAGCATCACCGGGCAGTATCCAGTGCGCATGACTGCGGATAAAGACCGGACACTGTGTGACTCACCTTCTCATCGGCAAACATGTTGCCGAAGAGACGGATGCCGAGTGAAAACGGACGGATGAAGTTACTGATTAATTCAATCGGGAAAATCAGCCATGCAATCCACCAGATCGGTCCGGCCAAAGATGCTTGAGATGCCCGAGAATCCCGTTCTCTTTGATGCCGATCCAGTTGTAGTAAAGAAACGAAGCAAGACCCAGCGCGAAGGTGACGCTGGTAGCGGCCGTCGGCGACATGAACAACGGAAACAAACCCATCAGGTTTGAAACCAGGATCAGCACCGCAAAGGTCATGACGACCGGAAAGTATTTCAAGCCCTGGGGTCCGATGATGTCTTCAATCATGCCGCGCACCGCGAGCACGCTCAACCTCGAGCGTTTGCTGTCCGTAACCGGGTTCTTCTTCTGAAAGCTGCCCTTTAAGAATCCAGATGATTGCAACGCTGAGAATGCAGGCAATCACAAACATGACCGTGTACCACGGGATCGCAGTCTCGGCGTGTAGGGACCAAACACCGCTTCGGGCGTCGTGCCAAACCTGGCGAAGAACTTCGTCCAGAACGGGTGCGTGTAGGCCATTTCAAACCTGATACGCCCACTCGCCGAAGTAGTGGTTAACCAGCTGCACGATGATCGGCGCCTGCTCGACTTCCTCGGCATGCTCCGCACCTTTCGCCGCTGCTTCCTGTAACCAGAACATCAACTAATTTCCTCTCGGTGAATAATTGCGAAGTAAAACTCGCGAAAGGCTTCCACGAAACAAGGCCACCACGAAACTGCACAACCCGGCGATAGTAGCCGCGAGCGAAACGATGTTCAGTTTGTACGCGACGAAAGACCACGGCGGCGATGACGAGATAACGAAGAATGTATTGCGCCAGTTTTAGCTTCGGCTTCGCTCCGTGAACAACCACGTTGAAAGCTGCCGCGGTTGAACTGCTCAGCCAGTGATGATTAAGCAAAGAAAGAATTCCGCCGAGCAACAATCCAGCGGTTACGCGCCACGAGCGCAAAGGCAAACTGCCAAGTACCGCGATGCGCCACCGCAAGGGCCATTGTGCGGAAGATACGCGAAGCTCTACGCCGCTGTTATCGGCTTCCGGAAGCGAGAGTTCCACCGGCGTTGTTCTGGAATGTCTGCTCATTGGTCAAAGCGACACTAGTAAAGCTGGGGATTTTACACGGGAAATCGGCCTATTGTCGAGGTGCGGTTCCTTCAAATCGATTGGTTTGAGCTCAGCCCTTAGTCGGTCAAGTGATTGCTGGGACCGCGGGCGTCCGCCCGCAAACGCCGCCGCAGGGCGCGCAGACTTTCACAAGTTGCTCCCAAATCCATTTCGCGCTTCAGCTCATTTGCGAGCAGGACGCCCGCGGTCCCAGCAAATCACTGACCGGTTCCTTACAGTTTGAGCAGTGAGTCGGATGAACTGATAGAAACCGAGCGATCGCGCCAAGCACGGTCCCCAGCGCACAGCAGCCACGGTTTGGTGCTGAGCCACCGATCCAGCAACCAACCGACGCCGCAAAGCGACAGCTGACCGAGGTGAAGAGCACCAGGCCGGCGCCGTAAGCGATGCCGCTCTTGCGATTTGCGTCCTCATCGCCTGAAGTTCCCATTTACGATTGCCAGTTCTCGCGCGTGAGGTAGTTCTTCGGGAAGTTCGTACAACATCGCGCGGCTCGAGTGGCGCATCGAGTCGTGTATGAAGCAGACGTGCGTGCACCAGCAAGCCTTGCCGCCGTCGATCGCTTTAAGTTCAACATCGCGTTCGTGTGCCGCCCAAAGCGCGCCAAAGTCATAATCGAAATCGGAGAGCGTGGCAAACTTCTCGCGCAAGCTCGCAGGCGCGCACGTCGCCGTTGTAATCAATGACTGCTGTCGTTTCGCCGGCCGTACAGGGAAACGGCCACGGCAGTTGAAGCCTGAAAGTTCGCGTGTTGCGTGCGGTAGTGCGTGGTGATTGCGCCCACGTAGGCGACGTTCTTGACGAAGCGCTTGCTGCGCGTCGTCATCGGCAAACATGCGATCGCCGTAACGCTTCGTCAGTTTGGAAATGTATTCGTACATCCCCGGCAAGACTGCAGCGGGCACCTGCTTGATCTCATCGCCAACCAGCGTTTCGCCGCGAATGATGTTGAAATACTGGCCATCGAGCTCGAAGTTATTCCCACATGTACTCGCCCAGCTTTTCGATCTCAGTGTAATTCTCGGCGCAGACGACAGTGTTCACGTTCAGGCGAAACCGATCCGTGTAATTTTGCTTTGAGCGGATAAAGCGAGCTGATGCAGTCGAGCGCCTTCTCCCAATTTCCCGGCACGCCGCGGATCTGATCGTGAGTCTTCGCCGTAACCGTCGAGCGCGATGTTGAGATAGAGATCGAGTTTGGGATGAGCGCCCAGCGCCCGGTCAACAATCTCGTACAACGCGAGTCTTGATTAGTCCATTGGTGGGAATGATGACGCGGTCGACGCCATTGTTCTTGACAAACGTCATCGATGATTTCGGGGACGTCGCGACGCAAGCGTGGGCTCCCCGCCAGACAGCCAGAGATCGGTTATCGCCGGCATCGTGCGCGAGACCTTTTCGAGTCTGCTCGAAAGTTAGATCGCCCGGTTGATTCAACTCGGCGTGATAGAAACAGGTCTTACAAAATGCGTTGCAGCGCGAAGTGACAAAGAGAATGACCGTGCCAAGCCGCTGGTCACGCTTGGTGGAACGCAGGAGTTGAACTAGTTGTACGGCTTTGTTCGGCATCGTGGTAACGACAAACTGTTGTCTGTCGTTTGCGGACTTGCTGACGTCAGGCTGACACTACGCAAACTAACAGTTTGCGTTACGACTCGCGCGAGATGATGACAGCTTCCGTGGCTGATTTCAATTCGTAGGTAATGCCGCGCCACTTGATCCGGCGCGAGAGCCCGCAGCCGCCAAAGCATTGTACAGATAAAGTGCGGACGCTATAGGCCAGCAGCAACACATGCCATGGCAACCCGCGAGACAATTGCTCTGCGGTACATTCGCCAGAGGAATGGCAACCGCCTGGAGACGGATGTAAGCCTTGGCGGCGCCAAGCACGTAGATCACAAGCAACAGCAGCCAGCGGCGACGAAGTAAGGACGAAGCAGAATCGCGCGGGCAATGACCAGGGTCAAACCGCCAAAAAACACGCCGCAGAACAAGCAGACTGCCAATCAGAACCGGATTCCACAGGTGAGCGGCATAAACGCGAGTAATCTTCAGTTGACGGTTGGTGAATTCGAGCAGCTCCGGCGCACGTGCAATCGCCGAACGACAGCAACCAGACAAGCCGGGACGAAGTGGATCGGCAGCTTCGCTTCCTGCAACACCCGAGTCAACGTGAAGTCGTCGGAGACCGTGCCGCGCCAACGCTCGCCGACACCGCAGCCGATCAAAGGTCGAGCGGCGAATCGCAGTCGAGCCACCCCAACAGAAGTTTTTGTCTTCGCGTTCGCCCAGGGCTGAAGCAATCGAGGCATTCCACACTGAACGCAGTTGCGATGCCAGACCGCCGCGCTCGGGAATGAACCAGCGATAGCCGCTGGCCGCGCCCAGCTCGTCGTTAGCGAGAGGTGCAACCAGCGAGCGCAACCAATCCGGATTGTGGCCGCGCATCGGTATCGACAAACACCAGTAGCCTCGCTCTCTGTGCATCGACGTCCGAAACCGCCACTCTCAAGTTGTGCACTTTCTGCCCGCAATCAACCGCCTCACCGGCGATCACAATGCGCGAGCCGAGACTCGTGGTCAGAATGCAGTTTCCAGCTCTGACGAACTTCTTCAACCAGGCTGAGCGATGAATCGTCAGCTCGATCCGTAACGAAGAATAATTTCGTAACGCCGGATAATCCTGCGCGAAAAGCGCGCTAATGTTTTCGCGCAGCCCGTCTTCCAGACCCGCGACAAGGGTGCAATCACGGAAGCGAATGGAGTGAAATCAGGAAGAGGACGTGCGGTTTCGCGTCGCACGTAGGCGGCGAAACTCAAAACCGCCGCGCAGTGAGAGAATGCCCAGCCAGATGACGATCGCGGCGAAGAAATAGAAAACGAACATAGCAGTAAACAGCAAACAAAGGTGAACAGCGCGCACACTTCATTAGCGACGCAAAGTTCGGCTGTCTACTGTATGCTGTCTACTGTTTGCCGTTTGCTTTGCTCATTAACGCGCCACCAGCCTCTGCACGATTTCGATCAACGGCTGCGGATAAACGCCGATGAAGATGATGCCGACCAGAGAAACGACCAGGGCCGTCTGCAAGGCGGGCGAAAGCGACGAGCGGTTTGTCGTCAGCAACGCGTGTCGCCGAGGTACATCACTTTGATGAAGCGCACGTAGTAGTAAAAAGAAACGACGGTGTTGATAATCGCCCAACCCGCCAGCCAGTAGTACCACGTTCTTGCCGTCCGCTTTGCCGCGCTGCAACAGACCGCCAAAGCAGAAACTACTTGCCGATAAAGCCTCCGGTCATTGGCAGGCCGCCGAGCGACAACATGAAGACCGCCATCATCGCCGCCATGCCGGGCGCTTTGTGCGCGAGGCCGGTCAGGTCGTCAACGTTGTCGCCAATGATTCCGCGCCGCCGCAAACTGATGATGATGCCAAACGCGCCCATGTTCATGAAGGTGTAGACCAGCAGGTAAATCACCAGCCCGATGTAGCCGTAAGTGTTTCCCGGCCACCAGTCCCAGCAACAAATAGCCGGCGTTTGAAATTGAAGAGTAAGCGAGCAGTCGTTTCGAGTTCTCCTGCGTCACCGCCGCCCAGTTGCCCACCATGATGGTGATGGCCGCGACCAGCCCCAACAGCGGCGCCCAGTCAGCCCGCATGCTGTCCAGCGCCGCGATAAAGATGCGCGCGTAAAGAGCGAAGCTGGCGGCTTTGGAGGCGGTGGAAAGAAACGCGGTGACGGAAGTTGGCGCGCCTTCGTAAGCGTCGGGCGCCCACATGTGAAACGGCACTGCGGCAATCTTGAAAAACAAGCCCGCCGCCAGCGCGATCATTGCCGAGCAACAGCATCGGCCTGAGCGAAGCGGTCGCCGCGTTCGCGCAGCGCTCGTGCGCGATCTCGGCCACGCTCGTCCGATCTCGCCCAGATTGGTTGAACCGGCAATGCCATAAAGCAGCGACATGCCGTAGAGCAACACGCCGGACGAGAACGCGCCCAGCAGAAAGTACTTCATCGCCGCTTCGTTTGAGCGCTTCTCGCGTTTGGTGAAAGCCACCAGCACGTAAAACGTCAGCGCCATCAACTCCAGGCTGATGTAAAGCGTGATCAGATCGAAGCCGCAGCCCAGGAACATCATGCCGACGGTGGCAAACAAAACCAGCGCGTAGTATTCGCCGTGCTGTTCACCTTCGATGTCGAGATAGCGCGTGGAGATTGCGATCGCCAGCGCGGCGCCGATCAGAAAAATGCTCTGGAAGACGAGCGCGAAGCCGTCGATGCGGATCATGCCGTAGAAGCCGTCGAGCGGCAGAGCGCCGCGGCTGGACCAGATACTGAACCCAAAGCGAAACGGCAGCCAGCGCCACACCAGCCAGCGAAAAGTAAGCGATAACGCTTGCTCTTGCGATACGGCAGGACAACTTCCATCACCAACGCCACGCAAGCGCAGACGGTCAGAATCAGCTCCGGGACGATCAGCTGCAGGTCGGCCAGGTTGAATAACGCGGTCGTGTTGGCTTGGAGTAAGAACATAGTAGTGTCGAATATGTCAGTAGTCGAATTGCAGTCGATCAGCGTTGATTCAAGAAGTCAGTTCAACTCAGTAGTCTGGACTGAGCAACTGAACTCAATGTAGCCAATCTCATCACTCATTACTCAGCATCACTTTTGATTGTCGACCGCTGCGCGTTGCGGAGTCTGACACAGCCGGAGGCATGCCTGGAATCGGATAAGTCGGGCGCACCTGGCGCACCACTGCATTCACCGGCCGCGCAACGATAGTTCAAGAACGGTTTGGGATAGACACCAATCCAAAGCGACAGAATCACGAGTGGCAACATGTAGGCCCACTCGCGCCCGCTCAGGTCGAGTCAACTTTTCGTTCTTCGGGTTATCGATAGTGCCGAAAAACATTCGCTGATACAGCCAGAGCATGTAGCCGGCGTTCAGGATGATTCCCAGCGCGCCCCAGCCGGCCCAAACGGGATTCGCTTCGAAGGCGCCGCGCAGTGAAAGAAATTCTGAAATGAAAACGCACAGTAGCGGCAGCCCAATCGCCGTCATCACCATCGCCAGGAAGACGGCCGCGTAGCCCGGCATGACGTGCGACAGCCCGCCAAATTCGGCGACGTTGCGCGTGTGCCGCCGCTCGTAAATGATTCCGACCAGCAGGAACAGCGCGCGCCGAATAGATGCCGTGATTGATCATGTGCAGCACGGCGCCGTTTAGCCCGTTGGGATTCAGCGCAAACAGTCCCAGCATGACGATGCCCATCGACGACACCGATGAGTACGCCACCAGCTTCTTCACGTCGCCGTCTTTCTTAACGACGAAATACATCGCGGCCAGCGCGCCATAAATGATTCCCACAATTGCCAGGAAGACCATCACACTGCGCACGCCAAACGATCCGAAGTACGACTTCGTCGGCCGACGCGGCGGGAAACATCGGGAGGTTGAAACGAAAGAAACCGTAGGTCCCGAGCTTCAGCAGAATGCCGGCGAGGATTACTGAACCGGCGGTCGGCGCCTCGACGTGCGCATCGGGCAGCCAGGTGTGAAACGGAAACATCGGCACCTTGATCGCAAAACCGAGCGCGAACGCGAAGAACAACAGCACCTGCATCGCACCCATCGGCATCACCGATCCGAGCGCCTGCATGTAGACAATATTGAAGGTGCCGGTTCCGTTCGCGACGCGCTGCCTGGTAACTACTCGTTCACCATCGCGGCTCGCCTGCTGGATTGCCGGCCAGCAGATTCAATCGTTGCGTGCGCAATCTGGCTGGTCAACGCCGTGTCCTGAGTCAGGAAATACATCTTCAGGACGCCCAGCAACATGACGACCGAGCCCACCAGCGTGTACAGAAAGAATTTGATCGCCGCATACAGGCGATTCTCGCCGCCCCAGATGCCAATCAGGAAGTACATCGGGACCAGCGACACTTCGAAGAACAGATAGAACAGGAACAAGTCCATCGACGTGAACACGCCGACCACCGCCGTCTGCAGCAGGAGCAGCAGCACGTAGTATTCCTTCTCGCGCTTCTGAATGTAGTTCCAGGAAGACAACGCGGCGATGACGCCAAGCAACGTGGTCAGGACAATCAACAGCACCGCCACGCCGTCAACGCCCATCTGATAACGCGCGCCAATCACCGGGATCCATTGCGTGATCTTCCAGAAACTGCATGCCGCCGACGGCGCGGTCATACGCAAGCAGAACCAGCGAGGCGACAAACGCGAGTCCAAACCACGCGGTGGCAAATTTCTTGATGAGTCGCCGCCTGGTCTTTCTTGAAGAGCGCCAGGATGATGACCGCACCGAGCGTCGGGAGCCAGGTGATGATTGAAAGAATATTTGTCTTAAGCACTTCAGTCCTCGCTATCGAATTCTTGTCCTCTGAGGTGTCGTACCTCAAGGCTTGAGCCAGCCCATGAAGTCAGCGCCAAACATCAATCGCCACGGCCGCCACCAATCCCAGCACCATCACCAACGCGTAGTTTTGCGTGAAGCCCGTCTGCGCGGCGCGCAAGAGCGGCGACATCAGTCGCACGATAAAAGCCGGCGACCGCGTTAACCAGCCCGTCGACGAAATACTGATCCGTGCCGACCGGTGATGCGGCTCGAAAGTCGTGTCAAGCCAGCGCTGAGCCATTGACGCGCGCCATCGACTACTTTCGAATCAACGGCGTAGACGCCGCGGGCCGCATCCATCACGCGCCGCGTAACAGCCCAGCCGTAGAATTCATCGACCCAGTATTTGTTGTAGCTGGCCTGGTAAAGCGGACGCAGCCGCGCAGCCCAGAGATCCGGCAGTCGCGTGTCTTTCACGTAGAAGAGGAACCCAAGCCCAATGCCGATGCCCGCGACCAGCAAGCGAGATGAGAATGAAAACCCACTCCGTAAGCGTTTCGCTGTGAACCTTCGACTCAACTGCGTGCGCAAGATTAAAGCTTCTGCGGTTCCATGGGCGGCGGCGGTTCCAGCCGGCTCATGCTGGCGGCGTCCAACTCGTTGCGAGTCTCAGCGACGTGCTCCAGCGGTTTGCCAGAACTGTCAACTACCTCATGCGTGCCGAAGTAACGCGTCGTCGGATTCCAGATGATCGGATCGAGGAAGTTGACGATATTCATGCGGCCGCCGACATGCTTGCCGCCGGTGAAGGCCGTGCTGATGCCGACAAAGCCGCCAACCGTAGCCAACACCGCCAGCACTGCCAGCGGCACCCACATCGATCGCGGTGACTCGTTGCGGAGCATGTGCTGTCTCATGCGTGCGTGCGGTCATCGCGCGTGACCTGTCGTGCGTGTCAACCTTCGTCGAAGCCGGAGCGTGTGCGCTTCGTCGCCACCGTCGAGGAATTTTTCTTTTCCCCAGAAAGTCATCGCCATCAGCCGCGTCATGTAAAACGCCGTGCAGGTCGCGGCGATGGTTCCCACCAGCCAGACTATCCAGCCGAGCGGAATATGTCGTTGTCGAGGCGGCGTTCCAGAGAATTTCATCTTTGGACCAGAACCCGCTGAACGGAATGATGCCGCAGATTGCCAACCAGCCGGCCAAGAAAGTCAGATAGGTGTAGGGCATGTACTTCTTCAGTCCGCCCATGCGTGCGCATGTCCTGTTCGTGGTGCATGCCGTGGATGACGCTGCCGGCGCCGAGGAACATCAGCGCTTTGAAGAACGCGTGCGTCATCACGTGGAAGATGCCGATTGCAAACGCGCCCACGCCGCAAGCCATGAACATGAAGCCGAGCTGCGACACGGTCGAATACGCCAGCACCTTCTTGATGTCGTTTTGCGTGATGCCGATGGTCGCAGCAAAGAACGCCGTGGCCGCGCCGATCGAAGCGCCACAACCATCATCATCGTTTGCGAATGCTGAAAGATGACGTTGGTGCGCGTCACCATGTAGAGACCCGCGGTCACCATCGTCGCCGCGTGGATCAGCGCCGAGACCGGCGTCGGACCGGCCATCGCGTCCGGCAACCAAACGTGCAACGGAAGTTGTGCCGACTTGCCACAGGCGCCGATGAAAAGTCCCAGCGCAATCCACGACATGAGTCCCCAGTGTCCCAGCGTCTCCAGCGGATAACTCGCTGGCTTGCGCAACGACGTCGGTGTACTGCGCGGTGCCGAACGTGGCAATCACGCCGAAGATGGCCAGGGCGAAACCGAAGTCGCCGATGCGATTAGTGATGAAGGCCTTGCGCGAGGCGTTGGCGGCTTCCTGTCGATCGAAGTAGTAGCCGATGAGCAGGTAAGAGCAGAGACCGACTCCTTCCCAGCCGACAAACATCATCAGGAAATTCGAGCCCATCACCAGCACGAGCATCGAAAACATGAACAGGCCCATGTAGGCGAAGAAGCGATAGAAGCCCGTATCGCCGTGCATGTAGCCGGTGGCGAAAACGAAGATGCAGAGCCCACGCCGGTGACGATCAGCATGAAGATCGATGAGAGCGCGTCGAGCTGATAGCTCCACTCAACGTTGAGGACCGACCCGCGCTGGCTCTCTCGCAACGCACAACCCTTCCTGGAAGCGGCTTGTTTGTTTGTTGCCGGTAGTAGCCTGCGCCGGCGTATGCCGACCTGTCTTGCGCAGCCGTCGACCGACAGCCTTTCCTCCGCACCCTGTGTGAGTCGCACCGCGCCGCCCGGAATCCAGGTGAACGAATCTGCCGTCCTGGCTGGTGACGTACGTCTCCGGCCAGATAGCGCTGATTACCGAAGGCGTAGGAATAAACTGCCGCGACGGTGATAAGGAAGGAAAGGGCAATCGAACCGGCGGCGATACCGCCGATCAGCTTCTCCGAAAAACGGAACTTCCGTCCCGAACAAGCCATTGATGGCCGCGCCGGCAAGCGGTAAGAGTGGAACTAGCCAGATGTAACGATGCATAAGCGAAGCGCGGTCTTGGGACTTTGGACTTTGTGTCTTGGGACTTTGTGCTTTGTGTCTTAGAACTTTGTGCTTTGTACTTTGTGCTTGTTTACTTCCTCAAGAAACCTCGTATAAAAGCTCCAAGTACAAAGTTCTAAGACCAAAGCACCAAAGTCCCAAGACCAAAGACCAGTTCTTACCATTTCAAAATATCAATCTCGTCGATCAAGATAGTTTCCTTGTTTCGGTAGAGCGCGATTACGATTCCTAACCCAATCGCTGCCTCAGCAGCCGCGACCACGATGACGAACACGGTAAAAATTTGTCCCGCCACTGCATTCACGCTTGCCGGTGTCCTGCAGGTATCGCGACATGGCAACGAAGTTGAGATTCGCGGCGTTGAGAATCAATTCGATCGACATGAAGATGACGATGATGTTGCGGCGCGTCAGCACGCCGGCAACGCCAATGATAAAGAGCAGCGCGCCGATGATTAGAAACTTGGATAAATCCGGGTGCTCGGCTTTTTGCCAGGCGACTGCGAATCGTCCAGGATTGGCTGCCTCCTGAAATAACAGCGCGAACGCCGGCATGAAAACTTGTGAACATAAAATATATCTGCCCTGATATGTCTGTGCTAGCTACCGGTTCTGTTTGCGACCTCCGCCAATTCCGGATCCTGCGCAGCCTCCGTGCGCAATACTTCAGGATCGACATCATCGACCGAAGCTTCCTGTTTCAGCGTGCGCGCCAGCATCACCGAGCCAATGATGGCAACCAACAAAAGCACGCTCGCTATTTCGAAAGGCAGCGAGGCAAAGCGATAAAGACTATTGCCGATCCGTTGAAGTGTCATTCGTGATTCTGGAGGCGCCAGTTGCGGACGTTGCCAGGTCCTGGTCTCGAGTTCGACGACCTGCCGCCGACTCGTGAAGCTTCAGTCTCATCTCTTCTCTCAAAACCGGCGTAACCAGTATTGTATAGCGCCTATCAGCACCGCTACCAGCAAGCCGCAAAAGATAACGCTGGCCGTCACCTGCCGCGGCCGGTTGAAAATCTCTTCATTGCCACGCTCCTCCGACCCCACGTTCACCAGCATGATCACGAACAGAAACAGAACCATTACGCCGCCGACGTAGACAAGTATCTGAACACCGGCGATGAATTCAGCCTGAAGCGAGAATGAAGAGCGCGGCAACGGAAACGAGCGAAGAAATCAGGAAGAGAGCGCTGTGAATAGTATTGCGAGCCATCACAGTCAAAAGCCCTGCAAAGATGGCCGCGATAGAGAAGATCCAGAAAAATACCGATTCCCAACCCGAAAGAATCATTTAAGATTTCCGATTGCAGATTGCGAACTACATAAAGCGCCGCCAAGGCGCCAAGAACGCCAAGACCAACATCGGCTCAACCGTATGTAAAACATCTTGGCGATCTTCGGCGTCCTGGCGGTTCCAACATCATCGACGTGTATTTGACCGTCTCGCGTCCCTGTTCGAGCATCTCGCGATTCCAAACAAAGCCGGCGCGCGTGAATAGGTGGCCAATTCAAAATCCTGCGTCAATTCCAGGCACGAGGTCGGGCAGGCTTCCTGGCAGAGCGCGCAAAACATGCAGCGCGAGGTGTCGAAGATAAATTCGTCCAGCACTTTCTTTTTGCGCGGCTTGCCGGCGACGATGATCTCCACGTCCATCGCCAATACGTCGATGCAATCCTCAGGACAAGCGATCGCGCAGAGGTTGCAGGCGATGCAGAGCGTGTCATGGGTTTCGGGATCCATGTTGAGCCGCGGAGCGCCATGAAAACGCGGCGCCACGTCCGGGCGCACCTTTGGATACTGCTCTGTATAAATGCCCTTGCCGCCGACGCTGTCTTTATCAGTGATGCGCGCCGAGGTTGTACTTGAGCGTCAACTGCAGACCCTTCAACAGATCGACCATGAAAAAGCGCTGCAGCTTTTCGATGAACTTTGGTTTGGGAACTTTAACTAAAGGCATGTTTATTACCTAACCGCCAAGACGCGAAGAGCGCCAAGTCAAATCAAATGCACAATATTAAGATTGCAGCCTGCATCCGGTTTTACAGGACTTACTCGTCCGGCTTGGCGAACTTGGCGTCTTGGCGGTTTGCTATTCCGCCGGTGCAACCGCCGGGACGGCCGGCTTGCCCTGCGGCAGATTCACCAGCTTGATGTTTCGGCGCTGGCTCTTCAAATTGAAATCGCGCGAGCGCCAGTTAAGCCTGGCCAGTAACAGGCCCGGTGATCCCCAGGCCCAGCAGTCCGATCACGATCATCACCGCTTTGCCGGTCGCCGTCAGATCCAGTCCGTTGGCAAGCGATTGAATTGTCGTGATGCCGCGCCAGCCGTCCAGCGCCTGAACCACAAAAATTGCCAGCGCGGAAAGCGTGATGTTAATCAGCGCCGACGGTATCAGCCACTTCCAACCGATGTCCATCAACTGGTCGTAACGGAAGCGCGGCAGCGTCCAGCGCAGCCAGAAATACAAATAGAGAATTGCGCCTAACTTCGCGAGAAAAACCAGAAGGCTGACTATAACATAGAGGTTGTGATAACCCTTCGCTTCGGTCAGCCGGTAAACGAAGGGCGAAATACCAGCCGCCGAGATAAACGGTCACCGCCACCGCCGAAACAATCACCATCGCCGCATACTCAGCCATGAAAAAGAGCGACCAGCGAAAGCCGGAATACTCGGTATGGAATCCGGCCACCAGTTCCGACTCGGCTTCGGGCAGATCAAACGGCGCGCGATTGTTCTCAGCGATGCCGCTGACAAGAAAGATCAGAAACCCGAGCGGCTGGTAAACCAAATACCAAACTGAATCACTCTGTTGGGCGCTCACGATGCCGGAGAGCGAAAGCGTGCGCGCAAACATCAGCGCGCCAATCAACGACAGGCCCATCGCCACTTCGTACGAAATCATTTGCGCGCTTGAACGCAGCGCGCCGAGCAGCGAATATTTCGAATTCGACGACCAGCCGGCGAGGATCAACGCCAGCACGCCAACGCTTGAAACGGCCAGCACAAACAACAAACCAATATTGACGTCAGTAATCACGCCCCAGTCGGGCGCAAACGGAATCACCGCAAAAGTAATGAAGGCCGCTGCCACCGCGATGTAGGGCGCGCAAAAGAAAGATCCAACGGTCGGCCTTCTCGGGAATGAAGTCTTCTTTGGTAAGCAGCTTGATGCCGTCAGCGATTGGCTGCAGCAATCCCCATGGACCGACGCGCATCGGTCCCAGCCGCGCCTGCATGAACGCCGAAATCTTTCGCTCAAGGTAAGTGGCGTAGGCGACCCAGCCCGCGACCAGAGTCACAACCAGGCCAATCTGAATGAACGGCCAGACAACAGTGATTGATCGTCTCAGCGCTGAAAAACTTCAGCAGAAACTGATCGATAAAGTTGATTGGAGCTAAGAAGAGTAGTTCCATGTCATTCCAACTTCTCTGTGCTTCCTTAGTGTCTCTGTGTCTCTGTGGTGAATCGAAATTCAAGAACAATCACCACAGAGGCACAGAGCACACGAGTCACACAGAGAAACTAACTACCGGTCAATCTCACCCAGAACAATATCCAGCGTTCCGATGATCGCAACCACATCCGCGACCAGGTGACCAAGGCAAAGCTTCTTCAATGCCTGAAGATTAATCAATGACGGCGGTCGCACGCGCACGCGCCACGGCTGCGCAGTGCCATCAGAAACGAGGTAGCAGCCAATCTCGCCTTTCGGTCGCTTCGATCGAATGGTAGTAATCGCCGACCGGAGGCTTAACAATCTTCGGCAACTTCGCGTTCACCGGACCGTCAGGCAGATTGTCGATCGCCTGCACGATAATGCGACGCGACTGTCGCATCTCTTCGAGTCGCACCAGGTAACGATCGTAGGTGTCGCCGTTTTCGCCGAGCGGAATATCAAAGTCCATGTCGGCATAGGCTGCATACGGCCGGGCCTTGCGAATGTCCCAGGCCACTCCAGAGCCGCGCAATGCCGGGCCGGACAAGTCCGATCGCGACGGCGTCTTCTCCCGAGATGACGCCGATGCCAACCGTGCGGCTCAACCAGATGCGATTCTCGGACAGCACCGTTTCATACTCATCGAGACGCTTGGGAAAGTTGCTGACGAAGCGGCGCACATCGTCGTCGAAGTCGTCGTAAGCGTCGTTGGGCATTCCGCCGACACGCCAGGCATGACAAGTAAGCCGCGCGCCAAACTGTCGCTCGAAAATCTTCAGAATCTCTTCGCGCTCGCGCAGCGCCCAGAGCAAAACTGTCACCGCCCCGATATCTAGCGCGTGCGTCGCCAGCCACAGCAGGTGAGATGCGATGCGATTCAGTTCTGTCAGAATCGTTCGCATGTAATGAGCTCGCGGCGGCACTACGCAAGCCCATCATCTGCTCCACCGTCTCAACCCAGACCAGGCCGTTTGAGACTGCGGCGATGTAGTCGAGCCGATCCCAGTAGGGAGCGATCATCGTGTACATGCGGTTCTCGGCGATCTTCTCCATCCCGCGATGGAGATAGCCGATGTCGCAGTCGAGATCCATGACCGTCTCGCCGTCAAGCTTCAGGATCACGCGCAGCACGCCGTGCGTTGACGGATGCTGCGGCCCCATGTTGAGAACCATCTCGGGGCTGTCGAGCAGCGTTTCCTTGGTTGTGGCGATCTCTACCTGGTGCATATCAGTTCACAAGCTCTTTGGAGTGCGGTGACCTGTCACCGCTTTGGGTCGGTACGCGACCTGTCGCGACCAGCGTCAGTTTCGAATCTCGGAAGACATGGGCGGCAAGCCGCCCAAGACCAAAGCGGTGACAGGTCACCGCACTCCAAAACTACGCTGCGGCCGGCTCAGGTTCACTCGGAACATAACAGCCGGTTACGCTCCACGGCTCGATAATCAAACCAATGTCTGTTGCTTCGCCGCTCTCGCGTTTCTTTGCAAGCTTGGTCACTATCGCCAATGCAGCGCTGGCCTTGTTCCAAACGTTCCGCGGCTCCATTGTCTCCGTCAAAATAAAGCCTCGCCACTTTCGCCGCCTCAGGCGCGTCGAATACCTTTGCTTCATACTGCGCGGCTATCTCTTTTGGAGTCATCGATCAGTGGTCAGTGGCCAGTGGTCAGTGATCAGTGGCCAGTGGTCAGTGAATTCGACAACTGACCACTGGCCACTGGCCACTGACCACTGATCACTTATCCTTCGGCATCACTTCTTTACCACTCTGCAGAATCTCGCGCATCATGCGTTCCTGAGGCACCGAAAGTATTTCCAGGCCATAGGCTCGCCTCTGATCCAGCTGTTCCCGCTGCACTTCGGTCATCTCCGGCAAGTGTCTTTTTGTCCATTCATTCTCGATGAACTCGAGCGGGTAGTCTTTCCTGAGCGGATGTCCTTCCCAATCGGGCGGCAACAGTATGCGGCGCAGATCCGGATGGTTTCGGAAGATCACGCCAAATAGATCGTACACCTCGCGCTCCATCCAATTAGCCGCTGGGCCAAACACTCGGTCACGCTATCAACGCTCGCGCCCTCCGCTATCGCCAGCCTTCAAACGGACGCGCTCGTTGCGCGAAATCGAATAAAGGTTGTAGAGCGACCTCCAGCGGTCGCGATCGCGTTGCATCGGGTAATGAACGCAGGTCAAATCTGAGAGATAGTTGAATCGCGCATCAGCATCGTCTCGCAGAAACTTGCAAACTTCAACGATGCGATCCGGTGCGACGCGGATCGAAACCTGACCGATAAACTCCACTGCCTCAAGTATCGCTCCGGCAAATTTCGCCTTTAAGTTTCTGTAACCAGCTTGTTGCCGGAAGCATCAGATCGGCTTTGGACCTTCTTCCTTCTTCTTAACTGGAGCTTTCGGAGCGCCGCGGCGTCGGCGGCGGGATCGCAGTGGGTGGTGCAGCCAGCGGCGGCTGTTTGTCGTCCAGCGATTCTTTGACCGCGGCCACGCGAGACTTGGCCTGCTCAACCATCGCGGCCTTTTCAGCGTCGGCGCCAGCCGCCTCGCCAGCGTCTGGAATCGCGGATGACGGCGGCGTGCCCGCTTCGTCGGAGGGAACTACCACGCCGGGAGCGTCTGGCAGTTGGCTTGCTCCGGCTTGTCGTTGTCGTCCGCCATCTAGCTTCTGCGTTACTCATAATCACACTGCTCACTGAAAGTGCGATCGATGTCTGGGTCGTTTGATCGCGCTAACGAGATTCAGGCGAAGTGTTAATGCTAATTACAAAGGTCGGCAGAAATCGATTTAAGCATGGCGTTAATTTACTGTCAACAAACTTGTTTCCGACGCAATTCCGGTAGCGCAAACTGTTAGTTCGTCGCCGGATTCGCAGTGCTGAGCCGCAGTTCAGAGTTCAAGCTTTAGCTTCAGGTATAGCCCGCAAACTAACAGTTTGAACTCGTGAGCGCGCGTCATGAGCTTACGGCACAATCGACGACTGACGGTCAGGCTTAAACCCTATCATGGTTTGTTTGGAAAATACGGCATTTAGCTGTCTATAGTGAGGGTCAAGAGAACAATGAAACCAGAGATTCATCCAGCATATGGCGAGATTACGGTAACCTGCGCCTGCGGCGAGACTCTTCAAGACGCGCTCGACCAAAAAGGGCGATCTGCACGTTGGAAATCTGCTCGGCTTGCCACCCGTTTTTCACCGGCAAGCAGAAGTTGGTTGACACGGCGGGACGCGTCGATCGATTCAACAAGCGCTATGGCAAGAAGACTCCCGCGGAAAGCACCACCGCAACTCAGTGATCACTATCTGAGCTGTCGAGGGCAACACGAGAGTTGTTGATTTCACAAGTCGCCATTAGCTTAACTTCAGTATCGACGCCGGCGATCTGGTCGTCAGAGTTCAGGCTTTAGTTTGCTGCTTGCAAACGCACAACTAGAGGTTGAACTCCAAACAAGCCGGCGTTAGTGTTTTAATATGGAGTGCGGTGACCTGTCACCGCTTTGAGTTGCGGCGGCCTGACGCCGCTAGCATCGCAAGAAGCTTCTTCAGTGCCTAAAGCTGCGACAGGTCGTAGCGACAAGTGCCGACAGGTCGGCGCACTCCAAAGGGTAAAAGACATTGAGTACCAACGAAAGAGATCTTAATCGTCGGCGGGCAGGCGGTGATTGAAGGCGTCATGATGCGCACGCCAAATGCCTACGCCGTCGCCGTGCGCAAGGCTGACGGGACTATCGTGAACATCGCGGCCCGGCTGCCGAAGTGGAGCGACAAGTATCCGATTGCTGAAACTACCGGTGCTGCGCGGCAGCGCGGTGCTGGTGCAGTCGATGGGTCTCGGAATCAAGGCTCTGAACTATTCAGCCAACGAAGCTTTTGGCGATGCTCAGGAAGCTGACGCAAAGCGAAGTCCGAACGTCGCGCTAACGCCGGCGGTGATCGAAGGTGAAGGCGACTTTGCCGGCTTGACCGGCGCCGTGCCCGGACTCATTCCGGTGCCGACCGAAGAAGCGCGCCAAAGACGAGATGAAACAAGGCGGCACGGCGGCAGCGGCGGGATCGATCATCTTCGCGATGATCTTCAACATCCTGCTGTTCGTCGCGGCGCCACTGCTTTTGACGAATGCGCTTTTCATCGGCGCTGGTTGGGCTCCTTCTCCGGTACGACCGCGAATACCAGCGTTGCTACGGCGGGACAGACGGCCGGTGCTGCCCAGCGTTACCGCTGATAGTGACAATACTTCGACTCAAATGCCGCCGGCCTGGTACTCGCGCGCCTGGCGCACGCGTCGAAGACTTACCTGCATCCGGTTCGTCCTTCGGTCGCTTTCAATCTTGATCGACGGCGTGATCCGCATGAGCTTTTTCCTGATCATGATCTTCAGTTTCTCTTTACTGAAGGACATCAGGCGCGTCTTTGAATATCACGGCGCTGAACACAAGACTGTGTTCACCTGGGAAGCCGGTCTGCCACTTGACGGTTGCAAATGCGCGACCACAGCCGCGTCAGCATCCGCGCTGCGGCACGAGCTTCCTGATGGTGGTGATGCTGGTCTCGATTGTGCTGTTCTCGGTAATCAAGTTTGACTCGCTGGTCTACAACTTTTCTGGTGCGGCTGGCGCTGGTTCCGCTCGTCGCCGGCCTGTCGTATGAAATCATTCGACTGTCGGCAAAGAAGGAGAGCGGCTGGTTCTTCAAACTGATCACGCGCCCGGGCGTGTGGCTGCAAAACATCACCACGCAGGAGCCGGACGACGAGCAGCTCGAGGTCGCGATCGAAGCTTTGAAAGAAAGTCGCTGAAACTCGAGCCGCAAAGCACGCGTGAACCCGCGCTGGCACCGTTGTCGTCAAACTGAAGTTTACGAATTCAAAATCATGTTACGAGAGACTCGAACAAATCGAAGCGCGTTACGAAGAACTGGCGAATGAACTCTCCGCTCCAGAGTTGCTTGTCGGATCAGATCCGCCTACACCAAAGCCGCCAAGCAACATCGCAGCCCTGGGCGAGATAGTCGAGAAGTATCGCGACCTGGAAAACGCTGAAAGAAGAGCTTGACCGGCGCGCAGGAACTGGCCGACAGCGCCGACGATGAAGAGATGCGCGAGATGGCCCGGCTCGAAATCGAGACCTCTGCAAGCAGAAACTCGAAGCAACCGACAGCGAACTAAAGTCCTGCTGATCCCGTCCGGATCCCAACGACGAGAAGAACGTGATCGTTGAGATTCGCGCCGGCACCGGCGGCGATGAAGCGACGCTGTTTGCCGCCGAAATGCTGCGGATGTACTGCGCGCTATGCCGAACGACAAGCGCTGGAAGTTTGGAGATCCTGGACGCATCGGAATCGGGATCGGCGGCTTCAAGGAAGCGATCGCTCTTGATCGAAGGCGACAAGGTTTATTCCAAGCTGAAACACGAATCCGGCGTGCATCGCGTGCAGCGCGTGCCGCAAACCGAAGCCAGCGGGCGCATTCACACCTCGGCGATCACGGTGGCGGTTCTGCCGGAAGCGGAAGAGGTTGACGTCAAGATCGATCCCAAGGACTTGCGCATCGACACCTTCTGCTCGTCCGGCCCGGGCGGCCAGTCAGTCAACACAACTTACTCCGCGGTCCGCATTACTCACCTGCCGACCAACGTCGTGGTTTCGATGCAGGACGAGAAGTCGCAGATCAAGAATCGCGAAAAAGCGATGCGCGTCTTGCGCGCGCGCCTGCAGGAGCTTGAAGAACAGAAGCAGCACGACGCGATCGCCAGCGAGCGCCGTTCGATGGTTGGCTCCGGCGATCGCTCGGAAAAATCCGCACTTACAACTTCAAAGAAAACCGCGTCACCGATCATCGCATCGGCCTGACCATTCATCAGCTGGATCTGGTGATGGAAGGCAGCCTCGACGAAATCATTCAGGCGCTGATCACCCACGACCAGGCCGAAAAACTGAAGAACGAGGCAGCTATCGCGGCCTGAACGTAGTTTCAAGTTCCAAGTTTCGAGTTCCAAGTTTCGAGTTAGAATCCTAAGGTCGGTAATGCTGGCCTGCGCACGCCAAGCGTTGCAACTCGTAACCCGAAACCTGGAACTGAACTCGAAACTCGAAACTAATGCCTTCAACCACCCACGCCGTCATAATCCGTCACGGCCAATCGCAGGGAAACGCGGAGGGACGCTTCGGCGGACACACTGATACGCCACTCTCGCCGCGCGGCCGCCGACAAGCGAAGGCTACGCGCGAAGGCGCTCGGCGTCGGAAAAGTTCACCGCGATCTATTCCGAGCGATCTGCCACGAGCGATTGAAACCGCCAACTCCGTTGGCCAAGCTCACCGGCGCTCCGCTGGAAACTACCGACGCGTTGCGCGAACGCAGCGTGGGCGTGATGGAAGGCTTGACGTTCGAAGAGGCTGCCGAGCAACACCCGGAACAATACCAGGCGCTGCTGCAACGCGATTTTGAACATGTGTTGGCGGGCGGGGAAAGTTATCGGCAAACGCTCGATCGCGCTTCACGAAAACTCGACGAAGCGATTGAGCAACACCAGGGTGGACGCATTGCTCTCTTCGCGCATACCGGAACGATCTGCATTCTGATCCTGCATCTTGATGGGCGCGCTCGACTGCGCGCCGAACTCAAACCCGTCTGGATTGCCACTGCCAACTGCGGCATCGCGCGCTTCGATCTGCGCGACGATGGCTTTGTACGCGTGCTTTGCATCAACGACGCGCGACGCCTCGCTGGAATATGAATTGGGCCGCGGATTTGCGCGGATGAACGCGGATCAGATCAGCAATAGGACTAAACCTCAGAAATGGTTTTCCGAATCTGCTCGTATTGTTTCTGATCTGATCCGCGTTCATCGCGCGCAAATCCGCGGCTAGTCTTTCTGCGGCGGCGCAGCCAGTCGCGCACGCTCAGCATCAGTCCACTCGCACAGTGTCTTCACATCTTCCGCGGAAGGCTTTGAGCCGGGATGCAACGGCGTATAACTACTCGAGCGGCATCCCACCCGACCTCACTTCCCGGCACATTTGTCCGCAGCAGCCAGTCAACATCTCGCGGTTCGTACTTGCCCCACTCCGGAGAGGTTCACGTTCTCGCGTCCTTCATTGACGTGGCCGATTACAAACCACGACACCGGCGCGTACGTTAGAGTACCAGGGCCAGCGCGTCTTGTTTGAATGACAATCGTTGCAGGAACGATCGAAGATCGCGGCAACTTGTGGCAGTCACCTGCTGGCGCGAATTCGACCGACTGGGTCGCATCACTGGCCGGATTGGTCTTCGCGGGTCCAAAAACTGCGCGACGACCAAGGCAAACGACGCCGATAAGCAACACCCATTCTCAATACTCTGAATAGCCTCTTCATGCTTTGCTTTTGTGGGTGTCGGACTGACGCGCAGAATCAGAGAAGCGCAGGGGCGGCACCTCGTTGACTGGAGCCTCTTCAGGGTTGTCGTCCAAAGATTCAGCTTGACGATGCACGGTGCCGTCTGATTCGAAGATGTAGGCGGATGGAGCTTCGCGCATGATGATGTCCTGCAAACGCATCAGCCCGTAGAGCAAGCGCTTCCGGTCGCGGCGGACAACCAGGGATGTAAACGTCAACCGGAATACAGCGATCGACGCCTTGCATGGTGGAATAAGAATCAAACGGTCCGCCGGTCGAGGCGCAGGCGCCCATCGCGATCGCCCACTTCGGCTCCGGCATCTGCTCGTAAACTCGGCGCACCACCGGACCCATCTTCAAGCGTGACTGTCCCGGCAATGATTATCAGATCGCTCTGGCCGCGGACTGGGACGAAACACGCCGGCGCCGAAACGATCGATGTCAAAGCGTCCGGCCCCGGTGGCGATCATCTCAATGGCGCAACACGCCAGACCGAACGTCATCGGCCACAACGCTGACTTGCGCGCCCAGTTGACGCCGAAGCTGATCAGCTTCGTGTCCATTATGGGCGCCGCCACGTTCCGCCGCACGGCGTTCATCAGCGAATCAAATCTGGTTAGTAGAAAGCCTTCTTCGTGTTCAGCCATATTAGTTAGTCCAAAGTCCAATGTCCAGATCAGTCCAAACGTCCGCGCCATCGAAAGTTCGACTTCGGACTTCGGACATTCGACTTCGGACCGGTTCACGCCCATTCCAGCGCGCCCTTGCGCCAGGCGTAGTAATAACCAACCACCAGGATCGCGATAAAGACAAACATCTCGACGAGTGCAAACTTCGTGAACGAGAAATCGTCGCCCATGAAAATGATCGCCCACGGCAGACAGAAAGATCGTTTCCACATCGAAGATCAAAAACAACATCGCCGACGATGTAGTAACGAACGGTGAAGCGCGAGTGCGCGTCGGTGGTCGGATCGATGCCGCACTCATACGGCCGCATCTTTCCTTGCCGTAGACCGACGGCCGCAGAAACCGCCCCAGGATAATCGGCAAGATCGGAAAACGCTATCGCCACCACGAAGAAGATCATCACCGGCAAATACGCCGTAACCGGTGCACCGATCGTCTGCGCAGCCTCTGTGGTTACCTTGAGCAGCATTTAGGTTATCGAAACTCTATCGAGTCTTTCGGGGAGTGCTTTAACGAAGCTACGTTTGTAAAATTAGCGTTGCGGAAAAATATTAAGCGTCGTGGTGATCAATGTCAACGAGGAGTTGCACACGCAGGTCAACCTTCAGGTTGAGGATTTTGGAGTGCGCCGACCTGTCGGCGCTTTGGTCTGCTGCGACCTGTCGCAGCTTGCGGAAATTGAATTCATCGTAGACGGAAGGCGGCGCCTGGCCGCCGCGGACGAAAGCGGTGACAGGTCACCGCACTCCAAAGTCTCACTTAGGATGGTGCTCACGAATTAATGCAAGCCACCACCGGGGCGCTGGCGAGCAGGGCGATGGCATGTTTGAGAACGGGCGCGATGACGGCGAAGCTTTCTGAACGGCTTTGGGTGAGCCTGGAAGATTGACGATCAAAGTGTTGGCGCGGATGCCGCAGACACCGCGCGAGATCATCGCCATCGGTGTCTGTTTGAGTGTTTCCATGCGCATGGCTTCGGCAAGGCCGGGGGCTTCGCGTTCGATGACTCTTAGTGTGGCCTCGGGTGTGTTATCGCGCGGCGCGAAGCCGGTGCCGCCGGTCGTGATAATGAGATTGACGTCGGGCTGGTCGGCAATATTTCCGCAGGGCTTCTGCAAGTGGATCAAGATCGTCGGAGAGTATTTGCGTCGCCACAATCTTCAGCGCCCAAATCGCGCAACAGTTGAACGAGGACCTCACCGGAAGTGTCTTTGCGTTCGCCGCGGGAACAGGCGTCGCTGACTGTGATGACAGTGGCTTTGATTACCAGTTCGCGGATTTCAATTGGCATTGTTTGTTGTTCTACCTCGTGAGTTAGTGAAGAACCAGTCCGCCACCGTAGACGCTATTGAGCACGAGCCCTCCCTGACGGTCGGGCTACTGCCCCAGAGATGCCGCCTGCCTCTTGCCCTGCCCTCTGCCTTCTGCCTTCTGCCTACTGCCTCACTGCCTTCTGCTTTCTGCCTACTGCCTACTCGCACTAGCATGATCCCGCAGCCAGCAACGGTCCATGACGACGAGTAAACCGGCCTCATAAGCACGTTGCGCCGCTGCGTTGTCAATCACACCGTCCTGCAACCAGACCGCCTTGACGCCCAGCGCGATCGCTTCGTCAACCGCTCGGCCCGCTTCACTCGAACGACGGAAGATGTCAACCAGATCGATCTTGTCAGGAACGTCGGCCAGCGATGCGTAAGCCTTCTCGCCAAACACTTCTGCCTCATTTGGGTTTACGGCGATCACCTTGTAACCGCAGCGTCGCATGTACGAGGCCACGCCATAAGACGGTCGATGCGGGTCGGAAGAGAGTCCGACGACGGCGATGGTCTTACAGTCGTCTAAGATTTGTTTGATTGTCTCTCGGCTGTTGATTTCCAAGGTGTACCTCCGTGCTCGCCCTTAGCTGGAAATTCAAATTCCAGATTTCAGATCTCAAATTTGAGATCTCAAATCATCTCATGCCGGCGCTTATGGAATGCAACTCCTGCAACGACCGAACCTTGATTTCGCCGTCATTTGCGCGTGCACCAATGGCCTCGACGATCGCCTGCGCACCCGTCATCGTAGTGACGCAGGGAACGTTATATTGCAAAGCAGCACGCCTGATTGCCTGTTCGTCAAAGTGTGAGGCCCGACCCAGCGGTGTATTAATCGCCAGCGCGATCTCACCGCGCTTGATCAAGTCGACGATGTTTGGACGTCCTTCGTTAACCTTAAAGACGCTCTCCACTTTCAAACCAACTTCGCGCAAACGTTCCGCCGTACCCAGCGTCGCCACAATCTCAAAACCGAGCCGCGCCAGCCTGCGTGCCAGAACCACCGCCTGACCTTTGTCTCGCTTCGTTCACACTAATGAACGCTCGGCCCGCTTGCGGCAATGATAAACCTGCGGCGGTCATCGCTTTGCCATACGCTTCGCCAAACGTCTCGCCGACACCCATCACTTCACCGGTTGAATGCATCTCCGGACTCAAGATCGGATCAACTCCGGGGAACTTCGCAAACGGAAACACCGGCGACTTGATGAAGAAGCGACTCACCGTCAGATTTTCCGGCAGGGCAAAATCCGCAAGCGCTTGTCCGGCCATCACCAGAGCCGCGATGCGCGCAATCGGAACGCCCGTGGCTTTCGAAACAAACGGCACCGTCCGCGAGGCGCGCGGATTCACCTCCAGCACATAAACCCGGTGGTCTTTGATCGCGAACTGAATATTCATCAAGCCGCGCACCGACAGCGCCGTGGCCAGCAGACGCGTGTAATGACGCATCGTCTCGATGTGTTCCGGATCGATTCTGACCGGCGGCAGAACACACGAGGAGTCGCCCGAATGTATGCCGGCCTCTTCGATGTGTTCCTGAATCGCGGCGATGACGCAGGTGTTTTCATCCGCCAAGCGCGTCAACATCAAACTCCGCTGCGCGTTCGAGAAACTTATCGATCAAAACCGGCCGATCGGGCGTGAAGCCAACTGCGTTGCGAACGTACTCATCGAGACTTTCTTCGTCGTAAACGATGGCCATCGCGCGGCCGCCCAGCACGTAACTCGGGCCGCACCAGCACCGGATAACCAATCTGCTCCGCAACTCTTCTTTGCCTCGTCGCCAGTCGCGGCCATTCCGTTTTCAGGCTGCGGGATGCCGAGCTCTCGCAATAGCGCGCCAAAACGTTTTGCGATCTTCAGCGAGATCGATTGAGTCGGCCGCGGTGCCGATGATCGGCACGCCCGCCTGGTGCAGACGCATCGCCAGGTTCAATGGCGTCTGTCCGCCAAACTGGACGATCACACCTTCCGGCTTCTCGACGTCGACGATATTCATCACGTCTTCGAAAGTCAGTGGTTCGAAGTAGAGACGATCAGAAGTGTCGTAATCGGTCGAAACTGTTTCCGGATTGCAGTTGACCATGATCGTTTCGAAGCCGGCGTCGCGTAGCGCAAACGAAGCGTGGCAACAGCAATAGTCAAACTCGATTCCCTGCCCGATGCGGTTTGGCCCGGAGCCGAGGATCATGATCTTGCGTCGATCGGTTGGCGCTGCTTCGCTTTCAGTTTCGTAAGTCGAATAAAGATACGGCGTGAACGACTCAAACTCGGCGCCGCAGGTGTCGACGCGTTTGTAGACAGGAACCACGCCCAGTCTCTTCCGGTACTCGCGAACTTCGTCTTCCGATTTGTCCGTTAGATAAGCGAGCCGGCGATCCGAAAGCGCAACTTCCTTGAACGATCTGCAGCAGCTCCGGCGAAATGTCTTCGAGTTTCAGTCCTTCAATTCCCTTCTGAATTTCCATCACGTCCTGAAGCTGTTCGAGAAACCAGGGATCGACGCGCGAGAGACGATAAATCTCGGCGATGGGCCAGCCGTGTTGCAGCGCGTAAGTGATGTAGGAGAAGCGCTGCGAATTCGGCCGCGCAAGTTTGCGTTGCAGCTCATCGTCGGACACGTCTTCGAGCCGCAACGGCTTGACCGCTTCCAGCGAACGCAGGCCTTTGAAGAGCGCTTCTTTGAACGTGCGGCCAATCGCCATCACTTCGCCAACCGACTTCATCTGCGTGCCCAGTACGTCTTCGGCTTCGCGAAACTTTTCGAAGTCCCACTTGGGAATCTTGGCGACGACGTAATCGATCGTCGGTTCAAACGACGCCGGCGTCTTCTGGGTGATGTCGTTGGGAATTTCGTCGAGCGTGTAACCAACCGCGAGCTTCGCCGCAATCTTCGCGATGGGAAAACCGGTCGCTTTGAAGCGAGCGCCGACGAACGCGACACGCGCGGATTCATTTCGATGATGCGGATGTCGCCGTTCTCCGGATTCACGGCAAACTGAATATTCGAGCCGCCAGTTTCCACACCGACTTTGCGAATGATGATGATCGCCATGTCGCGCAGCCGTTGATACTCGCGATCGGTGAGCGTTTGCGCCGGCGCAACGCGTGATCGAGTCGCCGGTGTGCACGCCCATCGGATCGAAGTTTTCAATCGAGCAGATGATCACGACGTTGTCGGCAAGGTCGCGCATCACCTCGAGCTCAAATTCTTTCCAGCCCAGAATCGACTCCTCGACCAGCACCTCATGCATCGGCGAAGCCGCCAGTCCGGCGCGCACGATCTCTTCAAACTCTTCCGGGTTGTAAGCGGTGCCGCCGCCCGTGCCGCCGAGTGTGAATGACGGACGAATGATCGCCGGATAGCCGGTGTCGCGCGACAATCTCCTGCGCTTCCGGCCCATGACTTCGCAAAACCGCCGCGCGGCATTTGCATACCCGGCTTCGTCCATCGCCTGCTTGAACAGCATGCGATCTTCGGCGACGCGAATCGCCTCGCGCTTGGCGCCAATCATTTCTACGCCACACTCTGCCAGCACTGCCGGAATCGTCGAGCGCGATCGCCAGATTGAGCGCCGTCTGTCCACCGACGGTCGGCAGCAACGCATCTGGTCGTTCCTTGCGAATGATGGCGCTGACGGCTTCGACGGTGAGCGGCTCGATGTAGGTAACGTCGGCGGTTTCCGGGTCAGTCATGATCGTCGCCGGATTCGAATTGACCAGCACGACCTTGTAACCCTCCTGCCGCAGCGCCTTGCATGCCTGCGTACCGGAGTAGTCAAACTCGCAGGCCTGTCCAATAACAATTGGGCCGGATCCGATGATTAAGATTTTGTGGATATCAGTGCGTTTGGGCATTCAAGACAACATCTACTGACAATTGACGAAGTGGAGTCGAAGCATTATACATAGCCATCTCAAACACTTAAAACTGCGCGCGAAATAGGAATTGAATTGCGGTCGTTTGGCGCGGATCGCTGAACGGTTTCTTTGGAGTTATCCGGAGGTGAAGGATGCGCCAGTTCAGGTGGTCGTCGCATCAAAGCTGACGCTGCTCGAGGTGCTTGCGATAATCTTCGCCTTGGATCATCACCTTTTACACATTTCATATAAACGGCTGCGAAGCGGAACTCCTATGCGTTCCTCCAAAGTCCTCTTATCGCGCATGTTGTCACGCGTGTCTGATTCCTTTTTGGAAAATGTCGCTCGACCACCTATTTGCCCGTCGTCTTGACGCTCGACGAATACTTCATCCAAATAATTCGTGGTGAAGATCGTAAGCTTCTTATTGTTATAACGGGTGTTGATAATCTGATACAGCGTATCGCGTACCCAATTGGTGGGAACCGTTGCGCCTAACTCATCGAGCACCAGCACCTCGGCTTGATACACGGGAGCAAGAACACGCATTTCCGAAGTTTGGGAAACGGGGTTGTAGGAATCCTGGATAGCCTTGAGTAACGAGCCTGACTCGTAGAACAGACAAGTGACGCCCTTCTTCTGGATCAGATCCCTCAGCACGGCGATGGCTAAATGGGTTTTGGCCAACCCCTACACTGCCCATGAACAAGAGCCCGGTTTCAACTGCCGGATATTCATCAACTAACCGGCTGGCAAAACTGTGTGCAAAGTATTGGGAATCATTCTTCTGGATAGTAATTATGGAAGGAGCATTCGCGAAAGCGCGGCGGGATACGCGCTGCATCCAGGGCCCTTGCTCCGCTATCCGAGCGCCGGCAGTCGCAGATAGCAGCACCCTTCCCTGAATCGAGCCGTGTACCAGTGCCAAAACAAAATTGGCAAACAACGTCCTGCGGCCTCGACGCTTGATCGGCCTTTGCCTTTGAGTCCGTCACCTCGTGCAGACTGTTTGCGAAGGGTATTACGTTGTTGCCTGTGTTATCTGATGACATTTGGATCGGGTGTTAGTCGGAACAAAATTGATTGCTCTGATCGAATCGGTTGGGATTATAGCACCGCAAGAAGCGAGCACAACGAATCGCTGGAATCCAGAGCGTTAATTCGATTTCAGCTCAGGATACACGAGTGAAATCGGTCTTCAGTGTCCGAAAGTTAAGCGTTCCTGCGCCAACCTGCAACCCAAGTCACGCTGATATCGTCCTATACCTTCTTAAGCGCATTTTCAAATTTGGCGGTGGTGGACTATTGTTAGATGACGGAGGACTTATCGAGCCTGACATGCGTCTATTGGATTCATTGTTAACCAAACTTGGACTTAGCAAGGTAAAGGCGGAGCGCCATCCATTCGCGTCTTTCTGCTGGATGACGACAAAAGAAGGCACCGATGGTTTGCGGCGCGGTTTAAAGGCGACTTTGTCGACGTGGCGGATAACGTTGAGCAGGCCAGGGAGTTCCTGGGTGCGAATTCATACGACGCGATCTTCCTGGATCACGATCTTCATCCCGAGCATTACAACAGCGAGAGCCGCGACGACACGCGCACCGGATACGCCATTGCTCTCTGGCTAGCAGCCAATCCCGAACTTCAGTCGGCCTCAACCATTCTTGTTCACACCTCGAAACGCTGACGGGGCCATGCGAATGGTGGAGGAGTTGCGGCGTGCAGGCCGAGCCGCTGAATACGTTCCCTTCCCCATGCTCGAAGAGCGGATAAAGCGCTACTGGCGACACTAGGCGCGGGAAAAAGGGGAAGAGGGTAGAAGTGAAATGGGAAACATGTCTGCTGTTCCCCGTTTTCTTTTACCGTCTTCCCTGTCGCTTTTTTGGTGGCCAGGGACGGATTTGAACCAGCCGACGCCGGCCTTTTTCAGAGAATGGTGTACATGACACACCTCGAAAAGACCGTTATGAAAACCAGCCAGTAATTCTAACGATTTTGTAGCTCTCGACACGGTACTTTACGCCATCCTGCTGACGGACTAGTCGTCTGGTTGGCATGAAAGCGCCGTAAAGCAGCAGAAGCACTGTGAATAAAAGCACCGTCCCAAACAATTTATAAACCAACCTACGAAGCCACTCATTCTTGATTGGCAACGGCATGTATCGTTGCGTTTGAGGAGAAACGCACAGTAGAAATTGAATAGGCTTAGAGCAGAGAAAATACCAGTAGCCCAAGCCGTATCATTTCTTCTGCTCAGTTTCTTCTTGGTGGGCTTTGCGGGCTTAGTTCTTCACCAAGCTACGTGGCTTCGCTGACTTCGCGCCCCGGGTGTCACGCCAGTAGCGTTGTCCGAGGATCGGGTGAGGGACAAGCGAACCATCTAAGTGGAACTTGAGGATCTCTTTCTTGCTTGGATCGTGACGCGGTCAATCGGCACATCTGGCCCAATTAGAATCGCTCTTGTACATAACTGATCCCTACTTTCGCTTCGGATATTTGTCGAGGCCTTTCTTGGTAAGCCACGTAGACATCAAGTCAGCGACTTGTAGATTGTTCAGATCTGAGAAGGGAAAATGCGTGTTGCCCTTAATGCCGACTTCGGGCAGATGGACCACTGTGACATCACCACCATGCTTGTTCACCGCATCGCACCACTTCCGCGCCATCTCCAGACGAGCGCGCCATCCATCTTGCCCTGGATTTGCCATTGGTTCTTTGGGAATGAAATCGCCGTAATAGATGACGATAGGAATTTTGGTGAGCAACATGAATTCAGCCAGTGGAATTCCCACCGCCGCCAATGGGCCACCAGCACTTGGAATCGGAGCGGGCACTTCGCCTTCCGGGAAGACGAAACCGCTGCCCGGTTCGTACGAGACGATAGCGCGGACATTTTGGTTCTTGATGGCGATGCGCCAACCGAAGCCACCGCTATGTGAATGAGTGACAAGAATTGCTGGTCCAACCTTGTCGAAGAGCGCCGCTACAGAGCGGATCATCACATCACCATCAAGTGGGCCTGTGGTTGGAGTCATTTGACGGAAGTACTGGTTCAGCGCTTCCGGGTCACGTGAAAACTGAACACCAGGAAAGAAATCAGGCCAGATACCGAGACGGAAAGTGCCAAACCATCCCTGCTCGTCAGGCGTGGGAGTAAGTGAAATGGGCTGAGTGCTGCGACCTGCATTACCGCGCCGCGGCTGATCAATTAGATAGACGCCGAAGTCGCGACGCAGAAAAATATTTTGATAACCCTCACGTCCGTCCGGCGTAGTTTCCCAGGTCTTCGAGAACTGGCCGATGCCATGCCACATCACCAGAGGAAGCTGACGAGCCTTCGCCGGAATCTGATAGAACACGTAAGCATGATCACCGTGAAAGGTTTGCCCGTCTGGTGTTGGATGATAGGGATCAAACTTACCTGGATTGTTGATGACTGTTCCGCCGATAGCGAAACTGCCTTGCTCTTCGATTTGCAGCGGCGGTAGATCGCGCTTACCGCCCGTCTGCGCACTCGCGGCAACTGACAAGAGCAAAAATATCGTGACCAATATTTGCGACTTGCGTTTCATCAAGCCCTCCCACCTTACCGACTGAACTCGCACTGGCCGTGCCTCGCTGAGTTTAGGGGTCAGCTCGCTTACCTGACTCAGTGGCCTTCTCCGTTACATCGAGCCGCGCCTTGCGGACGTCCGGTCCCAGCACCCGCGGAACCATCGGGCCGGAAAGTGAAGATTTGATCTTTGCGCGGGACGTGGCGCGGCCAGGTTGGCAGTCCCGATCCGTTCGGATCGCCAGTCTTGGCGAAGTTGACCCAATAGCTTTGCGCCATCCGCGAGACCGCCAGGTCCTCCGGTGTTGGCGCGCCGCCGCGGCCTCCGCCCAGCGTGCCGAAGGCAAAGGGGACGTCGCCGCCGTGCGGTGACCCCGCTCGTAACTGTTCCCGCATCGCCGTCGGGACGTACGAGAACATGTACAGGTAGACAGGCGAACCGTTGGCAGCGAAGGCGTTTGCGGCGAAGCGCGCCGGCTCGGCCTGACCGAAGTCGTCGTTGGCCCGCGACACCATCGTGGCGAAGTCGGTCGTTCCGTCGGGATCGTAGGCCGCCTTCGCCTCGGCGCTCCACTGGCCGTACCGCGCGAAGAACTCCTCCTTGGTGCGAGCCTTGATCCGGTTGCCTGCGGTATCGGCGCTGTTGCTGCCAAGCATCAAGGGGACGCGCGGCTGACGTCGAGCCTTGTAGGCAGTCTCCGCTGTCTCAGTGATTAACTTGCCATCAAGAATGGGCGTCGTCTCGTAAGACGGCACGGTAACGCCCGGTTGCGGCGTGGGACCACGAAGGACCTCATCGGCGCTGAGGCTGCGCAACTTGGCTAGAGCGGCTTGGTCCGTCCCCTCGATCCCCATCGATTTCGCGAAGTTGATCCCGATCGTCTCGGCCGACACCGGATAGTTCGGGTCAACCCCATCCGCACGCATCGGCCGGGCGGTGAGCACGCTGTCCCTCGATCCGCCGGAGTGCACGATGGCCTTGTGGAACAGTCCGCGCGCCTGCGGCGAGGCGAGCATGCTGTGGACGGAAACACCACCCGCCGAGAAGCCAAAGATCGTGACGTTGTTCGGATTACCTCCGAATGCGGCGATATTCCGCTTCACCCACTGCAAGGCGGCAAGCTGATCCATGTACGCGTAGTTGCCCTTGTTCTCATTAGGACGCTCGCTGCTCAACGCAGGAAACGCGAAGAAACCGAAGCGTCCAACTCGATAGTTCATGGCGACAAGGACAACACCCTGCTTGGCGAATGGAACGCCGGACGTCATGGGCGAAGAGCTCGATCCACCCACGAAACCACCGCCGTAGATCCAGACCATCACAGGCAGATTGCGCGCGGCCGGATCAGCCGGACGCCAGACGTTCAAATACAGGCAATCCTCGGACGGCCCCTGGGCCGCAGGCGCTCCGCACCCGGAGGCGGCCCGAATCCTCGTCCCTGCATACAGCTTGGGCCGAATTCTTTGGCCTCTCGCACTCCGGTCCACTTCGGCGTCGGCTGTGGTGGACGCCACCGCAACTCACCGACCGGTGGCGCGGCAAAGGGAACGCCCTTGAAGGAGATCACGCCATCGGCCTCGACTCCCTGCAACTGACCGCTGTCAACTCTCACGACTGCGGACACCTGCTCTGGCTTGGTCCTGTTGGCTTCTTGTGCGCTTGCAGAACTAATAACGGTGGCTGCGATCAGCCAGAGCGCGTTGAACAATTTTCGCTGCTTAGTACTCATAGAGTCCTTCCGTCTATTACATTCAAATTGGCCCAACGGTCATTGAATTGACCGTCACAACGTAATGCGCACACAATTGCGAACAATGAATCACACTCCCGCCGGCTAGCTCGTCCCCTGTCAATTCAACGCTTTGTCGAAGAACTCCTTCAGCTTCGCGACCGCTGGCGTCACGAACTGAGGCTTGTCATACATATCGATGTGCGTGGCTCCTTTGACGACGAAGAGCTCTTTCAGGCTCTTTAGCTTGTTCATGAGACCTCGTCGCTCCAAAACTTGGTGTCCGCCTTTTCACCAACGATCATTAAGATCGGTCGCGGCGAAATCATTTCCACCTGGCTGAAAGGGAAGAACGCCATTTGGAGCGGCAGGCTGGAGAACACGTAGCGATTGGGCGAATTGGGGTGCCTGGCCCGCGGTGTCATGTAGTAGTCGTAGCCCTCGCGATATAGCACCGGCGTGGTTTCGGTAAATTCAGCAGTTGATTCAGGCGAGATCCGCACCAATCGTACCGGTTCACCGCGAGCTTCTTTACTTCGCTGCTCGCCAGCGTCTTTCAAGCGCTTCATTCGCTCTTCATAGGACAACAGGCCCATAGCACGACGACGCGCGTCACCCAGATTAAACATACTGACCGTGGCGACAGCTTTCACGCGCATTTCAGTCGGCGCATTACCAAGCGCGTAGCTACCACCGGCGCAGATGCCAAGCGAACCGATCCGATTGGCGTCGATGAACGGTTGCCGCAGCCAGATAGTCGATCGAGCAACTGATGTCGTCGAGATGCTGCGCGGGAACTTCCATCAAACGTGGCTCACCCCCGCTCTCGCCCTGATACGACTTGTCGAAGGCCAGGGTGACGAAACCCTGTTCGGCCAAGAACGCGGAATAAAGACCCGACGTCTGTTCCTTAACGCCACCGAAAGGATGTATCACGACGATGGACGGATACGTTTTGCTTTTGTCGAACCCGGCTGGTTTGAAGATATAAGCAGCGATTTCCGTGCTCATATTCCTGGCCGGATAGGTGACACGCTCGATCTGAATTCCCTTCTTGTTTGGATAGCCAATCACCATTGGTTCCTTTCCCGGGCTGGCGCCTTTTGTATGTACCGACGCCTCGGCCGATGCCAACAATCCGCTGCTGACAACCGCAGCTCCGGAACTGCGGCCAGTGACGCACCGATGAACTTGCGCCGCCCCTTATCTAGAATTTGATCACTCATGGTCTACTCCTTAATGATTGCCGCAAGCGTTGGAGGCTCTAGTGAGACACTCTTCGTCATTTCTTCTCGAAGACTTCCCTGGCCACGCCTATGGCTGTAACTGCATTGGGCCAACCAGCGTAAAAGCCAAATGCGTGATGGTCTCGATCAACTCGTCCTGCGTCACGCCGTTTTCACGCGCCTTGACGAAGTGGGAGCGAAGTTGATCGGGACGATTCAAAGCAATCAATGCGGACACCGTCACCAGACTGCGGTCACGCTTCGAGAGCTGCGGACGCTCCCAAACATCGCCATAGAGCACGTCGTCAGTAAGCTCTGCTAACTTCGGTGCAAAATCACCAATCGCTTTTTGAGATGGTCTCTCGCCAGACGAAGTTGAGGCCGAAGCTTGAGCGCGGACTTGACGCGCTGTACTGCGCGTCGCTCACCTTCTCCATCCAGTCAGACAGACTTGCCGTCTGAGCGCCTCGACGTATTGCGATATGCGACATCGCACTCGTTTGGCGAAGCTCCGTGCCAGTGCTTTTGACCGGGCGGGATCCAGATCGATATCGCCTTGATTGATTTCATCGACTGGCGTCACCCCAACGCTGCACACGACCTGTGCCCGCCGGTTACGATCAAGACTTGGCCCAGCGGATGGCGTGTGCCACGCTGTGCGTGCTCCGGGCTGAAATGTGACGAGTGCGCTCGAGGTTCGTGCCGGAGACTTCGGCTGCACGAGGTATTGAACACTCACTGACCCGGTGAAGTTTTCCGCAGGACCTTGCTGAGATGCCAGCATGTGCCGCTGCGAGTGATTTTGATCATTTGCTGATCCATGGATGAACCCCTTGATTCGTCTGGGCAGATGCCAACGCGAATATAAGAAGCGATAAAGCCGTCGCGTTGAGCAGTTTCATGTTCATCCTTTCGGGCGTTGCTGCATGACCTTCATACAAACCCTATGTTTCGGCGGTACTTTCCGCCTTGTCATTGAGGAGCGAGTTCGCCGTACCAGTACGCTGACGTCACTCCACCGTCCATTAGGAAGTCGCTGCCGGTGATGAAGCCGCCATCAGAGCTCATCAACAGAGCTGCAATGTTCGCTACTTCGTCCGGCGTGCCCGCACGGCCAACTGGACAAATCTCGATCATTCGCCGATATCCTTCGCCGCGTGGGCCGGTAAGTTCGTCCTTCGCGAGAGAGCGTCATGATGATGCCTGGGCTGATCGTGTTGACACGCGCACCGCGCTTGCCCCATCGCACTGCCTCGGCCATCACGCGGAGGGAGTTACCTCGCTTCGAAAGTTGGTAGGCTTGGAGTGTGTCGATTACCTTGTCGGGCTGCAAAAATGGAAGGCCGAGCAGCTCTTCCACCGGGGTTGTAGCCAAAGCTTTATTCTGTTCGACGCTGAGCGGCGGAAGGCGATGCCCCGATTGCGACGCGATGACGACACCCGAACCGCCGCGACGCGATAACGTTGCCGAATTCCTCGAGGATCATTGCAGTCCCGTAAAGGTCGACCTTGAGGATCGTTTCCACAGATGCCTGCGAAGGAGACACACCTGCCGCGTGGACCAGCCCTATTACGTCTCCGATATTTGCTGCCTTTTCCGCGAGCGAATGCACCGCCTCGCGGGAGGACGCGTCAACCGTCACGACGCTTACGTCGTAGCCAGCGTTTTCCATCACCTCGGCCGCCGCATTCGCATTTTCCAGGCGCAGATCTGCCAGCAAAATATGCTTGCCGACACCCACCCTCCTGGCTATCGCCTGACCAATCTGGCCTGGTCCGATTACGACAATTACGTTCTTCATAGTGGTCACTGAGGGCTAAGCTGCCTTGACAATCAGATCTCTACGCTGTTGCGTCAGCGCCGCGGCGATAGCGAGCGACGACGACAGTTCGCGGTACGCGTTAGCTTGAGCGATTAGTTCCCGACCTTTCTTCTCAAAGGTCTCGACAGCGTCCGCACCTGCGGCCCATCGGAACGGAGGATCGTCCTTTGCGATAAGCTGCATCAGAGCATCCGCGAGTTTGGCGGGATCACCGGTCTGCTGGCCGCTCATGCCTTTCCACGCAGCGACGGTTTCCCTCGTCTTCTCGGCATAGTCATCTATTGAAGGCTCGGGATAGTTGGTCGAATCCTCGGTCAGCAGCTCCGTACGGAAGAAGCCCGGCTCCACCAACATCGTTCGAATACCAAACGCGCTCGACTTCGGGTGCAAGCGACTCCATCCATCCCTCGACACCGAACTTCGAAGCGGAATATGCGGAGACAAAAGCCTGCCCCGCGATGCCACCCGTCGAAGATATCGTCACGATCAGCCCACTCTGCTGCTTTCGCATTATCGGAAGCGCGGCGCGCGTCACGTTCACTGGCCCGAAAAGGTTTGTTCTCGATCTGCGCGCGAAAGTTCTCAGGCGTAATCTCTTCGAAGAATCCCGCGTAAAAGTTCCCTGCATTGTTGACCAGTACGTCGATGCGCCCGAACCTGTCTGTCGCCGCTTTGACCGCCGCTTGCGCGTCCGAAGGGTCGATTACATCTAGCCTTAGTACCAGCAGATCGTCCGGAAGCCCCGACCGCCTCCGTCACTTTCTCGACATTTCGGCCTGTCGCGACCGTCTTATATCCAGCAGCCAAAGCCGCCTTCGCAATGTCCTTCCCCATGCCGCGCCCCGCACCGGTAATAAGCAATACTTTCCCTTCGTTGTCGTCCTTCATTTTTCCTTTTCATATCATCCCCATATTTCTGGTTCCGGAGTCTTAAGTACTCCGCTTGGCCTCGCTGAGAAACTTCACCATTGCCGGATCGCGATGGTCGAAGAATAGGCTCTCACCGGTCTCCAAGCGTGGCTATCAACTCCATATCGGACGCGTCCAGATCAAAATCAAAGATGTTGAAGTTCTCCACCATTCGTTCCTTGCGCACGGACTTTGGAATCACGACGATGTCTCGCTGTGTCAGCCACCTGAGAATGACCTGAGCGACCGTCTTACCGTGCTTCTCTGAAACAGATACAAGGACTTCGTTACTGGAAGATATTGTTCTTTCCCTCGGCGAACGGACCCCACGATTCGATCTGGATGTTGTTTTCTTTGAGAAACTTCTGTGTTTCAACTTGCTGATGGAAAGGGTGCGTTTCGATCTGGTTGACGGCTGGCACGACCTCGTGATGAACGATGAAATCCATTACGCGGTCAGGATGAAAGTTGCTGACCCCGATCGCTCTGATACGGCCTTCACGATACAGCTCTTCCATCGCACGCCACGCGCCGTAAACGTCACCGTAGGGCTGATGGATAAGATAGAGGTCGAGATAGTCGAGTTGAAGGCGTTTCATTGACCGGTCGAACGCGGCCTTTGTCTTCTCGTATCCCGTATCCGCGATCCACAGCTTGGTAGTTACGAAGAGCTCTTTGCGCTCAACGCCGCTCGTCTTGATAGCATTGCCGACCGACTCCTCATTCCCATACGACGCGGCGGTGTCGATGAGTCGATAACCGACATCGATTGCATCCCGCACACTGCGTTCGCATTCCGCGGGGTCCGCGATCTGGAAAACACCAAAGCCTAAGATCGGCATCTCCACACTGTTGTTCAAAACTACATTTTCATAATTCTCCCTCGCTTCTTCTCTGATACTCAATGACCGCGCTCACCTTCACTTTTCCAAACACCTTTCAGCCTCGCGCGGTGATCGTCATGCCAGTCTGATGTAGTTTGATTCTGAGGGCTGGCGACTAAAGGCGGTATGACGATACTCGCGAATGATTGTACGTTCCTGCAAAATTCCTGATTCGGCGTGCAGCAAGGAGAGGAAGGGACTACTATGCACTCATGAACAGTCGAGAAACTAAACGCCAAGAGCAGAGGGCGCAAAGTGGCAGAGAAGAGCTGCTGGAACGGATGTCGTTGGCACTCCCTAACGACGGTGCGCTCGAGGTGTTGGAAGGCCTGTTCCTCGCACGATTGACCGAGCCGATGGAATCGAAGCTCGCCCTGTATCGAACCCGCTCTTTGCTTTGTCGTCCAAGGCGGCAAGCAGGTGTTGGTTGGTGAAGAAGTACTCCGGTACGACCCAGGAAATTACCTCTTGTTCACTGTTGACCTCCCGGTCGTTTTCAGGGTTGAAGGAAGCGTCAAAGGAGAAGCCCTATTTCGGTCTGAGACTGGACCTCGACTCGGCCCTCGTCACAGAGGTCCTGATGGAAGCCGGCGCAGAAATCAAGAAGGGCGACGCCAGCATTAAGGCGATAGCGGTTAATTCGGTAGACGCGGATCTGCTCGACGCGGTCGTCAGGCTAGTCAGGCTGGCCGATAAGCCTGGCGAGCAAAGGATACTTGCGCCACTCATCAAGCGAGAGATCATCTACCGACTGTTGGCTAGGGGCGAGGGCGCACGACTCAGCCACCTCGTCGTTGCGTCGAAGGGAGCCACGCGCCGAATCTCCAGGGCAATAGGCCGCCTACGCGAGAACTACAATGAGCCGCTCAAGATCGAGGAGATGGCGCGAGAGTTGGGAATGAGCATCTCGGGCTTCCACCATCATTTCAAGTCCGTCACCTCGATGAGCCCTTTGCAGTTTCAGAAACAGATACGGCTACAAGAGGCGCGTCGCTTGATGCTAGGCGATGAACTTGACGCGGCGAGCGCCGGTCACCGAGTGGGTTACGAAGACCCTGCGTACTTCAGCCGCGACTACAAGAAACTATTCGGCGCCCCGCCTCAGCGCGACATTGCAAACCTTCGCAATAACCTCTCCGCCTAGTTGGCTAATCGCTTGCGAGAAACTGACTGACTCGTTCGCTGAACCCAGTTGGTAATTAGGGTCTGTTGTGGGACTCGAACAAAAATACGAATCCTTGTTCGGACGACCTCAGCTTAACAATCATGTCGGTAGCGAAAGCAGTGGTTCCGAAGAACTGCCCCGCCCCAAACGTAATCGGAAAGACAACACTCAATCAACATCCTTAGACTTGTTTTGTCTTCGAGAGATTCTTCAGCGATGGGCTGTCGCGCTATTCCATCGAAGGCTGTGGATTTACAGCGCTATTGACGTTGATCTATCCCAGGATGAACTACGCGCGGAGTGTGGAACCTTGAACGAGCGACGCCAAAAGTGAAAGTGTGAGAACTGAATGTTCGCTCATTGTTCGCGCGTGAAAATTTTACTCGATCTTTTTGTGAGGCTAAGTTGTTGAAAGTATTGGCGGCCAGGGACGGAATCGAACCGCCGACGCCGGCCTTTTCAGGGCCGCGCTCTACCAACTGAGCTACCTGGCCGTTGGGTAGGAAAGACCGCGTAGTATAGGGAGTTGAGGAAAGAACGTCAACTTACGTTTGAAATCCTAATTTGTCAGATTAGTCACAGAATTTCGTTGACGGATTCTCGAGGAGGTGTATAATCCCGAGCGTTGAGGATGGGGTTGGCGCCCAAACGTCAGTCCGGTTGAAAGACGACATCCGATTCAAAATTGAAAGTGCCCGCCAGTGCCAGCTCGGCCGCCGATCGCGCCCCCGCAGTCGCTACCTTCGAGCTGGCACAGCCTTTTTAGGCTCCGTTTTTCCAACAATTTTCCTCAGGCATCCGCGATCTATCCATCTATTCTCGCGCGCTTCATCAACTCAGAACGCTGCTCGTTTGCGTCCTGAACGACAGATTCCTCGTCCAGAGTAAGTAACTGCCGATCTCTCATGACCAGCTGTCCATCAATGACTACGCTTTGAACGTCAGACGTTTGTGCCGAATACACCAGAGTCGAGATAGGATCGCTTGAACTCGGAGTAGAATGAAGACCGTCAAGTTTACCACTACCACGTCGGCGCGTTTGCCGATTTCCAGCGTTCCGATTTCCTTTTCCAGTCCCAAAGCCTGAGCGCCTTCAATCGTGGCGATACGGAGGGCCTGCCTGGCAGGTATGGCCTCTGGTCCGTGCATAGCCTTTTGCAGCAAGCGCCATGCTGCGCATCTCAGTAAACATATCGAGCCGGTTGTTGCACGCCGCTCCGTCTGCACCAAGCGAAACCGAGATTCCCTGATCGAGCATTTTGGCGATCTTCGGCAATGCCGGAACCAAGCTTCAGATTTGACGAGGGACAGTGGGCAACGTTAGTGCGGTATTGGCGAGCGTCTGAAATTCCGCGGCATCGAGGTGTACGCAATGGGCCAATACGACGTGACGACCGCTCAAGCCGAGTGAATCAAGATAGCTGACGTTGCGTAGACCGGTTTCTGCTTTCAACCAACTCGCACTCATTTCTATTCTCCGAAGCGTGAGTATGAACAATACAACCGTGTTTTCTCGCTAGTTTGCCTACGCGCGAAAGTAATTCGCTGGTACAACTCAAGCGCGAAGCGTGGTGCAAAGCAATAGCGTATTCGTCCATCTGCTTTGCCATGCCAGGTAGCAAAAAGCGCCAGCGATTCACCGATCGAAGCGTCTGTGTTTTCATGGAGCGCCGCCGGAACGTCGTCGCCCTTGTCCATCATGCACTTGCCTGACGTCGCCCGAAAGCCACTCTCTTCAACTACCTTAAAAACTTCTTCGGTGTGGTTCACGGTTTCCATCGTCAGAGCGCATGTCGTTCCGCCTTTGATGAGCTCAGCCACACCCAGTCGCGCGGACGCCTTGATTGAGGCAACGTCATGAGCAGCTTCCATCGGCCAGACGCGTTTCTTGAGCCAGTCGAGTAGCGGCAAGTCGTCGGCGGCGCCGCGAAAAAGGGTTTGGCAAAGGTGAATATGGGTCTGAACAAAACCAGGGAGGACCGCGCAACCGGCGGCGTCGATGACAACGTCCGCCGTTTGCGCGGTTTCTCCGACTCTCGCTATGCGACTGTCACGGATTAGTAGATCTCCAGACACGATGGCATTGCTCGTCATCCATCGTCAGGAGGGTCCCGCCTTTAATGAGAATTGATTTCATAGTAGGACAGGCATTCCTGCCTGCCTCAGCGACTAATGCCTAAGCGAACGACACAGATTCAGAGATTTTCTGGTTTGACAGACAGGAATGTCTGTCCTACCGCGGCGGATTATCGGTTTAGACTGACGGCCTGTAAAGCAATAAATAAGCGCTCGACCGCGCGAGATACCGCGCGGCCGAACGCTGGTTATGTTTCAAGCCGGTTCTATTTCTTGTCTGCCGTGGCGGCCTTTGCGCTCGGAGCAGCAGCCTCGACCTTTTCTTCACGCACCGCCATTCCAAGTTTGACCTTCACTTCCCTCTCGATGCGCTTGAGAATCTCCGGCTTCTCCTTCAACGTCGCCTTTGAATTCTCGCGTCCCTGTCCCAGGCGATCGCCCTTGTAGGAAAACCATGCGCCGCTCTTGTCGACGACGTTTTGTGCGACGGCCAAATCCAATACATCGCCTTCGCGCGAGATGCCCTCGCCATACATGATGTCAAACTCGCACTCACGGAAAGGCGGCGCCACTTTATTCTTCGCGACCTTGACCTTCGTGCGATTGCCAACTACGCGGTCGCCGTCCTTGATAGCTCCGATGCGTCTGATGTCGAGCCGCATGGAGGAGTAAAACTTTAGCGCGCGACCACCGGTCGTGGTTTCCGGACTGCCAAACATCACGCCGATCTTTTCGCGAATCTGGTTGATGAAGATGAAACAGGTATTTGACTGCGAAACTATCGCCGTGAGTTTACGCAGCGCCTGCGACATCAAACGCGCCTGAAGGCCGGGCAACGAATCGCCCATTTCGCCATCGAGTTCTGCCCTGGGAACCAGAGCGGCGACAGAGTCAACCACGATCACGTCAACGCCGTTTGAACGAACCAGGGCCTCTGCAATTTCCAATGCCTGCTCGCCTGAATCCGGCTGCGAGATCAGCAGTTGATCGATATCTACGCCGAGTTTGCCGGCATAATCCGCATCCATGGCGTGCTCGGCATCGATGTAGGCAGCAACGCCACCGGCTTTCTGGGCTTCAGCAACGATATGCAGCGCCAGCGTCGTTTTGCCTGAACTCTCCGGGCCATAGATCTCGATAATGCGCCCGCGCGGCACGCCGCCGATGCCAACGGCAGCGTCGAGGCTTAGGGATGTTGTAGAAATTGCCGGAACATCAGAGACCTCGCGCTCTCCCAGGCGCATGATTGATCCTTTGCCAAATCGTTTTTCAATGCCTGATAGAGCCGCTTCTATTGCCTTGCCGCGGTCTACGCTTATTCGGTCATCAGTTGCCATAACATACATCGCTTTCTTCCGCTCCTTTTCTCACGAGTCCGCGGCCCAAGGCGATTTCTCCTTACCGCCTGTTTGCGCGGAGCATAGCACATTAAACGCGAGAATGGAACAGTGTTTCATGCTTGCAACAGAAATTATTTCGCGGAGGGTTAGGGGTCAATTCTGTCGTTAGCGCGCTCGGCAGCCCTCTCTGCGCCGGCAACCCGGCAAGGTTGCGCCAGTGACCGAATTAGAAAATCATCCGGCTTGACTATCGTCTGTCCGCAAAAGCTCCTGAATCGTAAGACCCGTTCGTTTCTCAACCTGCTCAACCAGCGACGGCACTCCGCCGGCGGTCTCATCTTTCGCTATTCGTTCGACCCGCCACATCGGAAAAACAGATCGCCAAAACCGATGAAGGGTTCGCTGTGCACCAGGGCGCTAACCCAATCATCGAATGCATTCAGGTCGAGGCCGCGCAAGAATACTCCAGCCTGGATTGATCTCGTCGAGCACGCCCCAGCATTTCTCGCGAGGCGTATGTAACACGATTACAACCGCTGTCCCACGCCCAATTCCCGGTCCGGAATCGAGAGTTTCCTTCATGCAGTTTCTCGCTCCTGCAGGAATCAACCCGCGCACAAACAGCCCTATTTCCTCAACCAGCTTTTCCGACCCGAGAAGCTTTTCAATCTGCGCGACAATAGCCGAACCAACAACTGCCGCATCCGCGTACGTACAAGTTTGCGCCACCTGCTCGGCGCTGGAGATGCCAAAACCCACAGCGACAGGCAAACTGGAAAACTTGCGCACGCGCGCGACGAGCAATTCTGCCTCACGGCTCAAATTCTCGCGAGCCCCGGTGACACCAGCGCGTGATACGGCATATACAAAGCCACTTGCATGGGCAGTTATCATGCGCAAACGTTCATCAGTCGACGTCGGCGCCACTAGAAAGATCATGTCGAGATCGTTCATCTTTAACCTTGTAGCAAACTCTTTCGACTCCTCGGGCGTTAAGTCTGTTACCAGGATGCCATCGATACCTGCGTCACGAGCAGCGCGCGCAAGTTTGCCAATACCGTATTGCAGCAGTGGATTGAAGTAGCTGAAAAGGACAAGCGGAGTTTCAATCTTGGCGCGGACTTTGCAGTCGCCGCAAAAATCTCTTCCAATCCGAAGCCGTGTTTGAGCGCCCGCTCGGAGGCGCGTTGAATCACCGGGCCATCTGCCATTGGGTCGCTGAAGGGAACTCCGAGTTCGATGAGAGTCGCCCCGAGTTTGCCAATTCCAATAACAGTTCGGCGGTTGTGTCGAGATCAGGATCGCCGGCAGTGATGAATGGAATGAAGCCAGGCTTCCCTTCCCTTTTGAGCTTACTGAATGCGGCTTCGATTCGACTCGAACTTAGACTCCAGGATTTTGCTCGGCCAGAACAAGTAGCCGCGGATGTGTTTTGATCTGATCCGCGTTTATCCTCGAGAACCCGCGGCCAAATCTCTTGCTCCGCTAGCGCCATTTCTTTAGCTGAGGCCAGATTTCCGCAAGTGATCCAAACTTCGCTCCTTGCAAATGAAGACCGGAATATTCCGCTCCAGCGCGTAGGGACTATCGGACGAGCCGACGTACTCAACGTGCTCAAACTTCTCCTCCAGGACCTCTTTCCGATCCATCCAGGACGATCAGACGGTTGCCTGAATAGCCGCGCGGGCCCCAGAGAAATATGTCTGGTGACCGCTGAGCGCCGGCGGCAATCCATAGCGCCGGCCGAAGAAATCGATCGCTCCCGCTTGCCCATAGTCCTGCGCGAGATATCCCGCAGTCCTGTCGCTCTTCAGGCTTGATGCGCGACCAGGCCTGTGCCGTCATTGCCGTCATTTCTTCCCAACCAAATTGATCGGCGTAGTGCTGTGGCAGAGCCGCACTCATGTGACTATGCTCGGTGCGCGGCACCTTGAAGGCAACGTGTCCATATAAGCAATAAATCGATCGATCGAGAGTACAGGGACCACGACGGGTGCGAACCATGCTCCTCCGGCGAGCAACAATACCAGGATCGCCGGTTTCAACCAGCCCTGCCGGACTCGCTCAATTCCGTTTTCCAGAGTGATTGCCCCGGCGGCAAATAGCATCGGGTAGATGGGCGCAAGGTAGTAATTCTTTCCCTTGAGTACCACAAACGCCGTGAAGGAAATCAAGTAACACCAACCAAGGAAGCGGTAGTTCTTTAGCCGTGGAGATAACAGCAGGGCAAACAATCCGGCGATCCAGATCGGGGCAGTCAGCGGATGGAGCAAGAGAATCTGTTGCGCAAAATATTCAATAGGCGAAAGCTGAACATCTTTTCCAGTCGTTTTGATGTTGTGCATCAATTCCAGAAAAGGCCAGTGGTGCTGCACATTCCAAATCACGTTCGGCAGGAAGATTACAAACGCGGCCAGCCCGCCGATCCAAAACCATTTACTCAAGAATGCGTTGCGTTGTTTGGCTTATGAGCAGACCAACAACTATTGCGAAGCCAAACACGGCTATCGAATACTTTTCTTGCAACCCGGAGTCCAGCCACTACGCCAAAACAAACCCAATAGCGGGCGTCGCGCTTGAGGGCCAGAATCGCAAAATAAACGCAGCCCATCCAGAACAACGGCTCAAGGCAGTTCGTGGTCAAAAGGCTTCCGCCAGAGAGAAAAACGGGAGCAATGAGCACCGCTACGGCACTGAGCACCAGGGCAAAGCGTCGACCACCAAACTCACGCGCGATCAACGCCGTCAGAACGACCAACGCAGACGTCGCCAGGGCCGGCAGAAACCGTATGCTGCGAAGAGAGTCTCCAAGGACAACCCGACTAACTCTCACAAGGAAAGGCAGGAGTGGAGGCTGGTCTACATAACCCCAGGCCAGATGATCGCCGCAGGCCAGGTGAAGTCGAACTCGTCACGGAAATAGCCGTAGCGATTATTGAAAACACAATGCAACAACAGCTTCACGAAGGCGATTGCCAGAACGATCAGCATGCCTCCGGTGAAAAAAGAAGACACGCCGGGACTTACACCAGCCGTTGCCACTTGGTTATTCGTCTTCATGAAGTTCCGGAATCAGACTTCAGACTCTCCTGCACTGTATTCACGTCCTTATCGCCGCGTCCCGAGAGATTCACAATCACGATTTTGTCGCTCTTCAAGTCCGCCGCGCACTTTGATCGCATGAGCGACGGCGTGGGCTGACTCAAGCGCCGGGATAATTCCCTCGAGCTTTGACAGAACGTGAAAAGCAGCCAGTGCTTCATTGTCCGACACCGAGGTATATTCAACTCGACCTGAGTCATGCAGTGACGCGTGTTCCGGTCCGATCGAAGCGTAGTCCAGTCCTGCCGAAATCGAATGCGTAGTCGCAATCTGCCCGTTCTCATCCTGCAAGACGTAGCTCATCGTGCCTTGCAACACACCCGGGCGCCCACCGCTTTTTGATTAAACCGCGCCGCGTGTTGTCCCAGTTCGCTGCCGCGGCCACCAGCTTCAACGCCGATCATTCGCACCGACTCATCACGCAAGAACGGGTGAAACATTCCAATCGAATTTGAGCCACCGCCGACACACGCAACCAGGATGTCGGGTAAGCGCGACTCCTTTTCCAGAATCTGCTCGCGCGTTTCGCGACCGATTACAGTTTGGAAATCGCGCACCATCATCGGATAAGGATGCGGGCCGAGTGCGCTGCCGAGCAGGTAATAGGTATCTGCAACGTTGGTCACCCAGTCGCGCAGAGCTTCGTTGATCGCGTCCTTAAGCGTCCGTGAGCCGGCGTTTACTTCGCGAACTTCGGCGCCGAGCAAATTCATCCGGAACACATTCAGGAGCCTGTCGTCGCATGTCCTCGGCACCCATGTAGACAACGCAGTCCAAGCCAAAGAGCGCGCAGACCGTGGCGGTGGCAACGCCATGCTGGCCGGCTCCCGTTTCTGCAATGACGCGGTGCTTGCCCATGCGTCGAGCCAGCAACACCTGACCAAGGCGTGTTGATTGTATCTTGGTGAGCGCCGGTGTGCAGCAAATCTTCGCGCTTCAGATAAATCCTGGCGCCGCCGGCATGCTCGCTAAGGCGCGCAGCGTGGAACAAAGTGTGGGTCGGCCGGCGTAATCGCGCAAGAGCGTTGCGAGTTCAGACTGAAACGAAGAATCTTCGCGGGCACTCAAGCAAAGCAGCGGTTAACTCTTCTAACGGAGCCATCAGAGTCTCGGGAACGAAACGACCGCCATAGACTCCCCAATGGCCAGTTTCATCAGGTTGTGTTTCTTTCATGGAGTGCGGTGACCTGTCACCGCTTTGTTCGGTCGCGACCTGTCGCGACCGCCGTGATCGGCTTATATCTGAAAGGCGCGGCGTCAAGCCGCCGCGGACCAAAGCGGTGACAGGTCACCGCACTCCAAAAGTCGTCACCCGTCGCCGCGCGGACCGCCGCAACGAAGGCGCGCACGCTTGCGTGGTCCTTCCGACCCGGCACGCTTTCAAGCCCGCTGCAAGCATCAACCGCGAATGGATTCACCTGGTTAATCGCATCGGCCACATTCTCCGCAGACAAACCGCCGGCGAGGAATAGTCTCGGAACGAGTTCCCGCAGTCGCCCTCGCGACGGCCCCAGTTGCTGAGCTTGCCGGTGCCGCCGAATGCCTCTTTATCAACCGCGTCAAGCATGACTGCGCTGAACGTGTCGTAGTCCAGAAACTGTCTGCGGCGCAAACTTGTTGCTCGCCGAAAATACTTTGATCAAATCATGACCCTTCAGCGCTTTACAGTATTCCGGCGTCTCGTTCCCGTGCAACTGCAGCGCTGAAACTCCTGCTACACGCAGCGATACTTCTTAATCGCGTCGAGGCTTTCGTTTACAAAGACACCGACGTTCAGCAGGGTTTGGATAATCTGCCCGCAAACGATCGACGATGGTCCGTGCAATCTCCGGCGCAATATAACGCGGACTGCGCCGGTAGAGTTGAATCCCAACGCATCTGCACCAGCGTCTGCTGAAGCGAGAGCGTCGTCCAGGTTTGTAATACCGCAAACTTTCACTAACACCATCAGCCTTTGTTCACTCCCTTGAACACCCGCAGTTGTCGCTCCGGATCCGCGGCTCGCATTAGAGTCTCGCCTATCAAAAACCGCTGTAGCCAGCTGCTTTCAGGTTCAGCACTTCAGCAGGAGTAAGCCCGCTTTCACTAACCAGAACCGTGGCTGCCGGAGCAAATTGGGCGAGCTGCCGAGATGTTTCTGTGGAAACATCAAATGTTCGCAGGATCGCGATTGTTCACTCCGATCAGCTTCGCACCATGTGCAACTGCTCTCTCCATTTCTTCCCTGGTATGAACTTCGACGAGTGCGTCCATTCGCAAACTTTCTTCCGTCAGTCTTAACAGTCGCGCGAGCGTTTCATCAGTCGAGCGCGGCCACGATTAGCAGTAACGCGTCGGCTCCTGCCGCGGCTGATTCGTGTACCTGCCACTCGTCGAAAACAAAATCCTTACGCAGTATTGGAATTGAGACTTGCGTGCGTACCGCGAGAAGATCATCAAGCGAACCGGCGAAAATAGTTCTCCTCAGTCAAAACCGAAATCGCGGCGGCACCAGCTGACTCGTAACTACGCGCGAGCGTCGCCGCATCAGCATTCTCGCGGATCGTGCCTTTTGAAGGCGAACGACAGCGAACTCGGCAATGATGTTTATTGCGTTGCCAGTCAGTGCATTTCGAAACGCATGAGCTTTCATGTCTGCCCGAACATTAAGGGCAGTCGTCCGCAACTATGTTCAACTGGCCTGGCGCGCTTCGCTGACTCCACTGTCAGCCTCTTCTTTGCAATGATCTGAGAAGGATGTCCATCAATTATCAGCGCCAAAAGGCCAGAGACATAACGATTCAAGCTCTTCCCTGGGACCGCGGGCGTCCCGCCCGCGAACGATTCACCAGAGGATGGATAAACAGCTAGCTCTACTCGCGCTGCGCGCGCTCGTTTGCGGGCGGGACGCCCGCGGTCCCAGCAATCACTTGAGCTTAGTTCGTCGCTTTAATCAGTTGTTCCAGTTTCATTTCCGCCCCGCCGCTGTCGAGACTTTCTTCGGCCAGTCTGGCGGCATCAATAAAGGTTTCGGCCTTTCCACCTGCTAACAACGCCGCTGCGGCGTTTATTACGATCAGAGCGCGCGCCTCGTCGCGTCGTTCCAGGATCAACACGTCCCTAATTATCTGCGCGTTTGCTTCCGCATCCCCACCACGCAAGTGATCGAGTGAGTTCTCGAACAATCCAAAATCCTTCGGCGCGATTTCAAAAGTCTTAACTACACCATTGCGGGCCTCAGCGACGTGTGTTTCCCGGCAAGCGTGATCTCATCGAGGCCGTCCTCACCATGCACCACACCAGGCGCGTTCGGTTTCCAGCGCTGCGGAGACATTCGCTAACAGTTCCACCAGATCCCGGCGCCATACCCCGATAATTTGTCTTGGCGCCCGGCTGGATTACTCAACGGCCCCAGCAGGTTGAAGGTCGATGTGAACGCCCAACTCGCGGCGAATGCCGGCGACGCGCGCCGTCGCGCCGTGATAGAGCGGCGCAAACATGAAACAGATTCCAACTTCGTTCAGGCAGTTTTCACTAACTTTCACGAGCGCCGATACGTTGACACCAAGCGCTGTCAGCACATCCGCACTCCCGATTTACTGCTGGCGGCTCGATGTGCCGTGTTTCGCGACAGACCAGCCCTGCTCCCGCGATAACAAACGCTGCCGCGGTTGAGACATTGAAAGTCTTGGCGCGGCTAGAGCCGGTGCCGGCGGTGTCGATGAAAGCAGTGTGGCAGGAACTTAACTTGACGGCGCGCTCGCGTAACGCTACTGCCATTCCGGCCAGCTCCTCGACGGTTTCACCTTTGGCGGAAAGGGCAACCAGCGCCGCCGCAATCTGCGCGTCCGTTGAGATCATCCTGAGCATCGCCTCGAGAAGTTCTCTCGCCTCGCCGCGAGTGAGATTCTCACGGCTTAGCAATCGTGACAGATGCCGGCGCAGAATTGTGTTGACCATGGACTGGGAGCTCTTTTGGAGTGCGGTAACCTGTTACCGCTTTCGTCGGTCGCGACCTGTCGCGACCATTACTGAGTTGGGACGACATCGAGGAGCTGGGCGTCGAAGCCGCCCTGGGCCAAAGCGGTGACAGGTCACCGCTCCAAAGCGTTATCGCTTCTTTTCGGCTTCGCGCAGCAGTCGCGCCAATTCGTCCCGCTTATTCTTCACGGCCCAGGCTGAAGCAGTCATGCCTTGTTCATCCTTCAAATCCGGATCGGCGCCCTGTTCAATCAGGACCGCGCCGCTTCTTCCTGACCGTAAACGCCGCCCACATCAGGGCCGTTCCCCCGGCTTTGTTCTTTGCGTTGGGGTTCGCACCCGCTGCCAACAACATTTGCAGCACCTTCACATTGCCGCGTTGCGCAGCTCCATGCAACGGCGTGTCGCCATCAGCATCGCCGAGGTTAGGATTGGCGCCGCGTTCGAGCAAACTCTTCACGTTGCGCTCGTTCCACTCCAGACGTACCACGTTAACGCAGTCATGCCGCTGAAGCCCTGGGCATTCACTTCGAGGTTAGGCTGGGCCAGCATTAACTCCGCGACTGCATCGTTCCTTTTTCCAGCGCGCGCAATAGTGCCGTGTAGCCACCCATATCCCTGGCGTTGACGTTGGCGCCGCCTCGCAGAAGCACTTTGACTAGATCCCGCTTCGTCGTGGGTAGTCGCCCAGATCAGCGCCGTCCCACCACTTTCTTCGTCTCTGACATTTGGATCGATGCCGGCTGCGAGAAAGCCATCCACCGCGCTTATGTCGTTCGCCGCTACAGCCCGCTGAAACGACTTCGCATCGAACTGATATCCGCGCAACAGCAAAAACCGCTTGGCCGCCTCAGGAGTTGGCTTTTCCGCGCGCGGGCCGGCGCAACTCGGAAAGATAAACAAAACTACCGCCAGCACGACCCAGCTGCGTATCGTGATGATGGACTCCTCTTCATTTCTTGCATGGCACCACGATGGCGCGATTGATACGCACAGGCTTGTTTGGCTTCTCGCCCTCTGCCGGCGCCTTATTGATCTCGTCCGCCACCTCGATGCCTTTAGTCACTCTGCCAAATGCCGCAAACTTTCCGTCCAGATGATGCCCGTCGCCAACTAGTATGAAGAAATGGGTAGTAGCGCTGTTTGCTTCCTGGGTTTTCGCCATGGAGACGATGCCGCGGACATGTTTGATTAAGCCTGGCTCGTCGGGAAGTTTGCGCGACATCCTCCTGGCCAGATCGTAGTTCCACTTTTCACTGGTGGCGAGATTGCCCCCTTGAATGACAAAGTCTTTGACAGTGCGGACTGAACGTCGTTGTGTCCAGCGCGCCGGTCGCAGCGAGGTTTAGAAACCCACGCACGCTTTCCGGCGCCACTTCGGGAATCATCTCGATGTCAATCACGCCCAACTCGGTTTCGAGACTGACGCAGCTCGCAGCCATCTTCTCAACACTCGCGCCATCAAACGGTTCAGGCTTTGGACTGGACGCTTCAGCGGGTCTGGCATTTGCTTTTTCGCCTTGTCCGTACGGCGGTGGACCACTAGGCAGGATCTTGTGCGTTAGCGATGAAGGACCACGTGCACATGCAAACGCAGACGAGAAACAGGTAGCCTGGTTTTCCAACCCTCATGACAAGACTCTAACGCAACGAGGGCAAAGTGATCCACCACCGGTCAAAATGTATAGGGCACGGCATGCCGTGCCCCACACGAGTCAGACTTTAATTGAAGAACCTTACCCGAGTCTGCTGCCAAGCGACCACTGTCCGCCATCAACTACCAGGATCGCGCCATTGATGAAACTCGCCGCATCTGAACAAAGAAACAGTGCCGCCTTTTCGATGTCGCTGATTCGTCCGAAGCGTCCAAGGGGAATGTTCTTCTTCAGTTTCTCTTTGACGGGTTCCGGGACCAAACGCTTCATCCCTTCCGTGTCTTCAATCGGTCCGGGCGCAATGCCGTTCACACGAATGCCATAGCGGCCCCACTCGACTGCCAGGTTGCGCGTGAGCGCGTCGACTCCGGCCTTAGCGGCGGAAACATGAAGCTGCATCGCCGTACCGCCGTAATGAAGTGTGGCGCTGATGTTGAGAATCTGCCCGCGATGTTCCTTTGAGTTGCGCGAAGGCAGCGCGACAAACGTTGAAGCTGCCCTTGAGATCGATGTCCACGACGGTTCCGAATCCGTTTGGGGATAAGCGTTTCCGCGGGCACCAGGGAAATTTCCAGCCGCGCCATTAACGACGATATCGATCTTGCCGAAGTGTTCGACCGCAGCCGCAATCGCCTTCTCAACGTCCTCCGGATTGCGCACGTCAGCAGCAATTGCAAGCGCCTCGCCGATATTTGGATCGCCCGTACGCGCGTCGTTGATCGCCTTGGCCGCCGGTTCGAGGTGTCTCCAGTTTTCGGCTAACCAATGCGACCGACGCGCCCGCTTCGGCCAGCGCGCGCGCCACGCCGCCAGTGATTCCGGTGCCGCCGCCGGTCACGAACGCGACGCGCCCGCTAAGAATTCCATCGATGAAAATGTTGTCTGTCATAAGTTTGTAGTTGAGCTTGCAACCACTCCTTCGACGCGTAGCGTCAAAAAACCAGCGCTATACCGTTCAACCACCCAGCGATAAACGGCCGCGACTGCACAATATAAATCTGGCCCTTCATATAGGCCCACTCAATGTCCTGATCGCGACGCTGCCAAACACACGCTTGATGGCCGTCGCGGCTGATACCAGTCGCCGGATCACGTCGTCGGTCAACGACCACTCGCTCGCCGGTGATCGCAACTTCCTTGACGCCGCCGCTTCTCATCAAACGTCAACAGGCTGTCTTCATCCGAACGCGTCAGCACCTGCACGGCATTCGCGCGTTCACGAAAAATAATCTGCTCCGCAACTCTCTTGCCTTCAACAACCTTGATGCCCAGGCCGCGCTTGGCGCTGATGTACATCGCGCCCTTGTTGTCTTTGTCGAATGGATCGGCGGTGATCATCACGCCGGAGCTTTCGGAATTAATGCCTTCCTGAATCAGCACCGCCATAAAGATCTTCGAGTGATCGATGACTGCGCGCTCGCGGGCTTCGTAAGCTTCGAAATTCCACAGCGAGGCCCAGACGGTTTTGATCGCCTCGATGAGCTCGCTTATCTCCTCGAACGTTCGGAACGGTCGTGTAGAGTCCGGCTCCGCTGAAGTTTGGCAAGTCTTCCGAGTTGGAAGAGCTGCGCACAAACAAACCCTTCCCGGGAAACTCCGACTTCGCCCGGCGCAAGAATCTGAGCCCGCAGCTTGTTCATCAAACTTGCGCCTGCTTGATGCGTCTCGCGCAGATCCACAAGCTTCTCACGCCGGTAGGCCGGGTCGTGAACAAACTTCTGATCGTTTAGCAGCGTGTAGATGGCATCGTCCAGCTTGTTCGCTCTCAGAAACTCGTCGTAATAGTAAAACGGAATCGTGAAACCGTTGGGAACTACAATGCCCGGCAAACGCGCGTTCATTACCTCGCCAAGGTTCGCCGACTTGCCGCCAAAAGCGATGCGCCGAGCGCGGCGCGCTGTTGCCTGAGGCCAAGCAAACGCGTCTCCGCCAGATTGAAGCGCGGCTTCATCACGTCAAGGCGTTGCGATAGCCGCGCGTTGATACTCGCTTGCAGCTCGATCCATGATCCGGCGCGCTTGATCGAGTAGCCGTCGCGCTTGGCGTCAAATTCCACCCACCAACCGTCGTATTGTTTCAGCAGCGCTGGCGCGTTTTTGACGTAGGCGTTGGGAATGCCCCAGCCCTTTGCTAGCAGGTTGATGTGCGACAGCGGCGTTGAGGGATGCGACGTGATCACGCCGGCTACGGGCGGCAAGCTGCATCGGCACTTCGTCGAGCACGAGTATTTCGTTGAAGCCGATCTCAACATGCTCGTCGAGCTTGGGAATGACGTGAATCCGGCCCAGACCCTTGGCGACGTTCAGCGCCTGGTATTCCTGTTCCTTCGCAATGTCGCTTTGCGAAACTCGCTGCGAGCCCGGTCAACCGTGCGCGAATCATCATCCTGACGAAGTGAATTTGGCTTGTACGCGACTGCTGTGAAAAACGTCGCCTTGATCACGTCCGCGGCGAGCTTGATTTGATCCGCGGGAATCAGATCGCCTTCCCAGAATTCAAACGTCCAGCGCCGCAGCGGTGTTTGATATGCGATAGTGCCCGAGGATGAAGCGGCGATTTGGCCTTCAGATAGTTGTTCTCAAAAAACTCGCGACCGCGTTCCAGCGAAAGATAGGTTCCATTTACGAAATCTTTGTGGAAGGCATAGCGCTTCGTGTTGACGTAGTAGATCTTGTTTTGATCTTTGCGGTCGATAACGAAGAGCACGTGCGGGAGCGCGTAAGGCGTGTCTGGATCATAGGTTACGGCCAGCGAATCAAACTCAGCCTGCGATTTAACGGCGGGAAGCGAGCGCGGCGACTCGGTTTGAGCGCTGCACCTGGGTGGCTTCGGTCGCAACGAAAACCAGCAGTAGACAAACAATAGCGTGATTTCTAAGACGCATTTTTGGAGTGCGCCTGACCTGTCAGCGCTTTGATCGTCGCGACCTGTCGCGACCAACGGTCAATATCTTTCGAGCCGAAAACGTGGGCGTCAAGCCGCCCACGGGCAAAAGCGCTGACAGGTCAGCGCACTCACAAGAGTCGGTCACGATTTTGCTCGTGCGCACCAACAAGTCTAACAAGTCATCGATGTGACGGCGTTCAGTCAGGAAGCTATTGATGTTTACACGCAGCGCCCGCCGTCCGTTTAGCACAGTGGTGGTGATCCAGGCTTCGCCCCCGCGCTCGATCTCTTTGTTGCAAGTCTTGTTGCAAACGATCCTGTCCGGCGCCGTTCAGTGTTTGCAAAACCCGCCGGCGCAAATCTGAAACAGCAGACCGCTGTTTCAACCGGACGACACGCGTTCGAAAATTGTCCAGATCATCGATGCGCGCAGCCAGATATTCGGTGAGCCTCGATTTGACGTTCGATTACCTGCCGCATATCCGGTCCGGCCCATAAACTTTAGCGCCATCCAAAGTTTCAACGAACTGAAACGGCGCGTGCCCATTTGGCCGTAACGAAAGAAATCAAACTCAACATCCGCGCCGCCGCGATCTTCATTAAGATACTCCGGCGTAATATCAAACGCATCTCGCAACACCCGACCGCCATCGCGTACGAGGACAGCGCCACAGGCAAACGGCACAAACATCCACTTGTGCGGATCAAACGTTACGGAATCAGCCAACTCGATGCCTCGCAGTTTGTCGCCATGCCTTTCTGAAAACGCCAGCGGTGCCGCCATAAGCCGCGTCCACGTGATACCAGCAATTGTTCTCCCGAGCTATCGCGGCCAACTGCGGCAACGGATCAATTACTCCGGTGGAGGTCGCGCCGGCAATGCCTATAACACAGCAGGGTACGCAGCCGGTCCGGCGATCTGCATCGAGTTGTTGTTGCAATGCATCGGGACGGATATGAAAGTTTTCGTCCGTAGGAATTTTACGCAGACTATTGCGACCAAGGCCGAGGATGTCAACGCTTCGCTCAATCGAGAAGTGACATTGTTCCGAAGCGTAAACCGTCAGCTCACCGGTAGCAGACCGCAAACCATCACGGACTGCAGTTTTGCTGCGCGCGGTCGCGGGCACACTTGAGCGCGATCAAGTTTGCCTCCGTACCGCCGCTGGCTAGCACGCCGAAACTCTCGGGACCGTAGCCAATCAGCTCGCTACAGCCAACGGAGCACGCGCGCCTCGATCATTGCGGACGTCGGGACCGTTGCGCCAGGCGCCGGCGTTTTGGTTGAGCGACGAAGATAACGCGTCAGCCCAGACGCCGATCGGCAGCGGCGTAGGATTAAACTGGCCGTAATAGCGCGGGCTGGGAACCTGCATCGCGTGTGCAAGCACGTCCCTGGTGAACCTCTCGAGGATTTCTTCGGTTGTTATTCCGTGTTCCGGAAAAGGCTCGTCGAATATTTTTCCAGCTCCTGTGGCGTGGCTGTTGACGTAACCTTTCTCGTGTCGAGACTCGCAGCGTATTCGGTGATGATCGCGGTGACGGCTCGTCCCAGCCGCTCATGTTGGTCCGCAATTTGATCAGTTAATTGTCCAGCCAGGTCGTCAATCATATAAACTCACGCAACGATAAAAATGGATCTTCCGGATGTCGTTAGGCATCGCATGCGGAGTAGCCAACCGACAAAGCAGAAATGAACACAACGGCGCAAACGAATAAGTTTAGAGAAGCCCTTAAGGCCGAAGCCTCCGTCTACGATGTCGCGCTACCAGCCGAAGCAATCGATGGCCTCTCGCGTTACTACGAGTTGCTCAGCCTATGGAACTCTCGCGTGCATCTCGTAGCGCCTTGTTCGCCGGAAGAGTTTGCAACGCGTCACGTTCTGGAATCGCTCATCTTGCTCAAGCATTTGGCATTGGCTGCCAATGTCGCCGAAGTCGGCGCCGGGGCGGCTTGCCGATCATTCCCTGCCTGATCGTCAGGCCGGATCTGCATGCGGTTTTGATAGAGTCTTCGCAAAAGAAAGCAGTGTTTTTGCGTGAAGCATTAACTCAAACAGGCATTTCCCCGAGAGCGAGTGTCATCAACGAACGTTTTGAAAGTGTAGCCCGCCTTCAGTGGAGTTTGTCACCTGTCGCGCTCTCGAGCGCTTTGAGGAGATGCTGCCGAATTTGTTCGCCTGGGCCCTGCCGAAGTCTACGCTGCTACTGTTTGGCGCTAAACGACTCGAAACAAGAATTGAAAGCCTGGGGTTCACGAGCACTGCTGAACTCATGCCACGATCGGAGGGGCGATTTCTCTTCATCGTCAAGAAGCCGTGACGCCGAGACAGGAAAAGATCTAGTGCAGCCGTTGCACGTGTATTTCCGGCTGCGGAGTTCCCTCGCCCGGATAGACTTCAACTGTCGTTTCGTAGCTCTTGCTCCCCCAGACAACCACCGCGCCGTAGCGAATCGGCCGACCTCGATTGTTGTAGTTTCCAAACTTACTAATTTGAGCGAGTAACCTTCGCAACACGCTCGCCCTAATGCTGCGAGCGCCAAAGCTCACCAGCCCGTCCTGATTGGTCGTTTGCGCTTCCTCATGTCCTTCGGTTTCCAGCAAGTAATTCTGCCAGTGTTCAGTGACGTTGATTTCACGCACCGGCGCGCCGGCATCATCGACAACGCGAAGATTCCAGTGCGGCACTGTCGTGGTTTGCAAGGGGTATAGAAATATAATCAGAACGAAGGCCAGGGCTATGATGACGGGGACGCGAAAGCGATATCCGGAACGCCACTGACCAGAAACCCATTGGATGAATCGCATAGATTTGACCAGTCCGGTAAGGCCAGGCGAAAGGTCTAGGGATCGATCACAAATGACTTATCGGCACCAGTCGCCTCGGCGCCATTCTTATCTGCGGCATAAACAACCCCGCTTTCGTTCATGTGAAAACGATCGCCGACCCGTCCGTCCGTAGGATCGCGGTATCGCTGTAATCTCGAGTGAGGCAGGAGATTCGGCAGACCACTTCTCCCGTCTGATTCGGAAAAGATAGCCGTAGCGGTGGCCCTCCACCAGCACCTGATCGATCAGTCCTTGCTTTCGCAGTTCATCGAGAGTTCCGTAATCTCCGTTACCGCTGGTTGACTGGTAGGTGGCTTCGCAGGCGAAGAGCGTTTGCAGCGACCTGAGCGCGCCTGCTTCGTTGTGTGAGATGGTTAGTCGCTGTTGTCGCGCCATACGTTTGGCGACACCAGGTGGGTGAGTTCGCACCTGATCTGTCTTTGCCGTTTGCGCCTGAAAATCGTGGTTGAAGCAGACTAGTATTGCGATGAAGGGAAGAACTCGAATGGCGATTGCAAGGCCTTGCCGATAGATCAAAGGCTGGCTCCTTACGGCACGATATCAAGTCCAATCAATTGTTGGCCGGAAATAACGAACTCCGCCGGTGGTAATTCCATTTCGTAAACTGCAGACAAAACGGTCGGCGTGTAACCGCCCGAGTTTCTGTCGCTGTTGAGCGTAGCGACGACTGACGGCGGCAAATTCGGTAGTTCACTAGTGCCGATAACGGCGCCCGGCGTAATGCGGAAAAGCTTCACATAGAGTCGATCGCTCTTTTTCACTTTGTTGATTGCCTGCACCAGTTGCCCTAAATCCTGGGGCACAAAAGCCCTCGAGGCTGAACCTTCCTGGAGCGCTCCGCCATCGCCGACGAACACCAGCAGTTGTCCCGGAATAGCGTCATCCGGAATCTTCACGGGTATGCGCTGCACAAACTGTTTGCCGGATTCAGTCCGCACGTACGCTTGAATCTCGATACTCTCGCCACGGTGAGCTTCAGTCTTGCTCAGCGCAATTCTTTCGAGTGTGCCGGCATACTTGGTGTCGGTCGACGAGATGTCAAGCGACACGCCTTCAATCTGCACGTCGTCGAAGCCGCTGCCAAGCAAGGAACTAATCGGACCCGCAACGGAGCCGGCCGCGAGGACTGGCGAGTTGCCGGCTGAAAAGCGACGATCGACCGAGATCGGTTCCTGTCCCTTAACGTTGATGGCGCCCTTGATGGTGATCGTGGAATCGCCAAGGGAACGCTCACTGGAAGTAATCGTGTTGAAGACCGTGATGTTAAGCAGGAGAGGCGTCAAGAACGAATCGTTAGCGATTTCGTAAGCATAAGTTTCGGTGCGATCACGGCTGGTGTGTAAGTTGATCTTTACCGGGATCATTTTCGGCGCCTGGCCCAACTGGCCAAAGACTCCGGAGGCGCGGTCCTGAGAAATCGAACCCATCATCGCCCCGGGCACCGACAGTTTGAAAGAATTATTCATATTCGAAATAACGGTAACCACCGCCGTTTCGCTCATTGGCATGTCTGACGCGCCCAGGCCCAGGAACGGGTGACCAAACGCGTAGATGCGATCAGCATCTCGAAATGTGACCGTGCCGGAAGCGGCAATTGAATAGTCGCCGCGAAACCAGCTGCACGCTGATTGATGTTCCCGGTGTAAGTGTTTTCTCTGTTGCCTTCGCCAGGGGCGTCATCCCTGCCGAGCCGCCTACGCCCGAAACCGGAAGTAATCCGTTGGCCATCAGCTGCGGTGCAAACATCGCGAGTGATTCCTGACTAATACCACCGAAGACTACGGGCGTTGCAATCGGAGTAATCTGTTGCCCAATGAGCGGAATGAGACGCGAGCCTTCCGTTACGGGCGCGATCAGTGAAGTAGAACCGATTGCCTGTTTAGGCAAGGTTGGCTTCCAGTCGGTCGAAGCTAGTTGCGCAAAGCGAAACTGCGCGCGGCTCCTTCGGATGTTGCGACTTCGCCGGCCGAGCCCTTCTCGAAGAGGTCGATCATCTGCTGAATTGGCGTGATGCCTGCGATGGGTTCTTTCGAAAACGGAAAACTGAAGGCGATTGCGCCAACCAGCTTGTTGTCGATGTAGACCGGCGAGACCAGACATGCCGGCGAAGACTCCGGTCTTCTCAACGTTCGCGCCAGTAAGTCTGGCGATGATTGCAGACTGACGGGGGCTGGAAAACCTGGTAACACTCCAAGTATCTCCACCCCAAACTCCTCGGGTACCGTTCCGGAAAACACTGTGCGCGATGTCCCCTTCATGCCGGGACGAAGATCTTCCGAGCGCGAAGCAGCCGCGGATCCCGCACAACTTCAGCGCGCAGCCTTCTGCGCGGCAGCTACACCGCTGAGGAACTGTGATTACAACCGTGATAAGGAGGAGTTTGGAGAAACTTTTTCATTAAATAACCTTCTTGCTTTATTGCTCAATATTTCTGGTCGCTCGGGTGGGAGCCCCTGCGCGACTATAGCTTTCGCCCCGAGACCGAGTCAAGAGTCTTCTCTTAGACGCACGAAACACCCGCAAACGTTCCTCTATCTTTATTGGAAAGATCAACGGCAAACAGCAAACGAGAGAGTAAACAGCAGGGATGCCAAGTTGAAGGCGCTAACCTTGGTTTCGCTAAGGTTTCGTGAATAGCTACGCTTCCGGGGTCTGGCTGTCTACTGTTTGCTGTCTGCTGTTTTGCTGACCTATTTCCTGATTCCTCCGCGAGGGACTAAGATTCCCGTGCGATGCTGGATGCAGTTGCAGGGTTTTGATCTGGCGGGCGGAGGAGTCACCGCCGCATGGGAACCGAAAAGTCGCGGTTAGTTCCTCGATGGTCAGAGTTTTGTCGAACGGATCGCGCGCGAGCTTTCGGCCGTCACTTCGTCAATAAAACTTGTCGGCGACAAGGTTTCTTCGGCTGAACTCAAGCAACACCTCAACCTGCCAAGCGACATCCAGGTTGCTCCTGACGTTCATCCGCAATGGGGAGCGCTCGGCGGCGTTCACGCTGCGCTGTCAGCTTGTTCCGGAGAGTTGGGCGCTGGTGGTAGCCTGTGACTACCCCTTCGTCACCAGCGAACTCTTTGCCAATCTCACCAATCTCCGCGAGGACTTCGAGGCAGTTGCGCCAATCCAGGCAGATGGAATTCCGCAGCCGCTTTGTTCGCTTTATCGCGTTGAGCCATGCCTGCGCTTAGCCGAGAAACTGATCAAATCGGGCGAGCGAAAACCTATCACTCTGTTACAATCTGTGCGCACGCGTTGGGTATTGTTCAACGAACTCCAGTCATCTCAAGGGCGCGGACTGTTTTTGACAACATCAACACTCCAGAAGATTATACTCGCGTTAAGGAGAAAGGACTTAGCATTGACGATGTAGCGATGGGTTAACGGAGGCCGACCGAAACTGTCAGTTTGGTCAGTTCATCTTCGTATCGTCATTCGTCGCTATCGCTATTGCCGACCGCGATTCGGCAAAGATCTCGAGGTTACTGCCTTCCGATCCTGCTGTTGCTGGTAGTGGCGGCTGGTTATTACCCTGGTCACGGTGAATGCACCACCGGAATAGTAATTCCACCTTAAGCAGCAAACCATCTCGTCTGCAGACATTTTCCTCCATGTAAGCGGGACCGGCGAAGCAAGAAAGTCACTGAAAAACGTAAGCGAAACCGATGGCGTCCGCACGCAGTTGGCTCCTCCGAGGCGTTGAAGGAGCGCCCGCGGTTGTTTCTGCCGGTATGGTGGCGATCGTTCCTGCTACAAACCTGGGGATGAAGTGAAACCAAGCCTAATCTTTACACCTATCTCTATTTTGACCTTCGCGACCTTTGGGCCTCAATCCGGTCAGTGGACACCGTTCGGCAGTCGGGAAGGTGACGATTTGCTGGCTGCGCTCGACACTCTTCGTACCTTGAAAAGCTGACCGTCAAACAACTCTCGTTGGCGAACGCGTCGGGGGTTTGTGGGAGTCGAGGTTGGGAGCTTATGCGGCGTTAGCGTGCAGCGATCAGCGATACCGGCATTCAGGTTCTGGCGCTCGACTCGGTGCCGCGCAATCAGAATGAGATGGTCGAAAGCGCGATCCGCAATGATGTTCGCGTGAATACCAGCGCCTCTGGTGGTGCCGGCGCGTTTGTCTGCCCGGCTATTTTTCATAAGCACTACGACAACAAGAACTCTTGTGAGATGGCTGCCGTTCTGGGCGAGCGCCGGGTTCTCTTACTTGCCGGCGAAGACGATGGTTACTTGCTGGAGTCGACGAAGTCTCTAACGCCCTGCTTCCCAAACCCGGCAAATCTGGAAACAAGAACCAACCTGTCGTTAAGCGGTTTTACGCTGCCTTCGGCGACTGGTGAACAAGGTGAAGAGTGCTGACCGTCCGGTCATAGATTTCTTCGTGAAGAACCTGCGCTGAACTTCCAACTGAAACAACCTTTGCGACCCGCGAAGAAGAACGAAGTTAGTGTGGCGCTGTGTGATTTCGTAGATCATAGGCTTTCAGCGGGCGCGCACCGCGACAAGCGCATAACGGACATTATCTCCAATCACTTCCGTTTGCGCCGATGACATTTCGGTCAGCTGCCTGACTTCGCCGATAGGCACGAACGTCAAAAGCGGTTGCTTTACGCTACGGCCTCCTCAATCACCTCAACGGGTCCCATCGTACATGATTGGTTCGCCGTCAGCACGGTGAACAACTGCGCCGGCTCCATAAAACTCGGGCGTGCGGTCGCTGCGCTGCATACCGTAGATGGCTGTCTGCGAATAACCGCCGCATCAGCGAGCTGAAAAAGACGGCTCGACGACTCGTGTTCCGCAAAAGTTGGCGCCACCCGATACATCACCACGATCAACGCGACAACCGTCATCGCGGCCATCAACGCTACTGACGTGGAGAGGTCTGCGAGTAAAGAAAATGGGAAGCATCCCGCAACCAATAACGGCGCCGCTAACAAGAGGGCCGTTGTGAGCGACAAGTTACCGGTGCGCCAGGAATAGGCAATCGCGCCGATGGCAAAGAGCAGGTAAATTGCTGCAGTCGTTCTTAGCGGCCAGCTTCCGGAATCTGAGTGAAGCCGTCTCAACTGCCTGCCTACTATCACGGCTGCCGCAGGCAACACCGGTAGGATGTAGCCAGGCAGTTTTGAGCCTGAGAAGCTGAAGAAAACCAGGGGGAAAACAAACCACGCGAGCGCAAAGGTCATCAGCCGGCTCGAGTTCTGGGCGGTTCCATCGCCAACCGCAGCACCGACCGTGCCAAAGCCGCGACTTAAATTGCAGTAGTCCATCGATTAGGAAGCTGTCCAAGGCAGGGCAAGCAGCGGCACCATGAGAACATAGAAATAAACCGGTTGCTTGTGATGATATTTATTTGAAATGTAACGGGCGAAGTGGTGCTGAATAAAAACTGATCAATAAACAGCCAGCCATGCCGCCAGATTACCGGGCCATACCAGATCCCTGCGACAAATTAGTGCCAGCGGGCAATCCCCAAAAAATACTGATGTGAGTATTTTCCGCCCGGGTAGCCTTCTTTGAAACATGTGGTAGAGGCCGATAACGCCGATTGGTATCACTATTCCGATCAAACCTTTCGCGAGCAGTGAGAGACCGATGAAGAAATAGAAGCCTGCCAGAAGCCAGCCGCTCGGTTTTTCGCTAACATCCGAATGTTCCCTGCAAGTTGTAAAGAATATAAAAAGCCAGTGCCCAGGTGGTGGTCATTGTTAAGAGAATGTCGAAGCTGACAGCTTTTGAGAAAACCACGATTCCCATGGTCGTTGCGGCCGCAACAGCGCTCCAAAAGCGTAGCCCTGAAGTTTGTGCTCCCCATCTTCAACGACTTCAACCTTGCGGCCCACCACAAAGACAGCAGCGACGGTAAGCACACCCGAGATGGCTGAGGGCAGACGCGCTGACCATTCCGTCACGCCAAACAGTTTGAAGCTGGCTATGATCATCCAGTAAAGCAGTGTGGGTTTCTCAAACCAGGTATGTCCGCCGAGCGTTGGTGTGACTAAATCGCCTCGCAAAAACATCTCGCGCGCGACCTGCGCGTAACGCGGTTCATCCGGACCAACTAACGGCAGATGCCCAAGGCCGAAAAATAGAACCCAACGATTGCGAGAACAAGCAGAACTGTACCGCGCTTGGCAAGGGTTGAAGGATGCAAGTATATTCGCTCCGCTTTTGAAATCAGTGGTCAGTGAGTCAGTGGCAGTGGTCAGTGATCAGTGCGCAGTTTAGAAAGTTCTGGTGCAACAAGGCCAGGCGCCGGCACACAGACGCAGTTTAATCTTACTGACCACTGGCCACCGACCACTGATCACCGGGCACTGAAATCATAACAGGAAACATAAAACCTTGACGCTCGTACCGCAGTGATCGGTGTAGGTCATCTCGGCCGACAGCACGCGCGAATCCATTCTGATCTTTGCCGCGGAAGGATTGGCGGAGTTTGTCACCGTTTGCGACCTTGATGAAAAACTGCGCAAACGATTGCCGCAGAAAGAAAGTGGACTGGACGTCGGATTGGCGCAAACTGATCGGCTGCGTCGACGCAGTCAGTCTTGCGGTTCCAACGGAGTCGCATTGCAGGATTGCCCTTGGCCTGCTCGAAGCAGGCATCCACGTGCTGGTGGAGAAGCCGATCGCGCGAACGCTTGCCGAGGCAGATGAAATGATCGCGGCAGCCGCAAAGAGCGGCTCATTGTTGCAGGTCGGACACCTCGAGCGTTTCAATCCTGCGCTGGTCGCGCTGCGTCCACATGTTCGAAATCCAGTTTATTTTGAAATCCATCGCGTCGGCGAGTTCACCACGCGTTCACTGGACATAGATGTTGTGCTGGACCTGATGATCCACGATCTCGACATTGTGCAGTGGTTGGTCGGCGAAGATGTTGAGGTAACAGAACTGCATGCGGTTGGCATCCCGATCCTGACCAACAAAGTCGACGCCGCAAACGCGCGGGTTGAATTCTCTTCAGGGGCAGTAGCAAACATCACGGCCTCGCGTGTAGGCACGGAAAAATTCGCAAGATGCGTTTTTTCAGCCACATGATTACATCGCTATCGACTACGCCACGAAGCACGCTTCGATCAGCAACCTGGCGCCGCCCACCGCGGAAGGCGCCTGGCCGGGAGTTCACACGAAGAACCTCGATATCGTCGACGTTGAACCACTGCGCGCGGAGATTCTCGCTTTCGTATCAGCCGTCCGCGACCACCAGCCGCCGGCGGTTTCGGGCCTGGAAGGCAGAAACGCGCTCGCCCTGGCACTGCGCGCACTGGAAAGAATCGAGCACCATACCGGGAAAGTTGAAAGTCGGCTCAGTTGGGTAGAAGTTTGGAGGTAAGAGCGGGGGCAGCCCACCTTACCCGACCCTGAGACTTCAATCCGGCTCATCCGATGTTGCTGGAGAGCCCTATCAATCTCGTCTTTATGTTCAATCTGCAATTAGCTCGAGGTCAGGAAGGCGGGCTTGCCCCGCTCCAACTCTTTTTCATTTCCATGCAAACATCCAATCCCGAAATCACTTCTTTTCTCGCCGAGCGCATCACCGCCGCCGACTTCCCTTCCGCCGTTTACCTTGTAGCTGAAAAAGGCCGCGCGCTTTTTGCTGACGCTTTGGGCAATGCGGTAGTCGAGCCACGACGCATCGCGGCAACGCTCCACACGATCTACGATCTCGCTTCACTTACGAAACCCCTGATAACCGGCCTGCTCTGCGCGCGTCGCGTTGAAGCCGGCGAAATCACGCTCGATAGTTCAGTTTCAAATTATCTTCTGGAGTTTGAGCGGACCGACAAACAAGCGATCACGATCCGCGATCTGCTGACGCACACATCAGGTATGCCGGCCTGGCGACCTCTTTACATTCTTGCCGAGGGCGAACGCGACCGGACGGTTTCGGTAATAGCTGATTTGATTTGGAATATCCACCGGAACGCGCGTGGTCTATAGCGACTCTGGGATTTATCGTGCTCGGCCGCCTGTTGGAACGATTAACTGGAAGAACCCTGATCGAGTTGGCACAAACGGAAATCTTCGAGCCTCTGGAATTGAAACAAACCTTCTTCAATCCTGAGGTCGCGATGCAAACAGGAATCGCCGCCTGCGAAACCGGCAATGTCTACGAACGAGAAACGTGCGGCAACAGCGCGGCCCAGGATTACAAGAACTGGCGTGAGGAACTGATTTGGGGCACGGTGCACGACGGCAACGCTTATTTTCCTCGGCGGGGCTGCGGAGCCATGCGGGACTTTCCTCGACCGCGCCAGAGACACTCGTGCTGGCTAGTCAATTTGTCGCCAGTCAAACTCGTTTGCTCAAGCCGGCGACTTGCGAGTTGTTTCGCAAGAACATGACGCCGGGTTTAGAAGAAGCAAGGTCGTTCGCCTGGCAGCTGGCGGAAACAAAAGACTCCGCCGCCGGTCTTGATCTTCCGCGCGAAAGTTTTGGACACTCGGGCTTCACCGGGACAAGCTGCTGGATCGATTCTGTTAATGAGCGGGTTTTCATCCTCTTAACAAACCGCACCCACGCCCGCCAGCTGCCCTTCGCAAACATCAACAGCGTTCGGCGGCGCTTTCATAGTTTGGCAGTGGCGGCGCTCGATAAATCGTCCCCATCTGCCGGGCTATAGCACTCCAGATTGGGGCCGCGGCGTTGTTTTTACACGGCTCGTTTTTGGAAGGATGGTAAACGCGTTCAGTCCGACGAACACGCGATCGCCCGGCGGAGCCTAACCTCTACAGCTTCTGGTTTTGGACGGGTAACAATGATAGGTTTCGCGGTCTGGCTTTCCGGCGTTTCAGTAGTCAGATAATAAGGGTTGTCACTGGATTCACATGCCCCACCGGCCGGATCGAGTCGAATGCGAACTCGCTCGTAAGCTCCCACAAAACTTGTCTCCTCGACGACGCCTCCGGATAAGCATACACGACCTGCAGGCAGCGGTTGCGTCTTGCTCAACAAGACATCCTCAGGTCGAAAACTATCTTTACCGTTTCGCCGTCTTTGAGCTTTTCATCAATGCGTGCTGGAATCTGCGCCAGGCCAACCTCAATCCGATCCTTGCGGACGACGCCATCAGATATTGGCGGCCCCGAGAAAGGTTGCCACATACTCGGTGGCCGGATTGTTGTAGACCTCAGCAGGCGTTCCAATCTGTTCGATATTTCCCACGTTGATGACAGCGATGCGATCGCCGAGTTCAAGCGCTTCTTCCTGGTCGTGTGTAATAAAAATCGCGGGGACGTTTACTTTCTTGAGCAGCGCACGAATCTCGCGTCGCAAGTGGCCTCGTGTTTGGCGCGTCAAGTGCGCCAAATGGCTCATCGAAAAGCAGCACTTCAGGTTTGTAGGCCAGCGTACGAGCAATCGCTACACGCTTGTTGTTGCCCGCCTGAAAGTTGTGACGGATACTTTCTTGCGATGCTCCTCGAGTTGGACCAACTCGAGCAGTTCGTTAACTGTCTTTTTAACTTCCTTGCGCGGCCGGTGGCGGATACGCAGACCGTAGCCGATATTCTTCTCCACCGTCATCTTCGGGAAAAGCGCATACGATTGAAAGATGACGCCGACACCTCGTTCGCGGGCGGGAAGTTCGGTGACGTCTTTGTTGTGAAGAATTATTTTCCCGGTATAGGGCTGTTCCAAACCGGCAATGATGCGCAGAATTGTCGTTTTTCCGCTTCCCGACGCCCCAAGCAGAACGAGCGCTTCGCCTTCCGCTACATGGAAGGTGATGTTATGAAGCACACTTGTCTTGCCGAAACGTTTGCTCACACCCACGACGCTGGCAGCGTAAACTGGGGCACTCTGGTTCTGAAGTGGGACTCAACTTGTTTTGCATAACTCTGACCACTTGAGCCATGACTAAAGTACCTCAATCGACATCCAGTTCATCGCCGGTCAGGACCGCCTGCTGTACGGAGATATCACGTAACCGGCGCAGCATAACTCGTGCGAAAACCAACAACCACCTGCTGCCGCCCTGTGACAGTGACAAGATCTTCAGTCGACATCAAGCCAGTCCCTTGCGAAAAACAGCACACTGAAGACCAGGAAGGAAAAACAGTGCCAGCACAATGGCGATTGCGTTGGCAGCTTCAATCTGTCCCTCGTTGAATTTGGCGAAAATGTAGAGCGGCGCAGTCTGAGTTCGTCCGACCAGATTGCCCGACACCATTATAGTTGAGCCAAACTCACCAACCGCACGCGCAAAGGTCAGCAGCGCGCCAGAAACGACTGCGCCGCGCAACGAAGGCAGCGTGACATGCCAGAACGTTTGCCAACGGGTCGCCCTGATGGTAGCCGATGCCTCTTCCAACGAACGACTCATCGTGTCGAACACCGGCTTAATCACACCAAATGCCAGCGGGAAGGTGACGAAGATGTTTGCCAAGCACAATCGCGCCGGCCGTGAACATGACGCTCAATTCCGTGCGGCCGCAGCAGGCGACCCAGCATTCCAAAAGGACCCCACAACATCAGCAAAGCGACGCCGGCAACCGCCGTCGGGATTGCGGTGGGCAGGGAAATTGTAACGATGAGCGCATTGCGCCCCAGAAGGCGTAGCGCGAAAGCACATAGGCGGCGAAGAGACCGAAGAGAACATTGAACACCGTGGCCCAGAAACTTGTAACCATCGAAAGCTTCAGCGCGAAAACTGCTTCCGGCGCCGACGAGCGCGCGCCCAGAAACTTGTCAGTCCTTTGTTAGTACCAAAAATGAAAATCGAGAGGAGTGGCAAAAACACCAGCGGCATCATCATGAAAACCAGCATGCCGATGCTGAGTGGTCGCGTAACATCGAAGCCGCGCACGTGCCGCATTGTGGGTATTAGTGAACTCATCCGTTTATCTAGCGGAAAGTGAAAGGTGAAAAGTAAAAAAGGACGCAACCGTTACTCTTCCTTTTCACTCTTCACCTTTCACTTTCACTTTTCACCTTTCACTTTTCACTCTTCACTTCCTGTTCAGCACTTTGTTCTTGAATATCTGCTCAATAATGTTCCGGGTAGGCCCTTGTCCCAGCCGCCGAAGTAATCAATCGTAAATGGTATCTCGATATGTCCGAACTCCTTGTTCGCCTCATTAATGGCGTCGTTCGTTACTGAATGAAAAAGTGATACTTCACGAAAGCAGCCTGTGCTTCCTCAGTCCAGAGATATTGTACAAAGGCATCCACGATCGCACGTTTTTCCGGCGTCACGTTTCGATCGATCACCACCAACCGGATGTTCGCTGAAGATCGTGGCCTGCAGGCACAATAATCTCCATCGGCTTCGCCGCTCTCTTTCATCAACAGACCATCGAGCTCGTAGGTTATCAGCGCGTCGCCATTGCCAAGTTCGAACGTTGTCCTGCGCCTCGCGTGCGGAACGCAGGCGTCGACAAAAACGTTCTTCCAGACTGCCTGAAGCATTTGCAGCGCGCGAGCCTGGTCCGGCTCGCCGCTCTGCTTCTCTGACTTCATCAGCTCCGATCCGTAAATCGCCAGCAATCGACCATTGCGCGCCGCCTGAGCTTAACCGGATCTGGGGTGAATCAACTCTGATCCCCGGCTTTGGCAAGATCCGGAAAGTCGTGGATTCCCTTTCGGATTTGCACTCTTTGACCAGAATTACAAAGCGGCGTCTTGTTGACGATTCCTTTGTACGGCAGCGCGATGCCAATCTGAAGTAACGAGCCGCTTCCTTCCTAGTCGCTGGGCATCGCGGTCAATAGCCAGAATCGCGATCTCGGCGCGGCACGCCTTGCGAGAATCTGATTGGTCACCGTTTCCGAGCCCGCGATACGACGAGGTGAAACGCACATCCTGCCCGTGCTCCTGTTTCCACTTAGCCGCGAAGCCCGGATAGATTGCCTTTCTCCAGCGACTCCTTCATGATCGAGAAACCGTAGAGCGTGATATTGATGCCGCCTGTTTCGATATTCGGCTTTGGCAGGCAACCACTCGCGAACGACATGAACGCGAGCAATACTGAATATGCGACCAGAGCGACTTATTGAGTGTGCGTTTCCTCAAGAGCTTGGCCTTTTTCCTATTTCGTCCTGACTCGGTGCAGCCGCGCGGGCGATATTCCGGGTTGCGGGGGTTTTAGTGGTCTATACCATACCTTCGACTATTCTGGAAAGATTTAGCAGTCTCCAGTTACTGCCATGGCGGGCAATGTCCGCTTTCAATGGCAACATGGTCGCCGGGGGAGCAAGACTGTGAAACAGGTGATGGCCTGCTTATGCGGTTTGTCCCCCCAAGATCTCGCGCTGGCCGGCGCCAGCTGTCAGTCAGACGCCTTCAAAACCAGCCAGAATCAAGCGACGAGGACGAATCCATCGCGGCGGCTCCGCAACCCTGACAGACGCCTTCGCGGAAATAGGGCCGCGCGTGGCTTACCAGCAAGACTGGCATCAAGGTGGTCTTCAGCCTTCGGCGCCACTGCGGACCTGGCAAAGCAGATTGAAAATGGCGCGCCCTTTGACGTCTCTGCAGCCGCGGACGCTGAACATGTGTCGAACAACCTCGAAACCAAAGTGGTTACTTCACGCCGGGAAGCCGCGCGATTTATGCGCGTGGCCGGCTGGTAATGTGGGTTGCCGCCGTGAGCAGTAACTTAAAGGCGGAGCGCATACAAGACATTACCGTGCGAAACTGCTCGAACGAATCGCGATCGCCAAGCTCCGATGCTGCCCCTTGTGCGATCGTGCGACCGTTGAAAGTCTACAGGCCCCGGGAATCTGGACATGATCGAAAGCAGAGTTATTTACGGGCGCGTGAATGTGTCGCAGACGAAGCAGGCTGTGGCGACCGGCAACGCCGAGGTCGCTTTCCATTCCCGCTGGCGCTGATTAAGACCGGCGAAGGAAGGTACATCGAAGTAAGCGATGAATTGCAACGTTACCCGCCGCTCTGATCGAAGCCCTGGGAATCATCAAGGAGTCTGACAAAAACAGGCTGCGGCCCGGAAGTTCGTGGACTTCTTGTTGAGCCCGGAAGGACGGGAACTCATGACCCAAAAAGGATACCGAATACCTCAGAAACCCTGGGCGCTGGTGTCGAGACAAGTTTTAGAGCGAAAGCCAATAAGCGTGGTATCTTCCCCCTGTGGTTTCAAACCTGATATGCGGCTTCTGGCTATGTACGCCAACGCACGTAACTGGTATGCTGCTCCCGTACAAATCCGTCCCTGACTTGATGTAGGAACGACTTATCCCCGTTCTTTCCACCCCAACTCTTTCAAGCACGATTGCTCCTGGGTTATTCGATTTGAACTTTGCAGTAACCACTGACCGAGGAAAAGTCTATGAAAATCCTACTTTATAACCCTGACAACGGCGTGACGCGAAACTTCATGCCCCACCTCTGGATGTTTCTGCTTGCAGGCGCTCACGCCGCCCGGACATGAAGTGATTCTGATTGACGGCAACGCGCAAGGCGATGACCGACGACGAGATCGTGCAGTTCGTGCAAGAGAATCAAGATCGACCTGGTCGGGATCGGGGCGATGACCAGAATGGTTGCGAAAGCCTATCGCGTCGCCGAGCGCGATTCGCGCTGCCGGCGTGCCGGTCGTGATGGGCGGACCGCACGTCACGGAATGTCCTGACGAAGCGATCGGCCGAGACGGCGGACCGCGTTACGCTGACGCCGTGGCTCTCGGCGAAGCTGATGAAACCTGGCCGCTGATTGTTGCGGACGCGGCGCGCGGAGAACTCAAGGAAGTTTACCAGCCGGAGCGCGATGCGAAGGGCGTCGATCGCAAGCCAAGCCTGCAACCCTATCCGTCCATTCCCTGGGAGAAGACTCGACCTCGACCAGTTCAGTCTGGTACCGAAAATGTTGCGTCCGTTCATGACCAAACTCGGCGCCGGCTGGGGAACGTTTCACGTCGTGCCGCTGGAAACCGGACGCGGCTGTCCTTATGGCTGCGAGTTTTGCACTGTCACCGGATTCTTTGGCGACTCGATTCGCTTTCGCACCAACGAAAGCGTCGTAGATGAACTGCTGCGACTCAAAGAGCGCGCGCGGCAAAGAGCGCGGACAAATCGCGGTCTTCTTCATCGACGACAATCTGGCCATCAACATCAAGCGCACGAAGTCACTGCTGCGAGACATCATCGCCGCCGGACGCGCAGTTGCCCTGGGTCGCGCAAATCAGCGCTAACCTGCTGCGCGACGAGGAACTCGTTGACCTGATCGCCGAGTCAGGCGGCCAGTGGGTTTTCATCGGCATGGAGTCGATTGATCCGGCGAACATGGCCGACGTCAACAAGAACTTCAGCAAGCCGAGCGAATACGGCGCGGTGCTACAGCGACTGGCGCAGCGCAACGTCTATGCGATCACTTCGTTCATCTTCGGCATGGACAACGATACCGACGGGCATCGCTGATCGCACACTCGAGGAAATCCACTCGTGGCCGCCGGGCCTGCCCGGTCTTTGGTCAACTAACGCCCTTTCCGGCCACGCCGCTTTACGACCGGCTGCAAAAAGCCGGACGACTCGACGCGGCCAAAACACTGGATGGACTTCGCGCCTGTTCTGGATGGCACACACGCCGCTCAAGATGACGATCCAGGAAGCGCGACAGGAAACTGATCACGCCTGGCGAGTCTCATACAGTCCCGAACGAAATGCCGAGGCGATCAATTCGATTAGCGATGCCGCCGTTCCGATACCGCCTCAGCCATCCTGGTCTCACGTCTGTTCTTCCGCGGCATCTATTTTCCGCAGATGAACAAGCGCGCCTGGCTGAAACTCGATCTTCCAAAACCGGCGCCCGATTTTCAGCCTTACAAAAGAAGCCATCGGCATGGTGGCGCTCTCACCGGAAGAACAAGGTCTCAGTTGAGAGCGACAAACCGGCAGCCGTGATGAATCACCAGAAGGCACGCTTGATCCAGGGAATTGTCCACTGACTCGGTCGGGATTTGCTGCGGACGATCAGGTGCGACAATCTCCAACCGAACGAGCCGGCAAGCTTGCAACAAGCTGGCCGACTACCTCAGCCTCGAACGAAACGTCTCAATTGCTTCGGCAGCTGTTTTCCTGCTCGGTCTCGGCGAGGAACTCTGGAAGAAATTCCTTCCCAAGTATCTTGAAGCGCTTGGCGCCAGCACACCCATCATCGGCCTCTTCGGAACCGCGGAAGACTTCCTTGACGCCATCTATCAGTATCCCGGCGGCTGGATCGCTGACCGGCTTGGTCGCCGACGCGCCTTCCTGATTTTCATCGCTCATTGCTGCCGCCGGTTACCTTGTCTATTACTTCGCTTCCTCATGGCCCCTTGTCTTTGTCGGGCTCGCGCTCTGGCGATGGCCTGGCAGAGCATGGCCTCGCCCGCGATCTTTGCAGTCATCGGGGATTCCCTGCCTCAGAGATCGCCGCGCCATGGGATTCACTTTGCAGTCGATCCTGAAACGCGTGCCGATAGTCATCGCGCCCATCATCGGCAGGTGCGATGATTGCCTCGCTGGGAATCATTAAGGGCGTCCGCATGCCGGTCTCTTGATCACTCTGGCGCTGGCAGCAGTCACTCTTCTACTGGTGCTGAAAGTAAACATCGCGATCAAAGCGTCACCTGCCACAAACATCCGCCGGCGTGTGGCGTTCGTTTCATACGGCGCTTGAAGCGTCTGCTCATTTCCGATGTCATCATCCGAATGTGCGAAGGCATGACCGGAGTTCTCGACAATTCTTTACGTCACCAACGTTCAGGGCTTTCAGTACTGCGCGTTACGGAACACTGATCGGAATTCAGATGATCGTTTCGATTCTGGTCTACATTCCAGCCGGCAAGATTGCGGACCGTATCGGCCGCAAGCCATTTGTGATCGTCACCTTCCGTCAGTTTTGCCCTCTTTCCGCTGGCGATTATTTTTGCGATGAACTTTGGCTTTCTCATTCTTGCCTTTAGCAATACGTAACTGAACGAAGTATTACC
>ERZ1370068.5703-contig-4717_pt1 | contig 76668 bp, 118 predicted proteins | sample MGYA00561227_ERZ1370068 | MGnify/ENA primary metagenome ERZ1370068 (study PRJEB38410, sample SAMEA6850437) | metagenome | study: Metagenomic assessment of the ecological functions of the soil: analysis of the soil microbiota associated with the... | reverse complement strand
TATTACGTTGCCAAATTCTGAAGAATCGAGTTTTTGCGCGTAAGTTCAGGTGCCCTGCTGTATGCCAGTGTCAGTGCATATATACTCTCCCGGGATTACTGCGCACGTCGCTGCGGGAAACAATGATCAACGCCGTTAAAAAATAAACGCTATGCTCAATAAATTTCTTCGTCATGATTTATTAATGATTTTTATACTGCAGCTTCCGTTTCTTTCATGCCAAACATTTTTGTTTCCTTGTCATATCTGCCCAGCCACCATTTTGTTTCTTTCCTGTTCTACTTCACATCCTTTGCTCCAACACTTTGAAGAAGCCACGGCCTGAGCCTCATTCGTTTTTCTGTACACTCAAGCGCCATCACAAACAGATCATCGGTGGAGCGCAGATCAAAATGATCTTTTTAACAAATGGCGCCATCTGGCACAGATAACAAAATGTCAATACCATTCCTACAGCTGAAAAAAAGAACTGTTAACTCAAATGGTGATCGGTATCCACGCAGGTAATGAAAAATGCGGCTTGCCACCGATATTCAGGGGCCAGTCCGAAGTAAATATCCAGGAAATAAATCCCAGGGCTGTCGCCGTCCCGGTAATGCCATAAATAAATCCTGCTGTATCCAAACTCGTATCTTTCAGACCCATCGCCTTATCTAAACCGTGAATCAGGAAACGGGTGAATACTTCATGAATTTTATAGTCCCGCACGGCGAACTTTTTTCACCGCAGGAAATAATACGGCCTCGTCGTCAAAACAACCCACAACAAATTTTTTAATTGCCATATTCCTTCACTCTGAGCTATAAGCTCGCTGAAGCCTCAAAGTTATATTTTCAAACTCTTTCAAATCTCAAAGCTCATAGCTATCAACCAGGTACTTATCTACGCCACCATGATCATGTCCGTGCTGTTCTGCAAATTCCTCTACGGATTCATGTTCCACCGCTATCCATTTTTTGCTTATAGTTTTCACCACTGCGTTTTAATAATGTGTTTGATCTCCGCCACCGCAATTACCGGGAAGAATTTTGCAAACAGGAAATAACAGGTAAAGAACAATCCAAATGTTCCCATGTAAAAACCTACTTCCCAAACTGGTCGGTCGTATAATAAGTACTCCATGAAGATCGGCAGGTAATCACGATAAACAGAGGTAACAATGATCACAAACCTTTCGAACCACATCCCGATGTTTACCAGTATACTCATGAAGAATGTCACCAACAGGTTGCGCCTCATTTTTCTGAACCAGAAAATTTGCGGGCGAAAGCACGTTACAACCCATCATGATGATAGTAACTCCATCCGTAGGGAGCTTGAAAGATTGACCCTGTTTTGCATAAAGGCAAAATTTTCATAAGGATTGGCGCCGTACCATGCAATAAATAATTCAGTGAGATATGCAATACCCACAATTGAACCCTGTAAGCACAATGATCTTATTCATTACCTCAATATGCTCGATGGTAATATATTCTTCCAGACTTAAACACTTTTCTTGTAACAACCAATAGTGTTTGCACCATCGCAAATCCGGAAAAGATAGCACCCGCAACGAAATAAGGAGGGAAGATGGTTGTATGCCAGCCCGGAACTACTGAAGTGGCGAAGTCGAAGGATACAATGGTATGCACAGACAATACCAGCGGAGTGCTCAAACCCGGCCAAGCACCAACGCCAGCGTTTCATGTCTCTGCCAGTGTTTGGTTGATCCCGTCCATCCAAATGCAGCTACACCATAAAACAATTTTCTCCATTTCAATTTCGCACGATCGCGAAGAGTAGCCAGATCAGGCAAGCAAACCACTGTACCAGAATAAGAGTGAAACGGTGAAATATGTTGAGATCGCAAACACATCCCATAGCAAGGGAGAATTAAAGTTCGGCCACAATAGCACCGCGGGTATTTGGATAAGGCAAGTATAAAGAATGCCATCCAAACGCGACCCATATGCCAGATCGGGAAATTGCCCCGCACAAATCACCGCAAAGATTGTCATTGCTTCTGCCGCACGATTCACACCTGTTCTCCATCCCTGGCGGAATAATAATAGGATCGCAGAGATCAATGTACCGGCGTGGCCGATACCGATCCACCATACAAAGTTGGTGATGTCGTAGCCCCAACCCACCGTTTTATTCAGGTTCCATTGACCCACTCCATAGATCACTTCCATTGTAACCGAGACAATTCCGAAACAAAGCAGAAGAACGGAAATACATAAAACCGATCCACCACAAACGCGTAGGCCTTGCTTCCACTGGTCTGCAAATATCTTCTGTGACCTGGTGATAATCTTTGTTACCTGCTATCAGCGGTGCTCTAACCTGTGATTCGTACCGGAGTAATGCCATATTTTTTAGCTTTGAGCTTCGAGCTATTAGGCTGCGAGCCTGTTTTTATTAGATTCAACGTTCTGTTCTATTCATCTTCGTTGCATCCACTGCTACTTGTGCGTTCGCATTCATTCAGCACGTACATTCATTATCTTTATTCTCATTATCTCTTATCCTTCCTTCTTCGGCTCAATGATCTCATCTGTATTTCTTATCCTTGCCAGGTAATTAATATTTGGCAGCGTATGTACTTGTTCGATCACATAGAAATGTCCTTAGCTCATTTTCCTCTCTCATCTTCGATACCCTGCTTTCTTTGATCGTTCACATTACCAAAAACAATTGCATCGGTAGGACAAGCCTGCATGCAGGCTGTTTTTGCTTCGCCATCTTTTAATACGCGATCTTCTCTTTTTCGCTGTTCAGCTTTGCCATCCTGCATACGCTGAACGCAGAAAGAACATTTTTCCATCACACCACTGGCTGCGAACTGTTACATCCGGATTCAATACCATACGGGTGACATCATCCATCATCTGCTCAGTTACCACTTCATCCAGCTTACCAACTATCCACTGATCCTGGTTGTGCGGGAAACTATCAGCACCTGTATAATCGGCCCAGTTAAACCGGCGCACTTTATAAGGACAGTTGTTGGCGCAATACCTTGTACCAATACAACGGTTATAAGCCATTTGGTTAATTCCTTCGCTGCTATGGTTGGTCGCTGATACAGGACAAACATTTTCGCAAGGCGCATTGTCGCAATGCTGGCAAAGCATCGGCTGGAAAACTACCGCTTCCAGGTTCATCAGGATTGTTTCATTGCTCACAAAATACCGGTCGATACGCAACCAATGCATATCATGATAGCGAAGCACTTCTCTTTTACCTACAACAGGCACATTGTTTTCAGCGTGACAGGCAACCACACATGCGTTACAACCCGTGCAACTATTCATGTCAATGCTCATTCCCCATTTAATACCACGGTTGTTCATAGTCCGGGTAAATTGTGCCTTCTTTCCGATAGTCGCCGGTGATCGGTGCAAATTCTTTTCTAAGCTCTTCCCTGTATTCTTTGTATTGCTCGGGTATTTTTTAAATGATGCCAGCGTGGTTTCCCTTACTACTTCTTCACGGCCCACATAGCTGTTCTGGATCTGCATTTGGGCGATCTTCTGAGTATCGCCGGTTTTGGAAATTGCCACGTCAGTTGAAGAGTAGAAGAACATTTGTTCCATTGAATGTAGCAAACGGATAAGCATTTTGACCTACACCTTCTGCGGCTTTTCCTAAAGTTTTTGTTCTGCCGTAACCCACTGCTACTGCAATTGTATTTTCATTCATTCCCGGAATAACGAGTACCGGAAGCTTTAATTCTTTATTACCTGCTTTGATACTGATCACAGGTTTTGACGGGTAGTACTCATAGTCTACACTATCAAAATCAATATTGAGTTCTTTTTGCTTTAGCAACCTGAGATCAATGCATAATTGTCCCACGTTGCTTTTGAAACCGGGTCAGGTAATTCCTGTAACCACGGGGTTACCAGCCTGTTTTCCTGTTCCAAGGGAAACTTTCTGATATAAAAACCAATTCGTCTTTGCCGCCTTTTTTAGCAGCACCAATCAGCAGCGGATGCTGAGGAAACTGAACCGCTATTAAATGTACCGGCAGAAACAGCAACCGGTGCAGATTCTATCACACCATTTTGTAAAGCGACATCAAATGCATTTTCACCGCCAAGTTTTGTTGTCCAATAATTTTTAAAATAAGTTTCGTAATCAGGAGTTGCACCTGCCTGTCCGGTAGGCAGGCTCCATTTGAGTAATGAGTTTGAAAATATCTTGTTTTGAAAAGAGGATAGATGGTAGGTTGAATAAAACTTGTATAACCGGCCTTTGGCTCAGCATCGCCCCAGCTTTCTAAGTAATGGTGATTGGGAACCAGGTACTGGCACAATTCGGATGTTTCATCAATTTTTTCAGTAAATGAAACGCTAAGCTTTACTTTTTTCAACCCGGCTTTAAATGCTTCAGCATCGTGATGATCGTAAGCAGGATTAGCACCATAAACAAGCAATGCACCAACCTGTCCATTTTGCATCATCGTCACACAGGTCAGTCATATCCTTTATCAATTCCCTGGCGGTAATTCACAGGCACAGACCAATCAATTGTTTTTCCGTAAGCACCTATTTGCTGGTTGATCGCATTGATGATCGTCTGAACATTTACATCATTGCTTCTGCCAACTACCAGTGCAGCACCACTTGCATTTGTAAGATCAGCAGCGACTTTATTAATAGATTGTTGAAGTTTGGCATTTAATTGAGGCGCCGTGACACTTCCGCCTAATGCAAGCATAAAGCGCCAGCACTACGGAGCTGGCTTTCTGACGGCCGGTGAGTGAACCGTTCATCTGCATTGGCACCCGTCATACTCAGGAAACTTTCAAACTGGTAGTGTTTGCTCATCGTGGGATTCTTCTCATCGATCTTGCGACCGTAAGAATATCCGCGGGCAAATTCAACAGGGCTCAACCATGTTCCCAGGAAATCTGCTCCAAAACTCACGATCACCTTTGCCGCCTGGAAATTATAAGAAGGAATAGCCCTGCTTCCGAAACCTAGCTTTCATTGGCCTGCAGCATGCCGCTGTATGAAACGGCATCATACTGTACATGTTTGCCACCGGGATATTTTGCTAAAAATTCAGCAATGACCTGTTTGGTGGTAGGTTGAAGTAACTGGTGCTTGTAAGCAATACAACCGGCGCACCATTCAAGCCAGCCATTGCATCGCTCACCATTTTATCAAGTTGATCAAAGGTGGGGATCTCTTCAAATTTATCTCCTACTTTTCTTTTGGATGAGGCAGGCGATACATGTCATAAAGATCAAGAATGGAAGCCTGGGCCCGGGGTGAAGTTCCACCTTTTGTAAATGAGCAAAGATCATTTCCTTCAAGCTTTATCGGGCGTCCATCTCTCACTTTTGCGATCACAGGCAACACATCACCGTCCTGTACATAAGTAGTAGCATAATATTTCGCAACGCCGGGGAAAACGTCGGCGGGCTTGTTGGCAAAAGGAACAACTTTGCGTGAAGGAATTTTACAACCGGCGGCAAGAGCGGCGGCGGCTGTACTAAAACCAAGATATTTTTAAGAAATCACGGCGTGGAGTGGCAGCATCCATCACTCCGCCATCAATATCTTCAAACGGTAATTCTTCTCTAAACTCATCTTCCGCTATTTTTTTAACGGCTTCTTCGTTAGTCAACTCACCAAACTTTTGCCAAATTTTTTGCCATTGTAACCCCCATTCCGCCCAGGGCGGAGAGTTTTGATACTGGTTTATTAGTTGTACAATATAAATTCAACAGCAGAAGTGTGCGACGCAACAGAAGTTAAATAGCGTTACTTAAGTTGGTAACACAACAATTATCCTTCTACTGATAAAAAACTCAAAAGCAAAAAGAACTGTTGACTCAAGTTCTCCCTTTAGGAGACAGAGGGCTTTAATAGTGACATTTCTGACATTCAATTCCACCAATATCTTTTACCGTTATACTATCCATTTTCCCGGATTTGAAATCGTTATGGAATTTTTCATAAATGCTGTAAAATTTATTCCCGGTGCTGTCATTATAATTGAAATTCACTTTTGTTTCGCGGTGACAATTGATACACCAGCTCATGCTTAGCTCAGCAAACTGCTTTACTTCATCCATTTCAGTGATCGAACCATGGCAGGTTTGGCATTGCACCTTGCCGGCGCGAATATGCTTGGGCATGACTGAAGAACACAAGGTCAGGAAGGCTGTGGATCTTTGTCCATTCTACCGGCTGTTTGATCATTGACGGAGTCCATTTTGTAGCATTGGCCGGATCAAATCCTGCGTATCTGTACAGTTTCTGGATCTCCATGGTTCCGATTTATCTCATTACCGGCTTCATCATAAAGCTTTGGACCCTTTTCATAACTCTGGATCGCCTTGTGGCAATTCATACAAACATTCACTGAAGGAATGGCTGCATGCCGGCTTTCCCATGCATTACCGTGACAGTATAAGCAACTAATTTGGTTTATACCCGCATGTACTCTATGAGAATAATAAATGGGTTGTTTTGGCTCAGTAAGACTTCTGACGACCCAAACCAATTGCTCCGTTTGTAATATAGTAGCCACATACTATAAATACTATTATGGTAAGAAGAGAAATGTAGACCTTGTTTTTGTAGAATGGAACTTGTTCCGGGCGAAGAATTCCTTCCTTATCATCCGAAAGCTTTTTCAGGTTATTATTGACCTGCATTAATATCAGGGCAATGATCGCCATGATAAGCGAGATGATGCCGAAGATGACCCAGGTTCTGTCGCCTGTTGGACTTTCAGTTGGTCCGCCGGGTGTAGATTGTGGGTACCGGAGTACTAACGTATTTAATAATAGCCTCTAATATCTTTGTCTCGGCATGCTGGGAAAGCAGTCATTTGAACTCCTGCCGAATTGCGACTTTAACCCTTTGTAGCATGGATCAGAGTTCGTGAGTTTATCCGCGTTATGAACCCAGTTAACAATCTTATGTGAGCATCTCCGCTGTAGGGCTCTCTTCTATCAAACCCCTCCCAATCTTAGGGCCTATCATGATCTTTCGTTAAACTATGACAACTTGGCGCAATTATTATTAAAAAGCTGCCGACCGTCCTGAGCAGAGATTTTTGAAAAAGAAAACAAAGAGAAAGCAAGAACTATCAGAGCGATTTTCCTGTTGATTGGGTTACATGGGATCATAGTCTCGGTTAAGCTAGATGTGGATAAATCTCCAATTGGCTGCAAAAATAAGTCAGTAGGACTATAAAAAACATTGATAATAAATTTTTTAAGCCTTTACCGATATGCATTTCAAAGAATTATTCCAAAAAAAATCTATTTGTTTATTTGTGTCATTTCTTCGTCAATCAAATTTTGAAATGTTTGCAACTGAAAACTTTTCCAGTTTCATTTCACCGATATTTGAGCCCTGCTAAAGATGCCAATCATTAAAAATGTTTGAAAGACTACAGCAAAAATGGAAAGTCGGTCCTGTTCAAATTGTGCTTATCATTATCTGCTTTGCCCCTGGGCGGAAGTTTAACAGGCTATAGCGCCAAAAAATCATGGATATGCTGTCGGTGGAAAAAGATTGGCTCTGGACGATCATTTATATTTTATTGGTTACTGTAATATGGCCGTTAGCAGTTCTTACTGTCAGCCTTTCTTCGGACAATTCAAATTTTTAAGGGTTACGTGAAACGGATTGGACAAAAGATAGGAATCGTTCGAGTTTGAAATTTGAGGTTTCAAGTTCAGAACCCGTTCCAAATTCTGACTCCGAAGGGGGCCTCTTCGGACGACGACTCACCACTCACCTCCCGATAGCCACCGGGACACCACTCACGACTGACTCACGACTCACGACCAACATCGCCATCTTCGCTTCCGGCGCCGGTTCAAACGCACAAAGGATCATTGACCATTTTCGCAATTCGCCTTCGGTCAAGATCGCGTTGATCGTCTGTAATAAAAAAGGCAGGTGTGCTGCAGATCGCTGAAAAAGAAAATATTCCATCCTGGTCATTGAAAAAGAGAAATTTTTCCGGCAATGGTTATCTGGATGAATTAGCGTCAGGAAAAATTGGGTTTATTGTTTTGGCCGGTTTCCTTTGGAAGGTTCCGAAGCTTTGATCAGGGCGTTTCCTAAACGCATTATAAATATTCATCCCGCATTGTTGCCAGGATATGGAGGGCAGGGAATGTATGGAAGCCGTGTGCATGAAGCAGTAATTAGTGCACAGGAAAAAGAAAGCGGTATCACCATTCACTATGTGGATGAGCACTATGACAACGGTGATATTATTTTGCAGGTAAAATGCCCCGTACTTGATGAACGATACGCCTGAATCACTGGCTCACCGGATCCATGAATTGGAATATGCGAATTACCCGGTAGTCATTGAAGACCTGGTAGAAAGGCTACAAGCTACAAGCTACAAGCTATAAGCATAGCTAACAGCTTAAGGCATACTTTAAATTACTATTAGCTTTTTGTTCTGTTACTTGTATATTAAGTGAGGAAAAAGTTCATCCATATTCTTTGCGCTGGTTGCGTCAATGCTGCTTGATACTGCTGGCATATCCGGCAAACGCACAGTTCAAAGTAAAAGGAACCGTTTATGACAGTTCAAGATTATATCCCGTGCAATCTGTGACTGTTGTAAGCACGGGTGGCAAAGGAACATTTACTGATGCGAATGGGGACTATGAAATTGAAGTCGGCGAAAAGGATTCTATCTGGTTCTCCTTCTTGGGTAAAACCTACGGTCAAATTCCCTGTTCTGAAAATGACCGACCCTTTGCACTTCGATATTTCAATACAGATCAATATTATGGTTTTAAAAGGAGTGACGGTATCGCCGCGTAATTACCGGCTTGATTCTATTCAAAACCGCCGCGACTATGCAAAAATTTTTAATTACGAAAAACCAAAATTAAGGACGACGACATCGGGACCTGCTAACGAAGTAGGCGTGGGTTTTGACCTGGATGAGATCATAAGGATGTTCCAGTTCCGAAAAAATAAAAATATGTTGCAGTTCCAGCAACGACTGATCCAACAGGAACAGGATAAGTTCATTGATCATCGTTTCAATAAACAATTGGTACGAAGACTTACTAATCTTACGGGCGAAGCTTTGGATAGTTTTATGGTGATGTACCGACCGACTTATGAATTCGCCATGCTGACTTCTGATTACGATTTTCAATCTTATATCAAAAAATGTTACGAACAATTCAAGTCCCCTGAAGCAAAAAAAGAAAAATCTTTTTAGTTCCTGCCATCAGAACCTGGTGAGTATTTTCAATTCAATTAAGTCATAACTTTCTGCATTAATTCAACTTGCTTATGAGAAAGCGACTTACTTCACAACTCCTCATTGCATCTCTTGTCCTTTTTGTTTTTTATACAGCAGTTTACCCATTATTGCTCAATCATCAGGTAGCAGTTCGACAACAGCCACTGAAAAAATACTGTTCCGGTACTTAGTGAAGCATTGCCTGAATCGGTCGGCATGTCAGCCGAGCGCCTCGGCAGAATTGACAATCTCGTCAAAGAATATATTGACAAAAAATGGATTGCAGGCGCAACAGTGCTGGTTGCAAGAGATGGAAAGATCGTTTACTACAAAGGATTGGGTTACGACGATATTGGCAAAAAAACTTCAATGAAAAAGATGCGATCTGCCGTATCGCATCTCAAACCAAGGCCATTACAAGCGTCGCCGTTATGATGCTCTATGAGGAAGGAAAAATTTTATTGAACGACCCTGTGAGTAACTACATTCCCGAATTTAAAAATCCAAAAGTGCTGGATAAATTCAACCCGGCTGATACAACTTACACAACTGTACCTGCTAAAAGAGAGATCACCATTCGCGACCTGCTTACCCATACATCGGGTATTGACTATGCACAAATAGGATCAAAAGAGTCGAATGCGATCTATTACAAAGCAGGTGTAGTGGGAGGACATTGGTGTAGATAAAATAGTTTTGGGTGACAAGATGAAAATTTTGGGTGGATTGCCGCTCATGCACCAGCCCGGAGAAAAATGGACCTACGGATTGAATACGGATCTGCTTGGTTATTTAATTGAAGTGGTCAGCGGAATGAGTCTTGACGAGTTTTTCAGAAGAAAATTTTTGAACCGCTGGGTATGAAGGACACCTATTTCTATTTACCAAAGGGAAAAAGAAATCGCCTGCGCAACTCTATATTCTGAGGATTCGACAAAGCATATTATAAAAGATGGAGAGACGTATGAACTGAATGGAACAATGTACGTGAATTATCCAAACATGAATGGCACTTATTACTCAGGTGGAGGTGGTTTGTCTTCGACGGCGTATGATTATAGCATTTTTATGCAGATGTTACTGAATGGGGTGAATATAACGGGAAAAGAATATTGAGCCGGTCATCGATACGAATGATGACCTCTAACCAAATTGGTGATATTGATTTTGGCGATGATAAGTTTGGTTTGGGCTTTGGTATCGTAACCGAAAAGGCGCAGCAAAAACTCCTGTTTCTCCGGGAACATTTAGTTGGGGAGGAATGTTCAGCTCATCTTATTGGATCGATCCTAAAAGAAAAATTATAGCCCAGTTTTTTCTACAGCAATTTCCAAACAGTCATGGTGAGATCCATGAAAAGTTTAAGGCGCTGGTATACCAGGCCATTAATAATTAAAGCTTCCTCCATCCAAAATTTTTCAGTGTCCAATCAACTGCATAATGAATTAAAAAGGAGTTTCAGCTTGAAAGACTGATCCTGTTCAGCGATGCAGTGTTTGCCATTGCCATCACCCTGCTGGTAATTGAAATTAAGATCCCTGATAAAGAATTTTTGAAAGAACATGGAGGCATTTCCGATGCAACAATATTAAATGCGCTCAGTCAGCTTGTTCCGAAATTCATTGGATTTCTTATCAGTTTTTCACTGATCGGCCTCTATTGGTCAATTCATCATCGCATGTTTGGATTTGTAACGAGCTATGACAGGAAGCTTTTATTCCTTAATCTTCTCTTTTCTTTTTTGTGGCACTGATGCCTTTCAGTACCGGCTTTTACGGTGAATATTGCAGGTAGCGAATTATTTGAAAAACAATTGAAGGTTCCAATGACCTTTATGTGTTGAATTTTTGCTGTGTTGGTTTCGCTAACTATTTGATGTGGCGCCGTATCGGGAATGAAAAACAAATTGGCTGAGCCGCCGATAGACCCGCTGGTATTGAAATTAGCTTATGCACGAGCGCTGGCCGTTCCTTTTCTCTTTTTATTGATGCTGCCGGTTGCTTATTTAACCAATGTTCTTTTTGCTGTTTATATTCCCATGCTGATACCTGCTTGTTCTCCGCATCCTCAAGAGACGAATCAGAAAAAATCATGAAAAAATTTACGCTGAAAAATAGTTTTTATGAAAATATCATTGCTTGCATTGTTAATGATAGCCTCGCTGAAAGTTTTTGCACAGACAGACTCAATCCCGTCGTTTGTAAAAGACAGTTTGGACAGCTATGTAAACAGGGCTCTGACCGACTGGCAAATTCCCGGCATCGCTGTTTGCGTTATAAAAAATGGGAAAGTAGTAACCATGAAAGGATATGGAGTAAAAGATTATGACACCAAAAGAAAAAGTAGATGAGAATACTTTGTTCATGATCGGCAGTAATACAAAAGCTTTTACTGCAACGGCACTCGCCATGCTCGATGCAGATAAAAATTATCGCCTTGATGATAATGTGACAAAATGGATCCCCGAATTTAAGCTGGATAATAAGGCGGCTGGTGAACAAGCCATTATCCGGGATCTTCTTTGCCACCGGATCGGTTTCAGAACTTTCCAGGGAGATTTTACTTACTGGACCTCCGATCTGACAAGAAAAGAAGTGATCGAAAAAATGAGCCATATTAAGGCTACTTATCCGTTCAGAACAACATGGGGTTATACAAATGCCGCATTTGTAACTGCCGGAGAAATTATTCCGAAGGCCTACGGGCATGCAATGGGAGGATTTTATAAAATCAAGAATATTTGATCCGCTTGAAATGAAAAACACACTTGCATTAAGCAAAGATTTCCCAAATGCCGCTAACAAATGTTCTCCGTATACAAAGGCCGAGGGAAAACTGGTGAAAATTCCCTTCTGCCAAATAGATAACCTGGCACCTGCAGGCAGTATTAGCTCATCAGTAAATGACTTGAGTCACTGGGTAATGATGCAATTGGATAATGGCAAATACAAGGATCAGTTAGGTTGTCCCTGTATCTGCCATCGCACAAACCCGGCTCCCGCATTCAATTTTGGGAAATGGAGGAGTGCTTTTCAATGAAGGTCATTTTTGCATTGTATGGTCTTGGCTGGTTTCTGCAGGAGTATTGCGGAAGAAAAATTGTGGCACATACTGGTGGAGTGAACGGCTTTGTGACCAGCGTTACCCTGATCCCTGAAGAAAAACTGGGCATTATTGTTTTTACAAACACAGATCAGAATTTGTTTTATGATGCCCTGAAATGGGATATTATGGATGCATATTTTGGCAAACCCTATCGCAACTACAGCAATGTCTATCTCAATACTTACAAGGCACAATCATCATCACAACAGAAAAAGACCAGGGCTTAAGGATTCTGTGGCCATGCATTTAAAAGCCGAATTACCGATATCAGCTTATGAAGGAAATTATTTTAATGATGTGTACGGAAACATGAGTGTGGTCCTCAGAAAATGGCGAATTGAAAATGAAATTTTCTCATCATCCGAATATGTACGCAAAACTTGAATCATTAGGAGGTAATCGTTTTTATGCAACATTTACTGATCCTGAATTCAGTAAAGCTATATTTCCATTTCATGTGGAGAACGGAAAAGTAACATCAGTGACAGTGAAAGTTGCAGACTTTGTAGAGTACAATCCTTATGAATTCACAAAAATAAATTATGGATATAGATCAAACGACTCTTGGAATAGGAACACGTCTACAGCATACCCAACAAGGTCCGGGCGTAATAGTTGGTGTTAAATACGCTACTTACCTGGTCTCTTTTATCAATCATGGAACAAAAGAAATTGATAAAACAGATCCTCACCTCGACGAGATCATCCCTGAAAATGTAACGGAGGAAATTGAAACACATTCCGAGGTAGAGAAGTCATTGTTAAAAATTCTGAGATTGTGGGGAGCATTATCAGAAATAGTACCATTAGGTGATCGCTGGAAAAATGGAATGATGCTTTTACAGCCTGCTGACAAAACACAGAAACCAAAAGAAATCCCTATTGATGTTTTCTTTCACAAGATCGTCATGCTTCGGGACAGGTTAAGAGTGCTGGAGCAAAATATCAATGCTCATAAACAACTCAGTGATGAGGACAAAGTAAATCTTCAGCAGTACATAACAAGGATTTATGGATCACTCACTACATTTAATGTTTTGTTTAAGAACAAAGAACATTGGTTTGTAGGCGAAAAAGGAAGTAAGGAAGAATAAAAGTTTCTTTATGCTGCTGCACGTTCATCCGGAAGATCCACAACCACGACATATAAAAATGATCGTGGATGTTCTTCAAAAGGAGGTGTGATCATTTACCCTACAGATACTATTTATGGTTTGAGGTTGTGATATTTTTCAACACAAGGCCATTGAAAAAATTTGCCGCATCAAAAGATCGATCCTCCGAAGGCACAGCTTTCATTCATTTGTTATGACCTGAGTGATCTTTAGCGATTTTTCAAAACAACTTTCACGAAAAACTTATCGATTACTTAAAGAATATTTGCCAGGCCCTTACACTTTTATTTTGCCAGCCAGTAAACAGGTACCCAAAATTCTGCAAAGCAAAAGGATACGATCGGTCTTCGCATCCCGGGCAACAATATTGTCCGATCGATCGTAAAGGAGCTTGGTCATCCATTACTAAGTGCCTCGCTTCCCGGTGAATCAGTGGAAGATTATACTGACCCCGAGATCATGTATGAAAACTTCAGAAACGAGGCAGACATCGTTGTAGATGGTGGAATTGGCGGCACTGTTCCTTCCACCATCATTGATTGTACAAAGGAGGAACCAGTATTAGTACGACGAGGTGCAGGTGAATGGATAGAATGAAAAAGCGCCGCCCCGAAGAACGACGCTGTAACCTTCAACCACTACATTCCTGCTATATATACTGATAGATCATATTGCCTGACGAGACCTGTTATGTCTGAAACGATGGTATTCGTGCCGTCTCATGTCTCCTCATTTTGTTAAGATGTCTGCGTTCACAGCGAAGAAATTCTGCCGTCGTGATAAGCTCTTCTGCGAGCCATTTTATTACGAAACTCATCATGATGCAAACGTCTCGATTCGTATCGGTTCCGATCACCGTGTCGAAAGGACTGCATTTCGCGTTGCTGGTGATATCGTTTGCCATCAGTCACCTGCGCTGACGCAGAAACTGTAAAAACAAGGGTAAGGATCAATCCTAAAAACAATATTTTTTTCATGGTAAAATTTTTTCGTTAATAATTGATTTAACAATGAGACGAGGCAGGCAGAACAAAGTTTAAGCTCTGGGAAATGTTTAACAGGTCCGGTAAATCGATTACAGCAGAGACAGGGCATGCCCTGTCTCTGCTGTGGACGGCACGCCCTGTCCTGCTGAATCATTAATTTAATGACTACTGACTTGAATGACTATAATATCTCTTCATTAAAAAGCTCCAGCTGTGCAGACCTGATGTCAAAACTTTTACGATGATACATGCACAAGCCATGTTCTTCTATGGCCTTGCAATGTTCCCTGGTAGCGTAGCCTTTATTTTTATGCCAACTGTAATAAGGAAATTCAACATGCAGCTGTCTCATGAGATCATCTCTGTAAGTTTTGGCGAGAATACTGGCCGCTGCGATGGCCGAAAATTTTTCATCGCCTTGTATGATGCATTGATGAGGAATATCTCTGTACCGGTTGAAGCGATTACCGTCGATCAGCAATAACCCTGGTGCTTGCTGAAGTTGTTCCAATGCAAGATGCATGGCTTTAAAAGAGGCATTCAAAATATTGATCGAATCGATCTCATTATTATCGACCACGCCAACAGCAAATGCGATCGCCTTTTTCTCGATCACCTTTCTCAATTTATAACGGTCCTTTTCAAGAACCTGCTTTGAATCGTTCAACAATGGATGATAAAATTTGGGAGGGAGAATAACGGCTGCTGCAAACACAGGTCCCGCAAGACAGCCGCGACCGGCTTCATCACAACCGGCTTCAACTAATTCTTTTTGAAATCTGAGTCTTAACAAGCAGGATGGGTTTAGAAATTAGCTAACAATTTGTACCGGACGAATTTAGTAGATTCGTTCAAATAAAATTATTGAAGAATGATAGAGTGGATAAAAAATCCATGGCCCTGGTATATTGGCGGACCTTTAATTGGATTATCGGTGCCCTTATTATTGATTTTTGGTAACAAACGATTAGGAGTTTCTTCCTCACTCCGCCACATTTGCGCCATATGTTTTCCCGGCAATATTCAATTTTTTAAATATGACTGGAAAAGAGAAATGTGGAACCTGTTTTTTGTTTTTGGAATTGCTGCAGGAGCTTTTTAGCTGTTACATTTTTATCCAATCATCAACCTATAACTGTAAATCCTAAACTTGTTAGTGAATTAAAAGATTACGGAATAAACGACTACAGCAAACTGGCGCCACAGGATATTTTTAACTGGTCATCTTTATTTACTGTTAAGGGGTTTGTTTTGATGGTTGTGGGAGGTTTTCTTATAGGTTTTGGAACGAGATATGCCGGCGGATGTACTTCGGGTCATTCAATAATGGGTTTATCCAATTTACAATGGCCTTCATTGGTGGCCACTATTTGTTTTATGATCGGTGGAATAGTGATGGCAAATTTTATTCTGCCATCCATTTTACGAGTTTAATTTTCTATATGGAAGAAATAGCAGAAGTAAAAAATAGTTTTGTCGAAAAGCTGAATACAGATTTTGAAGTTCGTTCACTTGATAGTGTTTGTATAAACACCTCGGTATTAAAACATCCATGGTGGTACAATATAAAGTATATGGTCGCGGGCTTGCTGTTTGGAATTGTATTGGTAAAAACTGAAGTGATCTCATGGTTTCGTATCCAGGAAATGTTTCGATTCCAGAGTTTTCACATGTATGGTGTTATTGGCTCTGCAGTTGCGACAGCAATGATCTCAGTTTGGCTCATAAAAAATTCCGGATAAAAACGATCTATGGCGAACCGATACAACTTTATAAAATAAGATTTTCAAAAGGCCAGGTATATGGAGGATTGTTGTTTGGTTTCGGCTGGGCCATGACCGGCGCTTGTCCCGGACCCCTCTTTGCTTTGATAGGAAGCGGGACCACCGTCATCATTGTAACTTTGTTAAGTGCCATCGCAGGGACCTGGGTGTACGGTTTCTTAGAGAGCGACTTCCGCACTAAACTACTCGCTCATGAAGGAAATAAGATCATCATGGTTTCCGCTTTTGTTAGGATTGGTTATTCTTATAAGTGATCTTAAGCCAGCTTTTGTTTTCAACAACCATAGTAAAAGATGAAGTTTCAATTCCGGGTGCCGCTACAGCTCTGCCGAAGAATGGCAGGCTCCAGACATAAATAACTTACCTGATGATGAACAGGGAAAATTGATCCGCTATGGTCACGAAGTCATCTCAAATACATCATTATTTTTGGTCCAAAAGGAAACATAGCCTCTATTACCAATGGAATGAATTGCGCAAACTGCCATATCGATGCAGGAGCAAGATCTTTTGGAGGAAGTTTTTCTGCTGTCGCATCCCTGTATCCGCAATTCAGGAACAGGAGCGGAAGAATTGAATCAATCGAATTTCGCATTAATGATTGCATGATGAGAAGCCTGAATGGAAAACCAATTGACAGCACAAGTAAAGAAATGCAGGCAATGGTGGCTTACTTAAAATGGATCGGCAAAGATGTTCTAAAAATAAAAAACCGGCAGGAGCAGGACTTGAAGATCTTGCATTCTTAGACAGAGCCGCTGATCCCGCGAAAAGGAAAGCAGGTTTTCATTTCAAAATGTACATTCCTGTCATGGACAAAATGGAGAAGGCATGTTGAATCACGATTCTTCTTTTTATTTATATCCTCCGTTATGGGGAACCAATAGTTTTAACGTAAGTGCAGGTCTTTATCGCATTTCGAGGAATGGCATCATTTATTAAAAATAATATGCCATATGGACTGGCTTCACATGATTCTCCAAAACTTACTGATGAAGAAGATCATGGGATGTTGCAGCTTATATCATTTCACAACCAAGGCCGGAAAAATTTTTTACTGAAGACTGGCCAAAAATAGAAACGAAAGCCATTGACTCATCCTTATGGTCCTTATGCGGATAAATTTTCAGAGAAGCAGCATAAATATGGGCCGTTCATTCCAATACAGGAAGCAAGAAAGAAAAGTAATTTCAAATGTTCAATAGTTTCCAATAGTGACTCTTGTTGCAGCAACAAATTTGGTTCTCAGATTTCCGGATATACACAGAAAAATCGGTGAAAATCCTAGCACTTCTGAGAGCTTGTACGGATCGACGCAACGAGAAGTTTAATAGAAATTCATTAGCTGGATACAAAATAAAAATGCAGACTTAAAAAGCCTGCATTTTTCTAAAAAGAAATCTTCTTAGCCTGCGTAGCAATAAGCACATTTATTTTCCTGTGCACGACCCAGAGCCCAAACACCTGATGGAACAACTGTGATCCCCGGCAACAAACCCGATTGCCAATCTTTCATTACGTCCGCTAGCTTCGCTGTTATTTTGCATCGCCCACAATAGCACTGTATACGAGTCATGGCCGGCATTGCAAACAACAAACTTCACACCACTGTCCTGCAATTCATTAATGCCAATCGGCACTCACGCCAAAACCAGGAATATTATAAGTTCCCTGCGGCGGTTTCCAAAATGCATTTTTGGTAACAGGTGTCGCCATTGCCATTTTTACTATGAAACAAGTCGCTAAACTTGTACTTGTCCCAGAGTCTGTCTTCAAAAGCATAAGGAATCGACGTTATGTCTTAAAACCACGACAACACTGTTTTCTTTTTCAGGTGTGCCGGTTAGTCCATGTTTGTGACGAAGAAATACCCTGGCCATGCAAATGGAAATATCCACACAGGTTCGACAACATCAAATACCATGCGGTGCTTACCGTTAAGGTCTTTAAATAATTTTCCGGATCATCAGGGTTGGGAATATGTGAAGTTTCGGGGCTTGCGTGAAGTTGCTGCAACGGGCTTAAGGTTGCAATGCTCATGGCTGCTGCACCGGTAGCGATACTACCTAAGAAGCCACGACGGGTGGTTTGACTTTTTTCATGCGATGACATAAATCTTGGTTTAAATGAATAAAATGGTATTTGAGAAATAAGAAAAGCTACGAAAAAAGACAACTCCGCAATAATTTTTTTGGATAACTACCACTTAGTAGTATTGGTTGTTAGCCGCTTCCCGTCAAACCTCAAGCCTTAACTTTGCGGGCTGCATGAAAATGAATTTTCACAAAGATCGTCCCGCCCTGTGGCTGCCTGGCTATTGATCGGAATTGTGATGCTGATCATACAGGTTTTATTGGGAGGAATTACCCGGCTGACAGGTTCGGGGTTATCTATTACCGAGTGGAAACCGATCATGGGTGCATTGCCACCCATGAATGATCAACAATGGAATGATGCATTTGATAAGTACAAACAAATTGCACAATATAAGTATCTCAACTCATCCTTTACATTAAGTGATTTTAAATCCATATTTTTTTGGGAATGGTTTCATCGACTGTGGGCGAGATTGATCGGTGTAGCCTTTCTGATTCCCTTCATTATTTTTTAATTCAGAAAAGATTCAAAAAAGAAATGGTAAGGCCAATGATCATTTTGTTTTTGCTGGGGTCACTGCAGGGACTAGTTGGCTGGATCATGGTGATGAGCGGATTAAATGAAGAAAATCTTTATGTCAGTCATTACAGGCTGGCCATCCATTTTATTTTGGCGCTCTTGGTTTAATTTGTTACACGCTTTGGTTTGCATTGGAATTACTGGTACCTCAACACGAACTTGTAACAAACCCTTCTTTAAGAAAGTTTACAATATGGCTGATCGCAATTTTAACCCTGCAACTTATCTATGGGGCCTTTATGGCGGGACTGAAAGCAGCTACTTATGCTCCTACGTGGCCGGATATAAATGGAAATTTTTTGCCACGAGGCGGCTCGCCTTCATCAGGCATATTGAAATTGTTTGACAATCCCATCGTAGTTCACTTTATACACCGCAATCTTGCTTACCTGATCACCATTTTGATTTTTACCTGGTTCGTCAGATCAAAGAAAATAAACAGCTCGTTATTCAAAAAACAAACTGGCTGCCATTGGCCCTGGTTTTATTGCAACTAATATTAGGAATATTTACAGTTATCAACTCCCCGGATCCAAAAGCTCTTCGCTGGCTGGGCGTTACTCACCAGTTTATTGCCATGTGTTTGTTGCTATCGTTGATCTTTGAATTTTATTTACTTCAACATAAAAAGTCAATGGCTTTATAAGATAAGGCCAACAGTTGAACTTGCCATGATTAAATAGTATTTTTAATGAATGATTCCTTTGAAAAGTCATCATTGATCTATGCAAGCCTGGATCCGCGGTTTTTTAACTCTCTGCCAATTCAGTTACTGTTCCTGCATTTCAGGAGGTACCAGGTTTTGCTCGTATTCTGGTTTGTGCTTTTCAGTACAATTGATGGAGCTTTTATGAAAAACTTTGGCGCAGATTCTCTTTTTCTTGCGCCTGAATACCTGGGAAATGTGACTGTATTCAGCTTCGCTTTTGTTGGTATTGCCGTAGGAATGTTTATCATGAGCTGGCATGTCACCACATTTATTTTATTTAGCCGTCATTTTAAATTTCTTGCCGCCACAACAAACCCTTTTCTCAGGTATTGCATTAACAATAGTGTCATCCCTTTCGATCTTTCTCATATTCTATTTTTTCAGAGCCTGGCATTTTGACCACTACAAAGAACTGATAGCGACAACGGATATTATTTTTCATGCGGTGGCTTTATCTGTGGACTATTTTTGTGCTTGCTATATCCTTCATTTATTTTTTAGCGCCGACAGAACCATTCTGCGAAGAGATGTTGCCCATCATTAATAATCCAAAAGACTATATTACGCACCTCCAGCCACCTGCTCATAAAATCCGCGATGAGAACCTCCTCCAGGTAAGAATGGTACTTAGAGACACCCTTCAGAGTAAAAAAACAAGGAATGTATCACACTATACTCAGCAATTTATTGATACACTTTTTAAGCGTCATCATTTTGCAGCAGTTATAGCGGTATTTATTGCATTTTTATTTTTGATGATCATTGGATTTTTCCTTGAAAACAAATTCTTCCAGATACCGGCAGCGGCCAGCATTACCATTTTCTTTGCCATCCTGATCGGTGTATCAGGAGCGTTTACCTATTTTTGCAAAGCTGGAGTGTTCCCTATCTTATCGCACTGATTTTAATATTGAATCTCTTTTATAAAATTGAATGGATCGATCCACGTAATAAAGCATATGGTTTAAATTATTCGAACAAGGATGAACGACCCGATCTATTCCAGGGACAACATAATTGAATTATGCAGTCAAAAAATATTGATTCCGACAGGCAAAACATGATCCGGATCCTGGAGAACTGGAAACAAAAGCAAAATGAAGACAAAGCCTTTGCTGGTACTTATAACCACAAGCGGAGGTGGCAATCGCAGCTGCTGCATTTACCATGAATGCGCTTCAAAAATTGATAGTGTTACTCATGGTGAATTGATGAAAAAACCTTCCTGATCACTGGCGCTTCCGGTGGTATGTTGAGCGCCACTTATTTCAGGGAGCTCTATTTGCAAAAACAAAAGGAAGCCAGTATCAATTTAAGAGATCATAAATATGTTGATCAAATATCCGGCGATCTGCTAAACCCGATGTTCTCATCATTTGTGGCAAGAGACCTTATTGCGCCGGCACAAAAATTCAAAGTAGGCTCTTATCCCTACGTCAAGGATCGAGGTTATGCCTTCGAAAAAAGCTTAGCGATAATACGGAAGGATGCCTTGATAAACATTTAAAAGACTATAAACTGGATGAATACAGTGCGAACATTCCACTGCTATTTTTTAATTCTGTCGTAAGTCGCGACGGGAGAAAATGATAATAAGCACTCAACCCATACGATTCATGATGCAGGGAAGACAGGACACGGCGCATTTTCCAGAAATGGATCCCGATGCTATCGACTTTGCTTCCTTCTTTGCTAAACAGGATCCTTATAATCTCAGGATCCTTACAGCGCTTGAGGATGAATGCCACGTTTCCGATTGTATTACCCAATGTATGGCTTCCGTCACAACCTGTAATCGATGTAATGGATGCAGGCCTGCGTGATAATTACGGGCAGGAAACAGCGCTCCGGTTCTTGGAAAATTTTGACGATTGGATAAAAGAAAATACAAGAGGAGTGTTGGTGATCCAGCTTCGCGACAGGGAAGCGGGAGGCTGGGAAAATCCTTATTATTCGGACAATATGAGCGATCATATTCACCAAGCCATTCTTTTTGTTACAGCACAACTGGTATAAAATGATGGAGTATTTCCAAAATGATATGCTGAGTTATTACACTAAAAATCTACCTTATAATTTTTATAAAGTAAGCCTTCAGTATGTTGCGGATAACGAGGAAAGCAAGGCCCGGTTGAATTTTCATCTTACTCAAAGTGAGAAAACTAATATTGCCTTTGCATTGAATTCTGAGTACAATAAAAAATCACTTTTACAGGTGCAGCAATATTTTATCCAAAAAGATTCGGTTCAGCTCAAAAGGGTGAATAAGATTAAAACATTTTGGAACAATTTTTATTTTCAGCTTTGGGTACGTTTCAGATGGGTCTCCGTCAATATGCATAGGTGCCAGGCTGGTGTTCTCAATAGATAGTTGTTTTGTTTGAAAATAAATAACGGGAAGTCTTAGCGAGGTTTCCATCTTTTCCAGCTTACCGGCCAGGATCTGTTTGATAAGATTGTATAGTAATAAAGGTTTTGCTGTTTTCTTTACGATCACTACATCAAGAAGGCCATCTGATAACAAAGCCTTTGGTGCGATAGTAAAATTGTTTCCAAACTGATTACTATTGGCAATGCTTATGAAAAAAGCCTCGGTTGAAAATTTCAGGCCATTACATTCAATGGTAAAGTGATAGGATTTTGCAGAAAAAATTCTTACCTACTAAAACGGCGTAAGTTCTAAGCCCGCGTTTAGGCTGTTGAGCAAACTCATGCGCAACCTTTGCATCAAAACCGATCCCGGTGAGCATGCAGGAAAAATGATCATTGATATAAAATCCATCAATCGATTTTGGCCTGCTTTTAAAAATTATTTCTAACGCCTTAAGAGGTTCCTTTGAAATACCTGCCGCCATCGCCAAACCGTTTCCCGAACCACAGGGATCACACCAAAATTTACATTTTCATTCATCAGGCTTCCAACGACCTGGCTCAATGTTCCATCCCCACCTGCCACCACTACATCTGTTATTTTTTCATCCTTTATAACGGAACTTAAAAAGAATAGTCACCACTTGCTACTGAAGGAAAAATTTTAAAAGGAATATTCGCTTTTTTGTTTGTTCTTCGATAAGCTTTTGCAAGCCTGATTTTTCCGTGTGCCGGAAATAGGATTGATGATATAAACAATATGGCGAGGCACGGCGCAAGTTAAATAAGGGGCGGAAGAAAACAGATTTCAACTGATCATTTTTACAAATTCCATCTTTTCGTTTATTACGATCATCCTGCTCTTGAATCCCTTTTCAATTTTTCCCAACTCCTTTTCCTTACCAATTACTTTTGCGGGATTAAGATTGCACATTCGCAATGCAGCCTCTATTTCAACGCCCACATTCTTCACCAAATTTTGAAATGCCTTGACCATTGTAAGAGCGGAACCGCTCAGAATGCCGGCAGATTCATACTTATCGCCAACTAAATGATGCTGATAATGGCCTTTATCTGTTTCAGTAACGGCATCGGTTATTACAAATAGTCGCTCTCCCATGACTTTGTTTGCAATGCGAATGGCTGCATAATCCACGTGATGTCCATCGGGAATGATACTGGCCATTACATTTTCATTATTAAATGTGGCCCCCACCAGGCCGGGCTCACGATGTTGCAATGCACTCATGGCGTTGTATAAATGCGTAACTGTTTGATCCCGTTACTGAAAGCCTGCATGGCCTCTTTATAAGGTGGCATTGCTATGCCCGGCAGAAATAATGACGTTGTGAGATTGAATAAGAGTGATCACTTCTTTGCTGCAAACCTCGGGGGCTAAGGTGATCATCTTTATCACATCTTTCCCGTACTCAAGCAAATCACTGACTTCTTTACGGTTGGCGAATGAATAAGTGATTCAATATGTGCCCCCTTTTTATTGGATTGATCCAGGGGCCTTCAATATGCAAACCTAAAATTCCCTCACCGCCTTCGCTCCAGTAAGCTCGTACCGCATCAATGCATTTGTAAAACACTTCAAGGGTATTAGTGGCAGCAGTCGGAAGACAATAAGCAGCTCCGCCTTTTTCGCAGTATTCCTTTAATTTATAAAGTGCGTCAGTGTCCGGGTACACAGCAAACAATTTTTGTATGCACCGTAATTCTGCAGGTCAATAAAAGCTGAAGTAATAAAACAACCAGCGAAAATTCTCTGCAGAATTATCACCCAGTGATGAAACGGGCACTACTTCATCAATAACACCAGATCTTGTAATAACTGCATGATCATACAGCCAGCTATTTCCGGTAAATAACTTGTCGGCTTTGTAAATTTTTTTCTGCCAAAGGGGACTTTTATTCAAAAATAACTAACTCACCACAAACCTGTACCCAATTCCTTTGATAGTGATAATTTCCAGCGAAGGGTCATTCTTTCAAATAACTACGGAGTTTTTGTAATATAAACATCAAGATTGCGGGAATTGAAGAAAGAATCATTCCCCCACAAAAGATTTAAAATATCCCTCCGGTCGATCACCTTGTCCCTGCTTTCATAAAGTAGCTTTAGCAATTCACTTTCCCTGAAGGAAAGTTTGCGCTGTTCCTTATCGTTACTTAAAACCTGCCGATTGATCTGAAAATTGTATTTACCGATCCTGACAGATTCGGCATTTGCCTTTTTCGGCCGCGTTTTGTCGCAAACGAAGCAGGTTTTGTATACGAACGATCAACTCTTCCATGCTAAAGGGCTTTGCGGATATAATCATTACCGCCCAGGGTAAATCCTTTATCACATCCTCGGTTTGTGTTTTTGCCGTCAGAAAAATAATGGGGATATTTTCATTGATCTCCCTTATCTCATCGGCTATTTCAAAACCATCTTTGTTGGGCAACATTACATCGAGCACGCAGATATCAGGTTGAGATTTTTAAAAGATCAAGCGCTTTTGCTCCATCGCTTTCCATGATCACGTCAAACTCGCGGCTTTCGAGGCTTTCTCTTGACGATCCTTGCAGAAAACAACTCGTCTTCAACATAAAAACTTTCGTTTTACTCATGCATTGTTTTTGGAATTGAGATAGTAATAGTTGTGCCCACACCCAATTCACTGTCGACAGAAATTTTTCCATTGTGCTTTTGTACAACATGCGCTACATAGCTTAAGCCAAGCCCGTAGCCTTTTGTATTATGTGTATTCCCTGTCGGTATGCGGAAAAATTTTTCGAATATTTTATTTTTATACTCAGGCGCTATGCCAATGCCATTGTCAGTTATTCGCAATTGAACAGTATTGTCTATCTCCCTCCAACCCTATTTCTATGACCGGTTGCTCCTTACTATATTTTAATGCATTATCCAGCAAATTAAATACAACACTCAATAAATGCAGCCTGTCAGCCTCTAAATTCGTATTCCCTTTTGAGTTATCGAAACGACGGCGTGATACTTTTCGATTTGTAAACGCATGGATGCTACCACTTCATCCACCACATCCCTGAGATCAAACATTTCATATTGCAGATCGATTTCTTTTTTTCAAACATGGAAAGTTTCAAGACCTTATCGACCAGTAAACCCAGGCGTTGTAACTCATTGGAGGAAATGTCAAGATATTCTTTTGTCCGCTGCGGATCCTGGATAGCATTAAAATTTTTTAATGCTTCTATTGCCACACCTACAGTAGCGATAGGAGTTTTTAACTCATGTGTGATATTTCCGATGAATTCATTCTTTAACTCAGCCAACCGTCGTTGTTTCAATAAGTTTTTATAAAGAAGCACAAAAGAAACTATCGTGACACCGACCAAAAAATAGAAAATAAAATAGGAAGCATTATTTTCCTTAATAAATACGGAAAAGTATTGCCTAATTCAAGATGGTAGGTAACGGGATGAACAAAGCCCACCGTAACGTCGGAAAAATCAGTTTCATCATCGCCGCCTGCTTTATCAGCAAACGAGATATTAAATGGAACAGGTAAAAGTTCTTGTTTAAGTCTTTGCTGGTAAGCCGCGGTGATCTCCGGAACTTTTAATGAATCCTGCAATGAATCAACGCCATATAAGATCTCAAGAATGTTGCTGTCGCCCGCGATCCTTTTTTCAAACCGGATCGGTGTACTATCAACATGATTTTTACCTCTCTTTTCCAGCGAAACAAAAACCGTTGAATCGACTGTATAGTTAAATGTATCTCTTACTCTATCGCGCATTGCATTCACCAGGGTAATGATCTGGCGCCTTGGAAGCGATTTCGTTTTTAGCACCTGATTGTTTATGATCGTCTTCAATAAACACCCGCTTTATCTTATGCGATGAATCCGGAAGAGCGTCCTTCAATTTTAATTTGAGCGCCTGTAAATGCCTTACTGTTTCCTGGAAGGCGACATTGGTTTTGATCTGTGAGAGTTCGTCTTCTCCCTGTCGTAATTATTTTTTAACCAATACACCTGGAAGCCGGTTACTACTAAAATTGTAATAAACATCAAAATAGGGTCAGGTATAATTCTTCTTTTGCTCATGAATTGAGACAAAATTAACCATTCATCCGGCTATTGGAATGCCGTGTTAACCTTTATTAACCTTAATGAAACGAATGTTAACCTCTTCCGGTTATATGAACTTTTAGTTTTGAAAAAAATAAAAAATGAGAAAGTTATTACTGGTATCCGCTACCATTTTATTCGTAAATATTTTAACCGCGCAACAAAAGGAAGGAAAGGTCATCTACGAACGAACCATACAAATGGAGATCCAAATAAATGACAATGATGAAGCATCACAAATGCTTCCAAAGATCCGCACAGATAAATTTGAATTGACCTTTGGCAATAATCAATCTATTTGGAAACATGTGGACGAAGAGGAAGACAATGATGAGTTTGGTGGCAATGGTATGCAAATAAGAATGAGTGGGGCCGGGCCAGAATGATATTGTGTTTTACGATTTCACAAATGCCAGGAAAGTTGAGCAAAGAGAAATGTTTGACAAAAAATTCATTGTTGCGGACAGTATTCGAAAATTAAATTGGAAATTAACCGGTGAAACGCAAACTATTCTTGGTCACGTTTGCCAGAAAGCGACTGCACAAAATATTGGCAAGCGAATGCAGATGACAATGGATAATGGCAAAATGGAAAGAAAAGAGATCACTGATACAAGCATGGTCGATAGCATGGTTTCACTGCCGACATGCCTGTACCGGCAGGACCGGAGGTCCAGGGGACAACTACCCGGATTAATTCTTGCTCTCGATATGAATAATGGTCGCATGGTATACAAAGCCATAGAGATCTCGACAAAGGCAGATCTTGCATCCATTAAAGAACCTGTAAAAGGAAAAAAGTTACACCGGCTGAATTTAACGAAGAGAGAAACAAAATGATGGACGAAATGCAAAAAAACAACCAGGGTGGTGGTAACAGAATAATTATAAGAAACTAAATACGTTTATTTCTTCCTTCGCAAAATAATAGAAGCATTTTTTGCAGATCGGCGCTGAAACCGTACCTGGTAAACATCATCTCCATCACGAACAGTAAGAAGACCTGTATTTGGCGGAATTGTGCCGAGGTTTTCGGCAAACAAAACCAGTTGCAGGGAGTCTGAATTGGCAGAGACATAAATGGTTTTCTTAATCGCAGACTCTTTTAGTTTTTGTTTTGATATTATATTTTCCCCATTCATAAAAACACTGACTGTATCTCCATCGACTATCCCATTATCATATAGTGATAAAATGAGACTGTCGTTTTTGAAATAAATATCCTGCATTGTTTCATTTTTCCTGTCAGCCACAATAGTGGGTAACTCTTTTGCCGGCACTGTCATTTCTTTCTGTTGGCTTACCGGCTTGTTTATGGAAACCGCGCTAATATTTTTTGCTCTTCCGTCTTATTACTTGTGGGTTGATCATTCTTTTGAGAAACTTGTACAACATCCGGTTTCTTCTTTTCTACGAGTCTGCGTTTGGCTGGATTTATTTACGGTAGAGTTATTCCCGTTACTTGACTGAATACCTCCAACGTTGGCAGCAACATCATTTTTCAAATTGGGAGCCTGGGTTGGTTTGTTTGCATTAGTATTCGTCTTTGCAACAGTCTGTTCGTTGTCGGTTTATGCAATATCGTACGTTTTGAACATCGTTAGTTTCAGATTGTTTTATGGGTTATCATTAGTTTAAGTCTGCTTTCTTCTTATTCGCAACAGCCAGCAATTGTAAGCTATCTGGTTTCGGAGTAGTCGTGATTTTAGCAGGAGTGTTTGCAGCCGGTAACTGGAGCCGAATTTTTCACGACATCATTGTTTTTATTCTCAACAGGTTTTTGGTCATTTGTTTGTTGCGGCTTTGATTTCACGTCGATGTGATTACTAACAATTGGCTCCTCTTTCTTCTTTTCTTTTGTTGGCAGCAAGGTCTGTTTTTACATTCATTTCCTGCAAATGAGCAAGCAGGTCAGATTGCTTTTCATCGTCCAGTTTTCTTTCACTGCTGCAACATCTCCGCCAACGGAATAATACACCTTAGTTTGATTGGTGCTCCAACTGACCTTTCGTAAATGTCAATCGTACTATCATTGATCAAGAGGATAGGTAGTGGTCATTCTTCACTTTCTTCGCAGCTCTTTCGGGGAAATTGTTCGCATATCCATTTCCACATCTTCAACTGACCAACAATGCCATCTTTTCTTTCTGCCTTGATCCTTTTCACGCTGCAGTAAAATGTATCGCTGATTAATATAGGTAGTGATATGTATATCCGGTAATCTTTCCCCTGTATTCACTGAGCCCCATCTCAAGAGTCTTGAGTGACGCCGTAGTGCTGTCGTTTACCAGCGTGCCTGACCAAATGCCATGAATATTTTGCGCCAGCAATGAAAATGGAAATGCCAATATCAGTAGAGACAGGTACAGGTTTTTCATGATATTAAACTTGCGGCCGTGGACGGCTTAATATTCGTGGTCCAATCGCGTTCGCAAAGACTTATTAATAACGAATTTATGTTCTGTCTGTTGTGTAAGTATTCTATTTTCTTAGCAGGCAGATCTTAGAATAATAAAGGCTGATATTGTAAATCAGCCTTCAATTTCTTTATAATCCCTTAATCCTGAAAATTCTTATTCAGACTATCCATTCATGCTGGCCAGAAATTCCTCATTACTTTTCGTTCCTTTCATTCGCCTTAATAATTCATTCATGGCTTCTTCTGTATTCATATCAGTCAAATAAACACGGAGTAAATTCATTCTTTGTAATACGTCTCTTTCGAGCAAGAGGTCATCACGACGGGTAGATGAGGCCACCAAGATCAATAGCAGGATAAACGCGCCGATTTGATAATCTTCTATCCAACTGCAATTCCATATTGCCGGTTCCTTTGAATTCTTCAAAAATTACTTCATCCATTTTTGAACCCGTATCTATCAGGGCAGTCGCAAGAATGGTTAGCGATCCGCCATTTTCAATTTTGCGCGCCGCACCAAAAATTGCTTTGGCTTTTGCATGGCATTAGCCTCTACACCACCTGATAAAACTTTACCGGAGGCTGGCGCCACTGTATTATGAGCACGGGCTAATCTTGTAATCGAATCAAGTAATATCACAACGTCATGGCCACACTCAACCAACCGTTTTGCTTTTTGCAAGGCAATGGTTGAAACCTTGACATGTTTTTCGGCGGGCTCATCAAACGTAGATGCAATTACCTCAGCCTTCACACTCCTTTCCATATCTGTAACCTCTTCGGGTCGTTCATCCACCAATACCACCATCAAATAACACTCAGGATGATTTGCAGCAATCAGAATTTGCAACCGCTTTTAACAACATTGTTTTTCCCGTCTTCGGTTGTGCGACAATCAATCCACGTTGACCTTTACCTATTGGAGTAAACAGGTCCATTATTCTTGTTGAATAATCACTCGGCGTAGTAAAAGATTTAATTTTTCGTAAGGGAACAACGGAGTAAGATAATCAAACGGCACACGGTCACGAACTTCTTCAGGCCGCTTTGCATTAATGCGAGTCAACTTTTAGTAGAGCAAAATATTTTTCACCTTCTTTCGGAGGTCTAACAGCACCAAAAACAGTATCACCAGTTTTTAAGCCAAACAATTTTATTTGTGAAGGAGACACATATACATCATCAGGAGATGATAAATAATTATAATCGGAAGAACGAAGAAATCCATAACCATCAGGCATCATTTCCAATACGCCTTCGCTCATGATCACTCCGTCAAACTCAATATTAAACGCCTGGTCGCGACGCTGAGGATAAATTTTGGGCTGCTGTGCTGGTGTTTCTTCGTTAGTACCGTTACCATTGTCAGAAGAAATGATCTCTTGCGTTTCCGCTGTTTCCGGCTGTTCAGGCATCCTCTTCCTCCGAAGTAAAATCTTCGTCTATATTATCGGCGAATTCTTCTTCTTTCTTGCGTCCACCTGCTTTTTTGGAAGTGGTTTTTCTTCTTTCTTAACAGGTACTTTTTATGAGCAGGTTTTTTCATTTGATTCAACGATGGCCTCTTCGGTTGTGTTACCTGTTGTGGCCTTCACAATACGTTTGCGCTGCCTGTTTTTCGCGTCACCGCTACCAGCGCCTGTTTTTGCACCAGCTATTGCCTGGTTATCGAGAATTTTATAGACAAGTTCCTGCTTGTCCATCTTTTTGCATTTGGGATTTTAAGCTGTTCAGCTATATCTAACAGCTCAGGAACGATCATGTCGTTCAGTTGGAGAATATCGTACATAAAAATGTTGAGGTTAATCACAATCTCGTCGCCAATCTTAAAAACTGAAATTCGGGTTTAATTGAATGGGAACTTTTGAAAATACTGATCAGCTAAATAAGGGGTAATGAGCTTATCAGGCTGTTTTCTTGTGCAATTATACATCTAAATTGCTAAAATCAAAAATTTTTATCCACACGTTTTGTTAATGAGGCCATTACACTGCGAGTCCAACTCGGTTTCTTGTTTCGATTGAATACGCAAACAATCTGCGAGGCCAACATATTTTAAACTTTCAGACAGTGAGATCAGTGGTTATCTTTGCCGCTTCTTAATTTCAGCTATGTTTAATAAGAGAATAAAGGTCAAAGAGCTGTTGAGCCCTGGAACCAAATAACCAGGAAGTAACGGTGATGGGCTGGGTTCCGCAGTTTTCGGAATAATCAATTCATCGCCCTGAACGACGGGTCAACTAATAATAATATTCAAATAGTAGCAGAACTGGGAAAGTTTGATGAAGATATTTTGAAACGTATCACCACGTCCGCTTCATTAAAGGTATCGGGAGTCATTGTTCCTTCGTTAGGTAAGGGACAAAGATGGATCTTAAAGCGACCATCAATTGAAATACTTGGTGACAGTGATGCAGAAAAATATCCCATACAATTGAGAAACAGGCCAACATTGGAATACCTGAGAGAGGTTGCTCATTTTCGTTTTCGCACAAATACTTTCGGCGCTGTATTTCGTGTTCGTCACTCACTGGCTTTTTCGGTTCATAAATTCTTTAATGATAAAGGCTTCGTGTACATGCATACGCTCTATCATTACAGCCAGTGATGCAGGAAGGAGCCGGTGAGATGTTCAGGGTTACCACTCTGCCATTTGAAAATCCGCCGAAAAACGAAGACGGATCAATAAATTTCAAAGAAGATTTTTTGGACGCAGTACAAACCTCACAGTAAGCGGGCAATTGGAAGGAGAACTCGCTGCCACTGCATTTGGAGACATCTACACTTTTGGTCCTACTTTTCGGGCAGAGAACTCCAATACGGCAAGACATCTTGCAGAATTCTGGATGATAGAGCCAGAAATGGCTTTCTGTGACCTTGAAGACAATGCAAATCTTGCTGAGGAGTTCATAAAATATATTATTAAATATGCAATGGAGAATAACCGGGAAGACCTGGAATTCCTGGCGCAACGTTTAGCCGATGAAGAAAACAGCTACCACAGGATAAACGTAGTGAAATGGGATTGATCGAAAAACTTGAGTTTGTTTTGAACAACAACTTTGAAAGATTGACTTATACCCAGGCTATTGATATTTTAAAGGAAAGTAATCATAACAAGAAAAAGAAATTTCAGTATCCGGTCACCGGTTGGGGAATGGACCTGCAAAGTGAACATGAACGATACCTGGTAGAAAAACATTTTAAAAAACCCGTTATATTAACCAATTATCCTAAAGAGATCAAAGCATTTTATATGCGCCAGAATGATGATGGCAAAACCTGTAGCTGCTATGGACATTCTTGCACCAGGGATCGGGGAAATTGTTGGAGGTTCACAACGTGAAGAAAGGCTGGATAAACTTGAACAAAGAATGAAAGAAATGAATGTGCCAGCCGACCAATTGTGGTGGTATTTGGATACAAGACGATTCGGAACAGTCCCGCACGCAGGTTTTGGATTGGGGTTTGAAAGAATGGTTCAGTTTGTAACAGGCATGAATAATATCAGGGATGTCATTGCTTTCCCAAGAACTCCAAAGAGTGCGGAGTTCTGAGTTACGGCTAACCAGTAACTGGCAACTGTTTATTCGTGCACACACATAATTGGTAAAAATGCGAGTGAAAGATCAGGTCTTTTGTATGACTCTTCCTGAATAAGCCTTCGAGCAGTTTATGTTTTTAGGAATGGTAATTACCAGGTCAAGATCATGTTTTTCTGCGAACTTTTCAATACCAACTTCAATATTTGCATCCTCAATAAAATCATATTTGGGATTCAGATCCTCCAGCAGGGTATGTAATAAAATTGATTCCTGTGGCGTATCCGGTTTGAAATGAGAACTCTTATAATCTACGTTTAACACATGTAGTTCTGCGTTGAATTCTTTTACAAAATCCTTAATGAAATGAGTAGGAGTAGTATTTACAACTTCCCTGAAATCGCAGGCAAAGCCTATTTTTTGATTGTTGAATATTTTTTCCCGGAGGCACAACAATTACCGGCCAACTCAAATGTCTTATAGTGGTCAATGTCGTACTTCCGAAAAGAACTCTTTCCATTCCCGTTGCACCCTTTGTTCCCATGACCACAGCAAAAGGTTTTACTTTAGCGCAAACATCTGCCAATTCATCAACTGTATCACCCAGTTTTGTCTCGGCATAAATTTTAATTGAATCACCGGTTCTTTCCTTCAAAGATCCTTTTCACTTCATCCATTTTGCTTTCGTTGTTCTTTTGCAGATCCTCTACTGATAGTAATACAATTGGAACATCGGTCATACTAACCGGAACCTGGTAGGCGTGAAATAGCAGAATGCTGCAGCCTGTCGCTTTGGCCAGGTCAACAGCATAATCAATAGCATTATTTGAGATTGCTGAAAAGTCCGTGGGAACAACGATCGTTTTCATCTGTATATTTTTTATTTTTTGATTAGAACAGATGGAACTGAGTCCTGCCGGTTATAGCGGGACTTCGTTTCATTGCTTTCTTCTGTAAAGCTAAATGAAAGATCAATTAAACTGGTTGACTAACGTCATTCACCAGTGAAATATGGAATTTCCCATCTACCGGTATCCCAATTCAAAACTGTTTCTATGACCGAAATAAACATTGCAGATCCATCTCGTCCCAAAGCCGGAGTTAGCCGCATAAAAAGCAAATCTCAAAATTGACATGACCCCGATGGTTGATCTTGGATTTCTGCTGATCTCCTTCTTTATTTTCACAACTGAGATCTCAAAACCAGCTATAACTAATTTATACATGCCAAAGGATGGTGATTCAACCAAAATACCAGATTCAAAATCACTAACCATTTTATTAGGCAATAATGATCATGTATTCTACTACAATGGCGATATGAACCAGGCAATAAAAAATAACCAGGTTTTTCAAACTTCCTATGATGAAATAAATGGAATAGGCAATATTATTCGTCAAAGACAAAATGAACTTAAGAAAAGAAAGATTGACAAAAGGACCTGGTCGTTCTTATAAAACCCGGACGCAGTTCTTCCTATAAAAATGTGATCAATGCCCTCGATGAAATGTTGATAAATGGAGTATCAAGATATGTGATCACTGACCTCGAAAATGAAGAAATAATCCTTTTGGAACAGTCAAATCACAACCACTGATCCATCAGTTTTCGCCTTTTGTAAACTTTCCTAATTTTTTAGTTACCTCTCATTGGCCATGATAACACTTTTGTATACAATATTTTATACAGAAATAGCAAATCACATTTTATAGACTATTACCTAAAAAACTTAGTACTGTGTGTTACATAGTACCAAATATCACCTTATCTTTGGGTCGTTAAGTTGATTTTTGAGGTAATAATAAACCTGAATATGAACATAGAGAATACACAAAGCCAGATGAGGAAAGGGATACTGGAATTTTGTATCCTCTCTATTATTCGCCGAGGGTGAGGCCTACCCCAGCGACATAGTAGAGGAGATGAAAACAGCTGGTCTCCACATTTTAGAAGGTACTTTATATCCATTGCTCACAAGATTGAAAAACGCAGAAATGCTAACCTATCGTTGGGTAGAAAGTAATTCCGGTCCTCCCAGGAAATATTTTTCGCTAACTCCCAAAGGTGAATCTTTCTATAAAGAGCTTGAGCAAACCTGGCAGGAATTAGCAAACGGAGTAAATGCCTTGGCAAACAAAAATCAAATGAACCACTCAACCAATAACATTTTTCTCTCGACAGAAGCGGGAGAGCTTCAACCAAAAAAATTATGACAATGAAAAAGATCATCAACATAAACCTGAGCGGCAGAGTGATCCCGATAGAAGATTCTGCTTACGAAAAGCTGCAGGCCTATATTGAAAGTCTTCGTCGCTATTTTATACATGAAGAAGGGCGTGACGAGATCATTAATGATATTGAAAGTCGCATTGCCGAATTGATGAATGAAAAGATCCGGAAAGGTGCAAGTTCAGTTACTGATGCGGACGTAGATGAAATTATTGCGTCTATGGGAAGACCAGAAGACTTCCAGGCAGCAGAAGATGCCGAAACCATTTCCACTGGTTCACAATCTTATCAAAGTCGCACAGCCAGCGATGAAACTTATACGCCAGAGGAAACGTAACAGGCTGTATCGTGATTCAAGCGATAAAATTTTGGGTGGTGTTTGCTCAGGACTTGCGAATTATATGAACGTAGATCCGGCTATCATTCGCATTTTGTTTGCCATCATCACTTTTGGAGGATTTGGTTTTGGAGTGACTCGCTTATTTGTTACTCTGGATCGTTCTGCCGTCGAGGGATCTTGAATATTATGGAGGGAAGCGCCTGTACAGAAATCCGGGGGATAGAGTTTTTGGCGGAGTGGCCAGCGGTATCGCTGCATACTTTAAAAGAAGCAGTGGACAATACGCCTGATCTTTGCAGCACCCATTTTATTAAGCATTCTTCTTAGCCTGATCAGCTGGCCTTTCTATCACGAAGGTGTATTTGTCCCCAATGTAGTATTCGGATCTCTATCTGCCACTTTCATTTTTGCTTACATTATTTTATGGATCGTTTTACCCGAAGCTCATAGTGACTACCAGCGCATGGAGATGAGGGGAGAGAAAGTGGATGTGCACACCATCAGGCAGAATGTAAAAGATAGAGCGAAAGAATTTGGTGAGGATGTAAAAACCTCGGCTCAAAACATCGGCAACAAAGCGAAAGAGTTTGCCGATACAAGAGGTAAAGAATTTGCTACCGAAGTAAGAGATGCTGCGCGAAGAACAAGTAGTGGACTCGGTCACGTGATCGGCGTATTATTCAAAGCTTTTTCCTATTCATTGCCGGAAGCATTGCGTTTGGCTTATTGGTTGCCTTAATGGCGTTGATATTTGGGGGCATTGGCATTTGGCCCATTAAAAATTTCATATTGGATGGTTTCTGGCAAAATGCATTTGCGTGGGGAACTTTATTTCTCTTTCTCGCTGTGCCTGTCATCGCGTTGATCACATGGCTCATTCGCAGAATGATGATGAGAGTAAGATCACAAAACAGTTATCTCGGTTGGATCTTTGGTGGTTTATGGACACTAGGATGGATATCAGCTTCGCTATTTGCAGCCAGCATGGTAAATGATTTCAGAATGAACAATGAAAGAAGACCACCAACGCAATTTTCAATAACTCAGCCTGTAAATAATAAAATGATCGTGAAGGTATCAGAGCCTGAAATTGAATATGGCGGTTCGTTCTCCTGGGTACACATTGATGATCGTGGATTTGATATTACTGAAGATACCGTTCGCATGTCCAACATAAAGATCAGGATAGAGCAAAGCCAGGATTCAAGTTATCATGTTGAAATAAAGAAGTATAGCCATGGAAGAACAATTGCCGAAGCAGAAGCCCAGGCACAAAAATTGGTTTCAATGCCGCGTACAAAGACAGTGTTCTTGACCTGGGAAGTGGCATTGCGATCGATAGGGACAGTAAGTTCAGGGCCCAGCAGGTGATCGTTGTCATCGAGGTACCGGTTAATAAAAGATACGGTTTGACGAGACAGTAGATAAGCTCCGGACCTTATCCATACGCACAAACAGGTATAAACCCATGGCATCGGTACAGCGATTTTGACATGAACTGGGACGAATATTTTGACTATGAAACGGATGTTGATTACGTAATGGGCAAGGATGGATATTTGATCAACCCTGCTAAACCTGAAAAGAAAGAAAATAATGAGAATGAGCAGACAACGAAAGAAAAAACAAAAAGAACAACTCCAACAGGAATTGAAAAAGATTGAAGAGGAAGAAAGGAATGACAGCATTCAAAGAAATCGCAAACTGCCGGATCAGAAACTGTGGATTACATAAGTAAAGAAGGCAAATACCAAAGTATCTGTTTATTCGCCCCTTTCCTTTGCAGCCTTATTTAACTAAACTCGGTTGAAGTTGGATCCCGACCCAAGTCGGGACCACGGCTTCCTGATTTTCAGGAGGCCTTCTTTTTTAAAGCTACCAAATAAATTGATTTTACATTTGCATCCCGATAGTTATCGGGATAAATTTTTGCTGATGAAGAATACGCCTTTTACTGAGAAACATATAAAATTAGGAGCTAAGATGGCTGAGTTTGCCGGTTATAATATGCCGATCAGTTATACCGGCATTAATGACGAAGCATGCAGCTGTCAGAAATAATGCAGGCGTGTTTGATGTGAGTCACATGGGGGAGTTTATCTTAAAAGGTGAGAATGCTTTGGATCTTCTTCAAAGAGTGACCACAAATGATGTTCAAAACTTACAGCAGGCAAGGCTCAATATAGTTGTCTTACCAATGAAAACGGCGGCATTGTTGATGATCTGCTGGTTTATTGCATTGAAGATAACAAGGTGTACATGATCGTAGTGAATGCATCAAATATTGAAAAGGACTGGGACTGGATCACAAAATTCAATAAAAAAATGTCGAGTTGCATAACATCTCAGACAAAACTTGTTTGCTCGCCATCCAGGGACCTAATGCTACAAAAATCTTACAGCCACTTACCGAAATGGACATTTTGAATTTGAAATATTACACCTTTTCAAAGGGAAATTTGCGGGTGTTGATAATGTGCTTGTCAGTGCGACAGGATATACTGGTGCAGGAGGAGTTGAAATTTATTTTGAGGACAAAGATGATAATGCCGATAAAATATGGGATGCAATTTTTGAAGCCGGCAAGCTCCAGGGATTAAAACCTATCGGGCTTGGCGCAAGGGATACACTTCAGATTAGAGATGGGATATTGTCTTATATGGAAACGATATAGATGATACCACTTCACCATTGGAAGCGGGTCTTGGGTGGATCACAAAATTCAATAAAGAATTCACTGCCAAACAAATCCTGGAAAAACAAAAAGCTGAAGGAGTAGAAGAAAATTGGTAGGTTTTGAAATGCAGGAAAAGGAATTCCCCGTCATGGATACGAGATAAAGGATTTTGCCGGATATGAATATTGGAGTAGTGACCTCCGGAACTCAATCACCCAGTTTGGGCAAGGCTATTGGGATGGGATATGTAAGAAAAGTCTTTGCATCACTTGATACAACTGTTTATATAAAGGTTCGGGATAAACTTTTACAGGCGAAAGTGGTTAAGATACCCTTCTCATAAAGTATGAAAATTTACTTCGTAATTCCGGTTGTTTTCCGATTTGCTAATTAAGAAAAAGCAATATTTTACCCAGCCGAAAATCCTATATCCATGCCACTCATTCATCTTACTACTTTTATTGAAGCCCCGTAGAACGGGTTTTTGATCTTAGCCGCAGTGTTCAGCTGCACAAAGAGTCAATGAAGCAACACAGGAGGAAGCAGTTGCAGGCACGAAGGTTTGGCCTGATCGAAAAAGATGAAACCGTTACCTGGAAAGCTAAACATTTCTTTAAAACAAGAATACTTGCGTATAAAAATTACCGAGATGCAAAAGCCATTGAGGTTTGTTGATGAACAATCGCAGGGTTCTTTTAAAGAAATGAAGCATGAACATTTTTTAAGCCCTGTGAAAATGGAACGATCATGATCGACATGTTTCATTTTGAAAGTCCATACGGTGCGATCGGGAAATGGTTGAATACTTTTACCTCAACCGGTATATGAAAAAACTGATCAGGCACAGGAACAAGACGATCAAAGAATACGCAGAGAGCAATAAATGGAAACCGCTGCTCGAAAGGTAATTCTCTTTCCATTACATTTGCCGGAATGAACAATAAGCCATCTTTACATACTTCTCTTTCGCCGGCTCTCGTGCATTTATACGATATAAGCAACAGCATCATAGTGATCATTGATGTATTAAGAGCAACCTCCACCATCGCTACCGCATTGCATAACGGCGCCAGGTGTGTTATCCCGGTTGACAGTGTACAGCCGTTGTATAGAGCTGGGAAAACAAATTGATGGTATTACTGCCGGTGAAAGGGATGGAAAAATAGCAGAGGGATTGGAATATGGGAATTCACCGTTTGAATATCCCGGAGATTTTATAGAAGGAAAGACGCTGGTATTGACTACTACGAATGGTACAAGGCTTCTTCACATGGCATTAGAAAAAGGAGCAAAAGAAATCATCACCGGGTCCTTTCCAAATCTTTCTGCGGTGTGTGATCACTTAATTGAAACGAATAGAAATGTGATCCTTGGATGCGCAGCCTGGAAGGATAGAGTGAACATGGAAGACGCATTGTTTGCAGGCGCTGTTATTTCGAAAGTGAGAGCACATTTTGATATTAATTGTGATTCATCACATATGGCAGAAGCTATGTATGAAAAAGGTAAAAAGGATCTGTTTTCTTTCTCTAAAAATAATAATGCTTCTCACTATCATCGCCTGATGAATTTCGGATTGGAAAAAGATATCCGGTACTGCTTAACTCCGGATGGAGCAAATGTTCTTCCTGTTTACAATGATGGAAAGCTGGTAGCAAAAGCTTAGAATTGGCCTCTACACACGCGTGTCTGCTTAATAAAAAAAAATTCTGCAAGGTACTCCATTTTATTTGCTTCTTTATCGACAATAAAAATTATTTTTTTATTCACTCTTTTTACATGGAAATGAGGAACACATTCCTTTACTTTTGCAGATTGCCCTTGTTCGAATGAGCAATACGCAATTAGCAATGCACAAGCTATAATTTGTACCAGATGTCCATTGTCAATTGTTAACTAAACTATGGCCCTACCACACCTTGTAAAGTACGTCTACACGCATGGAACGGATGAAGTGATTCGCCGGGGAAAAAAATTCATGCAATCGGTTTTGTTGAGTTGATCGAATATGACAATCTTTTTGGCTCCGCGGTCTTCAGAGTCAAGGATGATATTTACTCAACATTTTACAAAGTATATATTCAGAAAATCAAGGACCCGAAATCACTTTCGGTCCGGTGCACCTGCCCTTATAACCTGGGTGATATATGCAGGCACGAAGCAGCTTCACTTTTCCAGCTGCAGGAGATGATCGATAAGAACATGCTGGATGCCGGTGACGTCGAATACGACCAACGGCATACAGTGGCCAAAATGAAGTTCATTGATCTGAAATCATTGCGCTTGCTTTCATCGCCAGTTGTATTCACCGAAGCAGAAAAATTTCTTCGCACAAATAAAGCGAATATTGAATTTGCAAAAGACGAAACGGTAAAAGCCGCTGTTACTCTTGATGGGAATACATACAAAGTAATTATCAGTAAGAACGAAGAAAGAAATTTTGATACGAGCTGCGATTATGTTGATACCGAGCATCCGCTTTGCCTGCCAAAGGTCATTGTGTTTTTGCAACTATTGAATTCCTATGGACCACACTATTTTGACAGCATTCGCAACTGGGATAAAGAAAAGAATAAATTGTTAGAGGCCTATGGGTACTCTTTGAATGATGATCTTACCAACAAATTTGAATTTACTTACAAGGATGGTAAACCTTTTTTACGTGTCCTGGATGCAGGCATTAAACGGGTGACGCCGGTCACAATACCTGCCAGGCAAGCTATTGTTGAAGAACCGCTGCCTGTGGTAGCTGAAGAAAAAGAGAGCTCATCCTGTCGTCACACAGGCTTGGTGTTGTTTTCAACTTTAATAAAAAGACCTACCCCTATTTTACCATTGATGTGGTACAGGGTGAAGGTAACGATGACGGCGATGGCTTTACCGGTAAAGTGGAGAAGGTAGACCTTTCAAAGTATGTAGACACCGTTAAGTATAGTGAAAAAGATAAACAATCTCTCAGCATATTAAGAAAATTGCAGGAACAGGAGATCAATAAATATATCAGCCGCAACTCCCCCTTCTCGGGCATTTGGGAAAACATTATTCACCAGGAAGAAGAAGATCTTCCCGATGAAACAAAGAACCTGATGAATGAATACCTGTTGCCGAAATTGAAAAAATTGTTTTCTGAAACAAGCTTGCTTGCATTTAAGCTGGCCGAAGGAAAAGCTTTTAAGACAAATAATCTTGAGGAAATTAAATTATTCGCCGAAGAAGCAAAACCTCATTTCAGGATCAGTAAAAATGGGACCTATATCATTCATTGTAATGTAAAAGCAGATGGGTTGGATCATGAACTGGCAGATAACGAAAGTCCCAGTCCATTGATCTTTTTATATAATCACCAGGCTTATTTGTGGAAGAATACAGAAGTGATCGATGTGGTCGCTAAATTTTTAATGGAAGGAAAGCTGGAGATCAGTAACGATGACTGGATCCAAAACCTTCACCAGTTTCTTTTGCCCCTTACAAAAGAATATAAAGTTGATTTTGACAAATCGCTGGTGCAGGAAATAAAAGCCGGTGATCCCGAGGTAAAGTTATTTTTGTTGGAGAAAGGTGATTACCTGGTATTTCAACCTTCCTTTTCCTACAAAGGCTATGAAACAAAAGCAAGAGACAGGGACGAGATCATCGTACCGCATGGCGATAAGGTAATGATCGTTCATCGCAACCGTGAGGTGGAGCAATCCTTCATTAATAAATTACAAAACCTTCATTCTAATTTTATTTACCAGGATGATACACATGCACTGGCATTGAAAGGAGCTGACGTGCTTAAGAACAACTGGTTCTTTTTGTTTGTAGATGCCATGAATGAGATGAAGGTTCCTGTATTTGGTTTTGAAGCACTTAAAAATTTTCGCTTCAACACAGCCAAACCACAAACAAAAATTTTCATCAGCAGCAATACGGATTGGTTTGATGCGAGAGTAGATATTATTTTTGGCGATCAGCAGGTAACAGTGGCGGAGGTAAAGAGAGCCCTGGCCAATAAACAACAATTTGTTCAGCTTAATGATGGCACCCTTGGAATTTTACCCGAAGAGTGGATCAAAAAATACTCTTTGCTTTTTCGTGTAGGTGAAGGAAAAACAAATTCATTAAAATTATCCCGCTACCATTTAAGCGTAGTTGATGAGTTGTATGAGAACCGTGATGAGAATGAACTTGTAGTTGAACTGGAAGAAAAATACCAGCGCCTTCGTGAATTTGACAAGATCAACGACGTTGAGCCGCCAGAGCATCTTCAACATGTGCTCCGCCCCTACCAGGTAGCCGGTTATCAATGGCTGAATTATCTGCATGAGATAAACTGGGGCGGCATTCTTGCTGATGATATGGGTTTGGGTAAGACAGTGCAGGCGCTTTCTTTCCTGGAAAATTATAGATTCCGGCACGAAAAATTAAAGGCATTGGTTGTTTGCCCCACTACTCTTATTTATAACTGGGAAAATGAAATAAAAAATTCACACCTTCACTTTCTTACCATATTCATCATGGAGGCCAGCGGTCAAGATTAAAGGATGAATTGATGAATTATGATATCACTATTACAACATATGGAACCTTGCGCAGTGATATCAAGCTATTTGTAAGTATAGAATTTGATTATATTATTCTGGATGAATCACAGGCGATCAAAAATCCATCCAGCAAGGTAACAAGAGCTGCTTCGCTACTCAATGCAAAACATCGATTGTGCATGAGTGGTACTCCACTCCAGAATAATACTTTTGACATTTTTGCTCAAATGAATTTTCTCAATCCCGGTTTGCTGGGAACTATGGAATTCTTCCGCCAGGAATTCTCAATTCCCATTGATAAGTTTGGAGAAGAAGACAGGAAAGAGCATTTAAGAAAGATCCTTTATCCTTTTATTCTTCGCCGTACAAAGGAACAGGTAGCAAAAGACCTTCCTGAAAAACAGGAAATGGTCTTGTTCTGCGAAATGGAAGATGAGCAAAGAAAAATTTATGATGCTTACCGGAATGATTACCGAAATCAAATTCTTGGTACCATCGAAAGCCAGGGCATACAACGCTCCCAGCTTACAATTTTACAGGGCCTGATGAAGCTCCGGCAGATCTGTGATTCGCCGGCTATTTTAAATGAGGCAGAAAAATTCGAAAATCACTCCATCAAACTGGAAGAATTGACAAGAGAGATAACGGAGAATATCGGCAACCACAAGGCTCTTATCTTTCTCTCAATTTCTCGGAATGCTGGCATTAATTAAGGGAAAGCTTACTGAACTTGGGGTTAAGTTTGAATATTTTGATGGAAGCACATCTGCGCCTGACAGGGAAAAAGCTATTCAGAGTTTTCAAAATGATGAAAGCATAAGGGTGTTTCTCATTTCATTAAAAGCAGGTGGGGTCGGCTTGAATTTAACTGCAGCGGATTATGTCTATATTGTTGATCCCTGGTGGAACCCCGCTGTTGAACAACAAGCCATTGACCGAACCCATCGCATTGGCCAGACAAAAAATATTTTTGCTTACCGGATGATCTGTAAGGATACCATTGAAGATAAAATTCTCCAGCTGCAGGAAAAGAAACGATCGCTTGCCAAAGAATTGATCGCTGATGATGCAACGTTTGTAAAGAGCCTTACAAAAGAAGACGTGGAATATCTATTCAGCTAATAAAAAACCGCCCCGAAAAATCGGAACGGTCTATTCAATGGATTGGTAAGAGAGAAGGCTAATGAGCTCTTTTACGATTATGATCATATCCCTGCGCAGCAGGCGAAGATCCCTGATATAAGTACACCCAGTACCGATCTCAAAAAGCGAAAAATATTCAATGAAGGTTTGTAATAACTCCGATAGATCTTTGCCTCTTCGTGAGAATGAATGATGGGTTTGTTTTTCATTTTTCGGATTATTTAGAAGTGGTTAACGAATATTCTATAGGATTTAGTATGTAAAGCTACTATTTATATTTCTTTTATCACACAAATAACCCTTTAATTTATCGAATACCCGCTGATCAATACGCTCATTTATTATGTTGCATAGTTAAGATTCTATACGCAAATAAGTAATATTACTGAACTTATAAGAATGCAGTTCTTCGGTAGTGATCAGCAGCGATAGCAGTTAACCAGAAGCAGGAAGAGGGCTTCATAAAAAAATTACCTTTACCTCCCGATAATTATCGGGACTCAAAAAATTTACTGATGAAATTGATTTCTTTTCTGGAAGAAGAACGTGACAGGCTGGGTGTGCTGATCAATAATATGGTGTATGATATGGAAATTTTGCATCCTGATCTGCCAAACAGCATGGGTATGTTTTTGAATTACTGGGAAGATGCATTTCCGGTGGCACAGGCCGGCGAGTTAATGTTGCGCGAGGGAACACGAACAAGTAATAAAGGGATCCCCGTAAATGAGATCCAACTGCTGGCACCTGTTCCATTCCCTACTTCGTGCAGGGATGGTTATGGATTCCGGCAACATGTGGCCGCCGCAAGAAAAAATCGCGGCGTTGAAATGATCCCTGAATTTGATCAATATCCTGTCTTTTATTTTACAAATCCACATAGCATACAAGGTGGCGGCGAAGTAAAATGTATGCCCGACCATTTAGAAAAACTGGATTTTGAACTGGAAGCAGCCATTGTGATCTGTAAGCACGGAAGAAATATTCCGGCCGAAGAAGCTGATGAATACATCGGAGGACTGATGATCATGAATGATCTTAGTGCAAGGCGATTGCAACTGGAAGAAATGTTGCTAAGCCTGGGACCTGCAAAAGGAAAGGACTTTGCAACTGCGATCGGTCCCTGGCTTGTAACCTTAGATGAACTGGAAGAATTTGTTGTACCTGCAAAAGAAGACCATATAGGTAAGAGTTGGAATTTAGCAATGAAATGTTATGTAAATGAAAGACAGGTAAGCGAAGGAAATCTTGCTGATATGACCTGGACATTTGCAGAGATCATTGAACGGGCTTCTTATGGAGTTGATCTTTACCCTGGCGATATAATCGGAAGCGGAACAGTGGGTACAGGATGTTTTTTAGAACTGAATGGAACAGCCAAAGCTAAAGGACCCAAATTTTCCTGAGCAATGGTTAATAGCAGGTGATGTCGTAGAAATGGAAATCGATGGTTTAGGAAAGTTGACCAATACGATCGTGGCAGACGAAAGTGACTGGAGCATTTTAAAAAGAAAGAAAATTTAAAATAATGATCCGGTAGATATTTCCTGCTCCACAGAGCTTCCGGATAAAAAGGCCGCCCGGTTATATTTTGAACTTACATAGTCTGCAAACACATGAGAAATCCAAATAGATAGCACGAGCAGCCAAAAAGATAAATCAATTTTAAACGAATTTCGATCGTGAAAAATTATATCACCACTTTGTTAATTCGCTTAGCTGTGGCGCTACCGGCATTTTTCACCTTCCCCAGGAAAGAATCTTTTACCTTCAATTCCTTTACTGCATTGACTTCAGCAGAGCCTACACCGTCGTTATCTATGTCCATTGTTTGAACTAAAAGATCAGAAGCCTTAATTGCACCCACACTATTACTCCTGATAATGGCATTTTCGGCTTTTCCGCTCAACCTTAGATTGCCAACACTTTTATTATTGATATCAAGTTTCTGTGCATTGAGTGCAAGATCAACAGAGCCTACACTTTTATTGGCGAGAGAAAGATCACCAAAATTCAAATTGCCCTCAGACGAGACATTGCCCACCATTTTCAGATCCATACTCTTTAAATTTTTGAAAGTAATATATACCGTCATCTTCTTTTTACTATTGAAATGAGAATCCTTCTTCATATCTACCATGAGTTTACTACCCTCATTTTTTATCTCGAAAAGAGGTTGGAGATTGTCTTCAGCTTCGATCTTTAAAGATTCTTTGTTTCCTTGTGTGAGCACCACATTAAAAACTCCGCTGGCTTCCAGTTGATCAAATGGCTGTATAGCTACATCTTTTGTAACCACATTTCCACTTCCCTCGATCTTTGTTCTCCTTGTCTTTCTGTGAAAAACTGTGGTGACTCAGCAAAAAATGCTGCAGGCTATGGCTATAACTTTTCTCATATAAAACGGTTTAAGTTAAGGTTATAAAATTAAACGAAATATTTCGTAGAACGAAAATGCCCCTTATTTTGTTACAGCTGCTTCAAAAAATTATGAAAGGCTAATTAGAATATGTGAATGAGCCTGTTTTACGATATTTGATGGGATGATCCTTGATTTAAAAGAATTAAAGCCTGGTGACAGGCAAAATTATTTGCAGCACGCTATCGCTCCGAGACCCATTTGTTTTGCCTCAACCATTGATAAGGCGGGAAATGTAAATCTCAGTCCTTTTAGTTTTTTTAATCTTTTCTCTTATACTCCACCCATTGTCATCTTTTCACCTTTGAGAAGGGTCAGGGACAATTCAACAAAACATACGCTCCAAAACATTCTTGAAGTGCCTGAAGTGGTCATTAATATAGTCGATTATGATATGGTACAGCAAACAAGCCTGGCAAGTTGTGAATATCCAAAGAATATAAATGAATTCGTAAAAGCCGGTTTTACTGCTGTACCCGCAACTATGGTCAAACCCCCAATGGTAAAAGAAAGCAAAATAAAGATGGAATGCAGGGTCATTGAAGTAAAGCCATTGGGAGATAATGGGGGTGCAGGGAATTTAGCGATCTGTGAAGTAATGAGGATGCATATTGATGATTCGATCCTGGATGAAGACAAAAGATCGATCAGCGAAAAGCTACATCATGTGGCAAGGTTAGGTGGTAATTGGTATTGCAGGGTCGATCGAATCAAATCTTTTTATTGTTGAAAAACCAAACACACAACTGGGCATTGGCGTGGACATACTGCCTCTTTCGATCCGTCAAAGTAAAATTCTCACCGGAAATAATTTAGGCCAATTGGCCAATGTTCATGAATACCCTGTCATTGATCCTTCTTTTGATGATGAGCATCTTAAACAGATCACTCAATATTATAGTGTCAGTCCTGATGAAATGGAGAAGGAATTACATTCTTATGCAAAAAAATTATTGGACCAGGGAAAAGTGCAAGAAGCGTGGCAGGTGTTGCTGGCAGGAAATTAAGTCAGTCCTTTTTAATCCAAGCCGTTCCATCACAGATTCTTTCTTTGATTTTGACACTATGAGGCTTTCACCTGTTTGCAAGCTTGACATAGCCACCGTCGGCGCGAACAAAATGCGTTACCGTAATCAAGATTCACTACAGTCGAGTGATGAATACGTTGGACTCGATCTGCGTGGACAACAAACTGCTCAATGGTCACCTATCAGTGTCTATGACACGATGTCAATATTCTTAATCAAATGCCTTGCTGAAGCTGCACCTGTTCCGATGTCAATTTAAGAGAAATTACCTCACACTTGTGAATGAAGGTTACTCTTGCTTAGTAAAAACTGCCAATCCAGAAAGCGCAAATTGCAAAATTCACTCATAACCGGACTGTCACCGTTGAATAGGTTTGATCAAGAGTTTCGAGCTACACTTCGAACAAGCTGAAAACTATTACCAATAATCTAATACAATGAAAAAAACATGTCTTCATCCATCCTGATTTTCTTTGCAGCTCTGTATAAAACAAGGCGATCGGATCCCATTCCAGCAGTAAATATCCGGTGAAAGATGCTACTACCGGGCAGCCGGTCTCCGGAGCCGTTGTTTCTTTACGCAGATGTGCGAATGCGGGTTGCGCTCTGGGGATCTGTTGAAGAATTTCGTGGCACAACCGATAACGATGGAATTTGCCCGGTTCCGTCTGCTAACTATAACAACGCTACCCGTTTGGAATGACGCTATCTATGTTGTTAAAGAGAATTACCAAACACAATTTTTTCCGAAATCAACAACGGTTTCTATAAAGCCATATGGGTGGATGGCTGTGAAAATTACGAGAGGTTCAAATTATCCCCAAGGTGCGCAATTGATATTTCTTGTTGAAGAAACCGGTCAATCTAATTACCTGGATGCACAGAGATTTAATGCTAGCACCGATAGCACCATCATTTTAAGGGGATACGGCAATCAACAAAATCAGATCAACTGGCAGGTGTCGAACAGTGCAGTGTTAAATAGCGGCATGTGGAATCAACAGGTTCCCAGGTTGGATACGCTAAAAAATATCACGCTCAACTATTAACTGTCACCATACCCGGAATAAACAGAAGTATTTCCGAGGCCAGCTTAGGTCACAGGCTTCGATACAGTAACATCATCTATAATCTAATTTTTTACAAAATCTCTGGAGGCAATTATGAAAAAGAAAATTACTTTTTAAATTATTTTGTGATCATACTGATCATTTCACTTTCAACAAAAATTAAAGCTCAGTCTTTCGACATCTACGTGCTTGACAAGAACGCCGGAACAACGAAACGGGTTACAAGTATTGCCAATGCCGGCGAGTTTAATGCCAGTTGGTCAAACAATGGAAAAAAATTGCACATGATGTGGTAGGCGAGCCCGCTTCTCCTTTTGATCAGTCAATTTTTGTTACCGATCTGCAAACAGGAACAAGCACTCCCTTTAATTGGGGCCGAAGGCGGCAATGATGCAGCATGGTCACCTGATGGGGAAAGATCGCAGTTCGACGATTTTCATATTATCTCCTTACAGTATTTATTCAGTGCCTGCAAACGGAGGAGCCCGATCAGTTTTGAGGTACAATGCTCATCATGCAAGTTGGAATCCAAAAGGCAATAAAATCGCATTTGACGATAACTATGGATACATCGGCACAAAAGATATTTATACGCGGGTTTGAACTTTTGTTACTTACTACGGCGATCACCCATCATGGTCTCCTCAACGGACAATATATTGCTTTTAATGGTGCCTCCTGGATAGGCGGTGGAGTATGGATCGTTAAGAGTGGACACCTCAGGAAATCCGCAGGGGTGGCCGATACAATTAACTACTTCAGGTTCTGGGCAACATGGTCAAACAATAGTAAAGAAATTGTTTTTAGTGATTGGCCGAATGGCGATCCGGATCTGTATTCGATACCGGTTAGTGGAGGAACACCCACAAGAATCGCAGGAAGAATTGGTGGATTTGATAAAGGAGATTATGATCCTTCCTTTTCTAATAATGGGCAGTATGTTGCCTGGTCAAGTTACACTGATGAATCCCTTGTGGAGTCAAATAAAAAGATCAACAAAGCCAGCGAGGACAACAACTACCGGATTTTGAATTAAAGCAAAATCATCCAAATCCCTTCAGCTCAGAAACGATCATTGATTTCCAGTTGGCAAAACCCTCGCATATTACATTGGTCATTTATAATGCCTCAGGACAAAGAGTGAAAACACTGGCCGATGCTGATTACGAGGCTGGGAGTTACAGCATAAGGTGGAATGGCAAAGACGAAAGTAATGGCCACTTGCGACAGGTTTGTATTTGTGCCAATTACAAAATGGAACGAATGTGCAGGTAAGAAAACTGAGTTTATGGCGATAACAAAAATAATTTGTCCTGAAAATAATTCAAGCCGTGTCAGCTACGATACGGCTTTTCAATTAAGTATCAAAAGCAATTATAGTTTTAAAGTGTCTTTTTCGTCGTCCAATTCGTTCACGTAAAATACGGAAGAACTTTGACCGTTCTTTCTCACTTACCTTGCTGATCAATGTAGATCGTTTCATCAAGCCTTGTATATAGTCATACATATTTTCACAAAATCTTACATCTCTTGTAGACATATAATTAATTACGGTATGTACCGTGAAGCTAGATCTTTGAGTCTTCAAGTAAAGCAATGCAGGCTATTATCACCCAATAATCACTTCATTAAAGTATACCCTGTAACTACTGATCGGCTTCATATCAGGATCTCCATATGCAAATTTATAGCCTCGTTCTGCCTGTTTTTCTATATGATCAATCACTTTTTCCCAGGCTTCATAAAGTCTTAAAACATCAGTATCGGATTCAAACATGTGGCTTTCGCGATAGAATTCAATTTGACGTATCGCGATATTTATATTTTCAACGTTCCAAAGTTCTGTAAATGGCACTTGCTTGTAAAGATCAAGGACTTTTTCACCCAAAATATTTAGTTCATCCGGGTATGTATCAAAGCTGAAGCGGCGATGTTCAAACTCTGGAAAATTAAAAAGGGTTTTCATCCAAAAGAAATATTTGAAGGCAGCTATTTCTCTGAAAAGAAAATGATTAAAAATAGGCACATCTTTACAAAGATTATAGATCTCTTTATTTTTAAAACTATTCATGTAACTAAGATCCCGGATCATGCCGTTGAGGTAATCCTCGTAACGGAATGTTTTGTTATTCAAAAGTTTCCCCGGAATTGAAAAGCCCCTGTTTGAAGATCCATTAGCTGGTCCAAAGAAATTTTATAATGGGAGCTTAGTTTATAAAGCTCCTCCAGTGAAATCGTTTTTTCGCCACGCATCCGGCGATACACGCTGTCCACACTTACATCCAATACACGGGCAATTTCGTCTGTGGCCGATGCAGTAGCAGGAATGTTCTTTTTATTACCTGGAAAAGTTCCTGCTGAAGTTCAGAAGCGTCCATAATGAGGTTATATTTTTTTCTTTATGTTTTAGGTCGAAGCCAAATTATTCCAAAAACTTCCTTTACATTTCACGCTAACTCAACCAGCTCACGCTTTTTTCTTGCAATTCTTTCACGCAGGATGCGAAAAATCTTGATCTTTCTTTTTCACTGGCAACACTGATTAGAGTAGATCTCATCATAAAAGAGGTCATGCTCCTGTACATATTGTCAGTATAAGCAACATCTCTCTTGTCATCATATAGTTGATAGCACTATGATTAATTGACTGCCAATTTCTTTCCATCAAGTATGACGAGGTACTCGTTACCTCCAATTTGGATTTCATTAAAATATAAGCTGTATTCACCCAAAGGTTTTCGGGCAGGATCACCATGTTTGAATTTATATCCCAGGGCCGCTTGTTCTTCAATATGATTCAGAAGTTCTTCAACTGTAACATATAATCTATATGCATCCTCAGTTGATTCAAAGATCAAACTATCCTTATAATATTCAATTTGCCGGATAATACTATTTATGGTTTCAAGGCTCCAGATCTCGATACTTTTCATTTGATTACAGAGGTCAAGAATCTCTTGTTCTTTTGCAAACAATTCCTTCGGGTGGCTGCCAAAAGAGAACTTTTTGTTCTTGAATTTTGGTAAGTGCAAAACATTTCTCTGCCAAACAAAATCCTTAAAAGCTGCGATCTCCTGAAAGTGATATTGATGAAAAAAAGGGATATCCTTGAACACACCATAAATTTCCTTTTGCTGAAACTTATTAAAATAAACGAAATTCTGCATTATGCTATCAACATAATTATCAAAACTGAAAGTACTTTCATCAATAAAGCTCGCCTTGAAAGAAAAAGCCATTGCCTGAAATATTTAAAAGCCGATCCACCGAAATACGATAATGTGAACACAATAGCTGTAGCTCGTCTAAAGAAATGGTTTTCTCACCACGCATGCGACGATAAACACCATCAACGCTTACACCCAAAACCCTGGCAATTTCCTCTGTCGGTGATAAATTACCAGCGATATTTTTTCTTTATTTCCTGAAAAGTTCCTGTTGAATTTCAGAAGCATTCATAGTTGGGTTTATACCTTCTTTAACCGATCCTCGATTTTAGCCAAAAGTATTCCAAAAAGATATTCCGTTGCTTCTCACTTGTCTGGCTGATTACCGTAGCCTTTCCTCATGAGGTTGTCCAGGTCTTCTACACATTGGTTACAAAAACTCTCATCACGGGTTACCATATAATCCAGCCCATTATAATTGAGATAAGCGGTCCTTATATTGTCGGTAGTTACCAAAATAGTATTGTCGCCAAGCACTACGCGGTTATAAAAAAGGTAAAGTTCAATTTTTTTGTTTGTTGACTTTCTCCCGGCATGAACTTACATCCATATTCTACCTGTTCCTTCAGGTGCAAAATTGTCTCTGCTACCGCCTGGAAAACTGCCCCTAATATCTGCAGCCGAAGAAAAAAGCCCGCTATCCTTGTAAAATTCTATTTGTGAAATAACGCTGTTAATACATTCGGTATTCCATATTTCTATTGAGGGTACCTGCGTATATGCTTTTGTCAATTCCATGCTCAAAGCTTCGATTTCAGGTGATACGCCATTGAGGTCAATTGTTTTGTCGTATAACCAGGATGCTGTAAAATAGTTTTCATCCAGAAATAAAAACGAAAAGCAATGAGAGGTTTGAAATAAAAATTATGAAAAAGCGGAACGTCCTTGGTAAGATAAATGATCTCTTTTTGTTTAAAACTGCCGGTCTGTTTCACCAATCCAATAAGATCGGAAAGATATTTTTTGTAAGAGTACTGTTGATTATTAATCCGGATATTTTCAAAAGAATTGAATTACTTCCTAAACTCAGTACCTGGTCAAGTGACAAGCTAAAATGCTCACATAACTGTTTTGCTTCCTGCAGTACAAGAGGCGTTTCATTTCGAATGCGGCGATAGGCACTATCACTACTGACATGCAATACTTCTGAGACCACATCCGTAAGCGATACCGATGCGGGAAGCATCTCTTTTATGCGCTGAAATAAAAATCCTGTGCCTGGTCCGAAGGCATTCAAAAATATTGATGGTGATAAAGTCAGGTTTTGCAACCACGATCCTCCGGGCTGCCGGTTTCAAAATAAGGGTTTTTTCCCGAAAACCAATGTCAAAAGAAAAAGTGATCAGTAAAAATTGCTAAACGTCAACAGCCAACTGCAAAATTCAATTATAAAAAGGCTTTGTTGGAAAGTAGCTTGGTGTAAGAATTAAAACAAAGGCCCAGGAAACCGAAGCCACTAAAGAAAAAGTCACCATTAAAAAGTTCTTCTATGATCCCTGTACTTATCATCTGGCTTATCAAACACTACCGAGAAAAATAAAGGAAAAATGGCAGCAGTTGCTCCAAAAACAGCAAAGACATATCTGCCATTCGTCGCTGCTATTCTCCTGCTTGTTATCCTTTTTATCTTCTCAGCTAATAGTTATTCGCAAAATAAAACTCTTAACTACCAGATCATCCGAAATGGAGACAAGGTTGGTTCACTGCTTTTTTCAGAAACTTCAACAGGCGATTTGGACTACCTGAAAATGGAATCAGATGTAAAAACAAGATTCATTTTCACATTTACAGCTCACGCCAGTGAAGAAGCTGTTTACAATAATGGTATTCTGCTTCGCTCCTCTATTTATCGCCGCCTCAATGGCAGTGAAAAGGCAAATAAACAACACCAGGCAACTGGTAACAGGCAATATCTTATTCGTACAGGTGAAAGGTCAGGGCTCACAAAAACCTATCCTATTACATACAATATGCTGAGCCTTTATAGCAAAGAACCCGAAAACATCAGTAAAGTTTATTCCTGACAATTTTCAAACTTTTCCTTGCTATCGAAAAAGCTGCTTCTCATAAATACAAGATCACACTGCCCGACGGGAATTATAATTATTACTATTATAAAACGGAATATTGAATCTTGTCGAAGTTCATCACAGTTTTTATTCTGCAAACATCATTCTAACAAATTGAGACATGAAGAACATTTCTATCATACTGACCCTTTGCGTCTCATTTGCAATATTGATGTTGTTGCCGCTGATAATAAATAAAATAAAACCCGGCATTGCTCTTGCATCGACAGGCACAATTTGAAAATTTTAAATGGTTGAACTATTTGCATGCAAGCAGTATAATGATCATGTTATTGCTGGTATTTATTACAGGATCTTCTCCGTTCTTTCTTCTGTTATTTCCCGATAAAATAAACATAGGACAAACGTATGGCCTTTCTTGCCTGCTTTGGAGTAATTGGCTTTTTTCCATGGAAAAAATTTTCCACGGATACATAAACATGATCAATACGATTTTACCTTTTTCATTTATTCTCATGTATGGGTTATTGAGATTTATCTTTCTTATTTGCTATGAATGGTTCTTCAGGGGGTTATTGTTGACCAGTTTTTCGTTATGGTTAGGAATTGGCTGGGCTATCATTATTAATATTTCCTTATACACGCTGATACATATCCATAAGACTAGGAAAGAGATCATCGGTTGTATTCCTTTTGGATTGTTAATGTGTGTATTTACCGTGTGGTGGCAATCCATCTGGCCAGCAATTATTTTTCACCTGCAGTTAGCGATCATTCATGAATGGTCCAGTTTACAAAATTTAATGTCACACACAAAACAAGCCGCATTATGAACATATATTATCACAGGGAGCTACTGGTTACATTGGCAACGCACTGGTATTAAAACCTTGCTGATGAGAAAAATACAATTCATGCTCTTGTAAGAGATCCCCTTAAAGCTAAAATGCCTGGATCATCCAAACATAAAATTGTTTAAAGGAGATATAAATGATATTGACTCGATCAGGAATGCAATGGATGAATGTGAACAGGTTTTTCACCTGGCAGCTTTTGCACGGTTATGGGCTAGTCCTTCGATATTTTTTTCAAAGTAAATGTTGAAGGCACAAAAAATGTTCTTGCTGCGGCCATAGAAAAAAATATTTCCAAATTCGTTTACACATCCAGTACCGCAGTTTTTGGTCCTTCGATCAACCATCCTTTATCGGAAAATGATCCACGCACCATTGGTTTTAATAATGATTATGATCTTTCAAAATGTATGGCTGAAAGGCTGGTGTTCGATTATGCCGCTAAAGGATTGCAGGCCCTGATCGTAAATCCTTCAAGAGTATACGGAGCGGGGAAATGAGACTTACAGTAATCCTTTTACACGCTTTTTGAAACCATTGCTAAAAGGAAAATTTATTGCAATCCCTAAATGCCCCAATGTAGTTGCCAATTACAGTTATATAGAAGATGTAGTGGAAGGGCATATCCTTGCCATGAAATATGGCAAGACCGGCGAACGATATATTCTTGGCGGAGAAAATATTTCATACCGCCAGTTGCTTGAAATTATTCGTGAGATCATACCGGGAAGAAATGCTATACGCAATTCCCAAACCATTGCTGAAGGCAGCCGGGCGTCTGCAATTACTTAGATTTTACCTGACAAAAAACAACCTGCTTTTACCTCCATCGGCTATTGATCGCTATTATACCAACACCGCATTCAACTGCCAAAAAGCAATTGAAGAACTAAATTATAAGATCACTCCTTTCATAAAGGGAATAAGCTATACCATTCATCACCTAAAACAAAAAAATCATGAACCACAATAAATTTTACACCGTTATAACCGGGGCCAGCGATGGTTTCGGAAAAGCTCTTTCTATTGAATGTGCCCGTCGTAACAGGAACCTTGTTTTAGTAGCATTGCCGGGGCCCGGACTTCCCGCACTGCAGGACTTTATCAAAAAAATTTTTCAGTTGATGTAAAGATCATTCAAAAAGATCTTACAAAAGAAACCGATTGCTATGATCTGCATCTACAAATTCTTGACCTTGGTTTGCAATGTCAATACTCTTATCAATAATGCAGGCATAGGGAATACAGAATCCTTTTCTATCGTTTCGCCGGAACTTTTTAAACAGCAGATAAAACTGAACGTCCTGGCAACAACACTTCTCACCAGCCTGTTCATTCCTGACTTAAAAGAAATGGCCCCTCTCATATTTTAAATATCGGTAGTTTATGCAGTTTTTTTTTATTTGCCTAAGAAGCAGGTATATGGTGCTACCAAATCATTCATTTACTTTTTTTCAAAAGCCTGCGAAGGGAATCTGAAAAATGAAAATATTTCTGTGAGTGTTGCTTGCCCGGGTGGAATGAATACAAATTTTCATGTTTCGCTGATCAACAGAACAGGCAATTTCTTCTCCCGAATAGCTACTCTAAATCCCGAAGAGGTTGCGCTAATAGTCATTGATAAAATGCTAAGGGTAAAGAGGTCATTATACCGGGAAGAGCAAACCGGCTTAGTATAGTGCTCAATAAATTTTTACCTACCATTATTAAAAACATGCTTACGGATAAGTTGATGAGGGATCTCCAAACCTATAGCCAGGGAACCTGTTAACATTCAAAACGAATTACCCATCAAAGCTGCTTAAAAATCTAATTTATGAAAAAAGACATTTCCATCCAGGAGCAATTAAATGTTTCAGCGTCTTCTTACTTATTGTATTGCCTATTGCTATTAACGACAATCTTTTTAGTAAGGAACCCCTTGTATTATTTTTTATTTTGAATTTTTACCCGGCCTGTTAAAGCTGGACCTATCTTGAATATCACCTTCACAGGTTTTGGACGCATAATAAAAAGTGCAAATGCAACCGAAGCCTTTAACAGCGACATGTTGCATCATCATAAACATCCGACAGAAATAAAAGTAACTTCAGCACAGCGCATAATACTGCTATCGGTAAGCATCCTTCTATTTTTACTGTCCATCATATGGAATAATTATTTCACTATCCTCGTCGCCTTTGTTATCGGCTTTTCCTATTCTTTCTTTAGTCACTGGATATTACATCAAAGTTGGTCTGTAAAGATTTTCCCCCGACTTCACCGGCTTCCATATTCATCATCACTGTAAATATCCTGATCGATGTTTTGGTTTTAGCACTGCTTTCTGGGATGTAATTTTTCAAGACCACACCGCCGGAAGATGCAGTCATCACTGAAAAGGATCATCCAGGTTTTATTATGGTTCCCACTAAATCCAAATATATCATGAACATCAAAAAACATTCACCGCTCTTTTTCAAAATGGTTTGAAATCTACAGCATACTTCGTTTGTGCTGTCGATCGCCGTCCCTGTTGATTATTGCTGGCTATATTTTCGAAGATGTTGGTTGGTTATTCCATTTCCTCCTGTTTGTCTGCGGGTGGTTGGTCTGGACATGGATCGAATATCACGCACATCGATTTATTATGCATCCAAAATCCAATAAATGGAAAACCGAGTACATCTCAAAGTCATCAACATCATCACCGCCAGCCAGTCAAAAACTGGAAGTCACTTTGTTCTACCGTATTGTGTTATTCGTACTGAATTGTTGCCTCTTTTACCTCGCGTACAGGCTTGATAATTTTTTACTCTTTTGCAGGCTTTTCATGGGGAGCCGCGGCTTTTTGTTATATTCATTACCTCCTGCATCAAAGATGGACAAGAACATTTATGCCACGCCACCACGCATTTCACACATTTCATCATTGCAAATACACGGACAGGTGTTTTGGTGTCACCTGTAACCTGGTGGGATTATTTATTCTTTACCGCTCCGCCAAAAGCAATTTTTTTAAGCGATCGCATCGTTGACTCTCTATTATCAATCATCCACCCTCAAACAATAAATTATGGGAAAAGTTTTTTTGTCGTTCTTCTCTTCATTTCATGTACTATCTGCGGCCAGCCATATCTTGACATTGCCAGGTTCAATTACAGTTATTCTCCAAAGCAGGGCTTAAACGAAAAACATCTCCACTACGATCAAATTTTTTCACCGCCGATGTCACGCTCCCGATCGAGCTAAAAAAAGGTGGCGATGCTTTTATTGTTAATCCCTTTTTTACAAATAACGCCGGCGAAGTTTCAACAAAGGATTTTCATGTGATCAGTGAAGGGTTGTTATTAGGCTTTTTAAAAAAGATATTTTCCCAAATTGGAATCTCTTATCAAGTTTCATTGTACGCCGCAATACACAGGTAGATGTCAAATCAGATGATGACTGGCAATATGGAGGAATTATCCTCGCCACCTGGAAAAAATCAGTATGTATCATTCAAATTTGGCCTTTACTACAACAAAGAGTTTTTTGGAAATTACTTTATGCCACTCATAGGCCTTGACTGGAAGATCGATGCAAAGAACAATCTCTTTGGCGTATTACCCGGCTATATGATATTTGAACATAGAGTGACTTCCAAAATTTTACTATGGTTTTGCATTCCGGGCATTCACAAACTCTTACCGCGAAGAAACTATTGATCCCCGTTTCAGTGGGGATTGTTCCGGAAAAATTACCTAAGAATTGATGATAACCCTTTGGGCATTTATGCCGATACTTATCTTTCAAAGAAAATAGTTTTATCTGCTGAGGGCGGATACACCATCCTCCGCAGGTATCGTTACGGATTTAAAGGAGAAAATATTCACTACAAGACCGACTACAAAAATGATAATTTCTATTTCAAGGCGTCGCTGGCTTACAGAATCCGATTGAGATAGTTGCGATAGCAAATCCAGTGGATTGTTGAAGCAATATTGTCTAATGGCTTACCCTTCTATGACACTCTCCTTAGGAGGCGGGGTTTCGCTGAAAAAGTTCTGAAGGTGCTTTAGACTGAGGAAAAGGTTTTTACCTCCTTTATAAAATGCATCTGATCAAAATAACCGCTCTCATAGGAGATATCGATCCATCTTCTTTTATGAGGATGCGCCAATTTGTTCTCGATGGCATTGTAGAGAATCTTATGATGCGCACATATAGTATGGGAGATTCCGATTCCTGTTAACAAATCTCCTTTCAAAAAAAATCTTAAACTCATATTGATCTCCGTGCTGCCAGGGCATCAATAGATACATGACCCTTATTTCTTAAGATATCAGCAGAGGCGCATGTACTGTATCTGTATAAAATTACGTGCTTTAAGTTAAAAGTTTTTTCGTAAGATAGGCGTTCACATATACGCCCATCTCCGCAATACCCTCGGATGATTCCAACGGCTCTTGTCAGTGAGCGATGATCATTCCTCTATAACATCCCTCTACAGGGAAACAAAGCATTTAGCAACAGTTTTTGCGGGAATGCCAAATAGACGCGAATAGCCCATTAGCTTTGAACTGTACGCCAAACAAATAAAAGTCTCCTTTTGAAACAAACACAACCTTGTGATTCTGTGCAATAAGACCAATCAAAAAGTATTTGACAATTTTCTTTTTTGAAGTGTCCTTAAATCATCTATTAGGTTGGCAGGACTTGTCTTTCTTTAAAGGAATGAAAAAGGTAATGTTCAGGCTGCGGCATAATGAGGCCTTAGCAATCCATTTTCAGAATTAAATAGCAAAGCGCAACGCGTGACAATTCACGAACGGTTGCAGCGGGGGCGCAGGTTTTATTTGGAAGGTAGAAACCATGTTCAACGTTTAAATATTTATGGACCACTCTGCTCTTCTTATCAGAAAGATATGGGGGCGCGCTTTGCTGCCCAACAGAAGACCAATGTAATGAATAATTGTCGCTTTTTTACTATAATTTGAATTCCCAAAGATGGCTTTTATTAGCCGCTGTATAAGTGATGCCGCAAGTCGTAACCCTGGCTAACCGCTGGTGAGTCCGACAAAGTTGCAGAGAAGCCGCTGGGCTGAAAAGCAAAAATCGCAAAGTAACTGACTACGGTCTAACCACGCCAGTTGCTTGCAAAATCTGCCGAATGAGGTAACGCACCGCTGCAAAATGCAATTATACAAAACCTCTTGAACCACATAAGTGATGAGCATATGGCTGTGATAGTCGATTAGTGAAGAGAGGCCCCGACAGTTAAGTAAACGGGCTGCATTCTTTCATAGTCACCCCTCTCAACCTGATTCCGGTAACATGCCAGTGGCCACGGCCTCGCTCCCACATGCAAATGTATCCACTGAAACACCTCGTCATAAAACTCATTAATTAAAAAAGGAGGTTCCAAATGATGAACTCCCAAAAGTGCATTTAAATCGGCCCGACTAGTACTGACGGCTGTATTCACCTGCTGTCAGCAATCGTTTTTATTTCTATGCTGCTCTTCTATCTCTTGTAATAAAGTGAGTCACTCACCCCCAGCAGTGAGCGCTATGGGCAAGTTTCCGCCAGCAAAAGCTACAGTGAAAAGCGGCAGTGATTATAGTGCATGCGTGGTGGTTCTGCATACAGGCCGCCCTTAATTCTACCGCCGAAGGAGGTACCATCATCCAGATCGAACCCGGTGTGTATATGAGGAAGCCATTGTCGTACTGACTCGACCCACACATTCAACTCATTGGTCTCAGGCGATGGCGCAATTATTCAAAATCCCGGCGATGAAGAAAAACGGAATTACGCGTAGGAGCTTAACAACGCCGCGACGGATTTGAGCTTTGAAAATGTAAACGATCTCAAGACTCCTTGAAGAAAACGGAGTTTTTATGATCGCGGGTTGATCAATTTCGTTGATATCCCATGTTGCAACGATTAATAATGGCGAATATGGTTGTGTCTTTGTTTTGCAGCCACGAGTAATCGAACATTGCTCGGCGTTACAGGTCATGAAGGTACACAGGAATTTATGTAGGGCAAATCAAACAGATGTCGCAATGAACTTCAATACTGCTCATGTTGAAATCGTAAACGCGGATTTTGAAATTCGAAAACTGCCCAGATATAATTGCAAAGCAAAAATCAGAGTTATAATAATGCTGCTGGCGTACTTCATAGTGCGAGCCAACAGCCTCGGTCTTCCCACGAAGACCTCCTCAAACACACTGATTACAAACAATCGCGTTTACAATAACAATCATGAGAATTTTTCTGAGCCAGGCGGCGGTTTTGAAAACTTTGTTCCAAGCGGATCAGGCATTCTTTGTTGTTGGTACTGGATAACACAACCGTGGCAAAAGATAACAATGTCGTAACGGTAATAACTTTGTAGGTATTGCCACAGTGAAGTCAGCGCGCTCATATTAGGCTCACTTGCAGGAATCCCGCCTGAAGCTTTTGGCCGATCACGGTGAACCAAACGCTGATGGCACAAGAATAACAGCAACGTTCTTCGCGACAATGGCAGCGCACCACCCTCCAGGCATCCCATTGCCGGGAGTGGATCTTTATGGGACGGGTCAGGAACCAGAGCCAACTGTTGGAAGGATAATATTTACGACAGCAGTTTTCCTTCGCCCTGCCCTTGTGCAATTAGAGATTTAATTCCTGGTAAACTATTTGGAATAATACGACCGCCGAGGGTGGTCGTATTATTCATACTGCCAGGAAGAATTTGCAGGTAGAAGATGAATTCTTCAATAACCAAATTTTTATACTATCATCAGCAAAAAAACTTTATAAGTAAAATTTCTTAGAGGTCAAGCGTCACAAATGGCTTAATCGTGATACGATTATTGGATCACTTTATTTTTGCCGAATCGTCTTGGGATTCTAACCGGTGCTTTATTTGATGATTTATAAAATATTATAAAATAAAAGCGTATGCAAATCCCGGAAGCTGGTGGGTAGTATTATGTAAAGTTTTGGGTACAACCCCCGATCTCTCAGTCAAAGCAAATCAAGAGGAGAGCCTGATTTTATTGTCGGGCTCTCAACTTGCATGAGATAGCTTGCTCCTTTTTAGCGCTTCTCCCTCCCAATCCGCTACCTTTGCAGCAATTTTTTGAAAAGAGTTACATGAGTATACATTTATCCGAACAGGAACAACTCAGGAGAGAAAAATTGGCTGAACTGATCATGATGTGGCACCGATCCCTATCCCGCAGCCTTATATCCCGTAAATGAAGACGCGGCGAAGATTAAAAAGAATTTTACAGAGGAACAAAAAAGATGAATTTGCAGGATGTGTGTGTAGCCGGCCGCATTATGAGTGTAACGTGATATGGGCAAGAGGCGAATTTTGCCGATGATACAGGACCTCAGGCGGAAGAGTCACAATTATAGGTACATCCGACGCGATGATATATGTCCCGGGGACGACAAAACTTTTATACGATATCGTCTGGAAAAATTAATTGATATTGGTGATATTATTGGAGTAGCGAGTTTGTTTTAAAACCAGGACCAGGGGAAACCTCTATTCATGTAAAAGAATTGGGCTCATTCTCTACAAAATCACTAAAGCCGCTTGCCGATCGTAAAGCGAAGCAGAAGGCGTCAGACCTTCGATGCCGTTACCGACCCTGAATTCAAATATCGCCAGCGGTGGCGTTGCTGACCTTGTGATCAACCGCTTCCCGATGTGAGGAAGGAAGTTTTTATGCAAGCGCACAAAACTGATCACCGTGCGATACGTAATTGCGAAATTGAGTCAATGGAGCGATAGAGGCAGATTACCTCCCGTATTGCAAAAGTATTCCCCGGCCGGAGCAGGCGGCAAGCGCCATTCACCACCCATCACAATGCAACTGGACATCCCAATGTATCTGCGCAATAAGCCAATGAGCTTTACTTAAAACCAGCCTTATTGTCGGTTGGCTTTGACTGGGTATATGAATTCAGCCGCCAATTTTCGTAATGAAGGAATGGATCGCACTCACAACCCTGAATTTACCAGTGCTTGAATTCTACGTAGCCTACAAAGGATTATTTGTGGATGATGGAAACAATCCCGAGCAGTTAATGGAGAGAACTGCAATAGCTGTGAACGGAACAACAAAGGTATTGGTGGATGGAAAGAAATTGATTTCAAAGCTCCTTACCAGCGTATCAGTATGTATGATGCGATAAAACAATATACAGGCATAGATATATCTCTATATGAACGAAGAGCAGGTTCGTGATGCATGCGAGCAACTCGGCATGTGCATGTAGATAAAACAATGGGACGCGGTAAAATGATCGTGAATTGTTTGGTGAGAAATGCGAAGAGCATTTATGTGCAACCACATTTTTGATCGATTATCCTGTAGAAATGAGCCCGCTTACTAAAAAACACAGGAGTAAACAAGGGCTTGTTGAACGTTTGAATTATTAGTAAATGGAAAAGAAATTGCAAATGCTTACAGTGAATTAAATGATCCTGTCGATCAAAGGGAACGTTTTGAAGACCAGGTAAAGCTAATGGAGCAGGGGATGAAGAAGCTATGTATATTGACTATGATTTTTACGTGCATTAGAATATGGCATGCCGCCTACTTCAGGTATTGGTTTTGGAATTGACCGTATATGCATGTTATTTTTGAACCAATCTTCCATACAGGATGTTCTCTTATTCCCCATGATGAGACCTGAAAAAGAACGGAAGAATAAATTTAAAATCCTACTGAGAATTCTTCAGTGTTTCTGTAATTCTGTGGCAATTTTAAAAGACAACTCTTTTGATCTCCAATTTTAGTTTTGCAAAGTTTAGAATTAAACCCACTTTACAACCCGGAGCATTTCAAATAATTCAATGTCTGAGCATAATCCTCTTCGGCAATTCCTCTCCTTTGCTTTAACTTCAACAATTACTTTATCAAAAACTACAAAATCTGCGTAGAATCTATGTCGTAAAAGTCGTTTCTTTATAATGTATCAAATATTCCTTCTCTCTTCGCATTTTGAAATTTTGCTTTCGAGTTTCATACTCGAACGCATCTTTATAAACTATTTCCAAAATCCAGCTCCGAGAATTTTATGAATTTCAATCGCGGTTCGCAATATTAAAATCCGTTTCCTGTTGCAAAGGGTATTTCACAAGATCGAAATTTTTCTTTTCCACTTGGTTCGTTTCTATTCTTAAAATATATCAATGCCACTGAAGCACAGGGGTTTCTGTGTTTCTGTAATTGTGGCAATGTATTAAAGTCCCTTCCCGTTGCAAAGCGGTATTTCACTGGGTTAAAATCGCTTTATGCCACTGAGACACTGAAGCTACCAGAGGGTTTCAGTGTCTCAATAATTCTGTGGCAATGTATTTAAAGCCTTCCCGTTGATCCAACCCTTCCATGCAGGATGTTCTCTTATTCCCCATGATGAGACCTGAAAAAGGGAGGAAGGATAGATCAGGAGATTCAGATATTGCGATATTGCCCTGCCCTTCATCATTATCTTAATATCCTATAGTCTCAATATCAGTATTCCACTAGCTACACAAATAAATCGTTATACAACTTACCCTGACACGGCATATTTATCCAAATCGACAATACCTTCTTTAATGAACTTCTTCATCAATGAATAAATTTCCTGTGCATTCGGCAGACGATTGTTTTAAAATATATATAAGACAGTATCAGCGAGTATTTCCGGTGTTCGGCTCATTTTCATCAATGCCTCACCACCCAATAGATTTTTTACTGCCGCAGTAGCTATAGTTGTTCTTGGCCATAAGATGTGGCCGCTATCTTATAATTTTTAAACTCCTTTGCCCAACCAATCGTCATCATACTCATATTATACTTGGTAATCGTATAGGCCACATGACCAGCAAACCAGTTTGGGATCGAGATTAAGTGGTGGTGAAAGTGTAAGAATATGTGGATTTGAAGACTTTTTAAAAAGGGATACAGGCCCTTGTGAGAAAAATGTTCCTCTTACATTAATATCGTACATCAGGTCGTAACGTTTCGCCCCAGTTTGTTCAGTAGTTGTCAAAGAAATGGCCGAAGCATTGTTGACAAGAATATCAATACCGCCAAATTTCTCAATGGCTTTTTGTATTACCGCCGTTACCTGGTCTTCGAACCGGATGTCACACTGAACTGGTAATGCCGTGCCGCCGGCTTGTTCGACTTCCACAGCGGCAGAAAAAAGAGCTGTTCCCTAATTTTGGGTTTTCCTCTACACTTTTTGCAGCAATAACAATATTGGCACCCTCTGCCGCAAGTTTTAAGGCAATGGCTTTCCCAATACCGCGACTGGCACCCGTTATGAGTGCGGGTTTGTTTTTAAAAGACATATCAGCGTGTTTATTAAAGACCTGGGTGAAGGTAGACAAACAAGTGTACTTGATCAGGATTAAGAGGTTTTTCGAATATTTACTAGTGTGTCAGTAAATTCAACAATAGGCAGAACGAGCATATCTTCTCTTGTGCTAAGAAAATGTGAAGACTACTTTTGATTCGAAGTTGATTGGTCGATGGATCCAATACCCAAAAGAAAAACCAGAACGTCCGTTTAAATGAACTTCCAAATCCGAAAACCAAAAAATCCGTACCGATCAACTTTCTTATCCCTTTGAAAACCAAGTCCCGTTTAAGTCCAAGTATCCTGGCTTACCGGTTGTCCCGGAAAGCAATGAAAACAATTGTACCTTAAGAAATTTATAACCTTAAAAACACCAACAGCGCTATAAGTTTGCTTGAAGGTATTGAAAGTCCCACATTCCCCTATGAGGGACTTTTTATATGTATTATTTGGAAAACTTGTATCGGATACGTGCACGATCCCCGCTGGTTCTTTAAATGTGATTCTTTGAAATCCTGTGTCGCTTCAGGCCTTTGCCCGGATAGATCTGTTTGTCTTTTTCAGGTATTGAGCATATTTGTCTGTATAGAATAATTTGGTATTCTGGTCCCACCAAAGATCGGGGCTTTTTAATGTATCGCCTTTTATATTGATCACTACCACACTATCCCATAAATACACCTTATTCAGATTCTCAAAATATTTTCCATGCTTGCTATCAACCCAACTTTCAATTTTGGTACTGTCATCATAAAAATCCACATGAAGACTATTTGGAAACTCAGTGTAAAAGAGTATCGGCCTCATGCCTCCAACATTAACGGCGCCAGCGCTTCGCCTCTACTTTACTTTCCTGGCTCAGGTAAGCCTCAATATTTTTCCCTACCTCAACCATTTCTTTCTTCTTTGACCAATCGTCGATCATTTTTGATCATTCTCACAAGCAGAAATAAAAAGGCAGCACGATATGAAAGGACCGCTAAAAATAAATTGATATGTTTCCTGCCCCTGTTTTGCATTGATAAACAAAGTTACAATAAGGATGTTCGAGGCGAGCAAGAGTAATGGCTATTCATATTTCCGTTTATTAAACCATAGATCGGAAAAAGAAAGACCGGCTGAAATACGAAAAATATTGTCTTTAAGCAGATTTTGATTATTGCCCCTTTTAACATATTCGAAAGTAAGATTAAGAACGGAGGCCTGGGTTCTTGCCAGTGAATTATAATTCGGTAACGGAAGACCCATCCCAAAACTCAATCCTAATAAAGGTAATTGATCGACTACATGAACATAGTCCCGTCCTATAAAAATCTCGGCACGATAAGTTACATTACTGAAGTAATTTTTCTTGGTTCTGGCCTTAATTTGGCCACCAACTCTGAACTGCCATGCATCCTGTACAGAATCGGGTGTACCATAAAACCTATACTCACTCCAGTTATTTTGAACAAAGTCTACACCTACCAACCAGTTGCCGTACTTATTATTTTAAGATCGGCTTTCTTTTCAATAACAAATCCCAAACCATAACCCGAAGGATAAACGATCTTTCCTTTAACTCCTTTTTCAGAATACACACTCATCGAGTCGCTGATCGCCAGCGGGGTAGAAACATAGGTCAGTCTCAAAAATATCGTCCTGGGCGTTGATATTGTGCTTCAAGTTGCCATAAGCTCCTAGCCTCAACAATAATTTTTGACTTACATCTATTTTGTATTGTATGCCCGCATTTGCATAAATATCACCAAATGAGGCCTGGTTGTTATAACTTAAAGGATTGTAGGCTACGCTATCGCTAGCAAAACTCTTTGGTTCCAAATTGTTTCTTGCCAAACAGGTAACCGAAGTTAAAGCCAATGCTAAAATTTCTAATAGCAACTCCTGTACCCAGCGAGCAGCGAAAGGCTCCGCCATCACCATTATAATTATGTCACAGCACTATCGATATTCAACCCTGTGATCGGATCATACAAGCGCTCAAAGTGATTAATTTTATAGTAAATTCTTTGTTACTTGCCGCAATCCGAAATTTAACCCCCAATTCTTCTTCACAGGAATACCAACTTGTAAATAAGAAAACAAAAATATCGCTGCTTGTAGATTTTTCGGCGAGAATTTCCCTCGCGCAAAGTATGGCTTGGTGTAATTTATTCTATGACATCAAACAAAACCCTTTCCGGAAACTGCTTTCCCTGTCTTTTCCTCTATGTAAGAAAGAAATTGAGAATAAGACGCCGGGTTGGTGAAATTGACAGAAAAGGGATCGGCATAGGCCGCAGAGAGGCCTCCCATGCCACGATTTACAATATTTGGTCGAAGGTGCAATATCCCCCAATCCATAACGTGAATAAGGCGAATTTTCCTGTGCATATAAAAATTACAAGCAGTAATAAGTCCGCAGGCAATAAGCAGGTTTCTAAGGGTTGTTGACTTCACTGATCGCATATAGTCCTTTAAAAAGTTAGTTCGGGGTCTGCAAATATCTCCTTTTTAAATGGGAAGCCAAAATGCCCGTATCACCCCCGGTTAAAAGCACGTTAAAGTTCCCATACTTTTCTTCATACGTATCTATAAATCCATCGATCTCCTTGCCATACCAATGACAACACCGGAAAGAATATTTGAGTTTGTATCATACCCTCGATCAATGGAACATTCCGATCGCTTTACTAATGGTAAATTTGGCTGTATAATGATGTAATGATTGTAATCTCATTTCCATACCAGGCGATATGGCACCACCCATAAATTGATGATATTTATTGATAAAATTGTAAGTGATACATGTTCCCTAATCCTATGACAAGATTATTTTTTCAGGATAAAAATAAACTGCCGCTGCTGACAATGCCAGCCTGTCTGCTCCAATAGTGTCCGGCTTACCAACCGGGGTAGTGAATGGAAGTTTCGCGGAGATGATTTAGTTTATGAAATTTTGTTTTTGATGAAAGCAAACTCTCAATTTGAACATCATGATTGATGACAGATGAAAGAATGGATTTTTGTGGTTGAAACCTTTCGGATCAAAGAATTGATCTCTGTATATGATCCAACCTATAAGATGATCAATTCTTCCAGCGCCGAATCAACAAACAGAGCTGCTGCTTTATTCTTGTATTACCAAAATCAAAACAAAGGGTTGTAGAGTTCAAGCTACTGTGTTTAGTCCGCAAAAGTAGGGAAATGAGTGATGAGTGATCCAGTGATATAGTTAGGGGAGAAAACTTCATGCGTGGTCAAGCTTTATCCGTTCATGCACCCTTAAGTAGACGTTCTACTCATTACTCATTATTCATTACTCATGTCCAAATCCGAGACCCGAAAGATTCTTGAAATGACCATTCAATTTGATCTTTTCCTTCAATTGTTCCATTTCTGCCACCAGGGAATTACTTTGGTAAGATGACGTTTTAAATATTCCTGCCGCTGCCGCTCCTGTAAAAGGTGAAGCATTTCATATTCTTCTTCCAACGACAGGCCTACATGATGAGCTACATCAAATGCTTTTACTTCTTCATCCTTCTTTTAAAATCTTTGTCAACTTTGAGCAGCCTGTGCAACTCACGAATGCTATTCATTACTTTTTTCATTAGTTCAATGTTGCCCTGTTCATTGGTCTCCGGGTAATTTACAATAGCGCCACTGTATAATTTATCAGGCACGTCTTTTTATTACTTCAAGAATGCGAAAGACCCTGTGACCCCTTTGTTTTTATATCCATCTCCCCGTCGTCATGAATTTTGGTTATTTCAAGTATTTCCACCAACGATCCATAGTCCTGGAAGCCTGTTTTCAATCATGGTGGGAATGCCAAATTGTTTTTTTGAGAATAACATTCATTAATCAGTTGCGTGTAGCGCGGTTCAAAGATGTGCAGATTTAAATTTTCGCCGGGATATACGACGATACCCAGGGGGAATATTGGAATAAAGTTCGTCATACTTCAAAGTTAACTCAGCACTGAAGTATTGTAATTAACGTTATTTCTTTAGATTTTATTCTGTTTTCTTTACCTTATTTAACTCCAATAACCGTGCATATTTTATATGGGTATAATACGAGCTCATCTTCGCGCAAATAAAGCCTGCCCTGCCATCCAAAAAGCCAAGCTTGAAAACATAATATTTAATAAATGTAAACATGGGCGCCAGGTATATGCTAGCCCACGAAGATCTTTTTCTCCTTCCCTGGCATATTTTTCTGCATTGAGCAGCCCATATCTCAACATTTTACTTGCAAACTCAGCCTTATTTTTAACCGTATAGTGCAGAACAAAAGCCCTTTAATTCTTTATCCTGATGCCCGGGGTGAATATCAGCCCCTCATGTACAATTGCTTCGTCCCAATTTACCTTTCTGCGATTAAACAATCGTATGTGGCTGTCACCTCCCCACTCACCAAAACGCAAATAGTGTATCACCAAAGAAGCTTTTGAATTTTATTTCGAACGCCTCATCAACGTTTTGCAAGTGGTAAATTCAATAAGGAGTTTTAAGTTCTTCATCAATGGATTCATCTGCATCAAGATTGAGTATCCAGTCGTATTTTGCAAACCCTGGTAGCCTTATTTTTTGTTTTCCCAAACCCTCCCAACTTTCTTCCACTAACCTGGCACCCAGGTCACGAACAATATTTTTGGTGTTGTCAGTACTGCCATTGTCAAGCACTACAATATCATCAGTAAGTCCAACCAGGCTTTGAAGGGGTGCCGTCCAATTTCGTCCTCTTCATCTTTACAAATAATAACCACTGAAATTTTTGCATGGCCGAAAGTAAAATTTTATTCCTTTAACTGAAGCCATTTATACCACCACAATAGCATAAATGCATGTATGAACACTCCGTATTGAACCTCAAGACCTATGTCAAACAAATAACTAAAAGCGATAAAAATATTGAGTGAAATCCAGAAAATATTTTTCTTAAGCTGCTTCTTACAAGAAAATGGAATCAGCATTACAAACAAAAATAAAATGACTCCCAACCACCCGGTCCCCGAACCGTATATCATCCACTCGCTTGAGGGTAAAATTTTATCATTTGTTGACATCTGTGAAAAGTTCGCTTCATAGAATTTATCAGTCTCTTGTTTTATATCTCCAAATCCAACACCAATAAAAGGACTTTGATTTAATAATTCCCATCCTGCTTTTATAGATGCCAACCTGGTTTCCATCACTTGATCCGGGAGGTAAATATTTTTTTGAACAAACGACAGGTCATATTTTAAATAATGGATCTTATTCTTAAAAGTGGGAAAAATGAAATAACAGGTTAACGGCAGGGAAAATATGAGGATGAGCAAAGAAAGTTTTTTCTTTTATGTTGAGACAGCAGCCATATTAGAAAGATAAAAACGCCCAGGTAAAAGCAGATCAATCCTGTTCGCACTGCCAAGTACATGCAGGTAAATGATATTAATTTATTGCCAGGGTAAATAAAAGATTCCCTGTAATCTTTTTTAAAATTCTTTCCGCTTTCTCCTAGTCAAAAAGACGATCGTAAGGATTGCAATTACCACCAGCAAACTGAACCGCACGTGATCACCTGCCAAGTGGGGTTTCGATGGTATATGCGCTTTTTAAATAGGCGGCATTTATCTCATTGATATTTCGAGCGTATTGCCAAAGGCTCCGGGCATTACTCCAAGCCAAACATCAGCAGCAAAAACAAAAAGTGCGATATCTCTGCCCAGTCCTTACACTTAAAGTTGATCGCCTCCTGCAAAACAAACCGGTAGTAATAATAACGGTAGTTTGATGCCGGAGTATTTTTGACCATTGAGCAAGGTCTTCACTCCAAAAGCCGGAGATCGCCGGCAAAAACAAACAACAATAAACTCATTGGACCACAGGAGTGGCGAGGTAAAAAAGTCTTTAGTTGTTGAAGTATATTCCTATGAAAAGATTTATCGCCGCAAAAAGATCAATCCCGAAGAAAGCAAGGCCCTTGAAAATAAAAGCCCGCCCAGCATTGCTTTGTCTTAAGTAAGAAGAGCAGGTTTTCTCCATTTTTCTACATTATCCTTTCCTTGCAAGTTCATATTATTTTTGTCTGTCGCAAATCGCGATACAAGATAAAGATGTAAGTTGTAACACCATCGCTAAAAACGGACCAATGCACGAGCAACTATTATTACAAATAAAAAAGGAGATATTAAATCCCTTGCCCGTGCAATTTCTCTTTATCGAGAATGCGAGCAACAAGGTCGCTGATGATCTGCTTCGCTCGCTTTCCGACGATCGTGCTCCAAAGATCATTGGTATAACGGGTCCACCGGCGCCAGCAAAAGCACTTTAGTTGATGCATTGATCGATGAGTTGATCAAGAAGAAAAAAATTGCTGTGCTTTGTATTGATCCTTCCTCTACCTTTAATCTTGGCGCACTGTGTCGGAGACCGTATTCGCATGAGTAAATGGTATACTCATCCAAGTGTTTTTATCCGTTCACTTGCAACTAGCGAGGTTCACTGGGTGGATTAAGCCCGAAGATCATTGAAATAACCGACCTGGTTAAATCGGCCAATTTTGATCATATTAATTGTTGAAACTGTAGGAGTGGGGCAAAGTGAAATTGAAATTGCAGGGCCTGGCTGACGTAACAATTGTTGTTGTAGTTCCTGAAAGTGGAGATGAAGTGCAGACGAGCAGCGGGGGCTGATGGAGATCGCAGATATTTTTATTATTAATAAAAGTGACCGGCCCGATGCAGATCTGTTTGAAAGAAATCTGAAGCTCATGCTGGCCCCGTCATTTACGAAAAATGCCAAAGAGAAGTTCCGATCATTAAGACTGTCGCTACAGAAAAAAGGGGATCCATGAACTATAGGAAGCGGTCAAAACAATTTACCCAAAAATGAAGAAAGACGCTTATCTCTATTAACTGAAAAAGCCTGGCAGCTATTGATCCACAAAAGAATGAAAGGAGTTGACAAAATGAAATTGAGAAAAACATAGAAGCAGGTCTCAACAACTAATAATTTTAATATTTATTCCTTCATTGAGAGCTATGCCTGAAAGCCAGCATGAAATGAGGTAAAATACAGCGAGCCATATGGTACTTTACTATGTAGTATCATGGAAGGTCGCTGGCAACTTTTACCTTACGAGAAACAATTACTATTTTAACGACCAATAATGCCTGTGAAGCCGACTGCCACTCATTTTTTATCCTTGAAAATTCGTCACCTCGTTTTACTGCAGGTATTGATCCCTTCATGCGTCTCGTCCCTGCATCTCAAAACCAATATTAGCGGAATTGTAAACAGTTACTATAAGGTGATAGAAGTTATTCCTGCAAAAGCTTGCGTAAGACTGAACACCGTTGCAGGCCTGGCACATCTGCAAAAAACACTCCTTATACAAATGAAAGGAGCATCTGTTGTTACAGCAAATACCAACGCAGTTTTGGTGATACAACCTCGCTTAACAATGCCGGTAATTATGAAATTGCTATAATCTGCGCAATCAATGGTGATTCTGTTTTTATGTAACCATAATTTTTGAACAGTTACACGGTTGCCGATAAAGTGCAATTGGTAAAGTTTGCGGAATACTAATTCTGCCAATGTCATTGATACAGCAAAGCTTCCCCATGGAATAATACATCGGGTACTGGTGGTGTGATCGCGATCAGCGTTTCCAGGATCTAACATTGAATGCCCCGATCTATGCCGACTCATCCGGCTTCAGAGGAGGTGGCTATGTGTTGAGTAATGGAACATGCTCAAACTTCGCTGCCGCTACTGGATATTTCCATAATGCTTCTAATACAGCTCCGCAAAATGGTGCATACAAGGGTGAAAGTGTATATGATTTTCCTATAGCTCAAAGTGGGGGCAGAGGCGCACCTGCGAATGGCGGAGTGAGGAGGCTAATAATCATAACAACGGAGGGGCCGTGTGGTGCCAATTTGGGCGCAGCAGGAATAGGAGGCGGTAATTCCAGCAGTGCCGGCTGCATGACTGAACCATCATGGGTTGGCAGGGAAAGCATTGAGCAGTTGAGTGGAAAGAAAATGTTCTTTGGTGGTGGTGGTGGCGCAGGGCATTCAAATGGAGCGGTTACTGTATCAAAGGGGGCGGTCACGGAGGTGGGCGTAATTCTTATACAGGCAGACAATCTCATCGGCAACTGGTTACAAAATATCTGCAAATGGTGGCAAGGGTGGGAATGCAGCTTCTGACGGAGCCTCGGGAGGTGGTGCAGGGAGGATCTGTTATTTTGGATGCAAATACTTATTCAGGTTCAGTGACAATCCAGGCTATCGGTGGTAAGGGAGGAGATGAAAATGATTTGGGTACAACACAAAGATGCTATGGTGCGGGTGGTGGTGGTAGTGGCGGTGCGATCTATTTTACCGGGTCGATACCTGCTGTTCCTGTTTTTATTTACCGGTGGCACTGCAGGTCTTGAATTCGGAGGTGACCCAGCTTCTTGTCATGCCAAAGTTCTTGCCGACAAATGGTTCAAGTGGCAATGCAATTTCCTTATACATCATCAGGCAGGCAACTGATTCTGCTGCATATTGCCTCTCGATCGATGCATTAGCGGTACGGTTGATCTATTTCAAGATCGCTGCAGGTGAACCTGGTATTCAATTACAATGGCGCGTAGCAAATCCCGAAGAAATTGAAGAATTCATTGTGGAAAAATAATTGGCGGTGATTGGCATCCGTGATTTACACATTAAAAGCAGACGATGTAAACCAATATTATCGTTACACAGATGAGCATCCAAATGCAGCAACTAATTTGTATAGGATCAAGATGATTGAGAAAAATAGTTCTTTGTCCTATTCTCCCGTTCGACAATTGAACTGGGGCCAAAAATGATCGATTTACGCTCTATCCCAATCCTGCTTCACACCAGGTCATTGTTACCGGTGATTTTTCCTTCTTTACCAACGATCAGTTTATTTGATGCTTCCGGCAAATTAAAATGGAACAAAAAAATTGTGAGCAATAGTGATAACATAAGTTTTGACCTTTCTTCATTACCAGCCGGAGTTTATATAATGCAAATAGGGAATGAGATAAAGAAACTTATTGTAGAGAAAATAGATCACTCTTTTCTATTCGTGGTTGTTCTTCCACCATCTATAACCCACGTAAGCAGCGGATCGCAAAGAGGAGCAAATGCCAAATAGAGGATGCCGCTGTTTAAACTCTTGGCGGGTTTTTCACCCAGTTGTTGTGTGGTCTTAGTGCAAATGGAACATTGAGCGGTGGACCGATCGACAACAACGAAAAAAGAATAACGAATGATATGGAAAATAACCTTTTCATGAAGCAAATTTACGGCGATTAAACCGCTGCTGTACTCATTCTTTTCGCTTGCTTTTTCTTTCATCTTCGTCCAATATTACCTTTCTATTCGAACAAAATTGGGAGTAACCTCAATGCATTCATCCTGCTGAATATATTCCATGCATTCTTCAAGCGTCATTAAATGTTTTGGAGCAATGTCAGTGCGCAGCATCGCTTCCGCTGGCACGCTATGATTAGTGAGATTTCTTGCCTTCATTGTGGTTGAATCAACCAGGTCTCCGGGTTTGCTATTTTCGCCAATGATCATTCCCTATAAACCTCTTCTCCCGGGTCAACAAAAAATATTCCCCGATCCTGTAATTTATCTAAAGAATAACCGTGTGGTGGTTCCCGGTTCTTTTGCTATTAGAACCCATTATTTCTTCCGGTATCAGGCACCCTTCCACGGTTTAATTTCCAAAGCGATGATTCATCACAGCTTCACCGGCAGTGTTGTGTCAGCATATTGGTACGCAATCCAATCAATCCCCTCGAAGGAATTTCAAATTCCAGGTGCTGCATCTCTCCTTTGTTTCCATCACATGCATTTCACCTTTGCGACGGGTCACCAGATCGATCACTTTACCGCTGCATATTCCTGCGGCACATCAACAACAAGGGTTTCGTAAGGTTCACATTTCTTTACCCTGGATGTCCTTTACCAATACCTGGTGGCTGACCAACTGTTAATTCATATCCCTTCACGACGCATGGTCTCAATTAAAATTCCCAAATGCAAAAATGCCACGGCCATAAACAAGAAAACTATCGGCATTATCCGAATCTTCAACTCTGAAGTGCAAGATTTTTTCCGTTTCCTTCATTAAGCGATCACGAATATGACGGGAGGTTACAAACTTCCCATCCTTACCATAGAAATGGGTGAATTGTTGATGCCAAACATCATGCTCATCGTTGGTTCATCCACACTGATCGTTGGCAACCCTTCAGGGTTTTCAAAATCAGCGATCGTGTCCCCGATATTAAAATCATCAATGCCTACAACTGCACAAAGATCACCGGCAAGAACTTCACTCACGCTTTTTCTACCCATTCCTTCAAATACATACAGTTCTTTCACTTTCGTTTTTTGACAGTTCCATCTGATTGAATCAAGTGAAACGGGCTGACCTTCTTTTATTGAGCCGCGGCTTACTTTACCAATAGCAATCCGACCGAGGAAGGAAGAATAATCGAGTGAAGTAATTTGTATTTGCAAAGTGCCTTCGCTTACTTTCGGAGCGGGCACATATTTTAAAATACCATCGAGCAGGGGTGTGATATCTATCTGATCGGGTCAATGAATCATTGAACCAACCATTTTTCCCGAACCATAATAGGTAGGAAAATTCAATTGCTCTTCAGTGGCATCAAGATTAAAGAACAAGTCAAATACCGCATCATGTACTTCATCAGGACGGCAATTCGGCTTATCAACTTTGTTGATGATAACAATAGGATGAAGATTCAAGATGCAATGCCTTTTGCAAAACAAATCTTGTTTGCGGCATTGGTCCTTCAAATGCATCCACCAATAACAACACGCCATCAGCCATTTTTAACACTCTTTCCACCTCACCACCGAAATCAGCGTGACCCGGAGTATCGATCACATTGATCTTAACACCCTTGTAAACAACCGCTGCGTTCTTGCTGAAAATTGTGATGCCACGTTCACGTTCAAGCTCATTACTGTCCATGATCAAGTCACCCGTTTCCTGGTTATCCGGAACACGTGTGTTTCATGTAATATCCTGTCTACCAGGGTTGTTTTTCCATGGTCAACGTGGGCAATAATGGCTATGTTTCTTATCTCCATATTCACTTTTTACAAACGAGCCGCGAAGGTACATTATTATAGCGAGGGTATGAAGAATAAGAAGTGAATATTATGTTATGTAGCAGGTACTTCTTTGGAACCAAACTGAATACCTTGATTAAACTGTAGTTGCGTCGCACCTTCGACTCACATGTTGCTGTGCGACGCGAAGGCAAGTCTTGTACGTCCTGTTCCCATTAAGCAATCTTTACTCAAACCCTCACATAAATCTTTCTTTTATCAAGAATATATCCTACCAGCCAGCAGAATAGCATAACGCTTATCGCAAAAAGAAGAGAACCAAAATATACCCCAGCGTGTATATAAATGTTTTGATATAACCAGCGGTAAAATGGCTGATGATTTGGTCCAACAGGAATAAACCAAAGGAGTGTAACACCTAATTCGGAAAGCAGGTAGATGAACAATGGATTTTTTCCAAACACTTCAAAAAAATAAGTCCATTTATGTTTTGTGAAAAATCAATAATGTAAATGAGTGCAGCTAAAAGAATGCAATCAATACCTACCGTTGATCAAAACAAAACTTCCGGTCCATAATTTTTTATTGATAGGAAAGAACCAATCCCAGCACAGAGCGATAGCAACCGATAAAGCCCTGCTAAAAGTAATTTAGCTATTCCTTCATACGTTCTTCCCTTTTGCTGTACCCATCTTCCTGCAGCATATCCAAATGTTACATTCGCAATAGCAGGCAGTGTACTCAATATACCCTCAGGTTCGAAAGCTACTCCTTCGCCATGATACATGTGATTCGGCCCAAACAACCAAAGATCCAATCTTGTTCCTGCATTGGTAAGCATATTGTATGGATCGTTCCTGTCACCAAGAAGTAAAAGTATCACCCAGTATATGATCAGGAAGTACCATGAAAGCTGGCCTACTCTCTACAGGACTCAGAAAACGTATCATTAATGCCGCAAAAAATATCCGAGAGCAATAGCGTTGCAATACGCCCATGATCCTTGTATGCGAAAAGAATTAAACTCAAGATGCTGTTCTGCATTCCAGTGAACGAAAGCGGAACCAATACATCAGAAAACCCCAAAAGAAAAATTAATAAGGCTCTTTTAAAAATTTTACCGATCACTTTCCCGTCGGGGAAGACCTTCCCATTTTTTCATGGAAAAGCTCATTTGCATTTCCCACCACGAACATGGAACGTTGGGAATACCAGATCAGTTGGCGTAAATCCGTTCCATGCTGCATGATTTAACGGTGGGTAAGCAGGTCCACCCAGGGTATTTACAATGATCATAAAACAAATCGTCATACCGCGAAGTACATCAAGAGCAAGAAATCGTTGTTGAGAATTCATAAGCAGATATTATCCTCCTAATATAATGTAATGTTTCCACAATTCCTATTCACGAATATTCTTTTTATGAGCTGGATGATGATGGTAATAACCAAACTGAAAATGATCATGGTAGTAATGGGAAATAAAATTTAAAGTTCTCTTTTTCGATCCTGATATCACCCGGTAATCTGCCGATCCAGTTTAACCTATCGTGAAAAGAAATAAATGAGTACAACCCAATAACACGATCAGCACACCTGTAATGATTATGTATTTAGCAATACGTAACTGAATGAAGCAAT